>Ga0307283_10000006_pt1 | contig 45216 bp, 70 predicted proteins | sample ER_DNA_122_FD_194487 | JGI IMG/M metagenome (GOLD analysis project Ga0307283, IMG submission 194487) | Bulk soil microbial communities from the East River watershed near Crested Butte, Colorado, United States - ER_DNA_122 | ecosystem: Environmental > Terrestrial > Soil > Floodplain | place...
GGTCGTCGGGTCGAATTCTCTGGTCCGTCGTGAGCAGCTCGACGTCGCCGGCGCTGTACGGCTTGCGACGCGATCGGGCTTTGTTCGTTGGCTTGTGCGTCCGCTCGAGCTCGCACGGGTTGCCGCGCATGATGCCGGCGATACGAGCGCTTTTGAAAAACCGTGCGAGCACCGCGAAGATGTTGAAGATCGACTTCTCGCCGAGCTTCACAGTCTCCCCGCTCCGACCGTTTTGAGTCGACACGTAGGGCTCGCGCAGCTCGTCGAGCAACCGCATCACGTGGGGAGCGCCACCGATATCAAGGTCGTCGAGTCGCAGCGCGACGAACCAAGGGCAACGTGCCGCGATGTGATTGTCCCACCACGCGCGGTCGTCCTTCGCCGTTCGGTTCTTGAGAGAGGGGAGCCACAACGCTGCGTAGCTTCCCACCGTCGAGGCGCTCGTCGGCTTGCCGCGGTACGTGCCGGCTTTGATCTCGCGCCTCATTCGCGCGTCGGCTCGCTCGGCTTCGCGCTTGTCGGTGTAGTGCTCGTATCGCTGGACCCCTTCGAGGTCTCGATTGACGACCCAGTAAGAGAGGCCTGTTTTCAGCTTTCGCGGGCGTTTTACCGACATGCCCGAAGCCTAGCGCATGTGTACCATCCTGTGTACTGTCGTCGAAAAACCTAATGATATCGGGTGGAGGCGCCGGGAATCGAACCCGCGCCGCGCGCGCCGCTAGCGAATGGTCTCGGGCGCTTACGCCGATCTGACCCGAACGGAGGAGCGCCCTAAATCGCCGACGATCCAAGCGAGCCGACGGCAGAGTGTGCGCGGGTACACGCTACGCCAGCCCCCACCGCGCGAACCCGAGCGGCGCGCCGTACCGGCTGAACCAACGCGCGACGGGGCGCGGTCCGTCGACGAGCAGCTCGAGCTCGAGTCCGCCCTTGAATATGGCGATCCAACCGGTCGGCACGTCGCGCGCGTAAAGCATGCCCGCCACGTCGGGCCGCGGGCGCGCGCGGTTGCTAGTCGTCGACGCTCGCGATCCGCTCGTCGAACACTGGCCGCAGAACCATCGCGGTGAGCGCCTGATCGATCGTCATGCCCAGCGTGCCCGGGGGACCGAGGATCATCCGCACGCCGGTGAAGCCTTCGCCCACGCGATAGCCGTCGGCGAGTTCGAACTCAACCGCGGTCGCTCCCTCGCTCGGGTAGAACGACAGTGCCCCGTCGGAGTCGCTGTAGAGGGTGATGGGAAACATCACAGGTCGCTCGGTTGTAGACCAGTGTACTTCGCGATCTTGGGCAAGATTCTCGGACCAAGTTCCTCGCTCTCGTGAAAGGCGAATCTGTAGTCAGGCCAGCCGGGGCGCGTAAGTGTTCGGTGTGATCCGCTTTGACGGGCGACAACCCACCCGATGCGAAGCAGGGCAGCGAGCACCTGGCGTGCGCGCGTGGACGGCCAATGACTCACGCTGAGAGGAACGTCAGCGGCTCATGAAGGGCCGGCCTCTCGCCGAATTCGATTTGCTCGGCGATCACGCGAAGTGCCAAAACCTCTACTTTGCAGAGGGCTTCGTCGCGCGTGCTACCGTACGCCATGACTCCCGGGAGTTCGGGAACATCGGCGATCCAGCGCCCATCTTCCTCACGATCGAACTCAACTTGGAGCGGCGGCATTGCGGTGTTCTCCCTTGTTCTCAAACTGTAGCCACAGCGCTGCCAAGTGGCAACACGTTGCACATGGCGCCCTCAGGGCTGGTATGCGACCCCGGTCTAAATGCTGATGCTGGCACTGGAAAAATCGGCCTCACGGATTACACAACTGACCGGCCGCGCAGCCCATCGAGCAGTTGTGCGAGGGGACCCATTGCGAGCCGGACCATGAACCGCCGAGTCGCCACTGGCCGTTGAGGCAGAGCATGGGCAGCGTTTCGGTGATGTTGTCCGGGGCTGGCCAGTAGACGCCGCCGCACTTTCGGAAGCCGACTGTCGTGCTGCACGCTTGCGGAAATTGCGCGCGGATCTGAGCGTCCGACTTGTTCGGTCCGTCGCAACCCGCGACCGGTGCCGAGCAGATCGGGACAACGCCCGCGTCGCCGCCGCTGTCAGTGCCCGCGTCGTGCCCGCTGTCGCCCGCGTCCGTCGAGGGGACCGCGCCGTCACCGCTGCGAGCGTCCGGTGTGCTTGCCTCGGGCGCGGAGGCGTCGGCGTCGGGGGTGCCTGCGTCGATCGTCGGCGAGCCAGCGGCGCCGCCCGTGCCCGCGGTTCCGCCGCCCGATCCTGCCGCGCCACCGGTACCGCCGGCGCCGCCCGTACCGGCAGTGCCACCCGTTGCACCGCCGCTCCCACCCTTGCCTGCACTGCCGCCGGTACCGGCCGAACCCGCGGCGCCGGCCATGCCGGTCGTCGTTGTAGGTGTCACGTGCACGTCGCCGCCGGCGTCGGGCGCCGGGGGGTCGACGTCAACGGGGTCGGGGCCGCTGCTCGAGCAGCCCGCGGCGAGCAAGAGGGCAAGGGCGAAGTACTTCATTGCCGATTGAGGACGGCTCCTTTGCCGTTTTCCTGAGGCGCTCACGTGCGCCGCGGGCGTTGGATCTTGAATTCGGACATCAGATCGTAGATGTGCACGCGGCTCGACTTGAGCGCGCGCGCCACCGCGGAGACGTTCCAGCCTTCTCGCTCGAGCGCGTCGCGTAGGTACTCCTGCTGAAAGCGCTGCGTTGCCTCGGCGAGCGGCGCCCACTGGTGTTTCGTGGGGAACAGGTGCCGACGTTCGACCTGCGTCGACCCGTCCGCGTGAGCGCGCGCGACCGCGGCCGCGACGACCTTGCCCAGCTCGGCCCGGTCTTGCCAGTCCTTTTGCTCAAGCGCGAAGACCGCGGGCCACGAGAGTTCGATCGGCGGGTGCCGACTCGCCTGACACGCGGCCTTGCAGAATGTCCTAGCGAACCCGGCGATTTCGTCGCGGGTCATCGCGTCGTCGCCGGGCTCGCTAGCGGGGGACATCTTCGAACGGGCCAGCTGCTACTCGCTTTTGACGAGGCGGGGTTTGACGCGCAGCAACTGAGCGAGCACTTGCACGCGCACGCGCACCTCCCCGATCGCGGCGCCCGTGTTCTCGAACGCGCGCTCGATGGTGGGCGTCGAAGTGCCGCCGGCGAGAGCGCATTCAAGTAACAGCGCCATCACTTCGACGAGCTCGCGTGTTTGCTCGACGCCGGCGGGGTTTACACCTGAGGCGGCCGGCGCCCACGTGGCGACCTGCCTGCGTACCCTGGCCCTCACCAGCACACCGCGAGAAAGAAGCGGAGGAGCTTGCCTCGCCAGTCGCGTAGCTCCGCACGGATTCGCCATTCGGCAACAACCGGGGCGACTACCAAAATGAAAAATAGATCTGATAGGGTACGTTTCATCATGACGAGCACTCCTCGTTGTGAACGGGGCTGGGAGGAGTCGACGCGTTGACGCGCGTTTCCCTTCCAGTTCCGGAGGGCGCCCGGTAGCAGCCGGGCGTCCTCGCTAATTTGTAGGACGGATGTTTCTCTAGCTCCTTCAATCGGATTAGCGCAACCCATCGTCCCAATGAGGATTGCAGTTGCGCTGTTATTCGAGCGTGGGCCGAATCGCCACACCCAGCTTCATCACGCGCCACAGGGGGAGCTCGCTGATATCGCCCTTGATCTCGGCGACAACCCAATACCAAGTGCCGGCGTCGCGCTCGACCATGAGGAACTGAAAGCGACCACTGTGCGCGCGCGAGAAGCGATAGAACCCCGTCGCTTCTCGCCACGCGCTGATCCACCCGACCTCGAGCAGCTCGTCGACGTTGCCGACCTTCGCCTCGAGCCGCGTTGACTTGCCCTCGACGTAGGTCGGCAGACTTTGGATCGCGTGGATCACGACGTCACTTCGATGAGGGCCGTGAGATCTCGTACGAAGCCCGAGCCTCGCTCGACCATCGACTCGAACGCCGGCCATTCGTCGACGCGAAACACGAGGGTACCACTCAGCGCGAGGCCTTCGACGTGCGGCCCCACGAACAACGAGCAGTGCACGTGTCCGCCCATGCGCTTCGCGCGCAGCTTGAGGATCATGCCGCCGCGGCGTCGATCCGCGACGCGAGTTTGCGCGCGAGGTCCCAGCCGATCCGGTCGACGAGCTTTTGCGCCTCGAGCGCGAGGCTGATCGACTTGCTCAGCGGCGACCCCCGAAGCGTTATCTTCTGCCGCGGCGACGGCGCACGCCCTGAGCTCCGCGCCGCGCGCTTTGCTGCCCACGTTGCTTTCATCTTCTCGTGTCGTTCTGCCGTCCACTTCGCTCCCATGGTCGACCTCCCTTTCAGTACCGATTGCGCATCACCAGCCACCATGCGATCGCCCACACGATGGCGGCGATCGCGAACCATACGCCCACCGACTCGACAGCCTCGGGCCACGTCGGAGGCGGGGGCGATGTCATCGCGTAAGCGCGCCCATGATGCGCCACGCGCACTCGACCTCCAACTTATCCCCAGTCCCCTTCTCGTCGCGCGTCCCCATCGCGAGTAGCGCAGTTAGCACACGGTCGCGCGATTGCTCAAGCGGCAAAGCTGCGCCGTTCAATGAACAGATTGCGCACGTGTAAGCTACGGCTGTCACTTTGTCGGAGCGCGCCGCGGCGTATTGCGGCTAACGCTTCTCGAGCTTGTAAGCCGAGGCTTGCAGGTGCGATTACGTACTTTTTTTCTTTGCCGCTTGCGTTGACAGTTAGACGCGCGGCATGGCAACAATCGCGCGCATGGCTGATGGTCCGGGGAAGTACGACGCGGAGGCCGAGCAGGTTCTCGCGCGCGTCGACGCTGATGGTGTCGTTCTGCTCGTCATGGGTGGAACGAAGGGCAACGGCTTCGCGGTCAAGGGGACGTGGGAAGCGATGGCTACCATGCCCGAGATCCTGCGAAACGCGGCACGATGGATCGAGCGGGATCTGACGCGCGGCCCGGACGCGCCGGGCAGGCACATGAGACCGAAGGCGAGGGGGTAATGCTCGAAGCACGCGAGAAGAAGAACGACGAGCGCGAGTGGGACGGCTGGCGCGGTGACGAACTCGGGTGCTTCGCCGTCGCCGTCGCGCTCGTCTTCGTGTTGGCAATGGCGGTGCTTCGGTGAGCGACGATGAGGACGTGACGTTGCACCCAACGCACAACTGCTTCGACGACGTGATCGACTACATCAACATGCTCGCGAAGGGCGGCATGCACCCCGAGGAGATCGACCGCCGTTACACGATCGTCCACGGGATCATGCTCCTTCCCGACGGCAAGCCGGTTTCGCACGCGTGGCTCGAGCAAGGTGGGGTCGTGACCTTCGCCGGGCTTTACAAGGGGGAGCGCGTCTACGTCTCCGCGGACCGCGCCGAGTACGTTCGCTATGCCATGGTCTACGACGAGACGCGCTACACGGTGCGGGAGACGTGCGAATTGCAGCGCCGCACCGGTTGGATGGGACCTTGGAAACCTGAGTACCGTGCGCTTTGCGGTGACGTGCAGCGCGGGGAGACTCCGCTATGAGCATGATCACGTTTCGACCGGACGCAGCGCGGGCGATGGTCGACGTCGCCGCTCAATACGGAAACGCGCTGGGGTACCTCGCGTCCGAGATGGGGGTCGCGCTCCTCACGGCGGGGTTGACGATCTTGAGCAGCGGAATGGATGACGAACAGGTCGAAGCGCTCATCAAACAGGCGTTCGATATGACCGCGCCACTTCGTCGACAGACCGAAGAGCGGTGGCGTCGGACGGGGTTCGACCGAGGGACGCCGTCGTGAACCGTCGCGAGCGACGACGCGCAATGTCGATGAAGGAGTTCATTGCGTCCGGCGAAGCTGACCAAAAGGGCACGCCGGAATTCGAGGCGGAAGTCGAGCGCGATAGCAGGTTCACGCTCGAGCTCGAGCAGCTCGTGCGCAAAGCCATATTGCCCTGGCTCGCGAAGCATCCCGACGTCGACTGGACTTGCACCATGCCGGCGCTCGTCAGAGTCGCGGCCATCCAGGTCATGGCGGGATCTCCGGGCACGACGCCAGAAGACTTCGGCGTCATGGCGGGCGAGGTCGCGAAGACGGTCGAGAAGGTCGTTGACCACGTCGTCGAAAAGGTCCGGGAAGCGACCGCGCCGGCGGCCCCCAACGAGCCGCTCGTCAATAAGCAGGTGCGGCTTGTGCTCGAGCAGCAAACCGTCGACCTCGCGAAGAAGCTCAAGCTCATGGTACCGGCCGGCGTCGGATACATGCTCTTTCTCGCCGACTACGGAGCGAAGGGGAACGTAGCGTACGTTTCGACCTGCAACCGCGAGGACGCGATCGGGCTCGTCACCACGTGGCTTGCGCGGCAAACCACGCGGACGGCACCGCCCGACACTTCATCATGATCGCTTGGTTGCGGCGGATGCTTCGTCGTCTGTTTGCGCGCGGCCAGGATCCGGGGGGGCTTCCGTAGTCCCCGTGACGAATTCTCCGCCGAGCTCACGGAGCGACAGCGCGACGAGCCCTTGCGCTCGAGCAGCGGCCTCGGCGTCGATCACCGGCGGCTCGAGCTCGGCGGGCAAGGTGCGGTCGAACTCCTTGACGAACGCGTTGAGGGCCTTCGCATACACCTCGACGGGGTCGGTGTAGTAGCCACCGTCTTTCAACGTCTGAGCGAACGCCGTCGGGGCGCCACGCTCGACAGCCTTCCAAGCGGCGCCGTACCGCTTCGAGCCGCGAAGGAAAGCCAGGTGGTCGATCGCCCCCTCGGCGAGCGTCCGGAACGCGCGGAACCTCGTCGCCGGGTGAGGCGGATCGAAGTAGACATTCTTGCCGCCGATCACCTCGCGGCATCGGAACATGGTGAAGTCTCGTCCGTCCCCCTCGGAGCACTTGATGTTGCCGATATTGAAGCAGTGCAGCCCCTTCGCCCACCTACCCGTTTCGTGCGCGCTCTGAGCGACGATAAGCAGGATTGAGGTGCGGGCGGGCGTCGAGCCGAACAGCTCGCGCCACGCGTGCAGCAAGGCGCTCGCGAGCTCGGCGGCGGTGATCTGATTGGTGACGTTGGGCAGGTGTTCAGCCATGGCTATTCGCTCCACCGGTTAGAACGTATGGTCACTTCGGAGCGCAGTTCACACCGCACGCGTCGGCGGCCGCGAACGTCGCCGCGCGGTTGATACAGCCAAGGGCCATGAGCCCGTTGCGTCGAGCGTTGCGACAGACGTCAACCCACGTCCCCGACTCGGGGCGCGAAGGCTCGCAGCCCACGGCACCGAGGTGCTCGTAAGCGCGGCCGCAGTCGTCGCCGGGGTCGGGTGGAGACGGCGGGATCGGATGGCAGGCCGCGACGAGGACGGCCAGGGCGATAAGTAGTGTCTTCATAGAATGCACCTACAGGGGCACGACGTTTTGAGCGCGCCGAACGAAGGGGACGCCGGCGACGGCGAAGCACTGAATGATCGAGCGCTCGAGCAGCGCCCACGAAATGCGCCACGTGCCCCGCGGGAGCCCGAGGATGTTGCCGGGGGGCATACCCCAGTCGATCCCGAGCTCGACGTTGTCCCACCAATTATCGATCACCGCGTAGTCTTCGCGGCTCGCGTCGAGGACGGCGAGCATGTGTCCGCCGCCGGCGGGGTCGTCGGTGTAGATCGCCGCGACGATCGCGCCGTTGTTCGCCATGACTCCCGAGTCGACGAACATTGAGAACTTCACCGGGTGCCGGCGCACCATGCACGCGCGGATCGATTCCTTGAAACCGAAGGCGCCGCGGGTGACCTGATAAAACTCGAGGTGCCGCGCATCGTACGCTTTCACCAGCGCATCGGGCGACGGACGCCGGTTCAGCGTCGCAGGGTTCCAAGCCGGCGACGTCGGATCGGGATAGTCCGTGTCGAGCACGATGCCGACTTCGCGAGCGGCGCGGAGCACGAGCCCCGGTTGCGAGCCCTCGTCGACGAGCTCGGGGGCGATGTCCGGGTTCAGCCCCGCGAACTCTTGCGCGCGTCCGATGGTGTACGCGAACGACCCCGAGATCATGAACTCCGACGAGAAGCCGTTGAGCTCCTGCCATAGCTGGACGCACCGCTTCGTCGCAGCGCCGACGCACATGCCGGCGCCGTCTTGCCAGATCAGCCCCTTGCGAAACGGAAGGTGATCGGGTTTCGGAAGCGACGGCGCGATTGCCATGAGCTTGCGGTGCGACGGGTAGCCGTAGTTCTCGGCGTCTCGTTTGTAGCCCAGCGCAAACTTAGGCATCGGGGTGCACCCCCATCAGCAGATCGAAGAGCTCGAGCCGGCGCTTGACACGAGGATCCTCGCGCCGGACCGACGTCCCTACGTAGACGCGAAGCGCTTCCGACATGTCCCCCCCGACGCGCGCAGCAAGCCCCGAAAGCGTGCGCGCCACGAGCTCGGCGCCGAGGCGGTTCGAGCCACAGATCTCCTCCGCCGTGTGTCCATTGAAGTGATACCAGTGCAGCTGAAACAGCCCGACAGCTTGAGCATGCCCGTTCGCATCGCGATCGCACTCGTCGTCCTTGCACTCGCAGCGCTCGATCGCGGGGCGGAAGTCCGACTCTGTGACCGCCGTCGCTACCATCGCATTCGCGACAACGACGTTCGGCGCCGCCGCGGCAATGTCGGCCGCATACCGGGCCCGGTTCTCCCGCGAAACCCACGGCGCTGCGAGCGCGATCGCGGCGACTACGGCGGCGACGGGGATCACTCGGCCCCCCCGTCGGTCGCGCCGGCGTCGGCGCGTCGCTGCTCGACCTCGATGCGCGCCGCCCGGTATTGCACCGTGACGAACTTGACGAGCTCGCTGGGGACTCGCTCAGTCGACCCGTCGGGCATCTTCACCAGCACGAGCGGGCAAAGGTTGCTTGCCAGGTCGATCACCGGGCAAACCACGCGGCCGGTTCCTGCACAGGCGGTAACGACCACCGCGGCCATCCAAGCAACGACCACGGCGGCGAGCGGATAGTGCGAGGGGGGCGACGGGTAGACCGTCCCACGCGTCGGCGGCGGGCGGATCGAGTCATCTTCCCAGTCGCTCGGCGGCGCCGGCGGGTCCTTCTTCACACCCAAGTCGCGCCCCTTGCGCAAGCGGTTGACCACGATCTCATGGCCAGCGATCGCCACGCTTCCCGCGACGACGCCCCCCGCGATCGCGTCGTACCAGGTGCCGCCGGCCGCAAGCCGATCGAGCGCGGCGCCTACGACGGCTAGCCCCATTGCCCATAGCCCGCGGTTCTCGGGCCGGATGTAGACCGGTATCCGTGCGACGAGCGGGTCATCCTTCGCGACGCGGATGAACGCGCCAACGACGACGGCGAGCATGGGTATCCACGCGTTCGCTCGAGCGAGCTGCACGAGGGTGTCGATGGTGACGGGGTCCATTTCGTTCCTTTCGGTTACATCCGCGTCTTGACGCCGGACGCCTCTTCGTTCGCGGCCGCGATCGCGTCGGCCATGTCGTCGCGCATCTGTCGCACTCGGCCCTCGACGAGCTCGAGCGCAAGCCCGAACTCGCGTTGCGTCCGTTCGAACTCGAGGGCCCGCTTCGTCGCATCGATCTTGAAGTGCTCGAGCGCTTTCTCGAAAGCGATCCGTGCCTGCGAAACCTCGGCGGTCTCGTTCGTGAGCGCTTGAATGACGCCGGCCTGGTGATGCACGAGCCGCCCGCATTCGTCGACCGACGCAGTGAGCGTGTCGAGGCGTGGCGCGATCTTCCGAAGGTCGCCCTTTATGCTCTCCTGCGTCTTGACGATCGCGTCGAGCGACACCTTAAGCTCGGCCACCACGCGCACTAGCTCGTCGTAGCCATCCGTCGAGTGCCCCGATCCGTTCGCGGTCATCGCGGCCCCCTTATGCTGGTGAGGTACTGATCGATCCGCTGGTTCGCCGTCTCGGCCCGGTGCGTTGCGGCGGCGGTGTCCCGCTCGAGCGCGACGACCTTCTTCGTCGTCTCACCGCGCCAGTCGGGGATCCCCGCCGTGTTCGTCTTGATGATCTCGAGGTCCGCCCGGACGTCGGCGAGCGTCTTCTTCGTCGCCTCGGTGACCGCCGCTTCGACAGCGACGTTGAGCTCAGCGCGCGTGATGAGCCCTTTGAACCATACGTGAATGGCCGTGTTCGCCCCCGAGATCGCGAGGAGCGTGGCGACGAACTTCGGGTACTCCTTCAACCACGCCCACGCCCGTCGCCACCATGGCATCATGGCGCGCATCGACCGCCGCTCTTCGCGGTCCGGCGACGGGTGGAACGAGAGATCCATCGGTCACGGCTCGGGCGGCGGGGGATGTAGGATCTGATCGATCTTGCTATTGATCGCGTTGTTCGCCGTGGACTTCGCCTGCCCCGTTGTTTGCGCGGCATCTTGCTTCGTTGCCGAGTCCGTTTCTGCGTCGAGCAGGTCATTGAGAAGATCGGTTAGCTTCTCTTCGTCGGTCACCCCGTTGGCAATCGCCGCATTCCAATGCTGGCGGGCACCGGTGGCATGCGCGCTAGCGAGGTTGGAAGCTCTTTGCGCGGCGTCGTCGGCTGTCGACGCGGTCTGGTAGGTTGCGACCTTTGTGAGCACGTCATCGATTTCTTCTTGCGTGGGCATGTTGCTTTCTCCTTGGGTTGTCAGCCAGGCATTGGCCATAGTGCACGCTGGCGATTGAAGATTCGCCGAAGTGGGCTCAATGGTCCCGTCATCGGGACGCTGTACATCATCCACTCGCAGCCGAGTCCGCGGAATCCGAGCGTTAGACCGGCGACGCATCCGAGCCCGATCGGCCCGTTGACGGTACCCGTGCCGGGATTGCCGACAGTGGGGATATCCGTGGCGTTTTGATCGACGGCGTTCACATACGCGAGATGTCCTGCGTTCGTGCCGTCGAATGTCCGCGCCACTTGCTTCTTGACGCTGTCTCTGATCCACGTCGCCGACACTGCCTTCTGCGACGAAGTGGCGCCACGGTTCGCTCGGATCGACGCGCCGGCGTTGCTGAATATGTAGTTGTCGTCGGCGTTGTGGGTCATGCAGTATTGCGAATTGCTGATGCCCTGCACGACCGCGATCATCGTTTGAACGCCAACCGTGACGTTAGCAGTCGTGTATCCCTTGAGACCATCCGCGCCAAAGTCGACGCATGGCCGGTTGTTCCACCCCGTCGCCTGGTAGGTGCCGCGATTGGCGTCGGTCGCTTGCGTCGCGTCCCGACCCCCGCCGAAAAGGTCAGTGAAGGTGATCGGCTTCGAAGCGTTGAAACTCGAGATGTAGAGGACGTTCCACCATCCCACGAGCCCGTAGGCTCGGAACTTCCGTGGATGCCCGCGATCGATCGCGTTGATGCCGCACCCTCTTCGACGTCCGACGCGCATTGCCGTTACTCCGCGATGTATGCGTAAAGGGTGCCGGCCACGGCGCCGCCGAGGATGTTGAGCACCGTCGTTCCAGAGGGCACTCGCTCTGGCGACTCACCACCATCGAACATCGGGATCCCTTGCGTTGCGGGGTTGCTCGCAGCGGTCGAAGCGGCCGCGATCGTGATGTTCGCGGTTGCCCAGTTGTAGTAGCAACCCGCCGTTGCCTTGAGAATGATGAGCTTCCCGGAGTCGATCGCCGTCTTCAGTCCGGCGTACGCGCTCAAGGTGAGGTCGAAGTTTGCCGCTGTCGTCACCGCGAACGCGAACCCAAAGATCTTCGAAGCGCTCCCCGTTGCGGACCCCGGGCCGGGCCCGAGCGGTGCGAGGCGCGCGGTGTTGGTGATGATCGAGTCGAGCTTCCCGAGCTCCGTCGTCTGATTCGCCGCGGTCGCCTGGCTCGTGAGCTTCGTGTCCATCGAGGAAAGCGACGTATTGCCCGTGTCTTGCTTCGTCGCCGTCGCTTGGCTCGTGAGTTTTGTATCGATTGACGATAGCGAAGTGTTGCCGGTGTCCTGCCGCGCCGCCGTTGCCTGCCCGGCGTCGCTGTCGTCGCTCGCACCGACGGCGTCGGCGATCGCCTGAAGCAGCTCGAGCGCCGGATCGTCGGTCGCGTGGACGATCGATTGGCTCTTGTCCTTCGTCGTCTGTCCCGGTCCGCTAGGTATCGCAGTCGCAGTCATTTTGCTTACTCCCCTTTCACTCACTGAGAACAGGTTCGACGAGGTACCACTCGTTCGACGCCGTTGAAGTTGGGTTGTTGTCACCAGCGAGCCAGAGACCGAGGTCCAGCCAGCCGATGCGCCGGCCGCCGAAGAATGGCCGTGCCGGCACGAGCCCCGCGGAGAGACTGTTGTTCGCCACCTTCGTGTATTTCTGTCCGGCGCCCGTCGTGTCGTAGACCGCGGACTTGTATCGAATGCCGGTCTGAGCTGCATACGGCGACGCGAAGGTGCTCGTATAAGCGCCCGCCCCTGCGGTCGTGACGTTGGCGGTTTTGAGCACCGCGCCGGCGGCACTGTAGAGCACCGTCTTGACGACCTGGTTTGCGGTGCCCGCCCAGTAGAAGCGAATGCCCGTGATCTCAACCGCCGAACCCGACCGAACAAAGAACGCCGTGCCCGAAGTCTGATCGCCGTTCGTGTCCGCTGGCGCGTCGGTGTTGTTATCGCGAAGCGTGTCGACCGGACTGAAGACGATCGCCGCTTCCTCCGAACCTCCTCCGCCACCGTCGACGATCGTGTGGGCTACCCAGTCGGTTCCGTCGCTTCCGATGACAACGATCGAGTCGCCGGCTGGGACGACGTAGTTTCCCGCGACGTCGTTGATCTTCTCGGACCCGTGCCGCTTCACCGTCACCGTCGACGAGCCGATGATGTAGAGGATGATCGTGCGGGCAGCGGACGCCGGCGGAAGCGTGACGTTGCGCTCCGCTGACGCGATCACGAACGCGCTACCGTCCTTCGTCGTCGTGTCAAGCGTGACGTTCGTCGTGTTGATCGTGCGGTGGGTGAGCCGCAGTCCGCCGACGAGCTCGTTGATCCCGGTCGTGTTGCCGACGACGGCGCCCGAGCTCGCGGCCTGGTAGACGCGCTTCGCGTTATGCCAGATCTCGAGCGCCCCGCCGGCGAGCTCCTCGTCGGAGATCTTGATCTCCGCCTCGCCCTCCGATGCCTCCTCGTCCCACGCGAGCGACAGCGCGCGCATGACGACGACGTTGGAGTCCTCGTCGCCGGTGATCGTGGTGACAAGGTTCTCGTCGCTGTCGCCTGTGACGTCGCCGTCGAAGCCGATGAAACGGAGGGTGACGAGGTTTCGATCGCCGTCGTTGGCAACCTCGAATTGCTCGCCGAACGCGAGGATATTCGCTTGCGGCATCTCGGTGCCGTCCCACTCGATGGTGAGCTCGACTCCGTTGAACAGTGCGTCTAGCCAGTGCGCCATTGAGCTTCCCCTCTAACCGGCCTGGCCGCCGATGATGAACCAGCCATTGGCCGAGCCGTTGTGCTCGAGCTCGAGCCATTTCCAAAAACCGAAGGCGGGCGCAACGCTGCCGCTCTTGAGCTGCGCGATGGCTGTCCCGTTGTCTTGCTTCAAGAAGAGATAGAAAGCGTTGTCGTCGGAATAGAACCGCATGCGGTTCCCCGCCTCGGCGCCGGCTGATCGCACGGTAAAGTCGCGGTCAGCAGAGAGCACGGCTGGCGGTACTTTGATCGTGTCGGCGCCCGTCGGAGCAATCGCGGAACCGGAGACCTTGCCGACGCTGTGGACGCCGTCCGTTACCGCAATCGCGGGGCGCCACGTAACGCTACCAAGCAGGTCAAGGCGGCCGCCTGTGGAAACGGTCGTCGTGCCGCCTAGCGCAACCGTCTTGCCCGCCGCGAAGCTGGCGTTGTGGTTTGCCGCGAGCGTGCCCGCCACTGCGATCGTGTCGCCCGTACCACCTCCCAAGACAAGGCCGGCGGCGAGCTCGATCGGCCCGCCGGTCTCGGGAATGATCACCCGCCCACCGTAGATGTCGAGCGTCGAGGAGCCGCCGCCGGTGATGATGATGTCGCCGTTCGCGTCGATGGTCAGATCGTCGCCGACGGTGACCGTCATGTCCGTCGTGGCGGTCACGGCGACCGTCGTTGTCGAGCCGATCGCAACGTTGTTGCCGCCGAGGAAAGCCTCCGCCCCGGCGGCTGCGATTGAAACGCCGTTGCTCGCGACGAACGTGATGTCGGTCACGGTGGCGTCGATCGATCCGTCGGGGAACGTCGTGTCGCCGTGCAGGACCGCGTCGGTGAGCTCGAAGCCGATGCCGTCCTCGACGAGTTGCTTGAGGTACGCCGTGCGGTCGGCGAGCTGCTCGAGCGGCACGTCGACGCTCGCGACGTCGAACTCGTCGTCGTCCGTGGGGACGGTGATGGTCACCGCGTACGAAGGATTGCCAGCGTATTCGGTCGACACGTTAGACCCCCTTCCAATAGAGCGCGCGTCGATCCCTGTTTGCAGACAGCGACGAGGTGTCCCAGTATTCGCCCCACGTCCCAGCGGGGAGGGGCGGCGCTGCGTCCGTCGGCGCGAAGGCGTCCGCGTCGAACGAGATGATCACGTTCTGGCACTTCGAAAGCGCCGGCTTAAATTCGTCGATGATCCCGCGGATCGATCGCGCCTCGGAAACGGTGGCCGAGCTTCCCCACGTGAGGCCGGGGCGACTTCCCCACGTCCCCGAGCTCGCGCCGTACCGCGGCATGCGCGTCCAGGGGGAGCCGTCGAGCGAGTAGATCACCACCCAGAAGCGCGACCACAGACTCGACTGCCCGTCCCAGTTCCACAAGTCGCCGGCGACGCGATCGATCGTGAGCTCGCCGTCGAGCTCGCGCGTGTAGACAATCCCGACCTGCGTCCAGATCCTAAGGCGCACGGCCCTCGGGGTGAGGTATCCGGCGATCTGATCGAGCATGGCCCGCCCCACGCCGGCGTCCTCCCACGCTTGGATCCAGAGGAGCTGTCGCGCGCGATAGCTTTCGGAGGGCTCTTGCGGACCTCGCACGATGCCCCGATCGCGACCGATGAAAGGAAGCGCGTCCTCGGGCGCGAGCGTGGGGAAACCGGATTTCGCGGCCTGATCCGCCATGCCCGCGACGATGTCGAGCGGCAGACCGTAGAGCGCATAGACGAGCCGCGCTGCCGTCGACGTCCGAAGACGGCCGGGCGAGAGGTTCCAGGCTGATTCGCGGAAGGTCGCCATCAGGTCACCAGCGTCACGGTCGTGTCATCGAGGTCGCCGCCCCAAATCGGGACTTCATTGCCAGCGATCGCGATGTCGGTTTCAGAAACGAGCTGCGCTTTGAGCGCCCCGGGTACGGCGGCGGTGATGATCTCGATCAGCTTTCGCCAGTAGATCCGCCCCGGCGTCGGGTCGATGACGACGCCACCGATGTCGACGTTGATGACGTACGCTTCGAGCGCGTCGGAGACGAGCTGTTGCGCTTGCTCTTCGGTGACACCGAGCGACGACGGGATCCAGATCGTGCACGGCGCGGTGATCGACTTGTTGACGGCGCTGAGCGCGGTCGCGTTGAAGCCGTAGTGTGTGACCTTCTCGTCGAAGGCGGCTTGCACAACGTCGACGTCGGGGCTGGAGATCGCGCCGCTCGCGCTCGCGACGTAGACGGCGCCGGTGCCATCGCCGACAGCGGGCGGAACTCGCACCCGGGTAACACCGACAGGTGACAGGTTCGCGCGGCGAGCGGTCTTCGCATAGTAGGAGTAGGCTCGTTTGACTCCGCCGATCGAGCGAGCCGCAACGGAGTCGCGGCAGAGCTGTCGAAGGCTCGGATCGGTCTGCTCGTCGAGGCCGACGAGGGCGATGGTGTTCGTGCAGGTGACGCCGAGGAGCGTCGTGACGAGCTTCGTGATCTTGCCCGTGAGGGCATTGCTCGCTGAGCCCGCCTCGTCGGCAATGACGTCGACTGTCAGGGTGCCGCCCGGCGCGAGCGTTCCGCCGGTTTCGTTCCGATAGGTTTTATTTGTGTCGACGTGAGCAAAGACGATGTCTTGCGGATCGAACTCAAAGAACTTCGTCCCCGTGTTCGTAAGCGTGATGGCGAGGGGAGCGCTCGCATACGTCGCTTCGATGCGGTCGACGTTGTAGCCCTCCTTCGCGAGCAGCGTGAGCCACGCCCCCTGAGCGAAGTCGAGGAAGCGGCTCGCCGCAATGATCCGGACGGCTTCACCGTTCGTCGTGTGCAGCGGGGCGAAGAGCGCTACGAGGATGCGCGTGAACCCGCCCTCGGCCCAATTCTCCGTCTTGAGGCCGACGGCCTTCGCGATATCTTCAATGCGCTGCTTCCAGCTGGCGAGCGGCACCGACTGCAAAAGCTGAAACAGCGGGATCTGGATCGCCATCAGACGGCCCCCGGCAAGAGTTTGACGGCGAGGTTGAAGCCAGAGTCACCGGCTCGACCGACGAGCTCGAAGGGGCCCTCAGCGGTTTCGCACTTGATCGCGATGTCGTAGTCGACGGCGCCGTTCTTCGCGACGCTGCGGCTGATCGTCGACTCGACGCTGAGGATCCGTTCGTCTTTCTTGAGCTCGGAGCGGATCTTGTCGGGAAGCGCCGCCTCATCCTCCTCGGAGTCGAGCGCACCGATCACGCCTTCGAGATCGAAGCCGTAGCCCTCGGGCGAGTCCTCGACGACGATGCCCTGATCGGGCGTGGTGCGGAGTCGCCAGTAGGCATCTTGCGCGACGAGGTCGACGCCGGTGACGGTGCGCGTCTCATCGACGTCCTCCACCGAGTAGAGGTCAAGGCCGAGGTTAGTCGTCATGTGACGACCCCCGTTCCCGTGACCGGCCCCCCGCCGGGTGGCGCGACGAGTAGCGCGGGCAGCACGATCGCGGCCGCGGTGATATGCGAGACGACGGCCGAGGCGATCGCGTTGCAGGTTGCAGTGAGGGCCGCGTTATCGACAGCGCCGCTCGAAGGCTCGGCGAGCAGTGCAGCCTTGATCGCAGCTCCGAGCGTGGTGGCGTTGAGGGCCATTACGCGATCCTCGTGATGGCTGAGCCGCCGGTGATGGTGCCCGCAAACGGGCCAGCAACGACGGGGTCAGTCTGTCGCGCGGCCCCGAGCAGCGCGGCGGCGCCGAGCAGGATCTCGTCGGCGTCAATCGAGAGCGACGGCGCTGCGAAACCGCCGCCGTCCGCTTCCTCAAACCCGGTGACGATCGGGCGCCCCGGGGATGCGTCGACGAACTGCACGAGGACCGTCGCACCCTCGGCGTGCTCACCCTTCGCACCCGGGATGCCGGGGCGAACGGGCACGCGTTGAAGCGGCGGCATGCCCGTCGACACGCGCACCGGCTCGAGGTTCAGCCGCTCGAGCTCCTGAGAAACGATCCGATACTCGTAAACGCCGCGGAACCGGCGCGAGGGGTCGAGCTGATCGAGCAGCCCGCGAAGGAGCGTGAGGCGGCGCGACGTCGTGGTGATGCCGGCTCCCCAGATCGTCGTCACGAGGCCGGCCCCCGGCGCGAGCTCGTGCTGCACGTCGACGGCCTCGATCCCCTCGACGACGACGCCGGGCACGATCGCGGCGATCGACTCGGCGCTGAGCGTCACGATCCGGCGGGCGCGGTCGACGCCGAGGACGGTCACGGGGGTCGTGAGCACCGTCGCCGGCCGCTTGCCGATCACGGTCATTCCGTCCGACTCGCGGACGTACCAGGCGGAGGGAGCGAGCTGCTCGAGCGTCCGGGCGGCGGGCCCTTCTTCCCGCGCCCACGATGGCCCGATACGCGTCTCGGGCGGGGGGAGTGTCGTCGGGTCGATCGTCTCGCCGCAAGCGCTAGCGGCGTCGATGAGCACGGTCGAAGCCTTGACGCCGGCGTCGTTCGCGTAGCTCTTCGCGGGGATCTTCTTTCCCCACCCGCCGGCGCCGGCGGCGACGCGGAAGCTCGAGCGCCCGACGGGGCCGGCGCCGCCGGACATGACGGTCCCGACGAGCGTGAGGTCAGCCACCGCGGGCGACACGCGTCCGGTGAGCGCCGCCTCGACGTCGAGGGATGCTTCGAGCCAGGGGATACCCCACGCGGGAAGGTTCACCCGCGTGCGTAGGACGTTGTGCCCGCTGAGCGTCGCGGTGCTCATGGCCGCTGAGCCTCCTTGAGCAGCTCGTCGATCTGCTTCTTCAGATCGGCATTCGGGTCGGGCTTCGCGGTCGTCGCCTTCGTCGAGCTCGGGGTGCCGCCCTTTTTCTTCGCGGGTCGGAACTCGAGGAACTTGACGACGACGGTCGCGCCGCCCTTGCCGTCGTGCACCATGCCGCCGATCCCCGCCTTCGAGACGCTCTTGATGTCGTTCGCGGCGAGATCGGGGTGATAGATCGCCAGTGCTTTTGGAGTGCCACTCGAGGGGAGCGACGAGCGGATGAGAGCGGCGAAAGTCTCCCACTCGGCAAACTCGTCGAGGGGGATCGTCGGATCTTTGAGGAGCGCGAACGAGGCTTGGAACTCCGTCACCTTCTCGCCCTTGTGCGTCGTGCTTCCGCCGCCTGAGCCGTCGGGTTCCTTGACGTCCCACTTCTCGTTTCGGTCGTGACCGGAAAGCGTGACGATGCCGGGCGACTTGCGGCCAGCAAGCTCGATGACGTCGTAGAGCCCGGGGTGATCGACGGGGTTAGGCATTACGCCGGCACCTCCCCGCCGCCGATCGAGACGCCCTCACCCTCGAGCCACTTCGTGATCTGATCGATGAAATCGTGGGCTTGCTCTTCGCCGTTCTCGCCCTGCACGATGACCTGGCCGATCGACAGCGAGAGCCCGCCGCCGGCGCGAGACCCGCCCGCACCGGCGGAGGCAGGGGGGGCGACCATGGCCGCGAGCGACCCTTGCGCCGCATCCGCGCCGTCCTCGACACCTTCGGAGAACCCGGCCGCGGTGTTGCTTCCGATGTCGGCGAACACGGCGGAGGGGGACGCGATGCCGAGCAGCTTCTTCGCGCCGTCGATCGCGCCGTTGACGACGCCCGCCATCGCGTCATAGACGGCCGCCCCCGCACCCGTGATCCCCTTGACGAGGCCTTCGACCATCTGACGGCCGATGTCGACGAACCCGACGACGACCTGGCCGAGCCCCTTGACGAGAGCCACGCCGACAGCGATCGCGACTTCGATGATCTTGTAGAGCGCGAACCCGAGGGCTCCGATAGCCGCAATGAGCGCGAGGAAGTTGACGACAACGAGCGCCACGGCGACCGCCAACGTTCCGCCAATGATCGCGGCCCCAATGAGCAACGCCGTGCCGAGCGCCTTGATCGCGCCGGAGTAAGGTTTCAGCGCGATGTATGCCTTGAGCGCGAGGATCTCGGCGTAGAGGAACATGCGCTCGATCGCCGGAATGACGCCTGTCGCGCCGTCGACGAGCGGCTGAAACAGCGCCTCAAAGAGGAACTTGAGCGCCCTGCCGCTTTCGGTAGAGGCGTCGAAGAGAGCGCCGAGTGTTTGGATCCCCTCGAGCAGCGGATCGATCTTGAGCCCGCCGAACGTAGCCGCGATGTTCTCGCTGAACCGCTTCGACTGGAAATCGAGCGACAGCATCTGAGCCTGAAAGTCGGGCCCGAACTTCAGTTTCGCCGCTTTGACTGCCGCGGTTTCGAGCGCGGTCGATAGCGCTTTGCCGCGAAGCCCCGCGTCGGCGAGGCCCTTGGCCATACCCATCAGTTCTTCGCGCGTGCTCGGAACGATCGTGCCCAGCCGGTCGATGGTCGCCGCGAGCTCGGCTCCGCCTTCGGAGCTCCGAGCAATGCCATCCATCAAGAGACCTTGCGTGCGGTTCGCGTCGGCGAGGCTCACGCCCCACTTCGTGATCCCGACGGCGGCAATGAATGCGGCCGAGGCGATGGCCACGATGGCGACGGCGATCGCGAGGTACGGGCCCGCCGTCCCCATGGCGACGCGGAGCTTCGAGAAACCCGTAGCGACGCCGAGGATCTTCTGGCCGGCAATGCCCGCGGGACCGCCGAGCTTGCCGAATGCCTCGGCCATCTCGTTGACCTTCCCGGTACCGGACGCCGCGAGCTGCGCCTTCGCTGCCTTGTCCGCGGCCGCCTTCACATTGCCGAGTCCCTTATTGAGATCGGCGTGCTTGGCCGTCGCTGTCGCGGCCTTCGAATTGAGCACGTCTAGCGCAGCGGCCTCGGACTTGAGCGCGGCCGCGGCCGCGTTCGATCTGCCAACGGCTTCGTCTTGTCGCTGAGCGAAGGCCCAGATCTGCTTCTCGGCGCGCGCGATGCTCTTCGCGTCACCGACGTCGAGCGCCGCTTGCAGCTTGCCCGTGAGCTCCGTAGCTCGAGCGCCGAGCTGCTCGACCATCTTGGCCGCCTTGTCGGCCGCCGCTTCCGTCGCCGCGTACGACTTCTCGCCGGCGGCTACCGCATCGTTCGCATGCTTCGCCGCTTCCGCCGCGTCCTCGAGCGCGGAGGTCGTTGCCTTCGTCGCCGACTCGAAGTCCTTCGCGGTCGCGCCGGCGGCGAGCATTCGATCACCGAGCGTGGCGACGGTCGCGACGGCGCTGTCGCCGCCGCTGAACTTCGCTGCGAGCTCGATGAGAAATTGCGTACGGTCGTCGGCCATGATCTCACTTCTTCGGCATCAGAGCGACGCGGAGCCGACAGACGGCTTCCGCAAAAACAATGAGCCCAGCCTTCGCGTCGTCCGACCTCATCTCCTCGGGCACTAGTTCCAAAAAGCAATCAGCGAGCGCGTAATGATTCCCTTGCGCCTGTTCGACGCGCTCGCTCAGTCTTTTCCCTTCGCCTCCCCGAGCCGAACCGCCTCGGCGATCGCGTTGTCGTGAATCGATGGCCACTCGGTTTTCATTCGCGCGTAGGTTTCTTTATCCGCGGGATAGACGATGCAGCACTCCGCGAGCTCGTCGGCCGCATCGCCCATTGCGAGCGTGTCGACGGTTCCGTTCTGCTTCCGTGCCTTGCGCGCCTTGTGCCGGTACCGCTTGAAGTAGTCCTCCGCTGGCGTCTTGACGACAACGACTGTCGGCAATCCCTGCACGAAGGACGACGTTTCGAGCACGCTCACGCGGTCGTCGCCGAACTCGACCTCGAGCTTGTCGACCTCGACGATGTCCTTTTCGTACTGCTCTCGACGCGCCTTCGCGATCCCCTCTTTTCGCGCCGCGCGCCGTACTTCGATCTCTTCGATGCTCATACGAAACCTTTCCCGCGGGTGACTGCTCAGAGCAGCACGACCCCGTCGTCTTCTTCGAAGTGCGTGATGCTGAGAGGGATCTCGATCTTCTGAGCGTCGGGCCCCTCCGCTGCGTCGAGCGTGCGACCGACGACGCGAGCGCCGACGATCTTGAACTTGTGGATCTCCGAGTCGCCCGGCGGCGAAAAGGTGACCATGACGTCGAATGCGACGAGAGAGATCTTCTTGTTCACCGAGGCGAGCGCCGTGCGGTGAGCTCGCCAGCCGCCGAGGTAGAACGTGATCGACGCATCGCTCTCGAGCTCGCCGACGGTGCGCGCGAGAATGCGCCCGCCGCTCGTGCCTTTCTTGACGCCGACGGTGACCTTGTCGCTCAGCTTGAAACCGGCGTAGTCGTTCGTCTTGATCGTCTGACCGCCGTAGAGGGCGATCGTCGTCTTGACGTCCGCGTAGCTCGGCTCGAAGCCTTGAATGGTCGGATACTCTTGCTCAGCCATGGTCGCTCACCTCGGCCGGTCAACCGGCGGTCTGAACACGCACGCGCGTGCTGATCTTCTCGATCGTTCCCTTGAGCCGTAGATCCACGGTCCCGGTCAGCTCGGCGTCCGGAATGTTGAGGATGTCGTCGCGGCTCGCACTCCAGCTGACATCGCTGGCGCGTTTCCCCTCGCGCTTATTCTGCAAGAGGGCGATCTTGAGCGCGGAATTGATCCGGCCCTCGATCTCGCTGAGGCTGTCCTCCGTCGCCGTCCCGTCGTCGTTGAGCTCGAGGTCGACGCCGATCACGAGCTCGGTCTCGGCCTGAGCGACGTTGCATGCGATGTTCGCCACGTGCATGTTTTGCGTGCGCGAAAGTAGCGAGCCGTCGTCGGCGCGCGTGAGCGAGAGAGCGATGTAGGTGCCCCCGCCGTTCGAATAGGTGCGGAAGCACGTGAACCGTCCGAGGAGCAAGCCGCCGTCGGTGCGCTCGTCGTGCTCGGTCTTTACGCCGCGCTTCTCGAGGTACCAGCCAGGGAGCGCGCCGAGGTCCTTGCGGAACGTCGCAACCTGCACGTCATGCTGATACTCGACGATCGACGCAGCCCACGCCGGGGAGCGTCGCAAAAACCAATGCGTGATCGGAGACTCCTTGTAAGCGCGCCCGCCGGCCATGTCGATGCGCGGGGCGCTGTCGATGTCCTCGAACTCGTCCTCGATGTCGGCAACCCAATCGGCGTCGCTCTCGCCGGCGGTGATCGTCGCGTTGTACGATCCGATCACCTCGGCGGTGAGGTCCTGTGTGTCGAGCGTGAGAACGGTCGCGGTCACGGCCGTGATGAGCTTGTCCGCGAAGTTGTTCGTCGAGGTCCCGGCGACGGTGATGAGGTCCCCGACCGCGAAGCCGTCGGCGAGCCACGAACCGCCCGAGCGAGTGATCGTGTCGGCGGTCGCGCCGACTTCGGCGAAGGTGAGCGCGTGCGAACCGGTGATCACGACGCCCGATGCCGGCCCCTCAGCGACGAGATCTTGGGTGTCGAGCGTGAGCACTGTCGCGGTCACGGCGGTGATCTTCGCGTTGGTGAAGTTGTTCGACAGCGATCCGGAGACGTCGACAGCCATCCCCACGGCGAACCCGTCCGACACGAACGAACCGGCGGACCGCGTAATCGTGTCTCCGGTACCGCCGACCTCGGCGAAGGTGATCGTCGGGGTGCCGGTCATGCGCACACGGACGCGGGACATCGTCGCTTGAAACGTGCGATCGCGCACCGACACGCGAGCGAGTGAGCACCGGTCGTCCGCCGTGGCGTAGCTGTTGATCTGGGTGAGCACTGAGCTCGCGAGCGCGAAGGTGGAGATGTTGCCGATCACGAGCCAGTTGCGGGACTGCTTTTGCTGATCCTTGAGCGCGGTCTTCGCGGCGGCGATCCCGTCCGAGTCCCACATCGGACCGGTCGTGCTGAATCGAAGCACGGTATCGCCGGTCGTGAGCGAACCGGCACCGAGGCCGAGCTCTAGCCCGAGATAAGGGATGACGTAGCTCGTCGCCGTTCCGACTCGGATCGTCTTCGGATCGGAGAAACCACCGTCGAGCACGAGTCCCAAAAGGATCTGATCGGTGCCGACGACGCCACCGCGGATCACGGTGACGATGCCGTCGACCTCTTCGAGCGCGCCGGCGGCGCCGACGGAAACGCTCACCACCGAGGTGTTCGTGTTGCCCGAGGCGTCCACCCGGCCGACGGTGCCGGGCGTGGCAATCGGGATGCCGCAGAAGATGACCGGCTTCTTCGTCTCGTCGAAGTGCAGCCCGCAATAGTCCACGGCCGGCGCGTAGTCGTGTTGCTCGAGCAGCGCGCTCGTCGACGAGAAAACGCGCGGCACTGCGTCGGCGTTCTGCGAGACGCACGCGATCACGGTGAGGACGTCAGTACCGGCGCCGCTCGCCCCGGCTTGCTGATCGAGTTGGACTGTCGCTCTCGGAAGTTCCGGCATGGTCGTCTCCTCAACACGCTGTCTCGGCGTCCACGGGCGGAGTGCCCGCGGCGCCGGGTTCGTCGCTTGCTTTCGTCGTGCTCGTGACGGCCACGCCGCCGGGGCCGATCTTCACCGTCGGCCGCGCTTCGCCCGCCCAAGTGCGGCGCTCGATCCCGCGGTCGATCGAGAGCTTGATCTCGTAAACCGCGCCGCCGAACACCGCGGAGCCGGCTGCGTCTTGGGGGGTCACGAAGCGGCCGGCGCCGTATTGAATGAAGTTCTTTCGGGCGCGCACGAGGTAGTCAAGCTCGGCGAGCACGTGACCGCGCACTTGATTGGCAAGCCGCGAGTGATCGCGCCAGCCAGCGTTCGAAACGTTCGAGCGCGCGTAGATCAGGATCTGCACGCCCTGCCAACACACGAGCGGCATGCGCGGGTTTGGGTGCGTGCCCTTCGGAGTCTCGAAGGTGTCTCCGTCGTCGTCGTACTGAACAACGATGCGATCGGTCGTCGAATAAAGGTCCTCGCTCGACTCGGGCCCGAACACGACCGGGAAGGGAACGCCTTGCGCGGCGAGCGCAACCGCGAGCTGATCGGTGATCGCGGCGAGCATTACCCGACCCCCTTGAGCTTGGCGTGGATTACCGCGTTCGTCGTCTCGCGGAGCGCCGCGACGTATTTGATGGGGAGCTTTCCGCGCGGGAAGATCGGGCGCTTGCCGAGTTGGAACTTTGCGTAGCGCGGGCCGAGCTGCGCGCGGAGACGCGTGCCCGTCGCGACGTAAGCGACGCCGCCGGCGAGCGCACCGGAGTCGCGAAGCGTGACGCGCTCCCCGTCTTCGCCCGGGGCCCATGCGTCGCCGTAAGCATTCTCGCTCGCGTTGAACGTCTCGCGCCCGAGCGCGGTGATCTTGCCCGCGGCCGCGGTCGCGACCTTCGCGCCAACCGTCCGGGGGAGCTCGCGGATTGATCGCTCGAGCGCACGCAGTTTGCCGATGTCTCCGCGGAGGCCGCTCATGGGAGCGTCCCTCCCCGCGATCCCGAGGGCACGCTTTCGGAATAGGAGAGGTTCGTGCTTCGGGTCGCAGTCGCGTCGCGAAGCGGAAGCCCCGCGCCGATGCGCTTGAATTGAGCGAGCGCACCGACCTCCATCTCGTTCATGCTCTCGCTCGACTGCCCACGAATGAGCAGAAGCTTCTTCGCGGCCAGCTCGGCGACGAGCGCGCGGATCTCGACCGGCACCGGCACGGTTAGAGGGACAGCGTGCGCGGGCAAGCAACGATCGGCGAAGCGGGAATAGCGCTCGATCGTCTCGTCGACGGGAAGCGGCGTGGCGACGTAGACAGAGGTGCCGTTCGTCGTGAGGTCGATCGCCGCGCCGCTCGAAGTCGCTGCGACCTTGAACAGCGAATCGCTCACGCGGATCGCGTAGTACGTTGTGCCGGAGATGATCGGCGAAGGGAGTGAGCCACTGCCCTCGACGCGAAAGACGAGCTCGACGTCGGTCTCGAAGCCGTGACCGTCGAGCTCGAAGGTGTCGCTCGACGAGAGCACCGACGCGCATCGTCGCCCCGGGTTCGCGAGCAGCCCGCGAGGGAGCCCGTACCGGTACAGATCAGCGCGCGTGGCGTAGAGGTTCGGCATGACCCTTCACGCCCCAAAGCCCCGGCCCCAATGCGAACGGGGTGCGGGGCTGGGAACTGTTACGCGCTATGCGTATTAGGGCGCGGTGCCGGCCCAACGCTGAATGCACTGCGGAAGTGCGAGCGCGCCATTGCCGCGAAGGATGTACGCAATGCCGACCTTGAGCGTCGACTTGTAAAGAGCGTCCGTCTTGTCTTGCCGGATCTCTTCGGGCGAGCCCTCGTCTTGCGTGACCCAAGGTTTCATCCCCGGCTTGTTCAGCGCGAGCGGGTACCACTGATCGTCGTCGGTGAACTCGTCGCAAGGGATCGGGATCACCGTGCCCTTGTAGATGTTGTTGACCGAGCCGAACGCCGAGCCGACCGCTTCGATGATGAGATCCTTCTCGAGAATGCCGCGCCAGAGTTCGGTCTTCGCCGTCGCGTGCAAAACGTGCGTCATGCGGAGTCCGAGCGATCTGCCGTTCGGCGCCTTGATAAGGCTGAAGTTCGTCATCGCTTCCGCGAGGTTGTTGACGGTGGGATCCGTGCCGGCGCCGGTGACGTCGTTGTCGAACGTGCCCGCGGCCGAGTCGAAGATGTTGACCGGGTGATCCGCCGCGAAAAAGTTCTTCGTGTCCCAGCACGCGGGGTTGTCTTCGAGCTGGCCAGCAATGATCTCGTTGAGCAGCGACTTCGCCGCCGTCGCCATCGCCGCGGGCTCCGCGCCCCAGCCGATGAAATCGGGCGCCTCGACGATGCTGGCGAGCTCGGCGACGCCGTCTTGCCAGGTCTTCGGAACCATCGAGATGCTCTTCTCGAAGAGCGAGCGGTACTTCAGATCGCCGAGGAACTCCTTGTAGCCGGCCGCCGTGACCGGGATCGGCCACGTGGTTTTGAGCGCGCGAGACGCCTTGTAGAGGCCGAACTCTTTTGCCCACTCCCGAGCCGGCTCTTGAACGAGCGCCGCGGCGAAGTCCTGAGCGAACTCTTCGAGCGCACGTTGCGCGTCCTGAGATACGAGATTGAATTCGGAACCCATGAGCGATTTCTCCTTGTTCTCTCGTCAGTCGAATCAGGACGTCTGAATCTTGCGGGTGTACCGAAGACGCACGGAATGGATCATGAGGTCGTCGGTGCCGAGCGTTCCGGCGGTCGGTGTGACAGTGAACGTCATCGAATGAGCGCCGGCGGGAATGTCCGCGGCTGCGAGCGTGAGCGTGAGCTTCTTCGTGGTCTTCGCGACGGCATTGCCGACGAGGGCATCGGTGACGCCGCCGGCGTTCGCGTCCGCGTCGTGCAGATCGCCGTTCGCGAGAATGAACGCCGTGCAGGTCAGCGTGGTCGCGTCGCCGACGGTCGCGCCGCTCTTCGAGCAAAGGAACTCGAGTTGCGCGGCCGCGGTGTCGTCGAGGTCGGGCGGTAGCGACAGCTGGCAGAGCGCGGTGCCCGGCGTCGCGTCGTTGTTCCACCGAAGGTTCAGCGCCTCGGAGTCGGCCAGGTTGAAGCCGAACGTGGGCGTACCGGCGCTCACGAACTTCGCGAGTGGATCGCCGTCGGCATCGAGGAACGACGTGATCGGAATGTGCACGTAGGCGTTCGCCGTCGCGGCGTCCGCTTGCAACGCGTCGACGTCGATCTGCGCGGTGTCGAGCTGGCTCGCCTCACTCGCGGCGATCACGAGCATCGCGGCGACGTGCGGCCCCATCCACGCGTAGACGAGACCGTTGCGATACTCGGAGATGAGCCCGGCGATCGCGCGCGTGTCGGTGCCGTTTGTGAGCGCGAGCGTCTGATCGTCGACGACGAAGCAGACCTTTCCCGCGTCGTCCGCCGCGATGTCATCACCGCCGCCGCTCGCCGAGAGGTACCCGAAAACGCCGAACTCGACCTCGACCTGGACGGCATCGGCCGCGCCACCGAGCACGGAGCCGGTGCGGTTGTCGTAGGTCGCCGAGGCTTTGCCGACGACCTTGACGCAACCGGCCGCGATGAGACCGCCGGGCATCGCGCGACCGGAGGAGTCGAGGCCGACGATCGCGCCCTTGAAGATGCGGACGTTCGCCTTGATGGGGTAGGTGCCGCGCGCCGGTAGCAGCCCGGCGAATTCCGTCATGCGTTCGATCGACAGGCTCATTGGTCAGGCTCCCTGCACGTTCGTGGTATTGCTGCGCGCTCGGATGCCGGCGCGGGTTGCGGCGTACTTCGCGGGGTCGATCTTGCGTTCGGTACAAATCGCGAGCTCGCGATCGCTGAGCCCATGCGCGCCGGCGCCGCCCTTGGCCGGCGGGCGGATCGGGTCGTTCTCGCTGCGCGCGCCCTTCGGGGGGGTGAGAGCAGCCACGCGAGCGCGGAGCTCGGCGATCGGTTCCTTGGCCAGGCGCTCACACGGCGTCTTGCCGTCGGGAATGCCTTCCTTGTCTTTCGCCCACGCCGTCGCCGGCGTCTCGGCTCGGAGCTTGACGAGCTCGCCGACGAGGCGACGCTTCTCGGAGCTCTCGAACGTTGTCCGCTCGGTGTCGAGCCGCGTGGTCTCGGCTTCGAGCTTGAGGTGCGACTCACGCCACGCCGTGATCTCGGTCATCGCCTCGCCAAGATCTTTGCGCCCGGTGAGACGCACGAGCGCGCGCGAAGCGGTGCCGAGCCGAGCCGCGGCCGCCATGGGCGCGGGCTGCTCTTCGATCGGCGGCTCCTTCGCCGCTTCTTCGGGTTTCGGCTCTTCGCTCACGCCGTTCGCGGCGTCGGTGACTTTCTTGACCATGGCGCCGATCGTCGCGATGACGTCTTCGACGGTGGCATCCGCGCCGAGGCCGAGGGCTTCCGCGATCGCGATGAGTTGCTCTTGAGTCATGGGGTCGTCTCCGCCGTTGAGGGAAGCCGCGACGAGCGGCTCGAGCTTGTCGGTTGCTGGCAATGCGGTGATCGCAACGTTGAGGATCCGCTTGATCCGCCGCGTGTTCTTTTCGAATTCGAAGACGGGCGAGATGTAGCGTTGACGCTTCTCGCGAAGGCGCGCTTCGCCGTCCGGCGTCCAGGTGACGTTAGTCGCCCAAAGCTCGCCGTTGCGAAGCTCGAGGCGACACCAGCCGCGCGCGTCGGGGTCGAAGTTCGGGCCCTCGTCGTCGAGCGACAGGTGCTCGAGGTCGATCATGATGTCGGCGCCGTGACTCTCGAAGCGAGCCATCACCTCGCGCGCAGCTTGCTCGTCGAAGAGCCCGCCGCCGTTCAACGTCGTGTTCATGCCCGCGGTGAAGATCCGGAACTCCGTCGGCGGCGCCTCGCTCGAGGCGAGGACGCTGAGCACCATCAAACCAGCATGGTGAGCTCCTTTGCGTGCACGAATTCTCATTCGCTGTTATCAACACAAATGGATCAACCGATATCGACAATGCAAACAGTTTCGAGCTTTCCAGTGGTAACCGTTAACGCAAAACGTCGGAGGTAAGCCATGGGCGCGCCGTCAAAACGAGCCAAGAAAATAAGGGTCGCCAGCGACTTCGACCTCATCCGCCTCGCGGCTGAAATGCGGCCCCCGAAGGTTTCCACTGGTTTGTATGCTTGGGAGCTCGATTCCATCCGCCGAGCTCGCGACGAACAGATGCTCGGGCGCTTCGAGCTCCCCGCCCGTCTCGCCGAGGCGACCTGGACCGACTACGCGATCTTCTCGGCGTTCTTGAACCGGCTCGCCCCTCAGCGCGGACTTCCGATCGCGCTCAAGCCGCCGAACGATAGCGCTCGAGCGGCGCGCGTTCTCTCGGAGGCTGAGGCGCTCTTCGGAAAGAACGGCGTCGGTATCAGCCCCGACACGCTCAGCGATATCGACGGTGCACTAGCGAACCATGGCGTGGCGTTCGCGATCAACGTGGTGACCCCACGCGACGACGGATCGCGCATCGACTTCGAGGTGAAGACCTGGCCGATCGAGTTCGTGCGATGGGACCCTTCGCGCCGCGCCTTCCGAGCTCGGCTCGAGGGCGGCTGCGAGGAGACGATCTGCCACGGCGACGGCCGATGGATCGTTTTCCAGATGCACGAGCACGAGCCTTGGAAGCACGGCTCGATCCTTCCGGCCGGAATGCTTTGGGCCGATCACGCGATCGGGGTTCGCGACCGCTCGCACGCCGGCACGATCCGAGGGAACGGGAAGTACGTCGGAACGCTGCCCGAGGGGATCGCCCTGCAGGACGAGGAAGGCAAGCTCACCCCCGAGGCCGCGGCGTTCGTGCAGCTCATGCGCGATCTCGCGAGCGTCGAGTCGCCCGTCGGCCTGAAACCGTTCGGCGCGGTGCTCGATCTCATCGTCGACAATTCGCAGGGCTGGCAGATCTTCAAGGAGATCATCGACGGCGGCGACAAGGCGGCGGACAAGATCTACATCGGCCGCGACTCGACGGCGGCGAGCGCCGGCGGCGACGGTGTCGAGTTCATGTTCGGCGTCCGTGACGACATCGTCGAGGGGACTTGCAACGCGATCTCGCGCGGGCTGCTCGAGGGGACGATCGAGCCGTGGGCGGCGCTCAACTATGGTGACTCGCAGCTTGCCCCGACGAGGGTGTATCTCCTGCCCGACGCCGATCAAGACGCGCGCCTCAAGTCGCTCGCCGAGCGAACGAAGGCGTTCTACGACGCGATCGATCAAGCGAAGAAGAACGGCTTCGAGGTCGATCAGGCATACGTCGACGCGCTCGCGAAGGAGTTCGACATCAAGGCCCCGAAGCTTCCAACGCAAGCGGCGAAGGGCCCGAGCGTGACGCTCGCGCCGACCGACGTCGCGAAGGTCACGAAGGTGAACGAGGCGCGAGCCAGCGCCGGCCTCGAGGCTCTCACGAAACCCGACGGCTCGCCTGACCCCGACGGTGAGCTCATGGTGTCTACCTTCGCCGCAAAGCAGGACGCCGTATTTAAAGCTTTGATCCCCCCGGCCACCGCGGGAGCGCCCCCGCCAAACCCGTCGGCGCCCCCGGGCGCCCCCCCGCCTGCATCGCCCGTAGCGCCGCCGAAACTTGCGGCAGTGCCTTGAAGCCTGAGCGGTAGTCCTTCTTCTCTTCTTCGCCGAGGCGCGCGAGATGCCAGACGAGCATGACGAGCGCGTCGAGCCGGTTCGGGCTCTTGCCCCCGAGCGAGGGATCCCATTCGGTGATCTCTTGCTCGAGCTTTGGTAAGTGCCCGACGAAGTGAATGAAACCTCTTTCAGCGAGCGTGGCGACCGGCTCAGCCCGGATCTTCTTTCCGCGCGTGGCAAGCACTTCGACGATCTTGAGCGCGAGAGACGCAAGCTCGCCTTGCTTGCGACGCATCGCGGCGCGCACGTTCGACGCGACGAGATCGCCGCCGCGGTTGCGTTCGACGATGACGACGTCCGTCTCGTTCTGCTTGCATGTCTTGACGACGTCGTCGCCCCACTTGTCTGGCTTCGCGCGCTCGTCGTCCGTCGCATCGACCCAAATGTAGATGTGCTGATCGACGCCTCGCCCGCCGGCGATGACACCCGTCGGATCGTTGTCGGGCCCGGTCGCGATACCGGGGTCGACCGAGACCGCCGTTTCCTCGAGCTCGGGCGCGGTGAGGACACGGTGGGCATCGATCACTGATGCGCGGAACAACGCGCCGGGGTTGTCGGTCAGGATCTTGCCCTCGAGCTCCTGGTCTCCGAGGCGCGTCCCTCCGTACTTTCCCTGCATTCGCGCGACGTATTTCGCCTTGAGGTTCGCCGCGTTCTCGGACTGGGACATCAGGATCGTTACAGTCTCTTCGTCGGCAATGATCTCGCGAAGGATCTGCAAGGGAAGCGGGGTGCCGGTAAAGAAGATCTCGAGCTCGATGGGACCGTCCAAGCGAGTCGCCAGCTCGATGTTGTGCCAGATCGTCTCGAGGTGCTTCCAGTGCGCGGGCTCGTCACACCACACGGTGTCAAGGTTCGGCCCGCGAAACTCCGGCTTCTCCGCGCTGTTGATGTACGCGAGCGCGCCGCCGCACGCCTCCGCGCTCGAGCAACCCGAGCACGTCGCGCGATGAAAGTAGAGGAGGCCCTTGTGCGGCTTGTAGACCGGTTTTAACCGCGGCGGGAAAACGGACAGGATGCCGTCGGCTCCGCCCTCCCCCATGATCTGGTAGCGCTCAATGTCGTCGAACGTCGGGCCGACAATGGCGATCCCTTGCGCGCCCGCCTCGATACGCCGGCGGAGTCGTTGGGCACCGGAAAGCGTTTTGCCCGACCCGCGCCCGCCGAGCCAAAAAAGGATGCGGTGCGGGATGTCCGACAGGTCGGGATCCTGTTTCGGGCGCGCCCAAGTTCCCCAGTCGTACCGAAGCTGAGCGAGTTCGACCATCGAGAACTGGCCGATGATCTCGTCGCGACTTTCCTTCGGAAGACGGGCAAAGCGTTCGGCAAGCCCCGGCCCCTTGAGTGCCTCGGACAACGCTTGCGCGCGTGTGACGGCGTCCGCGTAGTGCTTCTCGAATTCGGCTTCGCGCGCGGCCGAGGTCAACGGCGGCCCCTTCCGTACGGGTCACCGCCGCACGACAGACAAATGAAACCCGCCTCGGCTTTCTCGATGAGCCTTCCGAACTTGCGCCGCAGCTGCGCCGCCGCTTCGACGTTCGAAGGATCGTTCGCCGGGTCGACGGGCGCGCTCGGCGTCAGCTCAGCGATCCGCGTCGCGAGGCGCTCGGCGATCGTCATCGCCTTGTCGTAGTCGCCCATATTCGACGTCCCCGCCTTGACCGCGTCGCGGTGGTACCGGACGAATGCGTACGCCTCGGCGAGCTGCTCGTGCAGGTCGCCAAGCATGGTCGCGAGGTCCCTCGACGGGTCGGGGATCTGCATTTCCGCTAGCCGCTTCTGCTGATCGAGCAGCTTCGCGGCCGCCGCGTCGGGGGGGGAGCGCTTCCTTTTCTTGCGATCGCCCTGACCTCCGTTCGCCTCGAGCCCGGCGTCCTCCAACCATCCGAGGATCGTGGGGTGACTTACTCCCAAAGCCTCCGCGATCTCCCGCGAGCTCTTGCCCTCGGAGTGCAGCTCGAGCATCCGTTTGATCTTCTGCGGCGTCTTGCGAGACGGTTGCGGCATGCGGTGGCCTACGTCGTGCGGTTCGTTTCAATTGGGGCGGTAAGCTTCGCTAACCCACCGATATTTGTTGCCGAGGCGGCTACCTCTAACGGTCGTTTTGCCTACACCGGGGGGGCTATGTTTTTTTGGTGTCGTCGAGGCGACCGACGACCGAGGAGCAGCTCCTTGCCGAGCTCCCACCACGCGCCGGGATGCCACCACCGAATGCGTAAGATGACCTCGTATCCACCTGCACTGCGCTTCTCGGCAACGACCTTGAGCCACCCCGGTAGCCTCATGACTCGGCCTCGCTGCCATCGTCGTCGTCGAGGTGAAAGGTGAGCCGCTGCCCCTTGCCGTGGCAGTAGATGCACAAGCCATCCGCCTCGGCGTCGTCCTTGCCCCTGCCGTCGCACTCCGGGCAGTCGATCCACTCGCCCTCTGTGCAGGTCATGACTCGGCCGGAGTGGAAGGAGCTAAGCTGTCGCCATGGTCGCTCTGATCCCCGTGCTCATCGCCATCGCCGGCGCCCTGGTCTACGCCCTTGCGAGCAACGCCAAGGTCGCCGAGCTCGGGCGCCTGCTGTTCGCGTGCGCCGTTCTCGCGCTCATGCTCGGCGCCGCCGGCCACACCGTTCGCCTGTTCTGACTTCGCACCCACCGCGGCCTTGAGCTCTGCCGCCTTCTCAGCGCCCTTCGTACGCGGCGACGGCGGAAACCTGAGCGTCGCAACCGACTCGCTCACGATGCCCGCTGCGACCGCGAGGGCGAGGACAATGGGCAGGTCGAAGTCTTTCTTGCGAACGAGATCGGAGTCGCCTCCCTCGACCGGCCATTCGACGTGCAGCCGGATCTTGCCCTCGTGCTTCTTGACGCTCATCTGAATGTTCATGCTCGCTCTCCTCGGATGTGGGTGACTGTCCCCGGTTCGATTCTGCTTGACAGCTCTTTGGCACGCGGCGTGGAGTAGTGACCTGCTAGCCACATGTCAGCGCCGACCATGGCTACGCCCCCCGCATCGCGAGCGTGCACCGAAGTCCTCGCCGGCATTTGACGCACGCGCCGGTACAGCTCGGCCTTGACCTTCGCGTCTACGTTGTCACCGCGCCTCGAGTGGCCGACGAACGCGATCCGCCATTCGTTGACGCCCACGCTGAGCACGTTGAAACCCTTGGCGCGCGCGTAGCCGTAGATCTCGCCGCCGGCCCACGCGGTTCGCATGACCATGACGTTCGCCATGGGGTCATGCAGCGCGCGAGGCTGCTCGACGACGACGAGCATTTCGGGGCCAGGGGAGAAGGTGAGCTCGAGCAGCTGGCCTACGTCTTCGGACGTTCCGGCCTCGATCCAGATCGGGGCCGACTTGACGGTGAAGTCGAGGACGCAGTAGCCCGAGTGCGTCGGACCAGGGTCGATTCCGAGCACGCGCCTCATGCTCGCACCGCCTTGCCGTCGGCTCGCACGGCTACGAGAGCGTTCGCTCGAATGTCCTCGGCCGCTTCGAGGGTTATGTAGCCAGCGGACACGTATTGACGTGCAAGCGCCGGCGGTAGGCGAAGCAGCTTCGCATACTCGCGCCGGTTGAGCTTTCCGTCGACCATGAGCCGCTGGACTTGCCGACGGAACTCCCCGAACGGCGCGACGCTACACCGCCGATCCTTCCGACGTTGCCGCGCCATCCGACGACGACGCGGGTTCACCGCTCACCTCGGCGCCGAGCTTGCGCCCGAGCTTGCACGCGCTCGAGCCACTCCTGCGAGGTCGCGACACCGAGCGCGCGCTTAGCGTCATCGGCCGCTCGAGCGGGAAGAAGATCGTTGCAGCCCGTCTCGTAGGCTTCCAGAGCTCGCACGGCGCACGCGACAAACGGGTTTGCGATGTCGAGCGGGTCGATACCTACGCCGCGAATCTCCCGCACCTTCGACTCGGGCAACGGGTAGCAGCGCAAACACTCCGCGCATGTGACGGTCACATCGCTCACGGCGCGTCCTCGTCGTCGAGTTCGCGCGGCGCCTCGAGCATGCAGAAGTCTCGCGTCGACGGTTCGATAGTGAAGATGTCCCGCCCGCGGTACGACTTGACGAACTGCACGCCGGGCCGGTCGCAGAACGGGATCAGGATCTCGCAGCGCGTGACGTGAAAGACCTGCACCTCACGCACGTAGCCGTAATGGACCTCGCGGTGCACCTCGACGCGTGCCCAGCCACCGCGGCGAGGGTCGGCACTGTCGAACGGATGATCCTCGAGGAGCTCGTCGCCGTCGGTCACGACGCTCGCGGCTGTCTCGCTCATGGCGTGGCCCTCCCTGCGTTGCGTGGCTTGCGGTGCACGTTCGCGTCCGGGCACGTAGCGAAGTGCGCCTTGTGCCGCTTCTTATCGGGCCGGTAGGAGCGTCGCTCGTCGTCGTGGAGCGTGACGGCGAGAAAGCCCCGCGGCCCGTCGAGGAGCACGATGTTGCCATCGTCGGACGGCGCGACGTCGACGGGCATGGTTGCACCCGTCGACGTCTTCGCCCACGTGATCTCAGCGCCGCATGAGCGACACTTGACGATCATCGCTTCGACCCCTTGCCCTTGCTGCGCTTCGCCTTCGGGGTGCCGGGGTCGGTCTCTTCGTCGCGCAGCGCGGCGTAGTTGTCATCCACGATCCCGTCGTCGCCCTTCGGTTTGCCCTTGCCCCTGCCCTTCTTCTCACCGTCGAAGGGAAGATCGCCTTGCAAGCGTTTCCGGGCTGCTTCCTTCTCGGGCTCCGTCATCGGGCGCGGTCCGCCGACGGGGCGATCGGTGTCCTTGCGCATGACCTGCACCATGAGGCGCTTGTCGTCGTGCACCTCGATCACTTCGAACGAGTCTTCGGTGACGCCGTCTTGCAATTGCTTCGAAAGCACGTTCGACCTCTCCTCGAGCTTGTTCAGTGCCACGCGATAGGCGCGATTGACGTTCTTCTTTTCTTCCTTCTTCTCAATGATCTGTCGGTCGACGGATGCGAGCTCGGCGCCGATCTTGATTCGATCGGCCTCGGTCATCTCGCGCTCTTCGGTTTCGTAGAGTGACGCTGCGTTCGTCGTCTTGCTCATGGGGTTGGCTCCTTTCAATCGTCGTCGTTGTCGTCGTCGTCTTCGTCCGGCTTGGTTGCACTCAGATCGTAAAAAGTGATCGACCGCGCATCGAAGGCGACACGCACCTTGCCCGGCGGTCCGTTGCGTTGCTTGGCGACAATGAGCTCAGCGACGCCCTTGTCGCGATCGGGGGTTTTGCCCTTGAGGTAATACTCGGGCCGGTAGAGAAAGATCACATCGTCGGCGTCTTGCTCGATGCCGCCCGACTCGCGAAGGTCCGACAGCATGGGGCGCTTGTTCGGGCGCTTCTCGACTTCGCGGTTCAACTGCGAGAGATCTACAACGGCGCAATCGAGCTCTTTCGACAGCGCCTTGAGCCCAGCGGTGATCTCCGAAAGCTGCTCGTCGCGGCTTACGTTGCGACCACGCGGCGCGCGCATGAGCTGGAGATAATCGACGACGACAGCGCCGAGCCGGCGACCCGTCTTCGCTTCGACGAGCCGCGCCTTCGAGCGCATTTGGGCGAGCGTCGCCGACGGCGTCTCATCGATCCAGATCGGCAGGTCTTTGATCTCGCCCTGAGCGCGCAAGAGCAGCGCCCGCTCCTGATCTTTCAGCCAACCGTTGAGCGCGCAATACGTGCTTACCCCCGCGCGCGAGCTCGCCATGCGGATAGCCAATTGCCAACGCGGCATCTCGAGCGAGAAGATCAGAACGGTTTCGCCGCACCCCGCGACACTGAGCGCGATGCCCGTGACGATCGCCGTCTTGCCCATGCCCGGCCGGCCGGCGAACGCGGTGACGCGGCCGCGGCCGAGGCCCGCTATCTTCTCGTCGAGCCTCGTGAGCCCCGTCGGTAGCTCGACCTGGCCGTCGCGCGACTCGGCGGCGAGCATGCGATGGTAAGCCTCGGTCGAGACGACGGACATCGGCGCGACCTCGACGCGCTCATCGCGTTGCGCAAGCTCGAACACCTGCCGCTCTGAAGCGTCGAGGTAGTCTTGCGCGCCGTCGGCCGTCACGATGTAGCCCTCGGCGGCGATCTTCTGCGCGGTCGCGATCATGTCGCGCGCTCGAGCGAGGCTGACGATCCGGTCGGCGAGCTCTTCGACGTTGCCGAGCGCGGCCTGGAAGCAAAGGTCGTTGAGGTAGGCGACGCCGCCGACCTGAGCCAAGCGCCCCTCGTCGCGCAGCCAATTGCCAACAGACAGATAGTCGACGGTGCGCCCGCTCTTCGAGAGCTCGGCGACAGCTTCGAAGATCCGTCGATGCCCTTCCGCGTAGAAGTGTCGCGGCTCGAGCCGGCTCGCGACGAGGGCGAGGTTTGCCGGCACTTCGATCACCGCGGCGATCAGGTGCGACTCGCTCGCGAGATCGTGGGGCGGCACTCGTGAGGCTCGTTCCACCGCCGCGAGCGCTGTCATGATTTAGCCCCGATCGACTTGAGGTTTCGCTCGAGCTCGGCGGAGATGCGTGCACGGTCGGCGCGCGCGGCCTTGCTCTTCGCTTGCGCTTCGTCGAGCAGCCGGTGCCGTTGCGTGATCTGCTCGGGCGTCAGCGCGCCGTTGGTTGGCTCATGCTCGTCGTCGTCGTTGTCATCGGTGGCGAGCTGCTCGGCGGGCGGGGCGTTGCCGTACTGATTCCAATCGGTCTCGAACGTGCGCGTCGGATGGCGATTGCGAACGAGCCACGGCTTATCGTTCGCGAAGTACTGCTCGAGCTTGAGACGCAAGACAGCCTCAGCGCGATCGCCGTGCTCGAGCGCGAGAGCGCCGACGCGTTGCAGGGTGCGATCGTCCCCCTTCGGTCCGGAGTCGACGGTGCGCTGAAACGGCTCGCCGTACCTCGCTGCCCAAAGCTCACGCCAGACACGCCACGCGAGGTCATAGCCAGACTCGGGCTGGACGGGCTGTCCGGTGTCCAGCTCAGCACGGCTAGGCACAGCACGGCACAGCACAGAGTGACTGCTTGTGACCGGATGTGACTTCTGGTCACGCGACTCCGGAATATCGGACGGTGCTGTCACGCTTTGGGACGCCGCTGTCACGCCGAGTGACTTTGCCCGTGCGAGGTCACGAGCCCGCTCGCGTTCCGTCCGCTTGCGAGCCTTGTCGCTCTGGTTGGCTTCCTGAGCCTCGACGAAGTTCGGGATCACGAGCAGTCGGAGGTCCTCGCGGTAGACGACCATCCCGTCCTCGAGCAGCTTCCCGAGGGGCGCCTCGACCTCCTCCCAAGGGGCGCGGACGGCGACGGCGACGGCGCGAAGGCCGAGCTTGCCGAGCTCGAGAATGCCGGCCCGGTCGACCTCGCGAAGTAGCAGCCCCATCAGCCCGCGAGCCTGCCAAGGGAGCACGCACCACTCCGGAGTGTTGCGCGTGTAGAAGCGCACGTAGCGCTCGTCCTGCCATCTCATCGGATACCCTCCGCGGCGAAGAGCGCGCCTTGCCCAGCTCGAGCAGCTCGCAGCGACGAGCCGCTCACCTCGGCCATGAGCCGCTCGACGCCGAGCGCGTGGTACTTCGGTTCGCGTTCAATGCCGATCGCCCGTCGACCGAGCCTCAGCGCAGCGACGAGCGTCGTCGCCGAGCCCGCGTAGGGGTCGAGGATGATGTCGTCGGGATCGGTGAACAGCTCGACGAGCTCGAGCATGAGGTCGAGCGGCTTAGGTGTCTGGTGATCCTCGTCGGGGTGCCGCGTCTGAGAATTGCAGTTGTAGGTAAAGACGCCGCGTCGTCCGCCGCCGTTCCACGTCGAGCGCCCGCGCGCGTGCATGGCTTCAATGCACTCGTAACCGGTGCCCGGACGATCGCCCGTGAACTGTGGTGCGCCGTCCGGCTTCACCCAGATCAGCGGTCGGCGGTGCTCGAGCCCGTACCACTTGCACGGCTTTCGCCATCGCCGAACACCCTCGAGCTGACAGAAGATCAGCGTCCAACGCTTCGTGAGGCGGCCGAAGTGTTTCGCCGTCATCCATCGCGTCGCGGGATCCATTGCCTCGAAGTCGATCGGGAAGGCGACGAAGCCGGCGCCCTTCGTTCGGTCACCGCCGCCACGTTGCGAACGACGCGACAGCCTGTGTGCCTCGGCTTCGTACGGCGGGTCAGTGACGACGTGATCGATCGAACGGTCGGGCAACGCGCGCATGACGTCGAGGCAATCGCCGAGCTCAAGCGTCCAGCGCGCGCGCCCTTCGAGCACGTCGGCGATCGTCATGTGCCACCTTGCGAGTCGCAAAGAGGGAGACCAGGCGGCTCCGACTCCCCGCGCGTCCGCGGTTCACAGTCGGCGGGCCCGCCACCTGGCCCCCCTCGTTGCGGCTCCCACTTGCAATCAGGGCAACGCCAGCTCAACGCGCCGGCGACGAGCCGCCACGTCCAGCCTTCGCGCTCGAGCGCGGGTAGCTTCGACCCGAGCCCGCACCGGCCGCACGTGCATTGCGCGACACGGTGCGAGCCGAGAACGTTCGCCCACATCTTCGAGTAGGCGATCCGGTCCGTCGCCTCGCTCATCGCCGGCGCTCCCCCCGAAGCTCACACCGAAGCGCGGCGCGGTGGTCGAGCTCGTCGAAGATGGCGATGATGATCGAAAGCAGAAAGACGACGCAGCCGATCATGCACCCACCGCCGCGCGCGGTTCGGAGGAACGCAGTCGCGACGGGGTGTAATGATGCACGGCGATCCGAAGCGCTTCCGTGAACGGTTGCGCGACGTCGCCCTTTTCGCACCACGTGGCGACGCTTTTCGGAGCCCAATAGGACAGCTCGATCGCGCCATCGGGCCCGAGCTCGGCGGTGATCTTCTGGATCACCAGCGCTTGAGCGATCGTCGGCGGCGCCTTCTGCCCGTACTTCCAGCGGGTCAACTGGCTCGGCGTGAACTTGTTTCGGAGCGCCGTTCCGACCTTGCTCTCGATCTCGAGGCAACGGTGGAGCATTCGGCTAGCGCGGGTCGGGCGGCCGGGAACTCGAATAATTCGTTTCATGAGATCGGGCTATACCAAAGCTGGCAAAGCGTAGGCAACTGGCAAAACGTTGCCATCACTGAAACCCCGGCCGGCGAAGCTGATCCTTGCCACGCTTTGCCGTTTGGCTACATTGAGTCGGCGCGCATGCCCTACCTACCCGAGCTTTCCGATCGACTTTGGTTCGCGATCCACTGCCTGGAACGCGACGAAACCGGCGCCCCCCCGTCGTTCAAGTCGATCGAAGATAGGTACGGGTTGCCGAACGCCTTCCTTTCAAAGCTCGTGCGGGGCTCGAGAAAACAGGGCTACGCCGACACTTTCAGCGCGCTCGTCGAAGCGCTGAATGGGCTCCGACCGAAGGGGGCACGCGTCAAGGTGACGCAACAATGGCTCGCGGACGGCGGCGACGACGGTACCCCCGAGCCTACGGGCGTCGTGCCGCCCCGCCCCGATCAGCGCTGGCGCCGGCACGGTGACGAGCCGGGCTGGGGAAAAGCTGTTGACGAAGCGTTGCGTGTGAGCGGCTCGACCGTCCCGCCTGCCGCGTACCTCGCCGGCGCCGATCTCCCAGTGTACAGACCCGTTGACACTATCACCCCCGAGCTCGCGACCGCCGTCGCCATCTACGCATGGGAGACGTGCACCGTAGAGGACCAGCTTCGCTACGAGGAAAAGGCTGCAAAGCTCGCTGGCGCCGGGCAGCTTCCGCGAGCTCGCTCGGTCACCCGCCCGTCCGCAAAGCGTTAGCCACGGTTGACAGTTAATAAGACAAGACGCGTGTGGGATATCGGTCACCAATTGCCGACAACATAGGTCACACGAAACGTCAATGCGGTGACGATTAGGGCTTTCGCGCGCTAGCGACTTGCACAATGGTGAGCGCGTGATGGTCACGATTCGCTCAGAGTCGGGGGAGATCGGCGCAGCGTTGATCAGGGCGTCGGTTGCGGGCACTCGAAGGCTGCAAGAGATTGCAGTGGAGACGCTACACATTGCCGGCGTCGCACCCGGGGGCGATCCGCGGCCGCTCGGGCTCGGGCTCCGCTACCGAATGCGCCCGGTGATCGTGCGCCCGGTTCGAGCGACGGCCCCCCGCGTGCGGGTCGAGGGAAACCGCATCGCTTACCGGTATGATGACGAGTGGGCGCTTAACGCGCTCATCGGGATCGCCGACGTGCGGATCGCCGAGCTCGGGATCGTCGCCGGCCGAGCCGATCGCTTCCGCCTCGCCGGTCACCTCGCGATGCCCGACCCGAGCAGCGAGCTCGAGCACGACCTTGCGACCGTGTGCCTACCAGCTTGGTTCGTCCGCGCTCAACACGAGGCGCGCGCCAGCATCGCGGCCGCGAGCACGCTGAGGCTCGTCGTCGCCCGCTAAATTAAAACTGGCAACGCTTTGCCAGTTGACTGCGCGTTGCCACTTCGGTAGTGGTGGCCCTCATGACGATCGACGAGAAGGACGCCGGGCAGCGGCGTCCGGTCTACGAGATGCTCGACCGGCTCGCCGCCGAGATCGATAAGAAGCGCGCGGAGACTCGAGCCACGGCGGCGCCGCTCTTCGAGGAGCTCGAGGCGGCTCAGTCCGCCGGCGATCTCTCACTCGCGGGAAGGATCTTCAAGCGCATCGCGGCGCACTTCGAGGCGGCCGGATGCCACGGCGCCGCTCAAACGTACCGCCTCGACGCGGCCGCGTGCACGGACGCGCTCCGTCGACGGACATGGATCGAGAACCGAAAGGCGAAACGACGATGAAGACACACGCCGAGGTGCACGAAGCCGTAGAAGAGATCTGTCACGGGACGCGGCTCAACGAGTTCATGATCGAAACGAAGTCCTTTCGGCACGAGGACGGCTCGATCACCGTCGAGTGGGCGTGTTGCATCGGCTCGGGTCGGAAGTACCCCGAGTTCTTTTCTCGCTCGCGCGATCCAGAGATGCTCGTCGAAGCGGTGCGCAAGGGCGTCGAGCTCCGTCGCCCGATGTTTGCGATCGCGGATCGTTCGCTCGACACGCTGCGAGGTACGCCACCTAAAGATACGGCGCTGCCCGACCCGCCGCCGACGAAGCCGCTCGAGTGCCAGACGTTCACGACCGACCGCCGCCACTACGACCCGACGGGGGAGTTCTGATGGATCTCGGTCTCTACCCCGGGCTCTCGTTCGAGCGCTATTCGAGCCTCGAGCGGATCAACATCTCGAACCTGAAAGAGATGGTGCGCTCGCCGTTGCACTACCGCTATCGGTGCGCTCACCAAAGGGAGTCGACCGCCCTATCCATGGGCCGCTCAGCGCACGCGGCCGTCCTCGAGCCCGAGCGGTTCGAGCGCGACTACGTGGTTTGGGACGAGGTGACCGACGCCGGCAAGATGAGCCCGCGGCGCGGCAAAAAGTTCGACGCGTTTTGCGAGTTCCACAAGGGCAAGATTGTCGTCGAACCGAAAGAGCACCGGTTCGCGTGCAACGTGCGTGACGCCGTACGCGCGAAACCGGTCGCGCGGAAGTACCTCGACGGCGAAGGCACGCGCGAGCTCACGCTGCTTTGGGACGACGTCGAGACGAAGGCGCCGTGCAAGGGGCGGCTTGACCTCGTGACCCACGTCGAAGGCGTCGACGTCATCGTGGGGCTGAAGACCGACCGGGACCTCACGCCGCGCACGTTCTCGGCGAAGGCCGCGCGACTGCTCTATCACCTTCAATGGGGATTTTACTACGACGCCTTCTCGACGGTTACCGGGCGCGAGCCGCGGGTCGTCGAGATCTGCGTCGAGACTGAGCCGCCTCACGACGTCACCGTCTACGTCATTCCGAGCGACGTGATCGAAGTTGGACGCGAACAGTACCGTGAGCTGCTCGCAAAGCACCGCGAGTGTGAGCGCTCGAAGCGGTGGCCGGGGCGCTCCGACAACGAGGTCGTCTTCGAGTTGCCGGCGTACCTACAGCGCGACGACGAGGACCTCACCGACCTCGACCTCGACGAGGGCTCACTTCGACGCGCGGCCGACGCGCTCAACGAGGACCTATGAAAGCGCGAGGCGAGGTGATCAAGGTGGAGCTAAGCAGCTGGGGGACTTATGTCGTGGTGACGGTGCGGCCTTTGGTCGGTCGCATCAACGTCTCCTTCGACGTCCCGCTTCGACAGGCGCGGGCTTACTACATTGGTCGCGAGGTCGACATGACCGCGGAGCTCAAACGATGAGCGCCGACGACGAGCTCAAGCCTATCGGCAAGCCGACCGACACCGACGAGGTGATGCCTAGTCCGTTCATCAAAGCCGGGGAGCTCAAGGGCAAACAGGTGACGGTGACGATCGCGAGCGTCGACTTCTACATGCTCGAAGGCAAGAAGGGGAAAGAGCGACGAGTCGTCCTCGAGTTCGAACCGAGCTCGAAGCAACGCGAGAACGGCGAGCGCGGAAAACTTTTCACGTTGAACAAGATCAACACGCTCTGCCTCAAGGCGATGTTCGGGCGCGAAACCCAAAAGTGGGTTGGCAAGCGAGTGACGATCTTTCCCGATACCGTGCGAGAAGCTGGAATGATGAAAGGCGATCCGTGCATTCGCATGTGGGGATCGCCGCACCTCACGTCCGATCTCGACGTCCAGATCGCGCTGCGAAAGCGCTCGCCATACACGCTCACCATGCACAAGGTCGGCGCACCGGCGAAGGGAGCCGCGCCGCCGCCCGCGCAAAACCAAGCGCCCGCGTCGCGCGAGCCGGGAGACGACACGCCATGAGCTACGCCGACGGCACCTCAGTCTCAGTCGAGAAGTCGAAGCTCGAGCTCGAAAAGCTGCTCGTCAAGCACGGCGCGAAGCAGTACGGGACGGCGCACGACGATCAGAACGGGCGCGCGATCGTCCACTTCAAGATGAGCGAACGGCTGATCCGATTGCAGATACCGGTACCGCCGTTGTCCGACTACCCGAACCCGAAGAACGCCTATCCGCCGAAGAGCAAGATCCCCCTTCCGCGGGGCTGGCATTGGTGGACCGACGCGCGCCGCGAAACGTGGGTGCGCGAACAGTGGGAGCAAGCCAGCCGCACGCGTTGGCGGTGCATGCTGCTCATCGTCAAGGCCAAGCTCGAGCACATTGCCCTCGGGCTGTCCGACGTCGAGCACGAGTTCCTTGCTGACATCGCGATGCCGAACGGGCGCTCGATCGCCGAGCTGCTCAAGCCAGCGATCGCGCAAGCGTACCTCGACGGAAGGATGCCGCCGCTACTCGGTCCCGCCGGCGTCGTCGATGGGGAGCTCGAGCCGTGAAACTCAGCCCGAATGCAGAGAAGGCGTTGCTCCTCCTATTCATCGGAAGCGTTGGCTGGGACGACGAGCGCAGCCCCGAGGCCGAAGGCGCGCTCGTCACGCTAGCTGGCATCAGCGAGGATGAGGCGCGCGCTGCGTTCGCGGAGTGCGAGCAATTCGGGTTCGTGCAAAAGCCCGACTCGCCGCGACGGGGGCAGGGATGAAAGCCATGACCGCGCAGCTCCCGTGTGCCGGCCACTCGCCGAGCGTCGTGTGCTGGCTCTGTATGCCGCCCGACTCCGCCTCGCTCGCTGAGCTCAAGCGCCTTCGCGAGTTGTCGCAGCGCGGGCTCCTCAGCATGGCGCAAGTCGAGTGGCTGTTCGCGGTGTTCGACGAGTATCGGCGCGACGCTGAGCGCGTGCGCGATAACTCGGCGGCCGCGGGCTTGGTGGCGTGCAAGGCGATGCTCGAGGTCGCGCGCGAGCTCGAGTCATGGGTCGCGGCCAGCAAGCGGGGCGAACTTTGAACCCCGCCGCCGAGCGAGCCATGCGCCGCGTGCGGCACGACCACCGCGTGAGCGATCTCGCATTCGTAAACCTCCTCCGCGCCGTGCTCAGGCTTGAGCCGATCAACGGCTACGAGGTCGACGAGGTCAGCTATCACGCGGGCTGGCCGGCGCCGGCGGACGGGTGTCGAAGAAGAGTTGCAAAAGCCTCGGAGGGCGGACGATGAAAGATGCGATCGTGGTCATGACTGGCGAGCAACTCCGAGACCTCATCTCAGCGGCCGTCGAAGAGGGCATCCAGAAAGCTGGATCTACGGGGGAAGCGACGCCCGATATTCTTAATTGCGTGCAGGTGGCCGCGCTGATCGGCGTGCATCCGGACACCGTGCCTCGCCTCACGCGAAAGAAGAACGGGCTACCGGTGTTTGGGCGCGCTGGTTCCCACTTGCGCTTTCGCCGGGCGGACGTCCTGAACTGGCTGGCCAGCCGACGCGACCACGCGTAACGGGGGGCGCACCTTCGGGCGTGTCGGTGGGGTAGTCATGAACGTTTCGACCGCGTCGCAAAGCGGCTCCCAATCATAGTCGGTGTAGACGTCGATCACGTCGCCCGATGCGTTGTGTGTCACGCGCTCAAGCGCCGCGACGTCGCACCGAGCTCGCCGACATAGCGAGATGAAGGTATTGCGAGTAGCGTGCAGCGTGTGCGGTTCGATGCCGACGAGCTTGCACGCGGTGATGAACATCTTGTAGGCCGATGAACGGGTGTGGTTACGAAGCTTGCGCGCGCGGCACGGTACGATGAAGTCGTCCGGCGTCGGCTTCCGGCAGAACACGAACTCGAAGCCTTCCGACCACCATGCGTCGAGTGCGGCTGCGAGCGCGGGATGCACGGGAATCACGCGCGGTTTCTCCCCGCGAACGACCGTCGACGTCTTTAGGAATTCCCCGTCGTACTGAGTCTCGACGGTCATTGCGCCGAGCGGCTCAGGGTCGCGGTCGTAGTCCTTGAAGCGCCGGCCGCAAACTTCCCCCTCGCGCATTCCGGTGTAGAACGCGAGCGCGATCCACATGCGGGCGTCGGGTCGAATTCTCTGGTCCGTCGTGAGCAGCTCGACGTCGCCGGCGCTGTACGGCTTGCGACGCGATCGGGCTTTGTTCGTTGGCTTGTGCGTCCGCTCGAGCTCGCACGGGTTGCCGCGCA
>Ga0307283_10000007_pt1 | contig 41347 bp, 62 predicted proteins | sample ER_DNA_122_FD_194487 | JGI IMG/M metagenome (GOLD analysis project Ga0307283, IMG submission 194487) | Bulk soil microbial communities from the East River watershed near Crested Butte, Colorado, United States - ER_DNA_122 | ecosystem: Environmental > Terrestrial > Soil > Floodplain | place...
GGCGACCGGCACCGGCATCGCGCAAACCGATCTCAGCGAGGGCAGCGCGCAGTCCTCGATCTATGGGAATTTAGGTAAGGGAATCGGCAACGCGGCGAATAACTACGCGAACAATTCGCTGTATGCGGATCGGACGAACAAATTGATGGGCGGCTACACGCCGGGTGCGTCCTGGGCGTCGCTCAACACGACCAACCCAACGGTCGCGCCAAATACATGGTCGTCGCAGCCCGACAGCTACTATTTGCCCGGCGGTGGCGGGTATCAGGTTTAAGGATCACGCGCGATGCCCCAGTTCACGCAGTGGAACGTTCCGGACCCGTTCCCGAACATCTTATACAACCCGGCGGCGGTGGATGCCGCGATCGCCAAGACGCAATCGGAACTCGGCAACCTCGATATTGAGCGCAAGAAGTTCGGGCTTGAGCGACAGAAGTTCGACCGCGGGGTGACGGAGGGGGAAGGCTACATCGGCGGCTCGTTGTCCGGCACGGCGGGGACACCCGGCGCGACTGTTGGTCCGCTGGCGGACGCGGCGCCAGACCAATCGCGCGACGCGGCGGGGCAGGCGTCCTATGCGTTCTGGCTCGGGAAGGGCCTCGCACCGCATCAGGCGGCCGGTATGGCGGCGCAGGAAGTCGCGGAGTCGGGTGGGCGGCCTCATGTCAAAGGTGATGGCGGCGACGCCTTCGGCCTCTACCAGCACCATCCGGACCGGCGGGCGCTGATCCTGGCGAGAGCCGGCATCGACATGAACAAGCCCGATGCCAATACCCAGCGCGAGGGCGCTTACTGGGAGTTGATGAACGTCGAGCATGGGGCGCGGAAGCTGCTCTTCGCCTCGAAAGACCCGGACGAGGCGGGCCGCGCGGCGACCGAGTTCGAGCGACCCGATTCCAAACGCCGCCATATCATCGACGCCGAACGCGGCAGGGACGCGCGGCGGATCTTCATGCTGGCCAATCCGAACGGCGCGGCCAGCGTGGCCACGGCTTCGGTCGATCCCCGCGCGGGGCCGCGTGTGGGCCTTACCCCAGCGCCCGCGGTGGCAGCCGCGCCGGGCGTCAATCCGAACGCGGCGGTGCAGATCCCGCCACCGGTGACGACAGGGCAGGCTGACGACCCGAACACGGCCGCCGTGAAGCAGGCATCGGCGGCATTGCTCAACATGCCGGAGCCCGACGCGGCGGCGGCCTATCCGGCGGTCGTCAGAGAACTTCAGGCGCGCGGCTTCGCGATGAACGCGCCGCCCGAGTATCCCGGCCACGCGGCGCTCCAGGCACTCGTTGGTGGAGGTGATGTAGCAGCGCCCGCCGTCGAACCATCCCGCATGGCGATGCGGCTCGGGGGAACGGACACAGCCGGACCCGGCGCGGGGCAGGCCACGGTGCCGCCCGACGTGCAGCCGAACCGGATGGCGTATGGGACCGGCCTGCCCGGTGTGACGATCAACGCCCCCGGCAACCCCCTGGCCCCGCCTCCCGTCCAGACCGCCGCCGCACCGGCTCAGGCTCAACCGCAAGCCACCAGTCCGCAGACACAGCCGCCGCCCGCGCCGTCTCGGGCCATCCAGAGGGAACCGCTTCTCTCCAACAACCTGACCGCCAGCCAGCAGGACGCCGCGCGGCGGGCTATTCGCGCGGGCACGCCGCTCGCGACCGTCCAGGCGCACGTCGAGCAATGGAAGCAGGAAAACGTCGCCGCCCGCCATCAGGACGCGGTGGACGCGGCGGCCCAGCAGCAGCAGGACTACGATCGGCGGCGCCAATTTCAGCAGGATACGCGGCAACGCGAGAATGACCAGGTGGCGGCACAGAAGGCCGCCGAGGATCGGGTGCAACGCGAAATAGAGAACAAGCGCGCGGACACGTCAGCGCGGTTGTCGGCGGCGGCAAACGCCAGGGAAGCCGCGAAGGCTCACGAAGAGAACCTGAACAACCTCACGCCGAAGATCGAGGACGGCACCGCCACACCAGCGGAAAAACGTCTCTACGCAGGCTCCTACTACGCCTTGCAGCAGCAAGGCGCGACGGCGACGACGATGGACGACCCGAACAATCCCGGACAGAAAATCCCGGCGATGATCACGCGGCGGCTGCCGAAGAACTTCCCGGAGCCGGAGGGCGGCGCGCTGCCGCTTGTGATGTCGTCGCCGGGCGCTCCGACAAAGGCGCCGATGACGGACACGCAAGCGGGAGCCGCGAGTTACGCTGACCGGATGAGCGCGGCGGAACCAATCATGCGTAACCTCGAATCATCAGTCGTCACTCTTATGCAAAAAGGGTTGGAACGGGTAGGGGACTTCACCGGCTACAATGTAAACTCCAAAGAATACGAAAAACTTAGAACGGCCCAGGAAGCATTCCTGGTTGGCATACTCCGCAAGGAGAGTGGCGCGGCGGTTAGTGCTTCCGAGTGGGAACGCTACGGAAAGATGTATTTCCCGCAGCCGGGGAACGATGCTGAGACGATTGAACTCAAGCGGCAATTCCGGCAGGCGGCGATCGACGGAATGATCCGAGAGGCGGGGCCGGGATACAAGCCAGCGGCGGGTGCCTCTCCAGCGTCCACGACATCGGCCCCCGCGTCTGACGCAATCGCGGCCGCTCGTGATGCGATCACCAAAGGAGCGCCGCGTGATGCCGTGATCAAGCGGCTACGTGACAACGGCATCGATCCGGGGGGCCTCTGACGTGGCCGCCGTTGATTTCTCAGACCTGATCCCCGCGAAGCCATCCCCGGCAGCCGCCGGGCTATTCGATGACCTTATCCCGAAGCAGACAGGGCTAGAGGGATTCCCCGAGGAAGCGTTCCAGGCTGACTACGCAAAGACGCCCCTTGCGCTACCCCAGGCCACGTTCCCAGGACCGCCGGCGAACGAGCCACCACCACCGCGCTGGCAGGAGGACAACCCCACATTCGCGGTTGGCGATCCGCAGCAGGCGTTGCCGCGAACCAGCATTGACCTCCCGAAAATTGGCGGGGCGATGCGGGAGGGGTGGCGCGGCCCGGTGTCGCTGCTACCGCCGGGGTCCGACGAGGCGGGGCAGGAACGCCTATGGGGGCCTTACGTTGGCGGGGCAATCAACACGCTGGCACGCATCCCACTCGGCATCCCAAACGCTCTGACATATGGCGCCGCCGAGTTCGCCAATCAGGCGACCGGCGATCCTCGCATAGGCCGTGATGTGAACCTGGGCGCCCAGGTGATGGCCGCGCTATTGCCGCTGAGAGGTAGAATCCCGTCGCCCGCCGAAGTGGCGGTGCCGCCGCGCGTCAGTCCGATGCTTCGGGACAATCCCCGATTCATGAGCGAGCATTTCGCGCCGAACGTATCAGAACTCGACCCGCGTAACGCCATCGAAACGCTCATCCGGCACGACATCGAGGAAAATCCGCCGCCCGCGCCAGATCGAGGGATGCCGAACCAGGGCGCCGCGTCACAACCGCCGCCCGTTCCGGAGGTGGCGCCTCGCGCCGCTCCGCTGATGGAGGAGTTCAACCGGACAGAACCGCCACCCGTCCCGCCCGTCGATCCGCCTGTTCCTGGCAGCGTCGGCGCGGCGGCTTCACGCGAAGGAACGCCAAACAAAGACGTAGCGATGGACTTCGACACCATGAAGGCCAACCGGCGGCGGGCGGAACTAGACGAACTCCGCGAACTGCCAACCCCCGGCGACAAGAACATCTACGTGGAAGGCTCCTTCCCGACGCTGGCGGAACAGAGCGCCGATCCAACCGTCTCGCAGGTAGAAAACATGCTGCGGGAGCGTCGCGCCGGACACTTCATCGGAGAGGGCAAGCCGATCACCGAGGCCAACAAGGCCCGCGTGCGGGCACTGGACAACGAAGGTATTCCAGACACCACCCTGGACGGGATGCGTAAGGATCGGGCGGCGGAATGGATCGAACTGTCGCGGGACATAATTCCGAAAAGCAAACCAGCAGACCTGACGGCTATCGAAAGATGGGTCGATGGGGAACTGGCTGATCCGCGCATCAAGGAAAGGGATGCGGTGTTCTCGGTTCTAAAAGACCTGAAGCGGCGGCTGTATGACGAGAACGGGGCGCTAAAATCCGACCCCGGTAGCGTCTGGGGCCTGCACGATCAGTTGCAGGATATGCTGAAAAAAGCGAAGGATCCGCTTAATCAAACCAGCGTGGAAGCTTACTCCAACAAAGAAATCCTGATTGCCAAGAAGCATGTCGATGATGCGATGAACGTCGCGTCTGACAGGCAATTCCAGCGCGCTCTCGACGCCTACGCGAAACGGTCCCAGGAGATCAGGGCCGGTGAGATCATGAACGAACTGCGCGACAAGGCGGTGAACATGCACGGCGAGGTGTTGCCGCAAAAGTTCCACAGCCAGGTTCTGTCCTTGGCGAAAGATCGCGGCGACCCCGGTATCGACCCGTCGATGGATATAACGGACAAGGGAATGCGGACCTTGTTGGACATCGACAAGGATCTAAAGCGAGCAGGTCTGATTAAGATGGGCGCACCGCGTCAGTCACAAACCAACCTGATGGGCTACCTGTCGGACAAGCTGGGCGCGGAAGTCGCGAAGAAGTTCGTCGGCGCCATTCCAATCGTCGGCAAGTCAGCGAAAGAGTTCTTTAGTGTTCTAGACGATATACATCTGGACAATCTGGCCAAAAAACACACCTCCGAACCGGAGGGCGGCTACACCCGCCGTCCAACAACAGAAGATTGACCGCCCGCTACCTGACGGGCGCCCAGCCTGGGTAGACTTCCCGATACCATGCCGGCCGGGCGTCCCATTTAGCCCGCTCGGACTGCCGGGCGGCGGCTGGCTTCGGCGCTGGTTCTGGCTCCGGTTCAGGTGGCGGCGTCCACACCGGCTCCACGACCTCGACCGCCGGCGTTGCCAGCATCTCCTCCCACGTCATCGCGTGCCGCTTGCGGAACGCCTCGGCCTGTAGCGCCGCCGACGCCCGCTCGCCCGCGTGCTCGCTCCCGAGCATCCCCAGGATGCGCGCCAGCTTCGCTCGGTCAGCTGCGGTCATGGCTTCCGCTCCAGATCGTCTAGCCGCTGTTCAACGGCGTGCATTCGACGTCCGAGGATGATCGCATCCTCCAACAGGAAGCCTTTCGTATTCTGAAGATCGTGGGTGTTGTCGCTCAACCGATCCAGCACCCGTTCGAATTGGTCGTTCATCCGCGTCATCAGGGCGTCGAACCGCGCGTCGAGGGCGTCAAATCTGGCTTTTGTTTCATCGTCCATCGCTCAAATCCTGTTTGCGGGATGAGCGCCGCCGGGGTATCCCATCACCAGGGTCCCCGAAACCGTTCACCCGGTTTCCGCGCGCGGTCGGATGACAGTCCGGCCCGCGCACCCGCCTCATACTACTGTCACCAAGACAGCGGCAACGGTTTCGTGTAGTCTCGCCCCGTGGAGTGCCTCCAGACACTTCGGGCAGGTCACAGCCTCATCGCGGATGGTCCACGTCGCCCGGCGCATGTCGATCGCTCGCGGCTGTTTGAAGCACAGCGCCGACACGGAACCGTCCACCCGGATCTTGGCGGCGCGATGATACGTCCGCTGCCGGGGCGCGCGCCGGTTCGTTGGGTCAGCGGCCATTGTCCGTTGCCTCCCACTTATCGGCGATCTTCCGGAGCATCGCCGGCACCAGCGGCATCCCGACCGACTGCGACAAATCACGTATTTCCGACGAGAGCGTTCCCGTGGCGATGACTTCGCCATCCAGTAGCACCTCAATGACGAGAGGCCGCCGGCTCGTTTGTGGTGTGTCGTTCATGGATTTACACTATGCACGATTGCGGTGTGATCAGGCTCTGGGCTCTTCCCAGCCATGGCGGCGTCCAGGCGCATCCGGTATGCCTCATGACGCAGCCGGGGACGGCACCAAGTGATCAGACCCTTCAACCGCTCGATCTCGTCCCGCGCTGAACACATGGCGCCGAGCGTCTGGCCCGCCATTCCGAACTGCCTGCCGAGGGCGATCTCGTTTTCCAGGATGGTGAGCGTTTCGGCCGTCGGATCATCCTCGCCCGCGCTCGTTTCAGGATTGCTCACTGTCCGTTTCCATCGCGGGCATTGTCGCAGCAGGCATTGTCGCACTCCCATTCGTCTATTCCCGACTCGTTGAACATCGCTTCGCGGATGCCGAGGTGGCAGCCGCAACCCGGGCATTTCGGTGTGGCCTGGTCTGGGTCGTCTCGGCAATCTCGTAGCCACTGCCTCACGGTCGGGTAGGCGCTCGTTTCACGCTGCGACATCGTTCTTTTCCTTCAGTAGCAAAGAGCCTTAACCTGAAGGTCACAGGTTCAAATCCTGTCCCCGCAACCACCTCCGTATCCCGCCGACGCACGTCATTTCGCGGCATTTACCGCCCCGTCTCATATTCTGGAAATTGGCGGAAATCTGCCGTTTTTCGCACAAAGCGGTGAGTTTGCGCGAGGAACACCGCTGAGAATATATGGCTGAAATCCGCCGTTTTTGGTGTCATGATTGGTAGTTGTCACTTGGTTTCCAGATGATTTTTGATTGCGTATCCGGAACGCGAGGGTAGGTGTATGTTTTGACTGAGCCGTCCGCGAGCGTTTTTCTGACTGTCTTAGGACTTTTCCGGCTTCCGCGCGCCGTTACGATTATCATATTGCGTCCATCGGTATCCTTTGACCGGCCGTCAATACGTCCCCAGGCATCGCGATGCTTATCGGGAATTTGGCTTGCCTTGACCATATGCACGTCTCCATACATACGCGGGCAAGTATCTAAAATACCCGACAACTCTCCCGGCGTGAGAATGAAACAACGAGCGCTGTCCATCGCAACGAGAACATAGTGTTCGACAGCGACCAGTTGAGATTTCTTGATTTGCCACGCGGAGGCGCGAAACGATGTTTTAACCTCGATTCCAAATTTCCGGTTATCAACTTGCGCCCAAATATCGCCAGAGGCACAGAGATCCGGCATCACGACAAACTCTATGCGGCGGCGAGCAAGGTGATAACACACAAGGCCAATCCCACCCCGTCCGGTAAGTTGTTTGTTGAGCCTCTCTTCAGGAGCAAGTAAACGCGATCTGGTCTTGCTGGCGGTCGTCGCCGTCATGCTTTCCTCGTCTGCAACCGCACGATGGCCGCCGTCGCCATCCGTTCCTGGTCCGCGCCTTTCGTATACAAACTAACCATCGCCAGCGACCGATGCCCGGTGATGGCGGCGATCTCGTGCGCCGAACACCCCGCTTCCGCGAGGTTCGTCGCGGCTAATTTTCTCAACCCGTGGACGTTGCGTCCAGCCGGGAAGCCAATCCGCGCCAGCGCCTTCCTGAGCCCGTCCGTGACCCTGTTGGGCGACCACGGCCGGCCGCGCGAACTCACGAGGATCGTCGTCGCGCGCCTCTCCCAGCCATCCATGGCGGCCTTCAGAACAGGATGCACGGGGATCACAAGCGGTGTTCCCGTCTTGCCCTGCACCACCCGTATCCGATCGCCGTCGTAGTGCGTCCACGCCATGCGGCAGAGGTCGCCGCGCCTCTGGCCGGTGTAGAGCGCGAGGAGCACCAACCGCCGCAAATGCTCGGGCAGATCGGCTATCGCATGATCAGCCTGGGCCTGCGACCACGCGGGGAGATGACCGCCGGGGATGAGATCGATCGACCGGGCTGGATTGTGCTCGAGCCAGTCCGCTTTGACGCCCCACCCGAACAGGGCGCTGGCCACGTTCACGAAGCCATTCGCCGCGCCGGGTTTGCCCGTGCTGAAGATGGCATCACGCACGGCGCGGATGTGCTGACGTTTGACTGTCACCGCCGGGTAATCGCCGAAGCCTGACAGTCGCTTGAAGTATAGATTGCATTTGCTCTTGCGAGCGTCCGACAACCGATCCCACTCGGGGCTGCGCTGATACGCCGCGATCATATTCGTGAGGCTATCGGCGGGGGATTTAGCGGGAGCGGCTTTCGTGCGCGCGTATTCATACGTGCGAACCGACCCGTCCGCGAGCCGCTTTCTGACGGTCTTGGTCTTCGGCTTCACGACGGATTTGCTCGACCACACCATTTACCGCTTCCCCAATATCAGCGCCCGCGTCCTCGGCGCCCATGGCCCGATCGAGCGCGATCCGGTCCCATCTTGGACTCTGTTTCCCGAGTCGGTATGTCGCGGCCGGCAGCGTGCCACGGCGCACGGCGCGGCGGAACGCCTCCGTGTCCATGCCGATATAGTCCGCACCCTCACGGGCTGATAACCACCTCGGTTCGATCACCGCCTGCCCCTCGTCCGATACCGCGCCAGATGCTCCACCGCGACGCTCTCAGCCAGCCGCGCTGACAGGCGGCTATCCTCGACCAGTTCGTCCAGGCACCGCTCCTGCGAGCGCACACGCGCCGCCAGGGCACGCAGGCGGCAGGCCAGCGCCGGGTCGGTCTCGCTGATGGCGTCGGCGATGTCGATCAGTTCAGCGTGGTTGGTCATGGCGTCAGCACCTCGAACATCCATCCCAGCACCGAGGCGGCGACCAGGATCATCAGCACGCCATCGGCGAGCCAGGGCAACAGGGCCTCGATCGTCGTTGTCCGGCGGCGGCGATGATGGCGGTGCCACGCGAGTGTCGTGTGGCTCATGCTGGCACGCGGAAGGGATCGGTCGCGCTGTCGGCGAAAACGCCGTCGTTCGGCGCGGATGTCTCGTCCACGCTCGTTCTGCGGATCGCACTCTGCAAGATATGGTCGAGGCGGTCACGGGCGTTGTCGCGCAGACGATCTTGCGCTTTCTGGACTTCGTCCTCGGCGAGTATCTCATCCACCGCCTCTGATGTCGTGGCGTATGACAGCCGCGTTTCCAGCGCGTCGAGCCACTGCGTTACTGTCTGCCGGGGCGGCTCGACCACGGGTGGCCGTGAGGGAGGAGCAGCCTGCCGGGGCAAATGATGCTGCCGCGTCGCCTCGCCGTCGTCGTCCTGCTCATCGGTGAGGACGAGCGAAAAAACCATGCCCAAGAGATAGCGTTTCAGATACGTCGTCGTGCTGCCCGTCGCCTGAATGCCGGTCATCTGCGTGCGCCCACCAGCCGCGCCGGCAATGACCACCGGGCCTTCCAGGCTGGTCGTCTCGACGTGATCACCGAGACTGACGATGCACGTCACGCACTGCCATCCCGGCTGCGAGGCGGGAGCCGAACCGAAGCGCACATTAAGTCCATGCCGCGACGCGGCCGGCAGGATGGTTTGCAACATCCCATTCAGCGTGGCGTAGCGGCTGCGAAGGTGGTCGTTCTTGGCATCGCGCGTGACCTCGCGCATTTCCGATTGGGCCTGGGCCATCGCGTCATTGAACGCGCGCCTCGCCTGCGTGGCCTCGCGCTCGCGAAGGAACTGCACCGCGACGCCAAACTTATCGGCATCGAAACCAGGATCGGTCGCGGCGCGGGTCAGCAGCGCGGTGATGGGATCGGCGTTGGCCGCCGGCATTAGGTCGCTCATGGGAGGTGTCTCCAGGTATGACCTTCCCGCACCAAGTTTACGGCCGTCTTCGACACGCCAAGTCGTCTGGCGAGTTCGGCACCACTCAGGGGGCTGGATCGGATTAATCTGATATCGTCTTCGTTTAACTTGGCCTGAATGTTCGTAATCCCTGGTCTGGACCGCCACGCATTGCGTTTCTTCGCGACCATATCAGCGACATTATCAGTCTGCGTTCCAGGGAATAAATGTGAAAAGCGGACACAGGGAGGATTATCGCATCGATGTAGTATGAATGTTTTGTTTGAGATTGGTCCTGCGACCAATTGAAAGGCAACGCGATGCGCCATTGTCCTTCTTCCAAACCAAGACAAAACTCCATAGTTATTCAGATCTCTGTTTCCGGTCCACTCGCAACACAAGTCGCCAACGACGGAGGGCACTTTCTCCAGAAACCTGTCTATGGCGGTATCCTTAAGTCCCTTGGAGTTTACCGATCTGGCATATATTCCCGTGCAGGCCCGTGAGCAGAAACGATTGAGTCTGTTAGGAAGTGCTGGAGTGAATGCCAGCGAGCATGTCTCGCATATCCGGGTCATCGGGTGCGGACCGATATCGAGGGAAATCCCTCAACCAACTCGGCACCGGGAATAACAACACCCTCTTTCAGATCGGCCATCAGCGCGGTTTTGTCAGGCGTGCGCATCACTTTTACATACTCATCCGGCACAGCACTTTCGTCCGTGATTTTCACGCTCGTTTGCGGTGCCCGGATCGATGCCGTGATGTCGGGAAACTCCCGTTTGGCCCAGTCCATCGTTTGCATGATCGTCAAAGCCGTGGCGCGCATCGCGGCGGCGCGGGCATCATAACGAGCGCGGCGGGTGGCCATGTCATCAGCCATCGCCTTCAATGTCTCAGCCTGGGCTTTGGCGTGTCGCGCGGCCCGCAGCAGGCGCCCAAGGAGGCTTTCAACGTCGCCCTCCTCGTTGCCCAGCAATGCCGCCAGGGCTGTCTCGTCGCCATCGAGGTCGGCATCGCGCTCAAGCAGGCTCTGCCGCGCCTCGTGCCACGCCAGCAAGGCGTTCTGCACTCTGTAGTCGCTCGGTGCGTCGCTCATGCCGCCCTCCGTTCCACCGACTCAACCTCGACATCCGCCAGCGCCGCGCGCAGCAGCGTGTCGCGTATCGCCCTGATGCTCTTCGCGTGCGTGTTGGGCAGTTCGCGATACGTCTCGGCGAGATCCAGTTCGAGCAGGATGATGCGGATGTCCTGGGCGGTCAGACGGCCGGTCATGGCGCGCTCGCCAGCAGCGCATCGGCGCGCGCCTCGGCGGCGTGCTGCTCACAGAGGAACGAACCATCGAAGAACTCGACCGCGTCATCGCGGCAGCACTCGCAGCCCGCCACGACCTCGCCGGCCCCCTCGCACGTCTCGCACTGGAAGGTGCGCGCCCAGGGGTCGCCGGGATGATCGTGCGTGCGGAGGCCGGCACCGGAACAGTCGCGGCATTCGGTGAGAAGGGGCGGCCGCGTGTCGGGGTTTGACCGGACATCATCGGTGCGTAATGATCGAGTTTCTGTCGGGGAAATTTGACGGGAGGCAAAAGAAGAATGAGTGGACATAACGCGCTCCAGGTGTCTGGAACGCACCGTATGCAGGATTTCTGCATACCGCAATATCTAAATGCAGATTCCCTGCATTTTCTTTTCACGCTCGGTGAGGCACCCGAACGTCAGATCGCCATATCAGCCCTGAGAAAGCCTGGGGAACCCCCGCCTAGCGTTCCGCCTGAGATGCCTGGTCCGCTCGCCAGATTGCCTTCGCCAATCCCGAAGTCCCCTCGGAAACGATCCCCCGCATTATCCACTCCGTCGAAACGCCGTAACGGTCGCAGAAGCACTTAATGAACCAGTGGCCGGGGTAATGGTCGCCTCGGAGCCAATTGCCGAGTTTCGTGGGGGAGACATGCAATTCCCGCGCGACCTCGGCCTGGGTCTCCCCTATCGCCTCGATCGCGACACGTAAACGACGACCCACCTCTAACTTATACATGGCCTCGCTCATGCCTAATAATTGATCTAATGTAGATTATCTGCGATGCAGAAGAAAGCCATATTGACCGTATGCAGGATTTCTGCATACTCGGGCCATGCCAGCATATGACCCGCCCCTCACCAAAGTCCTCAAGAAGGTCGGCCCCAGCAGGCTGGCAGACCACCTGGGGATTGTCCCCTCAGCCGTTACCCAATGGCGCCGGGTTCCCGCCCGGCACGTCCCGCGTGTCGCGGCACTAACCGGCATCTCAGAACGCGAAATCCGCCCGGACATGTATCCGAGCATTGAGTCCGTCTCGTGATCCTCCGCGTCCCGCATCTGATCCCCGTTGGGGCATCCGCCCTCCGATCACACTCGACGAGGTCCGCCACGCTTCTCGCGTCATCGAGGACGCGCGGTCGGAGACCGCGACATGACCAGCAACCTGGGTCCGTGGGTGAAAAAACCCGCGCTGATGAGCCTCGGTAAAGGCGAAACCCAAAGGAGCAATTTCGATGAGTGACTCAATCTCTAAAGGCCGGCCGTCCCCGCTGCCGGCGACAGTCGCCGATCTCATGGCGCACCGTAACAAGATCGCGCCGCCCAATCTCAACGACAATGTCGAACGCCTCTACCTCGAACTCTATCCAAGCGTTGATTTCCAACGCCTGCTCGACGCCGTCTACAGCGAAGACGCGAAGGAAGGATCGCTCTACGCCGACGATCTGCTGGCGGCGAAGATGCTCCGCGAACACGCGGAAGGCCCCGGCAATGATCCTTACGTCTCCGGCAAGAAACTGGCGACCATCGTCCGCGCGCTGCACACCGTTCTGGCCCGTTACGACCTGACACGGAAAGCACGCGCGCAAAAGGTCGGTTCCGTCTCGGTTCCCGACGCCGCCTGATTTCAGCATGGGGCGGCTGCTGCGTGGCCGCCCCAACGGAGCATTGCAAATGACATCCTATCCGATACACCCAGCCTGTTCAGCGTGGCCCGCCATGAGCGAAGCCGCGTTGAAGGAATTGGCGGCCGACATAAAAGCCAACGGACAACACGAACCCGCCGCGATCACACCAGACGGCGAGTTACTCGACGGTCGCAACCGACAGGACGCCTGCACACTCAATGGTATCGAACTGAAGACCGTTGTTTATGACGGCGACCCCATCGCCTTTAGCATCAGTAAGAATAAGCACCGCCGACACATGGATAAAATCGCGCTCGCGTTCGTTGGCACGGAGTTGGCGAAGTTAAAGCACGGCGTTAATCAGCATGTGGACTTTGCAGATGCAAACTCCAGAAATTACGTAGCGAAAGAACTCGGTATCGCAACTGACGCCATCGATAATGCCAAGGCGATCGTCGATCGCGGCACCGCCGAAATCATCGACCTCGCGAAATCAAAACGTGTCGGGCTTCGTTCCGCCGCCGACTATGTGCGCCACACCCCGAAAGAGGAACAGGTCGCCGACCCCGCCATCATCAAAGGCAGCACGCGCACGCCAAAGCGCGACGAAGCCCGGCCGGCGATCCGCGCGAAGCTGGAAAAGGGCGAATCGTTCAACATACCCAGCCTGATGACCGAACTCGGCATGAGCGGTCAGCCGATCATGATCGCGGAAGCCTATGAACGCGGGCGCCTGGAGGCGATGACGGTGCCGCTGACCGCGCGTCAGGAGCAGACGCTGGAACGCGCGAAACGAGCCGCCATGATAGATATCGCGGCGCAATTTGATGTGGTGGTGGCCGAAGAGGTCGCCAAGCGCCTGCTGAAACGTGACGCGGATGACGTCCTCGCGGTCGAGCAGGCGCGTGAAGTGCTGGCCCACAATAGCGGTCGCCTACGTCCACCGCTCAATCCACAAGAGTTCGCGACCGTTCTCTGGGCGCTGCACCCCGACAACCAGTCCGAAACGAAAGTCGCCGAGGCGTTCATCATCATGCGCCGAAAGAAGCACATCCTCTGTGACGCCGGGCCGATCGCTCGCAAAAGCCCTCCACTGCCCGCCGTGCCGGTGCGGAAGACAGCGCGTCGTGGCTGACACCGGCCCCCGCCTCTGCATCAACTGCACTCACTGCGTGACGATCAACAGCACGATCGCGATCCTGACCTACCACGAATGCGACCACCCGTCGTCGGTCGTCCACCCAGCGGTCAACCTCGTCACGGGATCGTCGCTCAAGAAATCAACGCGCCGTCTGTGTAGCGAGGCGCGCGGCGGTCTCTACGGCCCGGAGTGCGGCGCCGCCGGCCGGTTCTTCGAAGCCCGCGAACCGCGTGATCCATCCTTCCTCGAGGTGACGGGGTTGGACCAGGAGGCATGATCACCATCCACGAACACAGAGGGAAACACACAATGAAACGCTTACTCACGATCACCACCGCCATCGTCGCGGGCGCGCTGTTCTTCCACCCCACGGCCCGCGCCACGCTTATCACGTCGCTCGCACAGGAGAGCGGTAGCAACACCGTCATCGCCACCGACAACGGGGTCGCGACGAACATCAACATCGCCTCGGGGACTTTGGTGACGCTGGGCGGCGGCGCGTTCAACGTCGCCGGGGCTTCGTTCCAGTTGGCGGCGACCTCGATTGACGCGGCGCAGCAGTTCGCGGGCTTCGTCATCCAGCATTTCTCCGGGACGTTCTGTGTATCGAGCATCGCTGGCTGCGCCGGCAACTACCTCAGTGGCGTGTTCACCGACGCCGCGTTCGGCGCGATCGGCGGTCCGGGCCTGACGGTTCAGGTGTCGAACCCGCCGGAGCAGCTGGTGCTGGCCTCCAACGTGGTCCCGGCGGATCAACTGCTGGCGCCGTCAAGCTTCAACCTGACCTTCGTCAACCTGTCGAACGCGCTGGCGATCGATGGCGCGACGATTGGTTCGTTCACCGCGTCGTTCACGGGTGACGTGTCGGCCTCGGCGGTTCCCGAGCCACTGTCGCTCGCCGTCCTGGGCGTAGGCTTGCTCGGCCTCGGCTACGTCCGCCGCTCGCCCTTTCGCCGCGCCTGACAGCATCGGCCTCCGGTCCCCCACCGAGGCCCGATCGAGTGGCGCACGTCACGCGCTCATTACCCCCGACTTCCTCCCGGCTCGCGCCCAAAAGCGAGCCGGGGGGCTTTTGCGACTGAGGCGCTGAGATGAACCACACGGCCCGCATCGCCGCCTTGTCCGACGAAAACGGCGACCTGACCCGCGCGCCGTGCCCGTCGTGCCGCGCCTCGACTTCCGACGTGACCGATAGCCGCGCATGGCACGGGCAGGTCAAACGACGCCGCAAATGCCGCGCCTGCCAGCACAGGTGGTCAACGCTCGAGGTGCCTTTCGATGTCACCAACACGCGGGAATTCCACCTGATGGAAACGAAGCTGCGGCGACTGGCGATGGAAGCGACCGAGATGGCGGACGCGCTGCGGGGGCTCGCGGATCTCGTGCCGGCAAAAGGCGAGGGATGAAATGGTGAGCGTCAGCACATGGACAACGCCCGAGATCGACGCGCGCATTGTCGCACTGAAGCAAAAGGGCCTGTCGCACGCGCGGATCGCGCGGGAGATCGTCGCCGAGTTCCGCGTGTTCACCAACAAGAACATGGTGCTCCGCAGGTCGCGCACGATCCTGGGCCTCGACCGGGGCGAGAAGGCGGCGAACGAGAGGCTCGAACGTAAGCGCAAAGCCGAGAAGGCCGAGCGGGCGACGCTGGAACCCAAGGCGCCGCGCCCGGTCAATGTCCCGCCGCCTGTCGTGACCTTACCGCCGCTGGCCAGCGCGTTGGCGCCGTGGCCCGTGGTGCCGTCGCCGCCTCCTCCACCACCGCTCGGCAACGGCAAATGCGCCTTTCCGCTCTGGAAAGATCATGAGCCGATCAGCCACCAATACTGCGACAAACGCACCCCACTCGGGAGTTCGTTCTGCCCTGACTGCCGCCGCGTGTGCTTCTACCGGGCGAGGGCGGCATGACCGCCCGCAGGCGCGTTCGTTGGTTCGGCTGCGGCGCGGCCTCGGCCGTGGCCATCGCCCTGGACCTTAGAGCCCATCCAGGCGGCGTCGTGGCCTACTGCGAGACCAACGCCGAGCATCCCGACAATGCCCGCTTCCTGGCCGACTGCGAGGCGTGGTGGGGCCATCCCGTCACCCGACTGCGCTCGGACGAATACGCCGATACCTGGGACGTATGGGAGCGCCGCAAATTCCTGTCGGGACCGACCGGAGCGCCATGCACCGGCATCCTGAAAGTAGCCCCGCGTCACGCCTTCCAGCGCGTCGATGACATCCACGTCTTTGGCTACACCGCCGACAGCACCGACCAGAGCCGCGCCCGCAGGCTGGCGGAAACCTTCCACGAACTGACGATCGAGAACCCGCTGATCGCCGCCGGTCTCGACAAGTCCGCCTGTCTCGCGCTCGTCACTTCCGCCGGGATCGCGTTGCCGGTGATGTATTCGCTGGGCTTCCAGAACAACAACTGCGTCCCCTGCGTCAAAGCCACGTCGCCCGATTACTGGTCCGCGATGCGGCTGCACTTCCCGGAGGAGTTCAGTCGCATGGCCGAACTGTCGCGGCGACTGGGCGCGCGCCTGACGCGCATCGCCGACGAGCGCATCTTCATAGACGAAATCCCCGCCGATTGGCCGACGCTCAACCCCACGGCACCCGCCTGCGACTTTCTCTGCCAGATCGCGGCCATGGATCTGGCCGCGTGACCGCCGCGCGCCCGCCCAACACGCAGCGCGAATGGAGCACGTCAGCATGACCCGTTGGTGGACACAGGAAGAAAAGATCGAGCGCGGGCGCGTGTTCGTTGACATGCACAGAGCCGGCGTGTCGGTCAGCCACATCGCACGTAAGTTTGATCAGGACGCGGGTCGTATAGTGCGGGCCATGCGTGCGGTTGGGTATGACCCGTCGATTGAGCGGCATAATCGTGAAGGTCACAGAACGATAACGCCAGAAGGGAGAGCGGCCTGGGCGGCGAAGGGAAACATTTCTAGTTTCGAACTAATAGAACAGAACAGTATCCCCGAACCAAATAGTGGGTGTTGGTTATGGACCGGCGCATGCACTGGCGCGGGGTATGGAGCCATTGGGATCGGCGGAAAATGGTGGTTAGCGCATCGCTTATCTTATACGACTTTCCATAAAACCGAGATCCCGGCGAGATACATTGTTAGGCATACCTGTGACAACCCACCGTGCGTAAACCCCGATCATCTCTTGCTCGGGACCGTGAAAGACAACTCTGATGACGCAATTAAACGGGACCGTAATTCCCATGGGATCGGCATTTGGACGGCTAAACTCTCTCCAAAAGATATTCCCGCCATAAGAGACAGGCTGGCGAAGGGTGAGGTCTACACAGCAATCGCGTCTGATCTTGGAGTAAGTTCAAGCACCATCGGATTGATTAAGAGATCACGTATTTGGAGGCGTGTTCAGTGAACCACTCCGAATGGCGCGACCAACGCGGATATCATGCCTTCCTCTCAAAAGCGCTCCCCGCCGATGCGTATCACTCGGCTATCGATGTGGGTTCCGCCGGTAACGCACAGGCGGGCGCGCTGCGGAAAGCGAGAGGAGTCAGGGCTGGGCTTCCAGATTATCTAATCGTATATCGTAACGTTACGCTTTGGATTGAATTTAAGCACAGAGCGCAACTCTCCCTCGCGCAGCAACTGACCCGCGACGCGCTCACCGCCAACGGCCACCACTGGGCGCTCGCAAGATGCCCCGAGGACGTGGAGACCGCGTGTCGCCTCGCCGGTATCCCGCTGCGCGCGACATTCTCCGCGATCCACGCGCGCATCGCCGAGCAGAACGAACGCCTGCCCGCGAAGCGCAAGCGCGCGCCGCGACGCAAGGCCGCTGGCAGCCCCTCCGTGGCGGCCGCCCATCGCCTCGGACTGTGGAACCCATGAAGCAGCGCAGCCTCCCCCTGAGCCCTCGCGAACCCGGCTACCTCGAACTCGACCGATACATGCGCCGGGTGAAGGGAGACGCGGGGTGAAACCGATCGGACCCATCGTCGAGCAGATCCTGATCCGCGCCACCGGATTCCCATCCTTCGAGGCCGAGATGGGATTCGCGGTCGCACGCGGAACCATGACCCTAACGCTCGCCGACCTGTCCGTCCTCGCCCGATACAAAGACATCGACGAGGCCCGCCAAAAGGTCGCGGAAATGCGGCGCTCCGTCACCGTCTGGCGACACATCCGCGACCAACTGGCCATCCGGATCGCCGACGAGACACGCGCCCAAATGAGCGCCAAAGCACCAAAAAACGTCATCCTCGCCCGCGCGCACGACATCAACGCGAGCCAAACACTGCACGAGTGGGAGGTCAACGCGATCGTGGTCCAAACAGTGTGGGAAAACCTGCCGATAGCCCCTCGGCGCAACCATGGCCGATGATCACGCCACATGGGACGCCTACAAAAAAGGCGGCTTCCGGCCGCAGGTCGTTGAGGGCGCACGGAAGCCAAAAGGCCCGCTCGTGCTCAAGGCAGCACGCCTGCCAGACCCCACGACCATCCCGCCGCGCCAATGGCTCTACGGCACGCAACTGCTGCGAGGCTTCGTGACCGTCCTCGTGGCACCCGGCGGCACCGGAAAAAGCACCTACGCAATGGTGGTCGCCACCGCTCTCGCATCAGGAAAGAAACTTCTCGGAGAACACATCTTCGCCCGCGTTTCCACCGCCATCCTCAACCTGGAAGACCCCATGGATGAACTGGAACGCCGACTGGCCGCGATCATGCTGAGATATAAACTCTCGTCACCCGACCTGTCCGACCGGATTTTCCTGCACTCAGGCGAAGATCGCGCCGTGACAATGGCATCGCTGGGAGAAGATGGTTTCTCCGTGATCCATCCCGACGAAGATGCTCTGACCGCTGAAATCAAAGCTCACGGCATCGGTCTGCTCGTGGTCGATCCGTTCGCGGAATCCCACACCCTCGAAGAGAACAGCAACCCACAAATGATCCAGGCGGCCGCGGCCTGGAGACGCATCGCCAGAGCCACGAATTGCGCCATCCTGCTGGTCCATCATGTCCGCAAAGGCGCCGTCATTGACATAGAAAGCGCACGCGGCGCCAAGGGCCTGACAGACAGCGCAAGAGTGGGCCTGCTGCTCTCATCCATGGGACAGGAGGACGCGGAAGCGCTCGGCATCTCCACTGATGAGCGCGCCCAATACGTCCGCCTCGATGATGCCAAATCCAACATGGCTCCCAAAGCTACGAAGGCGCGATGGTTCAAACTGGAGCGCGAAGACCTGCACAACGTCACCGACGACTATCCATCCGGCGACAAAGTAGCCACGATGGTCCCGTGGGAACCCCCATCCGTCTGGGCAGACACCACGACCGCCAGCCTGAACGAGGCCCTCGATCTGATCGCCGCCGGACCAGAACCCGGCATTCTCTACAACGCCACCAGAAGGGGCGGCAGCAACCGATGGGCGGGACAGGTGCTCGTCCACACACTCGGACTAACCGAGAAACAAGCCTCCATCATGATCGCCGACTGGATCAGAAACGAGACGCTGGAGGAAGTCGAATATCGCCACCCCAAGCGCCGAGAGCCGGTCGCTGGCGTTAGAGTAAATGACACTAAACGCCCTGGGGTGGTCTCGTGATTTCGTGCGCTTTTCGTGCGCTTTTCGTGCGCTTTCTGGGCAGCGTTGGAGGGTGCCCGAAAAGACGCCCTAAATTAAAAAACCAAAGGTTTTTTATATTTAGGGCGGGTGTCATTTCGTGCAGTCCTCCCTCCTTAGCTGGTTTTCGTGCGCCTTTTCGTGCGCTTTTCGTGCGGCCCAAAAAGTTAACGCTAACACTAACGCGGGGCGATTGAGCCGTGACAAAGGTCCGACTCACCTTCGCCGCGCGCTGCCGATTCCCCGACATCGGCACAGCCATCGGCACGACCACCGGCAGCGCAACCGAACTCGGCCAGTGGCACCGCGTCGAATGGCCCGGCGACCGCACGACCTGGCTCCGCGCCGAGGATCTCGAGCCAGTCACCAACCAACCGGAGGAACCCAACCCGTGAGTTACCGCTTCGAAATCGCCACTGAACCCAAAACAGGCGCGGACCTCGCCTCGTGCGGCGAACATCACGCCCGGTCCCTGAAATCGTGCGCCGCCCGGAAACTCGCCCGCGTTCTGATCGACGTCGGAATGCCTGATGGGCCAATCGAGGCGTGGCGCGGTACGGTCTTGTGCTACACGGCTCGCAGCCTCGCTGGCTACGCAAGGACCACCCTGACCGAGAACCCCCGTCTACGGGTCATACCGTACCGCGAGAATCCACATGCCACGCGCGAACCAGTCCGTGTTCTGGAGGAAACCCCATGAACCTCACCACGATCCTGATAATCCTGCTGATCATCGTGATCATCGGAGGCGGTTGGGGATACTCCGGCGGCTACTATTCGGCGTATCCCCATTACGGCTACGGAATCGGCATCGGCGGTCTGCTGATCCTGGTGTTGCTTGTGCTGTTGCTCACGGGCCGTCTGTGAGGAATATCCCGTGCGGCGTCTGTGAGCGCCCCATCGCCGCGCCACCCAACGTCGAGGTCGCGCTATGCCGCGACTGCGCCCAACACCCCGCGCTCGTCGCCGCTTTCCGCGAAGGCCGCGCGCGGTTGTTCGAGCGCGAGGTGGAGACGCACCACGCGACCGTGACAGTGACGTAATCGTAACGTGGAGCACCGCGTGGAGCGTCACAACAAACGTGGAGCATTGCGTGGAGCGGTAGAGCGTGGTAGCGGGGAATCAGGAACGCACTGTGTCAGGAATGAGATGCCCGGCGGCCGGCCCAGTCTCTACACGCCAGAACTCGCGCAACGTTTCTGTGATCGACTTGGCGCGGGTGAACTCGGAATCGAAATAGTAAAAGAACCCGGAATGCCGCCATTCGGCACGATTCACAGATGGCTCGGAGCGCATCCGGAGTTTCGTGAGATGTATGCGCGCGCGAGGGAGCTACAGGCTCAGGCATGCGCTGAACGCGCGGTTATTTCAGGCCGAAAGGCGACAGCGGAGGACGCCAGCGCGGCGCGCGTTCGTTTCGATGCCGATCGATGGCTGGCGGCGAAGCTAGATCCAAAGAACTACGGCGAGCGCGTCGATCACAACATCGCTGGCGACATCAACATCCACCGCGTGCTGTCCGAGGCCCCGCTGACAATCGAGGAATGGACGGAAGCGAACGTCATCGAGCCACCCGATGCCGCTTGATGGCGCGACCGCTCCAGCTCGCGTTGTATGGGCGCCGCAACCCGGCCAGCAACATAAACTTGTTACGTGCCCGTATATGGAGATCCTGTTCGGCGGCGCGCGCGGCGGCGGTAAGACCGATGGCGTGCTCGGCAAGTGGGCGGTGAAGGCACAGCGCTACGGCGTCGGCTTCAATGGCGTTTTCTTTCGCCACGAGATGCCGCAGGCCGACGATCTGATCGAGCGCGCCAAGGAAATATACATCCCGCTTGGCGCGGAGTGGCGTGAGCAACCGCGCCAGTTTCGTATGCCCGGCGGTGGCCGCGTGCGCTTTCGCCCGTTGGAGAATGTCGTTGACGCATCGAAATACCAGGGCCAAAACCTGACGGATTGCGCGGTCGAGGAAGCGGGCAATTTCGCCGACCCGAAGCCGATCGACATGCTGTTCGGCGCGCTGCGTTCAAAAGGTGGCGTGCCCGTTCAGTTGATCCTTACCGCCAACCCAGGCGGCGTCGGGCAACAATGGATCAAGCATCGTTATATCGATCCGGCGCCGCGTGGCATGACGCCGCTGATCCGCAAGCTGCCGAACGGCGCGGAACATCGTTACATTTACATACCGTCTCGCATTCAGGACAACCGCATCCTGCTCGCGAACGATCCGACCTACATCAACCGGCTGCATCTCGTCGGTTCGCCGGAGCTGGTGCGCGCGTGGCTCGAAGGTGACTGGAACGTCATCGCCGGCGCGTTCTTTCCCGAGTTTTCCGCCGTTCGTCACATCATGGCGCCGCGCACGCTGCCGGAGCATTGGGCGCGGTTCCGTAGCTTCGACTGGGGCAGCGCGCGACCGTTTGCCTGCCACTGGTGGGCGGTCAGCGATGGCTCGATCCCGGACATCGCACGCGGCTGCCTCGTCTGTTATCGCGAGTGGTATGGCATGAAGCCGAACGAGCCGAACGTGGGCCTTCGCATGACCGCCGAGCAGGTCGCCGAGGGTATCCGCGACCGCGAGCGCGACGATCCAAAGCCGGTCAGCGGCATGATGGTGGGCGTCGCCGATCCCGCGATCTTCGCCGAGGATGGTGGCCCATCGATCGCCGCGCGCATGACGCAGGCGGCCCGTGTGGTGTTCCGTCCCGCCGATAACAAGCGCGTGCCGCAACGTGGCGCGATGGGCGGTTGGGATCAGTTGCGCTCGCGCCTGGTTGGCGACGCGGACGGCAAGCCGATGGTGGTGTTCTTTTCGACCGCCATCCACGCCATTCGCACGCTACCGACGCAGCAGCACGACAAGAACCGCGCCGAGGACATCGATACGGATGGCGAGGATCACGCGGTCGATTCCATCCGCTATGCGCTGATGAGCAGGCCCTACATCCGCGATGCGGAACGACAGAAGCCCCGCGACAGTTGGGACGCGGCATTCAACCGGGACGCGGAAGAGTTGCGCGACTGGAGGGTGGCGTGATGACCGACTACCGCACACTCAGCGGCGCGGCGTTTCAGCACGAAGTCGGCACTGATCCCGACAAGTGGGCCGAGGCGTTCGCGCAACGGGCCTTGGCGATGAGCGAATTAATTAGCGACGGCCTGCGTGATGAACTCGCGGAGTGGTTCGCCGACGCCATGGAGACCGCGCGCAAACACTCAATACGTAACGTCATCGAGGGAGACGGCACATGATCCGCGTTCTAATCCTGGCCGCCCTGCTGTTGCCTTCGGTGGCGCGGGCGCAGGCACCCGCCCTGACCTACGAGGACCGTAGCGGCACGATCACCACCGGCGGCGCCGCCCAGGTCGTTCTGCCGGCGTGGACGGGCCGACATGGGTGCATGGTGCAAAACCAGAGCGCGGGCAGTCTGTGGGTGTCCGAGACGGCCACCGCGGTAGCGGGGCCGCCGTCGATCCTGATCCCGGCCGGTCAGCAGTTTCTCTGCATGAGCCCGGCGTCCGGCCAGGCGTATTCGATCATCGGCGCCACCACGGCCCAGGCGTTCGCGGCGCGTCAGTGGTAAATCCGTTAGCTATGCCCATCGTACCAGAACTCTCCGAAAAGAGATTGTGCGGCGGCACAATACGCCGCATGGGCCTCTTGAGCGGTCGCGAATGTGCCAAGATATCTCATCTTGGGGCCGACCCTTATCAGCGCGTTGAATTTATTATTCTTGGCGATGCTGGCCCCCTTAAAGCCGGACGGACCCACGCACCCATTATTCCTTTGGTTTTGAGATGGCGTCGCCTCTCTCAGGTTGTGCCAAGAATTATCAGTTCTGTTTCGGTTCTTATGGTCAATAAAATGTTCCGGTCGGTAACCCTTAACAAGCATCCAGATTATGAGGTGGACGATGTACTGTTTGTTGTCGATGGTGATGCACCGGTAGCCGTCCGGGCGCGGGAAACCAGCGATCTTACCAGCATGTTGTTTGTTCCATATTTTCCATCGCCACTCGTCGAGAAAATGCGAAAGTGGTCGTTCGCGCCAGTAAAGCGCTCCTGTAACCGGGTCATAATCAAAGCACTCGCGAAGGCGGGCTTGATCTGGCAGGGTGCGTTTAACCATTTGTGTCCTCCTTACAGGATCGATGGCCAGAGGCGCCGTCCGGTCCAGCAAGACCGGCGGCGTTTCGTTGGATACACGCTTGCTACTGCCGCATCAACGTTTTTGCTGTCCAGAACAGCAAAAAGTCAATGCGTTACTGACACGCCATCTGTGGATGCGTGCCGTGGCGGGGTGCGTGGGGCGTCCGGCCCTCCCGGTAGAACGCTCGATCTCATCTTCATGTTCCCCGGCACGCTCGATCCGCGCATCACGTTCACACGCGCGTCATCCGCTACGTATACCGACGCGAGCGGTGTCATACAGACGGCGGCGACAAACGCACCGCGCTGGGATTACGCGGGCGGTGTGTTGCTCGGTCTGCTGATTGAGGAACAACGCACCAACATTCTGTTGAACAACGCGGCGCTTTCAACGCAGTCGGTCGCTGTCACGGCGCAGGCTTACACGCTGTCGTTTTATGGCACGGGGACCGTAACGAAATCGGGCACGGCGACGGGCGCGCTGGTAGGAACCGGAGCGACGCAGCGTGTGTCGCAGACGTTCACGCCGACAGCGGGAACGCTGACGTTGACGGTGACGGGATCGGTGCTGAATGCTCAGATCGAGGTAGGCAGCTTTGTTACGAGCGTAATCCCAACGACGAGTGTCAGCGTGACACGCGCGGCTGATGTCGCGACGATGCCGACGAATGTGAGTTGGTATAGCGGAATAGCGGGCACTGTGATGGCCGAAGCACTAATGCCGATAAACGGTAACAATGGTTATCGTGGTTTATTCGCGCTGGACGGTGGTGTTTTCAATGTTTGGATACGTGTTTACACAACCGGAGGCACATCTAATCTGGATGGTGATGTAAACGGCGTTTCCATTGGTTTTGGAGGCATCACGGCGGGAACCACATTCAGGGCCGCCGCCAATTATTCCGCGACCGGGACACGTACAGCACTCAATGGTTCCGTTGGAACTCAGAGCACGGCGACTGTTTCCACGCCAGCAACTTATACAACGCTCCATTTTGGTCAGACAGACAGCGGAAATAACCCAATGAACGGCTACATCCGCCGCGTGACTTATTGGAACAGAGCGTTGTCCGACGCCGAGATGCAACAGGTGACAACATGACCGACTTCCGGCTCAGCTTCCCCGTCGCATCGCTTGTCACGGGAATACAAGGACTACGCGCGTTACGTGAAGCGGAAGGCGGCAACGCGCAAAACGCACTCGGTGATCCGCGCGATGCGAGTGGTAACATCGTGTATCCCGATCCGAACGCACCCATCGGCACGCCGCCGCCTGATGTGTGGTATGGCCGACCCGGCAGCGCCGCGACCAGTTACACTGACCTGAACGGCAACACCGTGCAGGTGCCCGCGAAGGGCGATCCGGCGCTCTACTACTGCCACATCCGCTCCGGCCTTGAAGCCAGGGCATTCAGGCCCGGTCAATACGGCATGAAAGATTCCGATCCAAAGGCCAGCGCGGCCGTCCTGGGCATCTGGTTGGGTGACACGCCGCCATGAGCCAGTCCCTTTACCCTGATCCGCCGATGGACCCAGAGGCCGCCGAGGCGTCGCGCCCGAAGGGCGGTCCGGGCATCGCCGATGATCGTTATCCGCGCGACCTGGACGACCTCCACGCGCGGATGGTCCAGTGGTTCGAGGACAGCGAGCGCGCGACCGATGATGGCCGCAAATGGTCGCAGAGGGACAGGGATTACAAAGACGGATACCAGTGGAGTTCCGCCGAGAAGGAGGCGCTGAAACTTCGCGGCCAGCCCGAGGTCACGATCAACTACGTGAGCCGCAAAGTGGAACTTATGTGCGGTCTTGAGAGGAAATCGAGGACCGACCCAAAAGCATTCGCGCGCAACCCCGTTGACGAAGACAAAGCCGACGCGGCGACGCAGGCGTTGCGCTACATGAGCGACGACAACAACCTGCCTTTGATCCGCTCCGACGTTTACGAAAACCTGATGGTCGAGGGCGTCGGCGGCGCCGAGATCGTGCTTGTGGACGACGGCAAGGGCGGCGCGGATATCACGTTCGAACAGGTTCCGTTCGATCGGCTGTGGTGGGACCCGCATTCGCGCCGACTGGACTTTAGCGACGCCCGTCATCGCGGCATCATCGTCTGGATGGATCGCGATCAGGCCGTCGAAACATGGCCTGATGTCGAGGACCTGATATCCGACACGTTCCAGACGCAGACCGGCAGCTACGGCGACCGACCGAACGAGATCGTCTGGTGCGACAGCAAGCGCGAACGCATCCGCGTCGTGCAGTGCCACTGGCAAGAGCAAAACGAGTGGTGGGTGGCGACCTATACCCGCGTCGGCTTCCTGGCAGAGCCCACGAAGTCGCCGTTTCTCGACGCACGCGGCAAGTCAGCCTGCGGCCTTCGCATGACCAGCGCGCACATTGACCGCGAGAATAATCGTTACGGCATGGTGCGCGACCTGATCAGCATGCAAGATGAAGTCAACAAACGTCGCAGTAAGGCGCTGCATCTGTTGTCTGTCGCTCAGGTGGTGACGGAAGACGGAGCCGTCGCGGACATAGACAAGGCGCGGCGTGAGGTTGCGCGGCCTGACGGCGTGATCGTTGTCAATCCAGGCATGAAATTCGAGATCGACAGAGGCAATGACCTGGCTGTAGGCCAGTTTCAGTTGTTGCAGCACGCCACCGCCGAGATGCAGGCTTCGGGGCCGAACGCCTCGATGAGCGGCACCGATCCGCGCGAACTGTCGGGGCGGGCCATTCTCGCGCAGCAGGCGGGCGGCGCTGCCGCGCACGAGCCGATCGCGGACACGTTACGGATGTGGAACCGTGATTTACTGTCGATCGCATGGATGGCGGCGCGTCAGTTTTGGACAGCGGGCCGGTGGGTGCGGGTGACGGACGACCTGAACTCAACGCGCTGGGTGGGGATCAACCAGCCGGTGCGTCTCATGGACCAACTGGCGGCGCTGCCCGACGATCAGCGTGCCCAGGCGATGCAGATGATGCGGCTCGTTCCCGGCGATCCGCGCTTGCAGACGGTGATACGCATCGAGAACGACATCACCGATATGGACGTTGATATTACGATCGAGGAAGGCATCGACGTTCCGAGCATTCAGGCCGAACAGTTCCAGAATTTGCTGCAACTGGCTGGCACGCAGCCGGGTTTGATTCCGCCAGAGATGCTGATCGCGGCAAGCAATTTCAGAAACAAGGAAGACTTGCTGAAGATGCTGAAGGATCGTCAGGAGGCGCAGGCGCAGACGCAGCAGAAAGTTCAGAAGATGGCCGAGGACAAGGCGCAGGCCGACACGACGGCGACGCGGGCCAAAGCGGCGGCGGACTTCGCTCTGGCAGAGGAACGCAAGCACGCGAGCATCCATCACATCGCGGACGTACATGGTGGGTTCGCCGAGATGAACGCGCCGCCCGACCCGCCATCCGATCCCGGAACCGTGGTCCCGCCGGAGGTTCAGGCGATGATGGACGCGGCGAACCTGCGCGGGATGCACGCCAAGGCGTCGGTCGATGAAGCAAGGGCCGGGGATCTGCAACAGAGCGCGGTGCAGCGTGTCGGAGACATGCTGATAGCGAGACACAACGCGCTCGCGCCGCCTGAACAGCCGGGGGGCGCGTGATGGGCAAGCGACGGCTTTCGCTGGCCGATCGCGTCGATAGAGGGACGTTGATCGAGGACACCATTAAATCAATATCAAATGGCCTTAAAGATCAGAACGTCGAGTTTCATCGTTCTGATTACGTCATGGGCGCGCAATTCATGTTGGTGGTGGTTCAACAAATAATGGAGGACGACGGAATGTTGGCGTCGGCGCCGAGTCGGTTCGGACGCAGGCTCGAATCCATCCAATCCGAACTGCTGGAAATGCGCTGCAACTGGCAGCGGCGGGAATCACTCTGATGTATTCCCATGATGAGATCGAAGCATTGACCGGGAAAATCCGCTGGATGGCGACTGAACTGCTAGGCGACCGAGTTTCCGCCGTGAAGGTCGAGGCCCGTGACTGGAACGACGAAATAGGTCTCGCGATCCGGTCCGGTGACTGGCGGCACGGGGTTGGCGGGGCGACGATCAATGTCATAGCCGATCCGGAGAAATGGACGCGCGCCGCGTGCGACGCGATCGTTGCGTGGTTGGATAAAAAAGCGGCGGCGCTGGATGTGGAGCGCGACTGATGTCTGAAACACCTTCCCAGCTCGACGCCTTCTTATCCAGCGGCGCCCAGCCCGAGACCACTGAGACGCCCGCGCCGCAAGAGTCCAAGGCAGCGCCAGAGGCCGCGCCGGAGAAGTCGGCGCCAGTCGCCAAGGCCACGTCGGCAGCCGCCAAGGCCGCCCCGGAGCCGGACGACGACGCGGAACCGGGCGATCCCAGCCCGAACGAGGCGATTGTCCCCCGCAGCGCCTACGAAAAGGAGCGGCAGCGCAGACAGGACTGGAAATCACGCGCTTCCGCCGCCGAGGCCGAGAAGGCGATGCTCCTCAAGCAGCTGGAGGAGACCAGGAAGCCGCCACCAGCCGCTACACCGCCCGCCATGTTGGAGCCGATCGACCCGGCGCGTGATCCCGAGGGCTACACGCGCAGGATGAGGGGCGTTGTCCTCAACGAGCGCCTGAACACGTCGGAAATGCTGGCGCTGGAGAAACACGGCAAGGAAACGATCGACTCCGAGACCGAGTATTTCCAGCGGCGGACGCAACAAGATCCCAGGTTGTGGAATGAACTCTACAGCAAGCCACATCCGTATCAGTGGATGATCGACAACAACGCCACGGCGCGGCTGCACGAAGAGATCGGGACCGATCCGTCAGCCTACGAGGCGAAGCTGCGCGCGAAATGGGAGGCCGAACAGAACGCCGCCGCGCCTCGCGTGTCCCCCGCCGCCGGGTTGCCGCCGTCACTGGCAAGCGCACGCAGCGCAGCGCCACGAGGCACGAACGGGTTCGCGGGTCCGCCCAGCTTGTCCGACATCCTGGCGCGACCGGCGCGGCGATGACGCGTTTCGCCGGGCGACGCAGGATGATTGTAGAGATGCTCCGGCAACGCGCGGGGATATGGCGGCGATCCAGAAAACCAAAGCCGGAGGATTATGCGGCGCTCGGGTGGTGGCACAAATCGTCCGAGGTTAACCGGCAGTTTCCGTGTTTACGTGCCCAACTCGGATTCAACCGCGCGATCCTGTGGGCCAGGATCATCTATCGCCGGCCGCGCAGCCATTCGCATGAGATATGGTTGCGTGGTCGCGATCATCGCCGTGTCGCGGGAATGTGATGGCTACGCTTTCGGTCGGATCCGGCCAGACCTACGCCACCATCGCCGCCGCCGTTGACGCCTCGGCCTCCGGCGACACCATCACCGTCCAGGCGGGCACCTACACCAACGACTTCCTCCAGATCGATCACGACCTGAACCTCGTCGCGGTTGGCGGGTGGGTGAAGATGATCGCTACGGCGCAACCGCCGGACGGCAAGGCGATGATCACCGAGAGCGGGACCGTCTCAATCTCCGGGTTCGACATATCCGGCGTCACCGTCCCCGACCAGAACGGCGCGGCGATCCGCTACCAGGGCGGGAACCTCACGCTCGATAACGTCTTCATCCACGACAACCAGGAGGGCCTCCTCGGTGCCTCAGACCTCGGCGGGTCGATCACCATCACGGCTTCTGAGTTCGCCCGCAACGGCGACGGCAGCGGCCACACCCATGGCATCTACGTCGGCCCCATCAGCAAATTCACCCTCACCGGCAGCTACATCCACGACACCGTCGTCGGCCACGAGATCAAATCCCGCGCGCTCAACAACGTCATCACCAACAACCGGATCTTCGACAACGCCGGATCGGCCAGCTACTCCATCGACCTCCCGAACGGCGGCACCGCCACCATCCAGAACAACGTCATCCAGCAAGGGCCAAACAGCCAGAACCCCGCGATCCTGGCATACGGCGAAGAGGGCATTCCGGCGGGCTATCGAACCGAAGTCATGGTGGCCGGCAACACAATCGTTAATGATCAGGGTTCAGGTTATCTCTTACTTAACCCTGGCGGCTATCCTGTCAGCCTTAGCGATAACACGGTATTCGGGCTGACCCAGATTCCATCGGGTAGCACGGTTCCCGCGACACGCCCTGTCTTGGACCTGGCTCCGATAGGATTCCTTGGAGCGTCACCACCACCGTTGCCACCGCCACCAGCGGCACCACCACCGCCGCCATCAGAACCCACACCGCCGCCAGAGATACCGCCGCCATCACCAACTCCCGTCCTCACGCCGCTTGAACAATATCACGCCGATGTTCTCGCGGACTTCAGGGTCTGGGCGGCGACGCATATCAAGATGGCCACCATGAGCAAGACCCTGGCGGTGCTGAACACCGAACTGAACAGCACGACCGTGCTCGGGATTATTAAAGGGGATCGATGGAGTGATTGACGGTGTATAATTCGGATGCCCCGACCGTCTGACCGGCCGGAAGCATCCTAACCCCACGATCCTTGTTGGAGGACCGCATGGCTTTGAAAGCACTACCACCGCGCGAATATATCCTAGAAGCCCTGGACTACGACCCCTTGACCGGGCTGTTCACATGGCGCGAACGACCCCCACATCACTTCGCCAGTGAGCAATATCAAAAGCGGTTCAACAAGAAATATGCCGGAAAACACGCGGGAAACATCAGTTCTAGGAAATATCTCAGAGTGCGGCTGCAAGAGATTGAATATAACCTTCACCGGCTGGCATGGATTATCGTTCACGGCGAACCGCTACCGCCAGAGATAGATCATCGTGACCGCGACCGTCTCAACAACAAGATCGCGAACCTACGCGCCGCGACACGCGACCAGAACCGGGTCAATGTCGGCCCTCTGAAAAACAACGTGCTTGGCGTGAAGGGCGTCGTATTCAGGCGTGGTAAATTCAAGGCGCGGATCATGATAAACGGGCTCCGCTATGATCTGGGCCAGTTCGACACCCTGGAAATGGCCGGGAAGGCTTACCAGGACGCGGCCATCGCTCTACACGGCGAGTTCGCTCGCTGGTAAATGGTCGTCATGACCGACCTCGCGACCCTGACCGCCATCCTCTACGCCGCGCGCCTGCAACGCCGCGTGCCAGAGACGAGCGGGGAAAAGCAACGGGCTATCGCGGAATCGGTCGTGGATGCTAGGCTGATCGTGGAAGCCACGACCGAGGACGAAGACGGAGCCGATTTCCGTCTCACCATGTCTCGACTACTGGAAGCCGAGCCAGAGCAACCGCCGCCGTCGCCGGGCACAATCGGGCGTATCGCGGAAGCGAAGGCAACCCGTCGCCGGGGTTGAGTCGGGCGCTGGGCGGCACTGGCCTTTAAGCAGTGCGACCCGTCGCCGGGGATTTACCGGGCGTTCTCTCACGTCCCCTTAAATCACCAATAGCGACAGGAGATCCGCGTGGCGGACATGAATGTTACTCCGGCGAGAGCCGGACTTACTCCAGTTATCTGGGATAGTGACTTCTTCAGCGAGTATATCCGCAAGAACCAGTTCGCCCGATACATGGGAACCACGATGGGTTCCATGATCCAGGTTCGCGAAGACCTGACCCGGAAAGCCGGCGATACCGTGGTTTTCCCGACCGTCCGACGCCTCATCGGCGCGGGTGTCTCCGGAAACACCGTCCTCGAGGGCAACGAGGAAATACTCAACGCCCGCAGCCTGAACCTCGTCGTCTCCGCGTTCCGGCACGCCGTCGCGGTCTCGGACTGGGATGAGCAGAAGTCGGTCATCGATCTTCGCGAGGCGGCGCGCGAGGCGCTGATGAACTGGGAACTCGAGAAGATGCGTTCGGACATCATCACCAGCCTCGAGGCCATCACGGCGGACGGCAGTGTGCAGATTTCCTACGCCGCCGCCACCGCCGGCCAAAGAAACACCTGGATGGTGAACAACGCCGACCGCGTGCTGTTCGGCAACTCCAAGGCCAACGCCGTCTCCGGCGTCATGGCGACCGCGCTGACGACGATCAACAACACCACGGGCAAGATGACCGCCGCCACCGTCACGCTGGCGAAACGCATAGCCCGCACCGCCTCGCCGCGCATCCGGCCGATCTCCGTCAACGACGACGAGGAATGGTTCGTGATGTTCATGCCGAGCCTGCCGTTCCGCGATTTGATGACCGACCCGGTGATCATCAACGCGATGCAATACGCCTGGGATCGTGGCCGCGACAATCCGCTGTTCACGGCTGGCGACATCCTCTGGAACGGGGTCATCATCCGCGAAGTCCCCGAGATGCCGGTCCTCGCCGACGTGGGCGCGGGCGGCACCGTGGACGTGGCGATGTCGGCGCTGTGCGGCGCGCAGGCACTCGGCGTCGCCTGGGCGCAACGGATGAAAAGCACAACTAACACGCGAGATTACGGGTATATGCACGGCGTTGGAATTCAGGAAATGCGCGGCATCGGTAAACTCCGTTTCGGCACCGACCCGACCGTGGATACCTCGAAACCCGTTGATGCCGGTGTCGTTTCTGTCTTCACGGCGGCCGAGCCGGACGCATAAGGAGTTTCATCATGGCAACGAAACACGATGACGACGACAAGGACGACCGCAAGAAGGCCCAGACCGTAACGGGCGCGGCGGCTGGCGCGGATCACGAGACCAAGACAACGCGCGTCGGCGCCAACGCTACGTCAGGCGGCGACATGTTTGGGCGCACCGCGGAACAGCGCGAACTGATGGCGTCCAACAGCATCGGCGCTCAGATCATCCTCGATTACAACGGCGACGGATCGTTGGGCGCGCGTGGTGGCGCGGGCGGGACCATTGAAGAAAACACGATGATCCGGGACGCGCACCTGGTCGCCGTGGGCCTTGATCCGACCAATCCGTCAGGGCCGCCAACGGGCGAGCCGTGGGTTCCGCCCGAGCCTCCGGCAAGCACCCGCCACTCGGTCTCGGGGCACGCCACGCGCATGTCCAGCCTCGCGGCTGGCATCATCGCCGAGCCTGACGACGTGCCGCCACCGCCGGCGGGCAGCGTGGCCGGGGCGGCGTCTCGGTAACGTGCCCGCGCCAAACCGGATGATGGCGGGGTATGCGACGCCGTATGCGCGCATAGCGGACGTGCGCAACAAGTTGATGTTGCCGCTCGACGAAACCCCGCCGTCAGTCGTCACTCCCGGCGAGGTGCCCGACCAGCCGATGCCTGGTTGGCCGGCGCCGATGATACAGCCGGATTTCAGCGGCATACCCGAGCCGCCCATGCCTGGTGGTCTGCCGGGTCAAATGGGACCGCCGCCACCTGGGCTGCGCGGCAAGGGGTATGTCTCGAACATACCGCCCCCGGACTATGGGTGGCCGGGGCTCCAGCGAAGGTTACAGGGTGGCGTGGCGGAAACGGACATGACGATGGACGCCCGGAGGCCGCCCGCTCCGAATGCCGATCGCTACATGGAGTCCCCCCTGGCGGATAATCTCCCACAAATGCCGGGATATCCGATGGAAGGTTCGCTGCCGATAAACGCGAGGCAAGACCCGCGCTACGTCGAATGGCTTCGGCTCATGCGGCAGCGGGGTTCGATCTGATGCCCGCCGAGGACGACCTCGCCGCGCTGCTGCGTGAACAAGGACTGTTGATCATGTCCCTGCGCGGACGGATCGCTGAACTCGAAACGAAATGCGATGACGTGATCGCGAAGAACCTGCGTCTGGAGGCTCGCGTCATGGAACTCGCGAGCGCGAACCATGTCCTACGTGGTCAACTGGAACGCTACGACGCGACCGACGATGAGGCGCCGCCATGACTGTCCCCGTCTCGACGCTCGCGCAACAAGCCCTCCGGTTACTTGGTGTGAGAGTTGTTCCTTTGGACGACTCTCCAACCTTAGTAGAAATGGTCCCCGCCGCCACGATCGCGACAATGGCGTTGGTCGAGTTGGGGGTCATCGCGTCAGACGAAACGCCCATTCCCTCTGATCAGGCGTTGGCGGTGGACAAGGTTGCCAGCGTTCACGCGGCGCTCGATGCCCAGGGCGTCGTGTGGTGGGACGGGGCATCCGTGCCGCGCGCGTTCGTCGAGGAATACGTGAAGTTGAGCGCTGCCCAGGCCGCCAGCAGCTTCGGCAAAGCGGTCGCGCCAGAGGTCGTAGCGCTGTTGGAGGCGCGCGTTCGCAAGGGCGCCATGGTGCTGTCGGCCGACGACAACGCCGCGCAGGCGGTGATGGACGTTCACAACGATCTGGCGATGCGCGGGATCGCGCGTTGGTCGAGCCAAGATATCCCAGAGGCCGTGGGCAACTCTTACGTCGTTCTCGCCGCCGATGCTCTCGCGCCGCTGTTCAATGTGAAGACCGACCCGAAGGACGCGGCGATGGCGATGGTGGCCATCTTTCGTTACGTGGCGCTACCGACGAGCGGCGAGCGCGTCGTAGTGGAGTATTTTTAGTGAGTTACAAACTCGCATATTCCGATTACAGCACCACAACGGAAGGCCCACCCGATCCGGAGCGATGGGTCGGGCCACCTGGGCCTCAAGGTATTCCCGGCCCTCCTGGAACTGGCGCACCCGGCCCGGCGGGTCCACCCGGAGCCGACAGCACTGTCCCTGGACCACCAGGCGCTACCGGACCCGCCGGAGCGAGCGGCAGTCCCGACACCGCCGCGCAGGTGCTGGCCAAACTGATCACCGTGGACGGCGCTGGTTCTGGGCTCGATGCCGATTTGCTCGACGGGAAGGACAGCACCGCCTTTGGCACGGTGACGAACATCGCCACCAGCGGCACTGGTATCAGCGGCGGGCCGATTACCGCTACGGGAACGCTGACCGTGTCCTGGAACGCGGGGGCGGTGTCGTCGCTGTCGGGCATGAGCCTGTCGGGCGGCACGCTGACGGCGGCTCCGGCGTTCTCGGCGCTGACGGGTGCCGCCACCTTCGCGCAACTCCCGCCCAGCGTTCAGTCCGTTCCGATCACCTTCGCCTTCGCCGGCAAGCCGAGCACGGGCGCCATCGCCAACGCGCCAATCGCGATGGCCGTCACGGTTCCGTCAGCGCTGGTTGGGGCGACGGTCTATTGCAGCACGAAAACGACGGCCAACGCGGGCTTCGTTATCAACCGTATCTCTGGCGGCAGCACGATCACACCGATCGGGACCGTTACGATCACCAGCGCATCGAACGTCAGCGCGACACTGTCAGGCGCGGGCGCGACAATGGCTGTCGGTGACGTGTTGCAGTGCGTGAGCCCAGTCCAAGATGCTACGTTGAGTGATCTGGGCATCACAATTCTCTGTGCGCGCACCTGATGCCCGTCGTCCTCCTCGTTCACTGCGACGGCGCCAACGGCTCGACCACGTTTACCGACGTTTCGCCCAGCGCGCACACGGTCACGGCGACGGGGGTCACGGTCAGCACCACGACCCCAAAGTTCGGCACCGGCAGCGCGAACATTTCCGCTTCCGCCGGTAACAGGCTGAACGTATCAGGGCCGGCGGATTTCAATCTCGGTGCGGGCCAGTTCACGATCGAGGCGCAAGGCTGGTTCTCGTCCGCGCCAGGCGGCGTCCAGGCCGTGGCATCACAGTTTGGCGGTTCCAGCAATCTGGGTTGGTTCTTTGGGTTCACGACCGGCTCGACGGCGTTCGGCCTGACATACAGCACCACCGGCACCAATACCGCTGCCGTTAGCGGCGTGTTCTCGCCGACGTTGAATACCTGGTATCATCTGGCGGTCGATCGCGACGCGTCCAACGTGGTGCGTGTTTATGTCGACGGTGCGGTGATCGCATCAGCCACGGTGGCGGCCACGATATTCGCCTCGACGCAGATTTGCGAAATCGGCAATGACAACAACAACACTCGAGGGTTCCCCGGTCTTCTCGATGAAATAAGGATCAACGTAGGCACGGCTTACTACGCCGGGGCGTTCACGCCGCCCACGGGGCCGTTCGGTGGTGGTGGTGTAACGGCGACAACCTGGGACCCCGCGCACAAGAACGCCGCCATCGGTCTGACGAACGGCAACCTCACGGCGACCAGTTCCGCCGGCTCTGGCTCCGCTAACGCCGCCGTCTACGCCACGACGGCGATATCCGCGACGGTCAAACAGTATTTCGAGGTCACTCTGACCGGAACGATGGGGCAATATTTCAGCATCGGCGTGATGAACGGCAGCGCGTCGCTCTCGGCCAATCTCGCCGGAACCAACGGCGCCGCGCTCATCAACAAGTTCAACACCACGACATCCAGCCTTTACCGGAACGGTGTCCAGATTTCACCCGGCCCGCCGAACATCACGACCGGGCAGGTGATCCGCGTCGCGATCGATTTCACCGGCAACAAGATCTGGTGGGCCATCAACAACATCGCCTATCCCGGCGCTGGCGGCCCCTGGATGGGCAGCGGCGGCGGCAGCACGGAAGACCCGGCCACGAACACGGGCGGACTGCCGCTGAACGTGACCGCGCCACTGTTCCCGGCGATGTCCAGCGCATGGACCGGCGATGTCGCGCTGCTCAACGCGGGGGCCACGGCGTTCGCCTATGCCGCTCCTTCGGGCTTCGTCGGCATCGACAGCGCCGCGGCGAGTGGTGCGGCTGTTCGCGTGATGGTGCTCGCATGAGCCGCCAGGAACTCATCGGCGGCGCCTATCAGGCACGCAGCCTCGCGGCGGCAGCGGCATGACCGGGATCGAGGCCCTTAGCAGCGTTTCCGAGAAGCTGGTCAAGGCGTTGCCGCCCGCCATGGCGACGCTCGTTGTGCTCAACATCCTGTTCCTGGCCGTTGCTATCTACAACACTCGTGCGCGTAATGAAGTGCTCACGAAGATCATCGACAGATGTTTGGAGATGCCGGCGCGATGACGACCTTTACGCTCTCCCTGCCGCTCGATCGCGTCTCGCCCATCCGCGTGCCGACACGCGACCTCGTGCTGGGCGGCACCGATAGCGTCACGCTCAACGTCTCCATCGTCGATCGCGACAGCCCCGACGCGCTGCCCATCGAACTCACGGGCGGCATCGGTGGCCCAACCGTCTCGATGTTCGTCTGGCCTGATCATCGGGGCGGCTATGGGCCGAACTTCGGCGGGTGGGGATGTTGCGATTACGGATGGGGCGGCTGGCCAGGGGGGTGTGGCATCGGCGGCGTCGCCGTGCCTGGCACGGTGCTGTGGTCGGCGACGGGTGTTGTTCTGGACACCACGACCGGCACGTTCCAGATCCGCGTTCCTCCCGGCACGCTGGGCAACTGGCCGATCCGTTGCCGCTGGGCCATCTACTTCGACGCTGACGGTGGCGGCGAGGCTGAGTTGCTGTCCGAGGGGCATCTGCACGTCCGCCCGATGGTCTCGCGCTCGATCGCGCCGCTGATCATGCTGACTGATCCCAATCCGGCGGCGCTGACCGACACATCGGAAGCCATTTTTCTCGCGGGAGCACGACGGCCATGAGCGTAACAACAGGCACATTTCCGGGCGTCCGCATCGTTGACATGCCGGATCTTGGGCCGTTCACCAGCACCAGTTCGATCGTGGGAGAGCATGCTGGGTCCGGCCGGTTCAGCGCCACGGGCCTCGGTGGCTACTTCTTTACCGTGACCGGCGGCACTGTGACCGGCGGCACCGGCTTTGCCGCGACCGACTGGCTGACGCCGTTGGTCAACTGGCCGGTCGTGTCATCACACGTCTATGCCCTGTCGCCGGATGGCCGCATGGCCATCACTGGTGCGTCCGATACGGCGCATAACGTGGGTGTGGAGGCGCCGGTTGCCATCGGCGTGTCCGGTTTCGGCTACGCCAACCGCGTTACGGACGACCCTACACAATCGGCCTGGGGCGGGTATTTCGAGGCGCGGCAGTATCCCGCTGTCGCATCCTCGGCGTTCGGCATCGAGGTGGATGTCGCGAATGTCTCCGGTGTCGATGCGCCGATGGTGGGGCCATACACAGAGGTCGGCCCGCTGACGGTGGGCATACAGCTTGCCAGCGGCGCAGGCACGCTGACGGGCCTCCCGGCATTAGTGGCGAATGTTGCCAGCGCGGGGATGTATATCGTCAACAATGGCGCTTCGTTCAGAACCGGGATCGTGTTCGGCGCCACATCCATCTACGGCACGACTGGCACGGGAACCGGCGTTGGCACCGCGATCAGCTTTGCCACCGGTCATCAGATCCAGTGGACGAAGCCGGATAACACGCCAGGCCCCGCGATCGTCTCCATTCAAACGTCCGGCGAGCCGGTTGAACTGATATTCGAGAACAGCCAGACGTACTTTCGCGACACTGTGCCGCTGTTGGGGGTGAAAACCGGCACGCCAGCCTTAAACGAAACAGCGATGATGCTGCTCATGCATGGCAACGCCGGCCCCAGCTATGTCCCGGTCATCCTCGGCGGCCCCAACAGCGGCGGGACCGGGTATCGCACGCTGTTGGTGCCGAATTAATGTCCGACACGCTCGACACGCTCAAGGCCGCACTTCAGCCCAAAACCGGGATGCGGCGGATTCCGTTTCCGTTCGAGAGCTACGAGCATCCGTCGCTGCCGCTGACCGCTAAACGCTTGGTCAACCTGATGGCCGAGAAACTGCCCGCCGACGCGCGGGTCGCCGCCGCGCTGGTGTCGTCGCCATCGTTGCAGGCGTGGGACACGGGAGGCGGCCCTGGCTCCGTTGGCACTGGCCCCATTCTGGCCATGAACGACGACATGCCGGGGCGCATCTACATCGTCAGCGGCACGGGGTTTTACCGGCTGTCGTTTCCCCTCGGGGGCGGCGTCACGGTCGAGGAACTGAACGCGGACATCGGCACGGCGGACAGCGGCACGGGCGCCTGGAACAGTTTCGTGACCATCGCCGCCGGGCCAACCGCGTGCGTTGTCTGCGTGCCGCCGAACGCCTGGACCTGCGGACACGACGTGGGCGCTCCGCTCAATCCGATCACCGATCCCGACTTTCCCGGCGCGACCTCGGTGGCCTACGTCGATGGCTATTTCGCCTTTTCGGCCACAGGCAATACGTCGCAATGGTTCATCTCGCGACTGCGCGATCCGCTGGCCTTCGACGCGCTTGATTTCGCGTTTAGTGACGCGGTGCCGAACGTGGTGCGTCGCGTGGTCAGCCATCGCGGTCAGTTATGGACGCTGGGCGAAGGCGGCTTCGAGGTCTGGTATGACGCCGGATCATCGGGGCTGGAAACCACGCCGGGCGTCTCGTTCTTTCCGTTTCGCAGAATGGGGGGCGGCGTCGTGCCGATCGGCACCACATCGGCCATGTCGGTCTGTCGCGCGGATCAGTCGGTGTTCTGGCTCGGGATCGACGGCCTCGTATATCGTTCCGATGGCTACACGCCGAAGCGCATCTCGACCCACGCCATTGAGGCCATCATTGGCAGCAATACGGTCGGGCTGCACGCCTTCACGCATCCTTTCCGGGGCCACTGGTTCTACTGCCTGACGACGGTCAACGACCGGACGCTGGTCTACGACATCGCCACGGGCAACTGGCACGAACGATCGACCAGTACGGACGGCGTTGGACCGTGGCGGGCGGGAACGGCGGCGGTGGACAACAACTCGATCCATCTGCTCGGCGATCGAACGACCGGCGCGCTTTACTATCTCGGCATGACGCCGGACGACGCGGGTGTTGTCACCATCCGGCAGGCGACGCTGCCGCCGCTGTGGGCCGACACAAAACGAGCGTTTTGCGCGCGGGTCGAGATCGAGATGGAGTCTGGCGGCGCGCAGTCTCCGGGGCCGGTGCTGTTGCAATGGTCCGACGACGGGGCGCACACGTTCAACGCGGGGCGTATCATGTCGGCGGGCGTGCCCGGTGATTATCGGCATCGGGTGTTCACGACGCGATTGGGTTCGTTCAGGCAACGGGTTTTCCGAATCCAGACGCACGGGCTTACGCGGCTCTACGCTTGTGACGCCGACATAACTCCGGGAGCGCACTGATGGCCATCGCTCCAGGCGTCATCCAACCGCCGTTCTACGATCCACCGATCGCGGACTACCCGTCCGGGCAACAGCACTCGCAGGCGTGGACGGAGTATCACCAGAGCGTGGCGGACAGACTGGCCGCGACAACCGCCACCATCGCCGCCAACAAGGGCGTGACGAGCGGCGCCGAGGCACCCGCCGGGCAGGTCGGGGAGTTCAGGACGGTTGTCGTGACCGCCGGCACGCCGGTCTCGATGAGCAGTTTCTCCGCCGTCAACGTCGCCACGATGACGCTGGAGGCGGGCGACTGGGACGTATGGGGCAACGTCGTGTTCTCCCCCGGCGGCACGACCACCATCCAGGCGATCGCCGCCTGGATCGGTCCCGCCTCCGCGACGCTGCCGGGTGCGCTGGAGGGACAGGGCTACACCACGATCCGCGCCGCGTTCACCACGGGGCAGCATCAGGCGTTGTCGGCGGGGCGGGTGCGGCTGCTCAACACGGCGGCGCAGCCGCTGTATTTGAGCGCGCTTGCGGGGTTCGGCGCGTCCACGATGGTGGCTTACGGGACGTTGAGCGCGAGACGGCAGAGATGAGCCAGTTCGTCAAACTCGCGGACGGCGTTGACGTGACGCCGAAGGCCGCCCATGCGTAATTTCCTCAAAATCGCATCCGGCGTGGAAGTATTGCCGCTGTTGCTCGACCTGTATCGGCAACCTGAATTGTGGAATTCAAACAGGGAGCGGACGGACGGGGAAGGGTCGTTCAAGGGCACGGATGACATCTGGGTCCGGTTCCGCGCCTATGGTGAACTGACAACACGGGAAGCGTTCAGCGAGCCGTTTATCCCCGCTTTCTACCCCGCATGGACCGCGTTGCCGCATCTGCGGCCCATCGTGTTTGGCCTGATGGCGCGCTGTGAGGCGGTGCAACTGGGGGGAATTCTTCTGACCAGGGTAGGGCCTGGGCAGCAAGTAAAGCCGCATGATGACCGAGGCCGTTGGCACCCGGAATTCTTCGCCACCAAGGCTTACATTCCGCTCGCTACCAATCCAGACTGCTACAGCACTTGCGAGAATGAGCGGGTGACGATGCAAGTGGGCGAGTGTTGGTTGTTCGATAATCTCAAAACACACGCGACGGTAAATGATGGCGCCACGGACCGCGTGACTCTAATCGTTTCGATGAGGTGCGAGACATGAAACGCGCGGAGAACCAGCCGACGAGTGAACTCGTTTTGTATGCGGGTATATACTGCAAGATTTACGCGGTAGCCGACGCCTGGACTTTACTGCCGCAGCACAGTCACGAGCACAGCCATCTGTCATTCATCGTGCAAGGTAAGGTTCGCGTATGGTCTGGCGACAAATGCCTTGGCGACTTCACCGCGCCCGCCGTTGTCAAGATCGAGGCCCGCACGTTCCATAAATTCCTGACGCTATGCGACGACGTTGCGATCGCCTGTATCCACAACGCCGATCACGCCGACGAGGGCGAGCCGGTCATCGCCGCTGAGCATCAATTAGAGATGGAGGACTAGACAATGCCCTGGGGCGTGGCCGCAGCTGGAATTTCCGCCGCCGCCGGGATCGGCAGCTCCCTGCTTTCGAGCAAAGCCGCATCGAGCGCGGCTGACAAGGCGAACGCGGCGCAGCGGGACGCGCTGGCGCAATCGCGCGCGGATCTCGAACCGTGGCGCACGGCGGGCCAGGAGGCTCTTCCGCAGGTGCAAAACGCCGCCGGGTTGAACGGGCAACCGGGCTACGACGCGGCGATGGCGGGCTTTCACACGTCGCCCGGCTATCAGTTCCAGCTCGACCAGGGCCTCCGCGCGGCTGACGCGGGCGCGGCGGCGCAGGGGTTCGGGCGGAGCGGCGCGGTTTTGAAAGCGGAACAGACCTTCGGCACGGGCCTCGCGGACAAAGAATTTACTGATTATTACAACAGACTTTTCGATCTATCGAAGCTGGGTGAGGGCGCGGCGTCAGGCAGCGCGGCGGCGTCGCAGGCGACCGGCACCGGCATCGCGCAAACCGATCTCAGCGAGGGCAGCGCGCAGTCCTCGATCTATGGGAATTTAGGTAAGGGAATCGGCAACGCGGCGAATAACTACGCGAACAATTCGCTGTATGCTGATCGGA
>Ga0307283_10000008_pt1 | contig 40548 bp, 63 predicted proteins | sample ER_DNA_122_FD_194487 | JGI IMG/M metagenome (GOLD analysis project Ga0307283, IMG submission 194487) | Bulk soil microbial communities from the East River watershed near Crested Butte, Colorado, United States - ER_DNA_122 | ecosystem: Environmental > Terrestrial > Soil > Floodplain | place...
CCTTCACGTGGCGCAACCGGCCGGCGAACTCGAGGAACCGGCCGACCTCGGCCGGGGAGAACGTGAGCCCGAGCCGGCGGCGGGTCTCCCGGTTCGGGGCGGGGGTGGCGAACGTGGGCGGGACGCAGGCGTCGAGCTCGGCGTCGAGGTCGTCGTAGAGGGCCATCTCGACGAGGAGGGCTTCGAGGCCGGGCAGGGCGGCCAGGTCGGCGCGCACCCGGGCGCGCCGGGCCGCGGTGGGGTCAGGCTCCGAAGAACGCGGTGTCGCCATGGTCGCCGCCGTCGCCCTCGTCGCCGGGCACGGGGCGGCCGCCCGCCGCGGGACGGATCCCGACGCGGGCCTGGGGGGTGAGCCCGAACTCATGCACCCACTTCTCATAGGCCCGCTGGTAGGTGTCGAACACGAGGAGCGCCGGGTGGCGTTTGCGGCCGCTATGGGCGGGGTCGTCGACGATGATCTCGTGGCGCCGCCGGCGGCCGTCGGGGGTGCCGTCGGCCTTGCGGGGCCGCATCTCGTCGAGGGCTTCCCGCGCCAGGGAGTAGCACTCGCACATGAGCCGGAACGCGCCCCGGTCCAGGACCGACAGCAGGCCGAGGGCGTCGAGTTCGGGGGCGTGGAGCTCCCAGCACTCCCGGGCGTAGGGCGACAGGTCGGCCGGCGGCGTGGCGGCCCGGACGAGCTGGGGCTGGGGGGTCGACTCGCGGCGGGCGTCGATCTGGGCCCGGGACATCTTGGAGGGGTTGCCGCGCAGCTCGATGATCTCCGCCGACAGCGGCGGCCGGCCGTTGCGTCGGGCCATGTCAGGACCTCCGGGTGCTCGTCGGCAGGGCGGCGTCGGCGTTCACGAACCGGCCGCGGCCGTCGTGGTGGTGGCGCACGTGGGCCCGGGCGATCGGGACCACGTCCTCGACGCTACGGCGCCGGGCGACGAGCGGGCCGCACAGTGAGCAGGACAACGCCCAGGATCGCCGGGCGTAGCCGTGGCGGTGGGTGTAGGCGACGAGCTTGGGTTCGTCGCTCATGGCCGGTTGGAGGTGAGGAGCCAGACGAGGACGACGGCGATGAGGACCATGGCCGCGAGCGCGACCGGGTCGGGCCGACGGGGCGGGGCGGGCATGGCCCCGGAGCCTACGGGCCGACGTGGCCACGTCGGGACATGGGCACGTCGCCACGTGGCCACATGGGGACGTGACGACATGGTGACATTCCCCCGAATCGCTTTCGCCCGGATGTCACACCGCGACAGGTCAGGGGGTGGTGGGCTCCGGCTCGTTGGCGCCGAGGTCGTCGGCGACGCAGGACAGGACCTCGCGCAGGGTGGCGAGGTCGGTCTCGTCGAGGTTGAGGGGCACGAGGCCGGCGCCGCCGGGGAGGTCCCGGTGCATCGGACGGTCCGGGTCGAAGTCGCCGGCGTCGGGGTCGTAGACCTCGAGCTCGTCGGCCAGGGCGACGACGAGGCGGACGAGGGCGCTGGCATCTTCGATGTCGAGGACGCTCAGGACCCGGTCGTAGTGGCCGGCCGGGACGAGGGCGCCGTTGTGGCTCTCGTCGACGGTGGCGGGGCAGACCTCGCCGGCGGCCAGCCAGTGCGATCCCTTCCCGTGCTGGTCGGCGTGGGCGCAGAAGCGCGGGTAGTCCGGGGGCGAGGTCATCGGGTTCCTTGGATGGGGACGAGTCGGGTGGCGCCGATGAGGCGGGCCTCGGCGTCGCGGGCGTGGCCGGCGCACATGCGCATCACGCCGGCCTCGCCGTCGTGGTGGACCTCGAAGGCGACGGGCTCGGAACAGGGCAGGCCGGCTCGGTCGTAGTCCCATGCGCGGGCGCATCCCCGCACGGTGCAGGCCGAACGGCCGCCGAGGCTGGCCAGGGTGGCGCCGTGGTCGGGGCAGACTCCCCAGTCGGCGGGACACTCGGAGCGGCCCCGGATCCGGGCGAGGTCCTTGGCGGTGTCCTCGAGGCCGTAGCCGGCCCGACGGAGCTCGCCGATGAGGTCGTCGAGGCGGAACGTGGCCAGTCGCGTCGGGGCGTCGGCGGCGGCCCGCATCGTGGCCGCCGCGGTGGCCACGGCCTCGGCGAGCTCGGCGGCCTGGCCGGCCAGGGCCCGCATGGTCGCCGGCGTCACCTCGGCGCCGGTCACCGGTGGGCCTCCTCGACGACGTCGGGACGTGGCGACGTGGGGACATCGGCACGTGGGGACGTGGGGACGTGGTGGCCGTAGCGTTGCCGGGCGGCCTCGCCGGAGGTGCCGAGCATGGCGCCGATGGCACCCCAGGGCAGGCCGGCGGCCCGCACGGTGCGGATGGCGTCGAGCACGGCCCGCTCGGCAGTAGCCCGGTCGATGAGGGCGGAGCGCAGGGCGGAGGCGTCGACGAAGTTGAGCGTCGCCGGGTCGAGGGCCTCGAAGCGGTCGGCGAGCTCGTCGGCGTGGCGGAGGACTTCCTCCAGGGTTCGGGGCATGGTGGTCACCTCAGATGGTTCGGGCGGGCGGGCAGGGCGTGGACGATGACCGGCCCGTCGGCGGTGTCGATGATCCCGAGCTCGAGGAGCGCGCCCGTGCGGGTCGGGGCGACGACCATCACGAGCCCCTCGTCGTCGGGCTCGGCGGCCCAGAAGTCGGCGAGGCGCCAGGCGTGGAGGATGTCCTCGACGCTGATGCCGTGACGAATTGCGCTCGGTGCGATCCATGGCTCATCCACGCACCAAGGTACCTTGCCTGAAGCGGGGTGGGAATGGGTCGGTCGGCTCAGGTCACCACTGGACGACGACGCTGAATCCCGGGGTGAGCGGCACCTGCACGCTGCGCTGGCCGGCGAGGACGGCCTCGCGCACGGCCTCGCCGATCAGGCGCCGGGAGTTGCGCCGCTCCCAACTGTCGAGGGCCCGGGTGACGACGGCCAGCGCCTCGCCCACCGCCAGGTCCCGCTCCGTGTAGATCCGGTGGTTGCCGGAGCCGACCTTCGCCGCCTGGTCCGGGAGGAGACCGTCCTGGCACCACTTGTAGACGGTCGGCCCGGTTACGCCGGCCAGTTCGGCGAGGCGCCCGTGGGGCTGGCGGCGGTCGCCTTTGCTCACGTCGCCATGTCCCGACGTGGCCACGTGAGGACGTGAGGACGTGGCGACGTGCTCATGTCGGGATCGTGGCACCGGGCCGCAGGAGCCCGGCCTCGTCCGCCGCTCGGGCCAGATGCCCGGCGACGACTCGCAGTGTCGTGCCCGCCCAGTGGCCCTCCCGGTAGAACTGGTCGCCGGTGAGTTCGCCGACCTCGCCGAGCAGGCCGGCCACCATCGCCTCACCGAACCGGGCCCGCTCCGAGTACGTCGTCGGCGCCGCCTTACCGCCCGGATCGCCGGCCCGTTTGCGCGTCGGTGTCGCCGGCGGAGACGCCTGGCCGGCGCCCCGCTCGAGGTGGGCGAGGACCTCGGACATGCGCTCATGGATCACCAGGGCGATGCGGTGCAGGGCAAGCTCGTCGGTCAGGGCATCCCGGCTGGCCACGACGTCGGCTTCGCCCAGCCGGCCCAGGTGGACCTCGGCCACGAGGACCCCGTTCACCTCAACCGCGCCGGAGGGATGCACGGTGACCGACACCGGGGTCCTCACCTCCCCACGTCCCCACGTGCCGACGTGGCCTCGCCGGCGGCCGGCGGATCCTCGAGCGGAGTCAGATCCCATCGGGTCACGCCGGCGGCCTCCCGGCTCTCGTAGACCATGGCGAACCGCTCGCCGTAGATGGCCCGGGCCCGGGCCGTGGCTTCGACCTCGGAGTCGGCCTCGACGACGGCGTAGCGATAGCGGCGGTCCTCGTCGCCGAAGCCGAAGGTGACGATGAACTCGGTCACGACGTCCCCACGTCGGCACGTGCCGACGTCGCCACATCGGCACGTCCCGATGGCCCGCCGAGCCAGCCGATACCGATGCCGTCGCTCGCCTCCGCCGGCCGCTCCACCGGCGCCGGCGGGGCCTCGACCAGATGCGCCCGGGCCAGATGCCAGGCCTTGGCCCGCACCCAGCCGGCCGCCGTCAGGGCGTCGCGCAGGTCATGGCCCTCCTCGGTCCGGTACCAGACGTCGACCACGGTGCGCCGCTCCGCCCACCCGTTCAGCGGATCCACCACGAACGGGCGCAGCAGCACGGTGACCGAACCGTCGAGCTCGAGGCGCACCTCGTCCGCCCGGCCGTAGCGCTCGGCGGTCACCGCCACCCGCTCGCCGGGCACCGGGTTCGGGGTGCCCGGCCGCCACCGCCGACACCACGGCTCACCCGGCCCGGTGTCGATTTCGTCCCGCACCCGCACGTAGACCCAGACCTCGCCGCCCGGGCGCGGCGGCAACGGTGGAGGAGGCGGCGGAGGCGGAGGATGCGGGGTCGGGGGAACCGGAGGCAGGGGGTGTGACGGGAGGTCGATGCCCATGGCCGCCATCATCGCGGCGCCCACGTCGCCACGTGGTGATGTCCCGACGTGCTCACGTCCCGACGTGGCGACGTCATGGGCTGGATCCTCGGCGAGTCCGGTTCACGGCATCGGCTGGGTCGACGGCGGCCGCCATCGTCCGCAGGGCGCGTTGCACGTTCGGGTCAGCGTCGATCTCTCGCTGTTCATCCTCGGTGGGCCTACGGAGTCCCCCAAGGTGGCCATACACAGAGGGCCGGTGACAGCCCCAACAGAGGCTGACGTCGTCGGGTTTCGGCACGCCGGGCGCGTCCATGTTGTGGTGCATGTCGTTGCGCTTGCCGCACCACGGGCAGAACGTCTCGATGCGGACATCGTCGAGAGAGGGGAGGCGGGGGTCGTCCATCTCAGCCACCCGGCCCGGGCCGGCGGCCGGCGACCTCGATGAAGCACCGGCCCGGCACCTCATCCGCCATGAGCGTGAACCCGCCGGCCAGATCCAACGGCACCAACGCCGTCGCCACCCAGCGGTCGATGCCGTCACGCTGGCCCCGGTAGGCGAGCTCGACCGGATGCACCACGCCCAGGCCGTCCACGAGACGCACATTGCGCGGCGCCGGCGGGAGGTCCGCCAATGTCGCCATGTCCCCACGTCCCGACATGCCCACGTGCCGACGTCGCCACCCCACGATGCCCACTCCGATCGCCAGGACCAGCACCAGCTCCGCGACGAACGGCGCCACCTGCCACGCCAGCACCTCGCTACCGTCCACCATCTCGCCGCGCCCCTTCCGCCGCCGTCACGGCCGGTGGTCTCCCAGATCGGTCACCGCGCCGATCGCCTCCTCATCCGTCACGCCGACCACCCGCACGAGGACCTTGCGGTAGGCGGCGTCGAGCTCGGCGACCACCTCGGCCTCGTAGGCGACCATGGCGTGGCGGCGCAGCTCCGCCGGGTCGACCTGGCCCACCTGCTGATCGTCCACCATGATCTTGACGAACGCCTTGCCCGCCGGGTTGACGCCCGGCTCGTAGTGCAGCGGGCAGTCCCGGGCGGCATCATTCGCCGGGCGGAAATGGCGGAGGGCGGCCACGGTTTCGAGCACCACTCGAAGATCCACGTCGCCCGCTCGGAGCTGGTCGATGACGGCCTGCTCGTAGTCGGCCTCAGCCGCGGTCCGCAGAGCGCCCGCCGCGTACCGGCGCAGCTTGAACGGGGTGAACGCCCACGTGCGATCGCCCTGCAGCGAGACGGTCACGGTGTAGCTGCCGTCGTCGCGTGGATCCGACGTGATCCACAGCCCTTCGGTCTGGTCAGCGGGCGTGTCGCCGGCGGGCATGGCGCCCAGCATGGCCGACCAGGGTGGCTCTCGTCGTGATGAGCACTCCCCCTAGGAGTTCCTCGGGCGTGTGCGCTCGACTCCCCGGCGGTCATTTGCACTTCAGGGTGAGCGATCACGACACCCCTTCCCCCCCCGCACGCTTTTCCGCGCGGCCCGCAACGTCTGAGCACGCTAGCGAGCCCTCGCCGGTGGTCCGCGGATCCCCTCGTCGAGGTCCTGGTCGTCGCCCTCAGTCGGTGCGGCCCGTGCCACCGAAGCCGTGACGTTCGGCTGTCTTCGCCGAGTGGTGTGCGTGGCAGTAGCCCTTGAGGCGGTGCGGGTCGAGCGGGTCGGGGTCGTGGTCGACGAGCTCGGGTTCGTGGTCGACGTCGACGGCGGGTTCGAGGCAGGGCCGGCCGTCGGGTGATCGCCAGGTGCACCAGGGGTTGGCGAGGAGGTGGGCGCGCCGTGTGCGGGCCCAGGCGCGGGAGGCGTAGAAGCGGTGGCGCCAGTCGCGTTCGGTGTTGCGGGTGGCTTCGGCTTCGGAGGCGTGGTAGGCGCAGCGTCCGCGGTTGGTGGCGGGGTTGGGGCAGGTGGGTGTGGAGCAGGTGCGGGGGAGCGGGTCCACGGGGGGAGGGTAGGGGGCGGGGGGTCCCTTGGGGGTGGGGGAGTGGTGGGGGGGGTATTCCCCCCAACGGGTCAGTGGGGGGGGTCGGTGGGGTCCTCAGGTTGGGGGGCGGTGATGATGGTGAGGAGGACGTCGAGTTTGGCTTCGGTGGTGCGGCCCTGGTCGATGAGGACGGTGAGGTCGGCTTCGATCTGGTCGAGGCGGGTGGCTTGGCGCAACACGGTGCCTCGGAGGGTGCGGACGTCTTTGTGGAGGTCGTCGAGCAGGGCGTAGATGGCGTGCACGTCGGCGTCGAGCTGGCTGAGTTTGTGGGGTGGGTCCATGGCGGGCAGCGTAGGCCCGGGCTCTGTCGGTTCTTCAGGAAGGCGGGAGCGGTCCGGTGGGGCGCCACTGGCGGTAGGCCTTGACGTGGGGGTACGCTCCCCGGAGGGACGGAGGGGAGCGGCCCCCGGAGCCGCCAGCGGCGCTCCGCCACTCCCGGTGGTTTGTAGGCTCAGGTTTCAAGGGCTTGGGGCGTGACGGCGGGGTCACCTCATCCCGGTCTCTGTCGGAGGTGCGACGGGGGTTTCGCCGGGGTTCGCCGTGGTAGGAAGCTTGCCGGGAGGGTCCTCACGCCCTGCCCTTCCGGCCACCACGGTCCCTGAATCCGGCGATGGTGGGCCGCTACGGTGGCCGGCGTGGGCACCAGGGATCAGGAGGGTTGGCCGGCGGGGGTCGTGCTTACCGCTGGCGAGGCGGGCCGGCACGATGCGTTGGTGCCGTTGCTGGAGCTCGCGGTGCCGTTATGGATTTCCCATTGGCGGGGTTCGACGCCGTTCACCCGGACGTCTCGGGCGGCGTACTGCGGTGAGGTGGTGGGCGAGCACGGCGACGTGCTCATGTTCCGCTCGCGCCCGGTGCCGGCCCGCACCCTGGAGGGCGGGATAGAGATGGAAGCGATTCCGGGGACGGGTGAGGTGTTCGACCGGCTGGCCGAGGGGATCGCGTTGGCGGCCTACCAGCCGGGCGGGATCGACCTGTTCGGCCACCACTGGGAGGTGCCGGGGTGACCTCGACCGAGGAGATGCGGTTCGATCTGGCCGCCTGGCCGCGGCCGGCAGAGCGGGACGTGCAGTCCCGGGACGCGTTCGTGGAGGCGTTGCGGGCGGCGGTGCCGTTGTGGATGGCGCACTGGTGGGGGTCGCCGCCGGCGGTGCGGGAGGCGCGGGGCCGGTATTGCGGGCAGGTGGTGGAGCTCGGCGTCCAGGTGCGGGGTCCGTTCAACCGGTTGGCGGAGGCGGTGGCCATCGCGGCCTATGAGCCGGGTGGGGTCCGGGTGTTCGGCCAGCGTTGGGAGGTCCGGGACCGGTGAGGGCCGATCTGGTGGCCGAGGCCCGGGCGGTGGTGGTGCCGGTGATGCTCGACCTCGAGTCGACGGTGAGGGACGCGGCGGTGTCGCCGATGGTGCCGGCCGAGGTGCGGGCGGTGGCCGTGGCGTTGGCCCGGGCGGTGCTCGACGAGCTCGACCCGGGCGCCGACGTGGAGACGGTGCGGGAGATGGCGGGGGGTCGGGTGGTGGCGTTGGTGCGCTCCTCGCCGGGCCTGGAGGCGTCGACGGCGGCGCATCCGGCGGGACACCGGCCGTGATCTCTCCGTGGGTGAGCGCTTCGAGGGCGCTCCGGGGGCAGTGGGTGCGGGCGGAGGCGTTCTCGCCGGTCTGGGTGGAGGTGGTCCACGACGACGGCGGGCCGGTCGAGCCGCGCTATTTCCACGCGGACATGATCGCGGGGCGGTCGTGGGATCTGGGCGACGTCGCGACGCATGAGTTGCGGGTGTGCGCCTATGACGAGCCGGGGGAGCGGGCGGTGTCGTGGTGGGCGGACCTCATGGACATGGCCGAGATGCCTCTGCCGGGTCTCCTCCACCGGCGCGGGTGGGCGGTCGGCGTCGTCGAGGGCCAGGCCGCGGCGTTCGCTGCGCTGGGGTCGATCGGGGAGCGCGCCGGGGTGCCGGTGCGATGGCGCGAGCCGGCCCTACGTGGCCTGGGCGGCGGCGATGACGCAGGGCGGGACACGCTGGCGCCACCGCCGGCGGACGGTGATGACCTCGGGGGTGGCGGTGCAGTCGGCGCAGGGGCAGGCCCGGTAGCCCTCGACGAGGCCGGGGGTCACGTAGAGGGGCCCGTCGGGTTGCACGGGCCCGGGGAGGAACCACACGGTGATGCCGGCGCCCTCGTCGTGGATTTCGAGGAGGACGATGACGCGGTTCGGCCAGTTGAGGGAGATGTTGGCGAAGTAGGCGAGGGCCTCGGGGTCGGTGTCGAGGTGTTCGGTGACCCACCGGTCGGGTGTGAGGACGAGACGCATGGGAGGGTCCTGTGAGTGGATGGCAGATCGCCGCGGTGGTGGCCGTGGTGTGGTGTGTGCTGTCGGCCGTGTTGGCGGTGGCGTGGGCGAAGCGGTGGATCCGGGTGGAGCCGCCGGGGGGTTGGGCCGACGAGGAGCGCGAGTTCTAGTCGGCGGGCGCGGGGTCGTCGAGGCCTGGGGCTTCGGCGGGGACGCTGGCGGCGTCGACCTGGCGCTGTAGGAGCTGGCGGACGTGGTCGAGGTCGAACAGCGCGGCGTCCGCGGCGGCGTAGCGGACGGGTTGCACGGGGAGGGCGGTGAGGTGGTCGCCGTCGTCGACGACGGCCTCGATGTTGACGGTGAACCCGATGATGCGGACCCGGTGTTCGCTCACGTTGCGGCCAGGCCGAGGTTGAGGAGGGCGGTGCGCAGGTAGTTGGCGAGCGCCATGGTGGTCGCGGGGTCGGTGGCCGCCGCGGGCAGGCCGGCGGGTTGCACGACGGGTGTGACGCCGTAGAAGCCGAGTTTCTGGCCGGCGGCGGTGCCGATCCGGGTGCCAATGCCGGTTCCGACGGAGAGGTTCTTGGCGTCCATGAGGGTCATGCCGGCGCCGTTGAGGAACATGGTGAGTTGGGAGCCGGATACGGCGTTGGCGACGAAGAACCCCATGTAGGCGTCGAAGGTGGCCGTCTGCCAGGCGACCTGGATGGAACCCTGTTCGGTGTCGCTTGTGGTCGACGACCAACGAATCGACGAACCCTGTCCGGCTATGGGTGAGCCGGACACGCCTGTCGCTTGGAGCAAGATGGAGTTATTGATGGTGGCGTTCGGGTGTTGAACACTGAATTGGGCCGCTCGCAGGATGCCTGATGCGGTGATGGCGCCGCCGATATAGGTGAGGGTCACGTCGCCGGTGTCGCCGCCGTTGCGCCAGGCGATCGGAGTTGCGGTCGGCAGACGGATAATGCCTGCCGCAGCGACAGGGTCGGGGCCCAGAGCGAGCGCGACATTGGACCTTATGAGGCCGTTACCGCCGCGGAAGAAGCTGGCATCGGTGCCGAAATAGAGGGCGCCGTCGGCGTCGGTGGTGCCGGTCTGTTTGCCGATGGTGACGACGCCGTTGACGGCCGGAATCGCTCCGGTGCCGAACGCTTTGCGGCCCGTGATGATCTCGTCGCCGGTGATATGGACGACGGCGGTGTTGACGGCTTTGGCGGCCAGGTCGGTCGTGAGGTTGGTGACCTGAGATTCGGCGATGGTGACGGGGTCGGTGCCGCCCGCGGCGTGGGTGGCGGCGTGCGCGGTGGGCGTGACGGCGTTGGTCCACGCGGTGTCGTAGTCGGCGCCCGACGCCTTCACGAGGGCCTGGCCGGTGGTGCCGCCGGCTTTGACGCCGGGTCCCGCAGGGCCGGCGCCGCCCGGCAGGCCGGTGTCGCCCTTGGCGCCGGTGTCGCCCTTGGCGCCGGTGTCGCCCTTCGAACCGGGCGGGCCGGGGACGGTCGAAGCCGCGCCGGTGTCTCCCTTGGGTCCCGGGTCGCCCTTCGAGCCGGGCGGGCCGGGCACGGTGGACGCGGGCCCGGAGGGGCCGGGGCGGCCGCCGACGTAGACCTCGACAGACTGGGCTCGGCGTGACGCGACGATCGTGGCCCGGCGGCGGTCGACTTCGATGGGGGTGCCCGCGGCGCGGGCGGCGACGATGGTGGCCCGGCGGCGGTCGACGTTGATGTCAGGCATGAGCGGCGTCCCGGGAGACGTCGAGCACGAACTCGAGCCAGGTGTAGGCCTCGCCGGTCTCTTCGACGTCGAGCCATTCGCCGCCGCGGACCTTGGCGGACTGGACTTCGGTGCATCCGAGGGTGGCCTGGCCGGTGTTGGCCACCTGGTTGGGGTCCGGCGTCACGGTGAAGAGGGCGACGACGGCGCCGGTGGTGGGGTGGCGGGCTTCGGCGAGCCAGGTGGTGCCGGTGAGGTCGTAGGGGTCGCCCTCGTCGTAGAAGGTGACGGGGTAGGCGATGCGGTCGCCTTGCTTGATTTCGAGGCGCACGCGTTGGTCCACGGCGGTCACGCTACCGGCGCCCTTGGCTACGGGGCGGGAGGCTCGGCGGCGGTGCGGAGGCGGCGTTCGAAGTCGAGGCCGGTGACGGGTTCGGGGGGTGGTGCCCACTCCTCGACGGCGAGGACGTCGGCCTTGGCGGCGTAGACCCGGACGACCTGGCCGAGGCCGGGGTGGTCGAGGGCGTCTTCGAGGGCCGGGGTCCACGAGACGCCGCGGTCGGTGACGCGCAGGCCGGAGTCGTGGACGCCGTGCCAGCCGTCAGCGAGGAGGATGCGGCGCACGGCGTGAGGGTCGTTCAGGTAGAGCACGTCATCTCCTCGGCGGGGGGTCGATGCGGAGGCGGACGTCGTCGATGATGCCGTCGGGATCGGTGGCTTCGAGGGTCACGGCGTAGCCGGCGTCGAGGTAGGCCTTGGACAGGTCGCCGTGACGTTCGGGGGCTTCGGGGAGGTCGGTGAGGTGGACGAGCTCGTCGACCAGGACGACGCCGTCGTCGAGGAGCACCCGGAACCGCAGGCGGGCGTAGGGGTTGGTCACCGCGCCCGGAGCTCGCGGGTGTAGGCGATGGCGGCCTCCTCGACGGCGACGCGGGCCTCGGGGTGGTCGTGCACGAGGCGCAGGGCGGCGACGACGAGGGCGATGCGGCTGGCGCCGGAGGTGTGCGCCCAGTCGCCGAGGCGGTCGTAGTCCTCGGCGGGCATCTCGCCGGTGAGTTTCTTGCGGGCCGCCTTGAGGGCGGCGAGGCTGGCGGGGGTGAAGATGGGCCCGTCGTCGAGGACGGCGCCGAGGTCGGGCCGGGTGCTCATGCGGCCGGGGTGGGGACGAGGAGCCGCTCGAGGATCTCCCGGGCCGCGGGGAGGAACTCGTGGCGGGGCGTGACCTCGCCGACGGCGTCCTCGATGCGGGCCCGGGCGGGCACGACGTTGGTGAGCACGGGGAGGCCCCGGTCGACGAACGCCTTGCGGGCGGTGGCGGCGGTGTGGCGGCGGGCGTCGACGAAGTTGAGGAGCACGCCGTGGTCGAGGTCGCGGCGCATCTTCTCGGCTTCGATGAGCCGGAGGATGGCGGGGAGGCGGTCGACGTCGAGGGCGGCGGCCCTCGTGGGGATGATGGCGAGGTCGGCGACGGCGAGGGCGGCGACGACGGAGGGGACGACGGTGCCCTCATGGGTGCGGGTCGAGGGGGTGTCGATGATGACGACGTCGTAGCCCATGGCGAGCGACGGCAGGCGGCGGGGGAGGTCGGGGGTGTAGTGGGTGACGAACGCGACGTTGGGCGGCCAGGCGTCGCCGGCGACGTGCACCCAGCGGGCCGCGGACCCGCCTTCGGTGTCGATGAGGAGCACGGCGAGTTCGAGCGCGGCGGCGGTGAGGGCGGTCTGCACGGACGCGGTGGACTTGCCGACCCCTCCCTTCGGGTTCACGAACGTGACGATGGAGGCCATGGTGCCGGGTCCCTTCCTGAAGCGGATGCAGGGACGCTACAGGCTGGGGGCGTGGGGACGTGGGGATGTCCCGACGTGTCGATGTCCCCAGGTGCCGACGTGGCGACGTCGTCAGGTGCCGACGTGGCGACGTCGCCGGCGCCGGGCAGAGCCAGCAGGTCCCGGTCGAGCCAGGCCCGACCGAGGGGGGTGGCGCGCAGGGCCCGGGTGTCGGGCCGGCGGCGGGTGCCGGGCCGGCCGATGCGGTGCAGGGCCCCGTAGGCGACGAGGTCGTAGAGGGTGGCTTCGACGGTGCGCCACGGGGTGCCCCCGGAGCTGAACAGGTCGACGACCTCGTCCCAGGCGACGCCGGTCGCGCTGGCGTAGACGTAGTCGAGGACGCCGAGGACCAGGGCGGGCGCCCGATAGCCGAGGGGGTCAGAACTCGCCGAGCTCATCGGACAGCGGCGGCGCGAGGTCCGGGGTGGGGCCCAGATCGGGGACGGCGGGGCCGGTGTAGGGGCGCACGAGGCGCAGGAACGTCGAGCGGCCCTCGCGGCGGTCGATGACGTGGCCTTCGGCGCGCAGGGCGGCGAGGGCGGCGTCGACGGTGCGGGCCTTGGCGTTGACGAGGTGGCGCAGCGTGGTGGCGGAGACGGGGACCTTGGCGTCGGTGAGGACGTCGGAGATGCGGCCCATGACGTAGGTCGGCTTGCGCGGCGCGCTGGCCGGCCCGCCGAGGGCGGGCGGGTCGAGGCGCATGATGACCCGGGCGCCGTCGCCGTGGGGTTCGAGGAAGCAGGTGGCGGCGTTGGCGCCGACCTCGCCGACACCGCCGGGACGATCCTTCTCGATGCGCAGCGAGAACGCACCCGGCCGGGCCCTCGAGAACGGTTCGAGGACGTTGAGGTAGTAGGCGGCGCCGTCGAGCGCGGCGAGCTTGTGGCCCGCACCGCGCCCGCCGCGCCCGCGTTTCTCGCGGTCCTTGGTGACGTGGTCGAGGAGCAACACGGCGGCGCCGGTGGCGGCGATCGGTTTCGGCACCCGTTCGATCCAGGCGGCGACCTCGGCGTTGGAGTTCTCATCCGCGCCGTCGCGGGCCAGGGCGACGGCGACGCCGTCGATGACGACGAGGTCGGGGTTGAGGTCCTCGAGGAGCCGGTCGAGCTCGAGGCGTTCGGGGGCCCCGAAGCGGCCGTCCTGGGAGAGGTAGGCGAAGCGGGCGCCGACGTCGGCCGGATCCGCGCCGAGGGCGATGAGCCGGCCGACGATGCCGGGGGCGGAGTCCTCGAGGTCGAGGTAGATGACGGCGCCGCCGAGGCGGAGGATCTCCAGGGCGGCGAGCAGCGCGAGCCAGGACTTGCCGGAGGAGGGCTCGGCGAACAGGGCGTGCATCTTGCCGGCGTAGAGCAGGGCCCGGCCGTCGGTGCGGGTGAGGAGGGTGGCCTGTTCGGTGTCGAGGTTCCCGGCGAGGAGCGCAGCGATGTCGGTGACCCGCAGGGACGAGTAGGTGCGTGAGCCGTTGTTGGCGGCGACGTCGGCGACGCGTTGCTGGGCCCAGATGACGGCCTCGTGCACGTCGGCGGGCATGTCGGCGGCCCGTTCGCGGATGTCCTCGGCCGAATGCAGGAGCCGGCGCAGGGTGGCGTGGTCGTGCACGATGGTGGCGTAGGAGCCGACGTTCGACGTTCGGGGCGTGTCGGCCTGCAGGTCGATGAGGACTCCGGGCCCGCCGGCGGTGTCGAGGGCGCCGGCGCGGCGCAGCTCGTCGGCGACGGTGACGGGGTCGACGGCCCGGGCGGATTCGTAGAGGCGGATCATGGCGGCGGCGATGGCGCCGTGGCCGGGCCGGTAGAAGTCGCCGGGGCGCAGCTGGGTGGCGAGCGTGGCCAGCGCGTCGGGGGAGAGGAGCGCGGCGCCGAGGATGGCGGCCTCGGCGCGGTCGTCATGCGGGGGCGGCCCGCCCTTGGGTGCCGGGGCGCGGGCCATCGCCGGTCTAGGCCTCGGGTGCCGGTGGTGGCCGCAGGCGCGCCCGGACGGCTTCCTCGGCGGGGAGGAGCCGGACGTGGCGGGAGCGTTCCCCGGGCGACGGCCACGCCGAGGGCCAGGCCGCCCAGGTGACCCGGGAGCCGGGGTCGGTGGCGTCGAGCTCGTCGCGGTCGACGGCCCAGTCGAACAGGGCGGGGCGGGCCGGGGCGGGGCGGGTCAGGCGCACGCCGTGACCTCCCGGTAGGGCATGACGATGTTGGCGCGGATGGCGGCGAACTCGGGCGGGTCCTCGCCGGCCTGGCCCAACACGGCGAGGCCGATGCGGCGCAGCCACCAGGCGTCGGCCTCGTCCGGATTGGTGGGCTGTCCGCCGTGCGCCCGGGCGGAGGCGACCATGAGGTCCTTGGAGGCGTGGCCGTCGCCGGTGGCGTAAAGGTGCAGGGTCGAGGGGGGGACCTCGAGGAGGGTGGCGCCGAGGTTGTGGCCGACGAGGCGGGCGATGCAACCGGCTTCGGCGAGGTGCGCGGCGGCGTACCCGCGGGCACCGCCGAGGCTGTAGCCCTCGATCACGACGAGGCTGGGCCGGGGGTGGGGGATGCCGAGGGCGGCGGCGAGCGCCAGGCGCAGCCCTTCGAGGCGCTCCGCGCGGACGTTGACGTCGACCCGGCGGCGGACCTTGGGCGCGGTGATGGTGGTGAGGGTGCCGTCGACGTGGGCGACGCCGGTGGTGGACGTGGCCGGGTCGACGCCGGCGACGGTGAGGGTCATGGGGTCGTCCTCCGGGTGGCGGCGCGGTCCTCGACCCAGGAGCAGGCGAGGCCGACGAGCGAAGCGGACGCGTCGGCGAGGTCCTCGAGGCGGTTGGGGGCGGCCTCGTCGAGCTCGGCGGCGAGGCGGCGGACCTCGGCGAAGAACTCGAGGACCTTGACGCCGGCCGCCGCCAGGTAGGTGCGCCACTCGCCGGGCGTCCACTCCCCGGCCCGGGTGACGTCGAGGTCGCCGGCCGGCGGCGGGTCAGGGGCCGCCGGCGGTGGGGGTGTCGTGCGGTGGCCGGGGGTTCTTGACGGCGCCAATGCCGGGAGGGCATCAACTACCCCGGCCACCGCGGGCAGAACGTAGCCCGGGTCGCCGAGGTCCGCGAGTACGGCGCGGATCTCCGAGGGGCGCAGGTCCTTGCCGGTGTCGACGGGCCGGCCGACCATGGCGGAGAGCACGGCGAGGCGCTGGTCGCGGTCACCGATGCCCCGGTTCTGAAAGGCGAGAGCGACGATCTGGGGGCCGGTGAGCCGGGCGCCGCCGCGGCCCTCCTCGTCGTCTCCGCCGGCCGGCGCGGCGGGGGGGTCGAACGGTTCGGGGGTGGGGGTGTCGACCTCGTCGGGCACGTCGAGCGCGGCCTCGGGGGCCGGCCCGGGCGGGGGGGCTTCGCCGCCGGCGGACGGATCGGGGGGTGGGCCCTGGGCGGGAGGCGCGGGGATCGGCCCGGGGAGGGAGGCGCCCTCGACGGCCTCGAGCGGGTCGAGGCGGTTCTCGCCGGGCCCGGGCAGGGTGGTGGGGCCGCCGGCGGTGAGCGCGGGGCGGGCCTCGACGCCGGCGAGCCGGACGGGGGTGTCGGTGACGGGCGCGCCGAGGGCCTCGAGGACGGCGCCGAGCCGGCCGCGCAGACCGAGGGCGGGGACGTAGAAGGTGTGGCGGGGCTGGCCGGGCCGGCGGGATCCTTCGCGGTGCACGAGGGACAGGTCGGCGGGGACGATCACGCCCTGGCGGGTGGCCCACTCGACGATCTCCGCGGACGAGGCGAGTTCGGTGGCGGCGTGGTAGCCGTGGGATTCGAGGCGCCAGGTGCCGACGTCGGCCAGCGCGGGGAGCATGACCCGCAGGCGGGTCGTGGCCTTGCACGCCTGGCCCTTGGCGGCGGCCTCCTGGCGGGCGATCGGGTCGGCGGGGCAGGAGCAGGGCCGGTCGACGAGGGTCTGGCGGTAGCCGTCGCACCGTTTGATGAGGCCGCCGCCCTCCCACAGCTCGTACCACTGGGCGAGGACTTCGGTGCCGGGCGGGACGAGGACCTCGATGACGTCGGCCTCGATGTAGACCTCCCATTCGCGCGATCCCTCGTTGACCCAGGGCCTCGGTTCGCCGCCCCATTCGTCGGCGGCCTGTTCGATGAGGTGCTGCCAGACGGAGGTGAGCCGGAACCGGGGGAGCTTGACCGGGCGCATGATGGGCTTGCCGGTCTTCTTCGACACGCGGCCGGTGTCCTCTTTGAACCCGGTGCGGATCCGGCCGAGCTCACGGAAGCGGTGCTGTATGTCGAGGATGGGCACGGTGTCAGGCGTTGGCCACGACGGACAGGGTCGGGCCGTCGGCGTCGTCGGGGGGGAGGAGCTCGGTGCCGAGGACCTCCTTGGAGATGACCTCGCGCCAGCGGTGCACCTCGCGGACGTAGAGGAACGCCTTGAACACGTCGTCGCGCAGGGCGTCGACGGGGACCAGGCGCCAGCCGCCGGCCTGCAGGTGCAGCACGGCGGCGCCGTCGATCTCCGGGAGCGGGACCTCGAGGCCGTTGGGGGCGCCCACGAACTCGGCGTGCGCGTAGGCGGCCAACTGCAGGGCGACCTCGGGGTACACGCCTTTGCCCTCTTCGATGTCCCCGCCGGTTTTGTAGTCGACCAGCAGGCGCACGAACGAGCGGTCCTTGGGGGCTTCCCAGGGGATGAGCCCGGGACCCCAGATCGACAGGAGCCGGTCGAGCTCTATCTCGACGATGGAGTCGAGGGTGCCCGCGTACTTCTGGGTGCGGGAGTAGACGCTGGCTTCGCTAGCGACGAAGCGCGGCTCGAGCAACTTGACGTACCGGAGGAACTGGCCGGCCGCGGCCCGCTCGTCGTCGGTGAAGTCGCCGCGCAACGGCCGGCCGACGGCGTAGGCCTCCGCCGCGGCGTGCACGGCGGAGCCGTAGTCGGCGCGCTCCCCGGTGAAGCGAAGGGGCTCGCGCTTGAGCCAGTCGATGGCCTCCTCGCGGCCCATGGTGAACCACGTCTTGGACCGGTCGAAGGCGAACTCGGCGACGACCTTCGCGGCCCAGAACTTGAGGGCGTCCTTGGGGAGGGCCTGGAGGATGGTCGTCACGCTCCAGTAGCGCTCGCCCTTGCCCCAGACGTAGAAGCGGCCGCCGTGGCTAGCGTTGCGGGCGTTGCGCGGCATCGGGTTCCTCCGGTGGCGGGTCGTAGATGAGGTCGACGAGCACGTCGACGGCCACGTCGAGGTGGGCGGCCTCGGGGTAGACCTCGACGAGCGGCGGTTCGAGGCCCTCGCGGATCACGGCGAGGGCGGCGTCGACGTGGCCGAGAGCGATGCGGGCCAGGTCGTCGGAGAGGTGGAGGTGGTGGTGGGCGGTGCGGGCGGTCATGGCCCGCTAGTCCTCGATGGCGACCGCGTCGACGGGCACGTCGAACCCGTCGCCGATGGCCACCGCCGGCGTGCCCTCCTCGATGAACATTTCCCGGGCGCGGCGCTGGAGGAGCTCGATGACACCCTTGCGGGGCTTGAGCCCGCGGCCCCGGCCCTCCTCCTCGGCGCGGATGAGTCGCAGCACCCGGGCCCGGGGGATGACCCGGGGCAGGTCGGCGCGGATCGCCTCCGCGGTGCGGTCGACGAACGCGTAGTCGACGGGGTTGGGGTCCGCGGCGAAGATCCCGCCGAGCTCGGCGGCGGCCTCGACCGCCGCGGGGTCCTCGACCGGGCCCTCGGCGGGCGGGTCGGGGAAGGTGGTGCGCGTCCAGCCGTGGGGCGTGCCCGGCGTGCCGAGCGGCTCGGGGTACTCGTCGTCGCCGATGACGATGAGCTCGTCGTCGGGGCCCGTCGCCGGCGGCGTCGGGTCGAACGGGCCGGGCCCGGTGGTGGCCTCGACGAGCCCGGCCAGCTCGGACAGGTACGGGGCGAGGCGGGACACGAGGCGGTCGCCGAGCGCTACGGGGTCGGCGTCGAGCAGGACCCGGGCCTGGTCGGGGGGGTCGGCGAGGGTGTCGGGGTAGCCGGCGTCGAGCTCGAGGACCTCGACGAGGATCGTCTCGATGCGCCGCCAGTCCTCGGCGGTGGCCCAGTCGTCGTGCCCGGCCTCGTCGGGGTGCGGGGGCAGGTCACCCGCGGCGATGGCGGCCTCGGCGTCGGGGAGGATGTCCCCGATGCGGGTCGGTCCGGTCCGGTCGGGGGCCCGGTCGGCCTTCTCGGCTTCGAACGCGGCGGCTTCTTCGGCGAGCAGGCGGGCGTCCTCGTCGGCTTCGGTCCACCGCTCGAGCGTTTCGCCGGTGTCGTCGTCGAGGACCTCGATGACCTGGCCGGTGTCGCCGGCGTCGACGGCGTTGGGGTGGCGCATGAACCCGCCGATCGGGGCGCGTTCGGTGGTGCCGGTGCCGGCCCAGTCGTCGGGCCAGCGGCCCGTGGCCATGTCGTCGAAGCGGAGCACGACGGGGGCGAGGCGGGGGTCGAGGGGGATGCCGTGCAGGTCGGCGGCCTCGGCGGGGGTGGCCACCACACCGGAGGCGTCGGTGATGACCCGGTCGCCGGCGGCGACTTCGGTGTCGACGACGCCGGGCAGGGTGCCGGTGCCGTCGGCGAGGGCCTGGCGCAGGCCGTTGACGAGGAGCTTGCCGCGCTCGGCGGGCAGCTCGAACAGGTCCTTGGTGGCCAGGCGCTCCCGGTAGACGAGGCCGTCCTTGGTTTCGACGTGGCCCGCTTCGGTGACGCGGGCCTCGACGACGATGACGACGGTGTCGCCGATCTCATGGGTGCCGGTGGTCCGGTTCCCGGTGCCGGTGATGGCGGTGCGCATCCCGATCGGTGTGACGCCGTGGTAGTCGGGGAGCGCGGGGAACGGGAGTTGCAGCGTGTCGGCCATGGGCGGCGGCCTCCTCGGTTAGCGACGGGTGTCGAGTTGCTCGGCGCGGGCGGGCGACACGCCGAGGCGGTCGCCGACTTCGGCCCACGTGAGGCCACCGGCGCGCAGTCCCCGCACGACGTCCCCCCGGGCGCGGGCGATCCGGACGGTGAGCGCACTGCTTTCGGCGCCCAGGGCCTTCAGCTCGACGAACCGTCGTCGGGGGTCCTCGATGCGGAGAGCGGCTTCGAGGCGGTCCTCGAGTGTGACCAGAAGAGCGGTGGCCACGGTCCTCTCCTTTTCCGCCATGCTCGGCGGTGTGACGGGCACGATAGGACCCTAAGGTGCCGCGTTCAACGGGGGACTAGAAGAAAATTCGCGGCTCAATTTCGGCGCGGATTCACCTTCGGTTACCGCACGGTAATGACGGCGTTTCGTCTAAGGCCGGGCGGCGCAGAGGCGGATGGCTTCAGCCATGGCGCGCATCTCGGCGACCTGCCAGGCGACGAACACGACGAACGCGACGAGCACGGCGAGGGTGACGACGAATCCCCAGAGGAGCCAGGTGTCGCGGCGCGGTTCCCGGCCGAGGTCGAGGGCGCGGGCCAGGGCGTCGGGGTCATCGGCCACGGCGGACGGCCCTCTCGCACTCGGCGAGCTCGGCCTTGACCCGCTCGGCGTTGAGGAGCGCGGCCCGTTCGCGCTCCAGGGCGACGTCGCGCTCGACGAGGGCCCGGGTCTCGCGTTCGACGGCCAGGTCGACCGAGGCCCGGGAGAGCTCGTCGCGGCGTTGGTCGTTCTCGCGCTGGCGCTTGAACAGCCCGACGGAGAACGCGGTGAGCAGACCGAAGATGCCGGCGCCGCCCGCGCCTATAGCACTCTCACCGCCGCCGAGCTCGGCCACTAAGAGCATGGGAACCGACGTCAGGACCCGGCGACCGTATGGCGGGGCACTTCGGTGAGCAGCGCCAGGAACCCGTCGTTGGTGCCGAGGTCCTTGGCGCCCATATACAGGTATCCGCCGAGTTCGTCGGGGCTCAAATGCCTCTTGAACAGGCCCCAGCAGGCGAACTTCCGGCCGTCGCTATGGCCGCACACAACAGTCATATCGTCCTCCTCGCTGTCGGGAGATTCGTCGCCGAGGTAGGCACGCGCGATGCGTTCCACGCGGTCGGCGTCGAGTCGGCCGGGGTCCCAGTGGGCGTTCTCGGGGGCGTGTTGGTGGCCGAGGAAGCCGTTGAACGCCTCGTAGGCGGCGCCGGACAGGCGTTGCGGGGCGTTGTAGCTGGCGAGGACGATGCCCTCGTTGGCCCCAAAAAAGTACGGGTGCTGTGACAGGTCGAGCGGGATGCCCGCCCTGACGAGGTCAGCGAGCCATTTCGCGAGGGCGTCGATTTCGACGTCGTTGAAATCGTCGTTGGCGTAGCCGCATATCTCGACCTGGATGACCGGCCCGGATCGGTTCGTGTCGGCGCCACCGGATCGGTTCTCCAGGGTGTATGCGCCGACGTTGAGCGGGAGCAGTTGCACGTACCGGGCGCCGTCGGCGAGGAAATGCGGCAGGCCCTTGCCCCAGTTCCCCGAACCGCGCCACAGGTTGCGGATGCTGTTGAACGACCCGCGGGGGCTCTCGGTCGTGTGGATCACGACGTGCGGGTTGCCGGGAGTGACGGACAGGCCGGCGCCGGCCTCGAGGTCGTGCTCGTAGCCGGGCAGCAGGAGAGGCGCGGCCTGTTGGGTGGCCCGCGGTTCGTCGTCCCGGGGCTCGGGCGGCGACTCGCCGACGGTCACGGCAGTGGGGCCGGCCCGACCGGGCGGGCGAGGGCGACGGGGCCGACGGGGCCGGCGTCATCGGCGAGCAGCGACGCCGAGGTGGGCTGGCCGACAAGGCCGGCGACGAGGACCTTGATCGCCTGGAAGGCGGCGATCCCGCCGGCCCGGGCGGCGTCGCGGGCGGTATCGGTCCAGTCGGCGGCGTCGGCGGTGAGGTTCCCGGCGATGACGCCGGCGGCCACGATGATGGCGGTGGCGATGACACGCTCGGCCGCGTCCCGGGCCCACGCGGCGGTGAAGTGGCGCGTGGACCCGGGATCGGACCCGGCGGGGTCCAGTGGTGCGGCCGGGTCGAGGGGGTCGGTCACTGCCCGGGCTCGTCCTCGGCGGGCTGGCCGGGGCTCGGGTAGTCGGGCTCGACCGGTTCGACGGGTTCGGGGGCGGTGGTGCCGGTGTCGTCGTCGGGATCCTCGGGTGGGGTGTACGGGTCGCTCATGGCGGTTCTCCTGTCCGGGGCTAGGAGTCGGCGGCCTTGTGGCCGGCGGACGATGAACGGGCCTTGTGGCCGGCTTCGCCCTTGTCGTGCTCGGCGGCCTTGGGGTCCTTATCGGCCTCGGCCCACGGGACCGACCCGCGGGTGGTGCCCCCTTGGAGCTCGGTCTCCGCCGCCATGCGTTCGTTCTCGGCGGCCTGGCCCTCTTCCCGGAGCTTCTCGGGATCCATGTCCGCCGGCTTCTCGGTGTCCTTGGCCATGCGCTCGTCTCCCGTTTTGTGACGGAGGGTGCCGGGCGCCCACGGTAGCGACCGGGCGGCGCGACGTGGCGGTTCGGTGGTCAACCGCCGCCGAAGCCGACGTCGCCGGGTCCGGTGTAGGCGACGTCGAACCATTCGAGGGTGACCGCGGCCGGCGGCCCGGGCGCCGTGGCGGCCATGAACGCGAGGCGGGTGCGGGCGCCCAGCAGGAGCGCGACACGGTGCAGCTCCAGGTCGACCCGGGTCACGTCCGGGGGGTGCGGGTCGAACACGTCGGTCTCCCAGTCCCGGCCGTAGGGGATCTCCCGGCCCGACTCGATGACCTTGAGGAACAGGCGCACGTAGGGGATGGTGGTCTCCCCGGCGGCCGGGCGGACGCTGACGCCGGCGGACACGGCGTAGTAGCCCTCGCGGGGCAGGACCAGGGCGACGGGCGGGTTGGCGCGGTCCCAGTCGCCGGGCCATTCGTCGTCGGAGATGACGACGAGCGGCACGCCCGGGCGCGGGCCCATGTCGTCGTAGCCCATCGCGGTGCCGAACCCGGGCCCGATGGTGTACCGCTGGCCGCCCTGGTGGGACGTGGCCCAGAGGGTGCCGTCCTCGTCGCGGGGGATGGGCGCTTCGGGGAACCCGTCGGCGAGGCGGTTGCGTTCCTTGGCGGACAGGCCCTTGGTGGCCGGCGCCCAGGTGCCGGTGGGGCGTTCGGTTTCCCAGACCCGGGCCTTGAGGTCGGAGACCATGGGCCCGAGGGCGGGCGGGGTGCGGGGGCGCGACACGGTCAGACCTCCCGGTTGAGGACGAGCTCGATGACGTCGTCGGGGGTGATCGTGAGGCGCACGATGCGGTAGCGCCCGGCGATGGTGAGCGCGGCCCGGCGGATGCGGACCTCGGCGAGGTCGCCGGGGAAGAGACGCCCGAACAGCCCGGCCGAGGCGGCGGCGGTGAGGGTGACGGTGAGGGTGTGCGGGTCGACGGTGGTGGCCAGCAGCGCGGCGGCGGTGTCGTCGAGGCGGATGGCCGGCGTGGCGGCCGGGGCGGAGAGCACGGCCTGCAGGGTGAGGCCGCCGGCGAAGCGGGTGACGTCGAGGGCGTGGCCTTCGGGCTGGCCGGGTCCGGCCTCGGATCCGGCGGCGACGACGGAGATGGCCGACGCGGCGTTCTCGCCGTCGTAGCCCCAGGCGAGGGTGGCGATGTTGCGGCCGAGCTCCAACACGACCGGGGTGGCCCGGGCGCGCCGTGGTGATGCGACGGTGAGGGTGCGGGCGGTGGGGGTGACGTCGAGCCAGTAGTCGAGGAGGCCCTCTTTGGCGAGCGCGTCGAGGGCTTCGAGGACACGGACCCGGGCGGAGTACGGGTAGCGCCGGTCGACCCTCACCCCGGTGGGCGTGGTGGTGGCAGCGATGTTGAGGGGCGACTGGCCGAAGGCGGGGTCCTGGGCGTGGGCGACGAGCCCGGCGGCGACCGCCGCGGTGTCGGCCCGGTAGAACTCGAGGGCCTCGTCGACCCAGAGCCCGGCGTGCGCCCACAGCACCGCACCACGCCGGCCCGACAGGCGGGCGTGCACCGTCTCGGTGGCGTTCGGCGCGACCTGGACGGTGCAGCGGTGCCGGACCCACATGTCGACGGGGTGGTCGGCGCCGAAGCTGGAGCGGCCGACGGCCTTGAGGTTGTCGCCAACGAGGGACCACGCCCAGTAGAGGTTGCCGTAGCCCGCCGGTGGGAACGGCCCGGGGTAGCCGGGCAGGGGGATCCCCCGGTAGCCGTTGGGGACACGGACGAGCTCGACGCCGATGTCCGGATCGTCGGGCCACGATTCGCCGGCGGGCACCCAGGCGTAGGCGTCGAGGGCGACCTCGGCGCCGAACGGGCCGGCGGTGACGGTGATCTCCTGAAAGGCGAACAGGTGGATCTCCGGTTGGGTCTGGAACATCTCCAGGGACCGGGGCTCTTCCTCGTGGCCGACCGCGGCGTTGATGATGACGTAGGCCCTCGAGTCGGGGCCGATGAGCACGAAGTTGGGGTGCGACGCGAGGACCGACCATCCCTCGATGCCCCGGGAGAACGTGGGGTTGGCCAGGCGGTTGGGGAGTTCGCGGCCGATGAGGCGGTGGTCCAAATACCAGAGGGCGTCGGCGCCGGTGAGGGTGAGGCGTTCGCCGTCGGTGGACGGGCTGACGATGGGGCCCTGGGTGATGAGCCAGTCACCGGCCCAGAGCTGAACCTCCCGGAAGCGTTGCGCCAGGACGGTCGGCGCCTTGGGGTCGTCGAGGGCCATGTCGAGCATGAACGTGGTGGGCCGGTTGAGTTCGAACACGATGGGCCCGTGGGTGGCGCCCTGGAGCTCGGCGATACCGGCCCCGTTGACGTCGCACAGCCGGGTGCGCCGCTCCCGGCCCCGTGGTGCGGCGGGGGTGGCGGACGCGGTGACGGTGACCCGGGCCCGGGCGGCGAGGCCGCCCACGGTGTCGGGGCCGAGCGTGGCCGTGGCGTCGATGGTGACGGTGGCGGCGACGGTGGGCAGGGCGGTCATGTGATGGAGAACCCGAAGTCGCCGGCGGCGAGGGTGAGCGAGGATCCCGCGGCGGTGGTGCGGGCGGAGGTGAGGGCCCCGGTGGCGATGAGGGTCCCGGGGAACGAATCGCCGGGCGTGGTGGCCAGACCCCAGTGGGTCCACGTGCCGGCGGGCATGTTGGCGAACACGACGGGATCGGTGTTGACGCCCGTCCCCGGGGTCGTCTCGGTCATGGGGAGGGGCTGGCCGGTGTAGGACCCGCCGGCGGCCTCGTCGTCGAAGGAGGGTTCGAGCTCGGGGCCATCCGCGAACGGGTCGGCGGCGAAGAGGCGCAGGTAGACGCCGTCGGGGGCCACGATCCACCATCCGTTGCCGGCGAGCACGTCGTAGATGTAGGTGCGCCAGATGTACGAGAGGTTCACGGCGGGTGGGCTCCTCAGGTGTAGGCGGGCCGGGCGGACCAGGAGAGCTCGGCGGCGCCGGCGACGGCCAGGGTGTTGGCCCCGGGCAACAGACGGAACCAGGTGGAGGCGGCGTCGAGTTCGCCGTAGCGGTCGACGCCGGTCATGGTGGTGACGGTGCGGGCGTACAGGTCGACGACCCGGGTGGCGCCATCGGGGAGGGGGGTGGCCCAGGCGACGAGCCGGCCGTCGTCGGTGGTCGAGGTGATGACCGGGCGGGCGCCGTTGCCGGCCACGGCGAATACCGCGGCCCGGGTGGGCCAGTCGCCAGCCAGGCGGAGGCGGGCGGTGCCGGTGGTGGTGGCGCCGGTGACGGGGGTGCCGTAGCCGAGGGGGTCGAGGGCGTCGAAGCGGGCGAGCGCGGCGATCTCCCCGGCCCGGAGGAGTTCGAGGTCGTCGACGATCCCGCGGGGCCGGCCCCGCCAGGTGAGGGTCTCATCGTCGCCGGCCCCGGTGAGGCCGGGGAGGCGCACGTCGAGGTCCTCGACGCCGGTCGGGTTGGGGGCGAACGTGGCCTTGAGGGCGCGCAGCAGTTCCATGGCGCCGGCCGGGGAGCGGCCGTGCATGGCGAGGGGGATGTAGAGCGAGCGAGGGGGGAGGGTGTCGAGGCCACCGGTGGCCCCGTTGTCGCCGGTGAGGGCCCGGTCGGTGGTGCGGGGTTCGAGGGCGCCGAGGCCGCCGATGGGTCCGGTGAGGTCGTAGTCGGTGCCGGCGCCGAGGGTGAGACCCCTGAGGCGCACCTGCCAGCGTTCGAGGGAGGGGGCGATGAGGGTCATGTGTTGTGTCCTGTCCCTACGCGCCAGGAGAGCTCGGCGTCGAGGCGGGCGAGGATGGCTTCGACGTCGGGGGCTTCGGTGATGTTGACGTCGCCGAACATGCGGCCCCCGGCGCCGGCCGCGAGCGCGTCGGGGGGGAGGACGGTGTCGCCGCGGGCGAGGGAGAGGATCTCGGCGCCGCGTTCGCCGACGACGGCGAGGCCGGGGGCGATGGCCCGGCCGCCGGTGGCGAGGTAGGGGATGTCGCCGATGTCGGGCGTGTCGATCGTGGCGCCGCCCCAGACCGTTTTTCCGCCGATCTCCAGGGGCGGGATGGTAAGGCGCAGGTCGTTCCACAGGTGGTGGATGGCGTTGACGGCCCAGACGAACGCGTTGGCCAGGCCCTTGAACAGGCCGGCCGCCGCCGTGTTGATCCGGTCGGGCATGCCGGCGAGCCAGCCGAGGAGCATGCCGGCGAACTGGGCGAGCAGGCCGGGCATGGCGTTGATGGCGTCGTTGATGAAGGAGAGCAGGGCGGGGACCCAGGTGGCGATCTGTTCGACGAGCCAGGGGATGGCGCCGATGATGAAGCTGGCGATGGCCACCTGGAGTTTCCCGAACATGAAGGGGAGCCCGATGATGGCGGTGAGGATCCACCCGACGAGGGCGAACGCCCAGGACAGCAGGGTCGAGATGAGCCCGGGCAGGGCGACGGTGACGGCCCACGTGATGATCGTGCCGAGGAGCTCGCCGAGCTTGCCGAGGAGCGAGAGCGCGGCGCCGGGGACCCAGTCGACGAACGCGGCGGCCCACTGGGCGAGGGTGACAGCGAGGGCGGGGAGGGCGGTGTCGATGAGCCAGACGCCGAGGGCCAGGAGGAGCCCGCCGAGGCCGGCGAGGAGGGCGACGATGGCGCCGGGGATCCAGGAGATGAACGCGCCGATCCACCCGGGCAGGGCGGAGACGAGCTTCGGGAGGGCGTCGAGGTAGATCCAGGCGTAGAGCTTGAGGAGCAGGCCGCCGAGGGCGACAGCGAGGGGACCCCAGAGCTCGACGAAGAACCGGACCATGGTGTAGCCGACGAACACGAGGGCGCCGTAGAGCTTGGGGGCCCACTCGACGATGGTGGTGACGAGCTTGGGGACGAGCCCGTAGAACGCGGCGACGATCTTGGGGTGGTTGTCGACGATCCACGTGCCGAGCGACCCGATGAGCTGGCCGGCTGATTCGAGCAGGGGCGGTATGGCGTCGGCGAGCCAGTGCCCGGCGGCGGAGACCCAGCCGTGGAACTGTTCGAGCAGGCGCGGGGCGTTGTCGACGATCCAGGCGCCCAGCGCCGCGAGGTAGGGGCCGAGCTGTTCGCCGACCCGCGCGGCGGCGTCGCCGATCCAGGTGCCGGCGGTGGTGGCCCATCCGGCGAAGGTGCCGCCGAGGTCGCCGGTGTGGTCGGACACCCAGGAGCGGAGGGTGTCGAGGTAGCGGGCGAGTTCGGTGGAGGTCTGGGCCCACGCCGCGGTGACCCACGCGGCGGCGACCGGCGCCCACGTGTTGAACGTGGCCCGCAGCTCGGCGACCTGGTCCTGCACCCAGGCGGCGAGCCGGGCGTAGATCAGGTCGAGGCCGGCCCGCAGGTTGGTCCACGCTTCGCCGAGCCAGGCGGTGACGGCGGGTATCCAGGCGCGCACCTGTTCGGCGAGGGCGCCGGCGGTTTCGAAGATCCACCGGTAGAGGGCGATTTCGAAGTCGCGGTAGGCGCGCAGGGTGGCGGGGATGGCGTCGATGAGCCAGGAGATGTAGGCGACGACCCAGCCGGACACGGCCCGGGCGATGTTGACGGCCCAGCCGGTGAGGTTCTCGACGATGCGGTCGAGGAGCTCGCGTAGGCCGGCGCTGATGGCGGGCCAGGCGTCGGCGATGTTGCGGCCCAGGTTGGAGAACGCCTGGCCGAGGCCGCCCTCGCGGATGTCCCGGATGAAGTCGCGGACGACGTCGAAGGTGCGGATGAGGCCGTCGACGGCGGCGGAGTCCTCGTCGAACCCGAGCCACTTGCCGATGTCGACGCCGGCGCCGGCGGTGTCACCGGACATGAGTTTCGACAGCGCCTCGAATCCTTTCTCCAGTCGGCCGACGATGTTGGTGCGGAAGTCGAGGAGGGACTTGCCGAGCGGTTCGAACCAGAGCGACGCGCGTTGCCACATGACGCCCATGCGCTCAGCCCACGAACGGGTCTCCTTCTCGGTTTCGGCCAGGGTCTTGGGGGTTTCGCCGATCTGGGCGAGGAGCTCGCCGATGTTGAGCCGTCCCTCGCGGATCGCGGCGGCCATGTCCGGGCCGGCCCTCGATCCGAAGAGTTGGAGGGCGATGGAGTTCGCTTCGCCGGCGGTCCCGGCGGATTCGATTTCGCCGACGAGGCGACGGAACGTGGAGACGGGTTCCTCGCCGGCCTTGGCCATCTTCCCGAGCGCGATGCGCATGGAGCCGAGCACGAGGTTGGTGTTGACGCCTTGCTTCTCGAAGGACCCGACGAGGGCGGTGGACTCTTCGAGGGAGAAGCCGAGCTGGCGTAGCGGCGCCCCGAACTTGGTGACGGTGGCGGCGAGCTGGTTGACGCCGACGCCGGTGTTCTGCCCGGCCTTGTAGAGGAAGTCGAGGGCGGTGGACTGGTTCTCGGTGGCGACACCCCAGTCGCCGAACATGCGGGTGGTGGATTCGATGGTGCCGGCGAGGTCCTCGCCGGTGAGCTTGGCGAGGCGCAGCTCCTGTTGCGCCAGGCCTTCGAGGGCGGGGCCGGTGAGGTTGGTGCGGGCGTTGAGGCGGCCGATGGCTTCGGCGAACCGGTCGATGCCTTGGCCGGCGACGGTGCCGACGATGTCGCGGAAGGAGGCGCCGAGCTCGGTGAGGTCCGCGCCGACGGCGCCGGTCAGCTTGCGGATCTCCTTCTGGCCCTTGCCGAGCTCGCCGGCGACGTCGATGGCGGTGCCGATCCCCGCGGTGATCGCCGCGCCCAGCGCCGCGCCGATGGCCACGGCCGGGTTCGACAGCATCCCGGCGGCGGCCTTGAGCGGCCCGGCGAGGCCACCGGCGAGCATCCCCGCCGCGCCCGCGGCGACGGTGGGGATGATCTCCAGGAACGCGCTACCGGCGTTGCCGGCGCCGGTGGGGGCGGAGGCGTCGCTCACCCGTGGCCCTTCGGGGTGTACCGCACGGATGCTCCGAAGAAGGCCCGCATGTCCTCGGTACTAGCGGCGGGCCGGGCGGTTTCCTCCCCGTCACGGTGCGGGCGGGGGACGCGCAGGGGTTCGAGGCGCGCCGCGCCCTTGCGTTTCTTCGACTCGTAGAACATGGCGAGGTGCGCCGAGGTGGTCTCCGCCAGCGCCGCGAGGAGCTCGGTGACGTTGTCCCAGTCGCCGGGGCCGGGCACGCCGTAGGAACGGGCGAGGGCGCTCTCGACGGGGAGGCCCTTGGTGAGGGCGAGGAGACGGCGCCCGGAGATGGGCTCAGGACCCCAGATGGCGGCGCCGAGGTGGATGCCGTAGAACCGGGTGAAGTCGGCCTCGATGAGCTCCCACCGGTCTACGAGGAGCTCGCCGAGGCCTACGATTCCGGGGCGGCCATCCCGTAGGATTCCATCGCCGCGGTGATGACGAACTCGAGGTCGGCGAACGTGGTGGTCTCGTCGATGACGGCGTCGTAGGCGTCGCCGAGCAGGGCCCGCAGGCCGCCGTCGAGGCCGGCGAGGTCGCCGTTGGTGAGCGCCCCGAACGCGGTGATGACCTGGGCGGGCATCTCGGGGGGCAGCTCGTAGTCGCGGCCGTCGATGCGCAACACCGGCGGCGGGCCGAGCTGTTCGAACCGGGCGGCGCGGTGGGCGTCGACGTCGATGATGCGCGACACGGACGCGGGCGGCGCCTTGGGCTTGACGCCGTTGGTGCGCCGCGAGCCGTTGGCCGTGGCCCTGGTCGTCGTGGTGGTCCGGGCGGCGGCCATCACGGGACCGGCGCGAAGGCGGGGTCGTCGGTGAGGAGGAACCAGGGGATCTCGGCGCCGAGCGCGTCGAACGCGATGGGCAGCGCCAGGTTGGCGGTGCGCTGAAGGTTCGTCTCGACGGCTTCGGCGGGTTGGCCGCGGTCGACGACGATCCGGTAGTGCTTGTCGCCGTCGGTCCAGTCGACGCCGAGGGTGCGTTCGTCGATGAACTCCGGGGCCGGCGGGGTGTAGCGGAACGCGGTGCCGGGGGTGTCCTCGGTGATCTCACCGCCGCCGAGGGCGAACATGACGGTGTCGGCGTTCCATTGCTGAAGGGTGAAGGAGAGCCGGAAGGAGCGGGAGGTGACGACGGTGCGCAGGTCGTAGAAGCTCTGCCATCCGCGGATGGAGTTGGTTTCCTTGCCGGCGTTGAGGGTGACGCCGTCCTCGGTGGCGTAGCCCAGGTCGACCCACCCGACTCCCCAGGGGTCGGTGATGTCATCGGGGGCGGCGGTGCCTCCGGGGGCGACCATGATGTGGCCGTTCGCCCCGACGACGATTTCGCCGGCGTCCAGTCCTGGCATCGTGGCCTCCTCAGGGTGGTCGACGCGCTACGCGGCAGGCTACCGGGCTGGCCGGGTGTGGCCGTGCACCATGATCCCGAAGCGGTAGCCCGCCGCGCCGGTGGGTTCGTCAGGGTCGGCGACGATGGGCACGGTGGTGGTGACGGCGGTGATGACGACGTCGGTGTGGACCCAGGCGGGCATGGCCTGGAGTGCGGCGTAGGCGGTGCGGGCGAGGGTGGAGGCGGCGACGCCGTCGTTCTCGTCGGTGCCGTAGGCGGAGACCTGCAGGTGCGCGGTCTGGAGGTGGCCGTGGCGGTCGCTGGAGCGTTGGCCGACGAGGAGGATGCGCAGGGAGCGCCCGGAGCGGGGGAAGTTGGCGGGGAACCGGGTGGAGATGCGGGTGCCGGCGAGGTCGGTGACGCGGGGCATGGTGCGCAGGTAGCCGATGGTGAGGGCTTCGGCGTCGAAGGGGACCTCGACGGCCGGGGCGCTCATGGGGCCTCGAGGCGCAGGCCCGCCGCCATGGCCGCGGGGCGCAGGAACGGGCGGGCGGCGCGGTTGCTGGTGCCGAATTCGTACCAGTGGCCCTTGAAGTTGAGGACCGACACGCGCCCGTGCCAGCCGTCTTCGGTGAGGACGGGGGTGCCGCGGATGGAGGAGTGCAGGTCCTTGGGTGGGCCGGTCGGGTCGTCGGGGGCGAGGCGCGCCGCGTCGGCGGCGACCCGGCGGGCGGCTCTGGCCATGAGGTCGCGGCACTCCTCGCCGCGTTTCCATTCGTCGAAGAACCCGGGGGTGATGGCGACGCGCATGGTGCCGATCTCACCGGTGGACACGAACCGGCCGGAGGAGTCCCGGTTCCCGGTCACGGGTTGACGACCTCGGCGGTGGCTTCGATGTGGTGGGGCCGGCGGCGGGTCTCCTCGATCGAGGGCCGGCCGCGCACCTCGAGCGTTTCGCCCCCATCGACGATGCGGTCGACGGCGGTGACCGGCGACCCGGGCGGGAAGTAGTAGACGTACGCGGCGGAGGAGAACCCGAGTGTGACCCGCTCGGCCGCGGACAGCAGCTCCCGCCGGGCCCGGATCCCCTCATGGGTGGCGGTGTCGGCGGTCGTCTCGTTGCCGTGGTCGTCGACGGCGCCGGGCGTGCGGGTGATGACGGTGACGGTCCGGTTGAACGGGATCACCCGACGGCCCGCCGCCGGGTCGGGAGATCGGCGGTGAACCCTTCGAGGGCGAGCCAGTCCGCGGGCAGTAGCCCGATCCCGGCCGACTCGCCGGCCCTGGTCATGGACCATCGCCCGGTGCCCTCCTGTTTGATGCCCTCAGGGTTGTCGATGACGCGGGCCGCCATGCGCAGCACGACACCGGTGACGGCATCGGGCACCGCGGCGTAGCCGTGGTCGTAGGTGACCCGGTAGGCCCGGTAGCGGCGGGCCCAGCGGCCGGTGTCCATGCGGCGGATGATGCCGTGCTCGGACCACTCCCACAGCGTCGGGTCGACGGGCGCTTCGGCGGCGCCAGTGAGGTCGACGAGGGCGGTGACGGCGGTGACGGGGACCTCGGGGACCAACAGGGTGCGGGTGCCGTCACCGGAGATGACGACCTCGTCGTCGAGGACCTGGTCATACGTCTGGCCGGTGGCGGCGCGCACCTCGGCCGAAGCGAGGCGCAGGTAGAGCTCGGCGACCTCGGTGTCCCAGGCGTCGGGGGCGCCCATGAACGTGGCGAGCTCGTCGACGGTGGCGAGCGGTTCAGCCATGGCCGGGGTCCCTCGGTCGGCGCCGGCCGGTGTTCGGCGGCGGCGGGCGGCGCTTGTCGGCGGGGGCGTCGTCGGGCGGTGGGCCGGTGTGTTCCGGTTTCTCGACCGGATTCGAGGCGGGGCGGGGCGCGGGTTCGGGGACGGTGGCGGCGGCCAGCGCGGCGCCGGTGAGGGCTTCGAGGCGGACGAGCTCGTCGACGTCGAGGCGGGCTTCGACGCCGAGGCGCCAGGCGGCCACCGCGACCGGGTGGCCGCCGGCGGCTTCGGCCAGGGCGGCCAGGGTGGCGGTGCGGTCGAGGAAGGTGACGGCGCCGGCCGGTTCGTAGATGGGGGCGGGGGTGCCGCCGGTGAGGCCGAGGGCGGCGGCCTGGGCGTCGTCGGCGAGGATGTACCCGCCGGGCAGGCCGGTGGGGGACGGGTAGCGGCGGCGGGGACCACGGGCCACGGCGGGGACCTCCTCGAGGGCGGTTACGGCGCGCACCGGGGTCGTAGGCCCGCAGGCGTGGCCGGGTGTTCCGCAGATGGGGCAGTTGGCCGCCATGGGTGGTTACGGTACCGGGCCCCCGGTGGAGGAATGACCGGGGGCCCGGCCGGCCCGCCAGCCCCCTAGGCGGTGAGGTCGATGGTGGCGAACGCGAGGGGGCGGATCACGCCGAACGCGGCGCGCATCTCGGCGAGGATGGCGACGAGGTTGCGGACGAAGAAGTCGGCGTGGCTGTCGGACACCTGGATGGCGGCCTGTTCACGGTCCCAGAGCACGGCCTGGCGGAAGTTGCCGACGAGGCCGACACCGGGGGGCATGGCTTCGGCCTCGACCCGGGGCAGGCCCCAGACGGCGGGCTGGGCGTTGGGCGCCGCGGTGGGGCCACCGAAGTAGAAGTCGCCGTGCGTGTTGCGCAGCAGGTCGAGCTTCTCCATGTCGACCGGGTTGAGGAGGAACGCGGTGGGCACGGTGCGCCCGCCGATGCGCACGAGGGTGCGGGACCGGCGCAGCGTGGTGAGCAGGTCGGTGTCCCAGGCCTGGGCCTGCACGCCGGGGGTGTTGAGGATCCCCTCGAAGTTCTCGCCGGTGTTGTTGCCGGTGAGGATCTGGTCCTCGAGCTCCTCGGCGAGGCCGTAGCGCAGGAATTCGTCGATGAGGGTGCGGACCTGGCCGGCGTCGGACAGGGCCCGCTTGGTGGCGGGGATCCAGTGGGCGATCGTCTTCACGGTCGCCGACACCTTCTGCAGCGCGAGCCCGGACTCGGGCTTGCGGCCGCCGACGGCGGGCAGCACGGTGCCGCCGGTGCCGTCGCCGATCACGGCGGCCGAGGTCGCTTCGGGCACCGGGGAGGCGTTGTTCGTGAAGCCGGTGACCCGGGCGTACTCGATGGTGTCGGACTGGGTCTGGCCGGCGGTGACGAGGTCGGCGACGACGAGCGGGCGCGTGAACTGGCCGAGGCCGTCGACGAGGCCCCGCCAGTCGCGTTGCACGAGCGCGCCGCCGGAGGTGGGGGAGCCGCCGGTGATGAGGGCCTTGGCGCCATCGGCGTGCACGTCGGCCAGGCCGAAGCCGATGGCCGGGGACTGGATGCCCTTGGCGCCTTCGGGGACGCGGCCGTTGGGGAACCGGCCGATCCAGTCGACGAACGCGTCGGACTTGGTGAACCGCTCGCCGAGCGTGTCGCCGGGGTGGCCACCGGTCGGGAGGCCGCCGTCCTTGGCGAGGTCGCCGACGGGCAGGCCGAGGGCGTTGACCTGGGCCATGAGCTGGTCGTCGCCGTCGAGGACGGCGATCTGGTCATGCGCGGCCTTGGCGGCGTCGAGGTGGGTCTTCACGGTGGTGCGTTCGGCGTCGGTGAAGTCGCGGCCGGCGGCTTCGGTGGCGGCGGCCAGGTCGCGGGCGGCCTTGAGGTGGCGGCCCTTCTCGTTGTTCAGGTCATCACGACGGGACATCTGGGGGACCTCCAGGAGGAGCGGTTCAGGAGAGCTCGAGGACGTCGAGCTCGAGGAGGGCGCGGGTGGCCTCTCCTGTGGAACCGGGTCCGGGGTCCTCCGCGTTGCCGTCCTCCGGCCCGTTGCCTTGACCCTCGTCGGGTTCCTCGGCCGGGCTGTCGGGGCGGTCCTCCGCGTTGCCGTCGTCACCGGGAGTGGGTTCGTCGGGAACGCTACCGGCCGGGGCGGTGAGCTCGGCGCGATGGCCCTCGATGCGCTCGGCGAGCTCGTCGGCGCCGAGGAGGCGCAGGTCCTCGAGCACGTTGTCGATGAGCACGTCGGCGTCGACGGTGGCGCCGGCCTTGGCGCCGCGGGACAGGAGCGTGGTGAGCGGGTTGGCGCCCTTGAGGGTGGGGCCGACTTCGAGCAGGTCGAGGGCCTTGAGCTCATAGACGGTGTCCTCGTCGTTCCATGCGCCGTCGACGACGTCGTAGGCGAAGGAGAACTCGCGCAGCGATCGGCGGGAGAGGAGCTCGGCGACCCGGCCGGCGTAGGAACGGGGGTCGAGGACGTCGAGGGCCATCTTCACCCAGAGGCCGCCGTTCTTGCGGACATCGGTAGGCAGGCGCCGGTCGCCGGCGGGGCGTTCCTCCGCCGCGGTGACGGTGCCGAGGTGCGCTTCGAGGGTGTCCCACTGGTGGGAGAAAATGACCGGGATGGGATCCCCGGACTTCTCCCAGGCGGCGAGGGAGTCGGCGAACGCGCCGGGGAGGATCTTGTCGCCGTGCAGGTCGGTGTTGGAGAACACGGCGACGATGGCCTCGTAGACGCCGGGGCCTTCGGCGGGCAGCGCCTTGAACCCGTGGAGCGGGAGCGACTTGCGGCGGTGGGCGAGCGCGGGGGGCATGGCGTGCTCCTCAGTCGGTGGTGAAGTCGAGGACGCAGGTGCATCCGGCGGTGTCGTCAGGACCGAGGACGGGGTCGCCGGGCCACGCCGCGCCGTTGGAGAACTCGGTGCCGAGCCGCACGGTTTCGCCGTCCATCTCGGGGTGCCGGGAGTTGGCGGAGGTGACGACCCAGACCTTCGAGCGGACCCCGGCCTGGGCGGCGCCATCCGCGAGGGAGAAGTTCCCGACGGCGGTCGAGCGGGTGGCGGCGATCTGGACGGCGCGCACGGCGACGGCCAGGGCGAACACGGCCCGGGCCCGGTCGAGCGGGCCCGGTGGTTCGGTGCCGGGCCCGGCGTCGAGGTCCTCGTCGTCGAGTTCGGCGAGCTCGTCGTCGCTCAGCTCGTCGAGGTCGCCGGCGGCTTTGGTGCGGGCCTTGATCCCGGTGACCGCGGCGTTGACCTGGGCGAGGGTGGTGGCCTCGATCTTCTCCGCGGCGATGCGGGCGTTGGTGGTGAGCCACCCGATGGCCAGGTCAGGGTCGTAGTCGGCGCCGAACCGGCCCGCGGCGTGCTGGCCGAGTTCGGCGTTGGCGGTGAGCGCGACGCGCAGCAGGTCGGTGGCGAGCTCGCGGGTCCACCGGTCTGGGTCGGCGCCGGCGAACGCGTCGGTGACGGAGCGTTCGGTGCCGAGCGCGGCGAGCACGGCGGAACCCTGTCGCCGGAAATGCGATGCCAGAACCCGGGCGTGCGCGGGGTCCCATTTGCGGACCTCGACCCGCGCGGCTTCGGCGGCCGGGCGGGCGGCGGCCTTGTACCGCCGGGCCGATGCCCCGTTGTCGGGCCCGGCGGCGGGTTCGATGGGGGCGGTGTCGCGGGGGGAGGCGAGGCCGCCGACGAGGACGTTGAGGGGCGTGACAAGCTCGTCGCCGCCGTCGAGGGCGGGCAGGTTGTCGCGGGCGCGCATCTCGTTGCGGGTCATCCACGGCGCCCCCACCGCGGTGCTCGCCGCCGCGGCGCGTTTCTCGAACGACCCGCGCAGCTTCTCCTCGAGGTTGAACTCCAGGTACACGTCGGCGGTGTCGGCCAGGGCGGGAAGGAGTTGGAGCTCGAGGTCCTCGGTCAGCAAGTCGAGCCACGGCCCGAACGTGTCCGAGTAGAGGCTGACGTGCTGTTCGTCCATGTTGGCGAAGTTGGTTTGCTCCAGGATCCCCACGAACGCCGGGGGGATCCCGTACTGGGAGGCCACCTCTTCACGGCTCAGCTTGCGGGCCCCGAGGTACTGGGCTTCTTCGGGGGAGAACGCCGCGGGCTTGTAGGTCATGCCGTCTTCGAGGATCGGCGTTTCGCCTTCGCGGCCACCGCCGGCGGCGAACGCCGAGGTCCACCCGTCGGTGAACCGGGCCCTCGCCGTATCGGACCAGCGGGCCCCGGAGGGCCGTTCGATGACGCCGGACATGCGCGCCGCGCCCGACCAGAACTGTTGGCGCCATTCTCCGCTCGCCATTTCCTCGGCGAGGATGAGGCGGAGCGCCTCAAGTGGTGAGCACCCTTGGCGGGGATCGTCCAAGTTGTGGCCGTGGATGTGCACCACGTCGGCGGCGGGGAAGTCGATGGGGCCCCGGGCGCTGGTCGTGACCCGGTAGTAGTCCGCGGCGAGCCACGACTGGCCGACGGGTTGCACCCATTGCGGGGGCAGGCGGAACAGCACGATCTTCGCCGGGTCGATCGGGTTCTTCGCTATGAGGACGTAGGCGTCGTCGAACACGGCGAGGTCCTCGACCATGGCCCGCACGAACCGGTGCCGGGTGGTGCGGGGGTTCGGCTGGCGGATGAGCTCGGCGACGGGATGGCCGCCGGGCAGGCGGGTTCGTTCGGTGTCGGACAGCCGGCGGTAGGCGTGCAGACCCAGTTGGGCGATGTTGCGCCCGAGGAACCGGGTGACGAGCCGCACGTTGGGTTGGCGCCGGTAGAGCTCGGCGTAGGTGAGGGTGCGCCCGGCGTAGGTGGTGATCCCGGTGGGCGCGGCGGTCGACCATTCCCAGGGTGGGCGGTCGAGGCCGACGATGGCCCCCGCGGACTGCAGGACGGCCACGTCTACCAGGCTCGGATGCCGGCCGCGGGCGGCGGGGGCAGCGGCGGCAGCGAGGAGGAGAGGGGCCGGTTGTCGACCGGGAGCACCTGGACGAACTCGACGTTGGCGGTTTCGACGATGGCTTCGCCGTCGACGGGGACCGGGTCGTGGTTCTCCTCGAGGTACTCGGCGGCCTTGAGGACGAGGAGCCCGTCGCCGGACGCCCAGAGCACCCCACGGAGCGCGGCCCCGGACTTGAGGGGGATGAGGACCCGCCGGCGTTCTACCTCCGAGAGGAGCGTCCTGTCCCGGCGTCCCATGGGCCTGACGCTACCGTCCCGGCGGGCGCGGTCCGTGGTTAGGTGCGTCGGGTGCGTGCTCGTAGTTCGAGCTCGGCCCGGTCCGGCACCGGGCCACCGGCTTCGGCGAGGACGTTGTAGGCGGCGATCAGGGCTTCGAGGGCGGGCAGCTCCAGGGAGGCGAGCAGGAACCGGCGGAGCTGGCGGCGGTCCCCGATGATCGACACGGACGCTTCGGGCGGATCGGCGTGCAGGGCGAGGACCTCGGCGTAGGCGCCGTCGTAGCGGCCGCCGCCGTGGATCCGGACCCGGTCGCCGATGCGTAGCCCGCGGTGGTTGCGGAAGCGGCGCAGCGCGGCGTTGGCCACGGCCTGCAGGGCGCCGTCGAGCAGGGCCCGCTCGGGTGGCCGCTCGACGCCGTGGGGTTCGTCGGGGCGGCGGATGTTGTGCTCGGCGAGGCGGTGCGCGGCGACGAGGTCGCCGGCCAGGGCGACGAGCGGGTCCTCGGCGCGCGCGGTCATGGCCATCGGTCGTCACCGGCGTCGCCGCCTTCGAGGTCGACCAGGTCGGGCGCGGCGGCCGCCGCCCGACGTTCGGCCCGGTTCGTCCGTTCCCGCCGGGCGAGCGCTTCGAGGGCGGAGGCGTCGCCGGCGAGCTTCGCCCGGGCGGCGGCGACGGCGGTCCACACGGCGGCGGTTCTGGCGGTGTGGCGGGCTTCGGGTTCGACGGCCGCGTAGGCGGCGGGTCGGGGCGGGGGTGGGCCGAGGCGGGCGAGGCGGGCCATGAGCGCCCCGATGGGCGACACCGCGGTGTCGAGCTCGCGGGCCAGGGCGGTGGCCCGGATCGCGGCCGGGTGCCAGCCGAGCGCTTCGAGCTCGTCGAGGAGAGCGGCGAGGCGTCGGCGCTGGTACTTCGACGGCGCGGGCAGCTTCCCCCCCGCTTCGGCCAGGAGCTCGTCCACAGGGTCGCGGGGTGGCGGGGAGGGGGGTACGTCTGAACCAAGGTCTAGAGCGGGTGAATGCCCTGGTCGCTCGCGCGAATCCTGAGCACTTTTTCGCGCGGAATTCGCGCGAGCGACCGGGACGGGCTCGGCGTTGTCCACAGGCTCGGGCGGGACGAAGCCGTGGACGACGTGGCCGTAGCAGACGACCTCGACCAGGCCCTCGCCGCGGCCCCGACCGAAGTGGCAGGCGATGAGCCCGGCGGCCTCGAGGCGGTGGCGCAGCTTGATGGCGGTGTTGGGCGACACACCCCAGAGGACGCCGAGGTCGCGGCCGGTGGTGATGAGGGTCCCGGTGCGCCAGTCGGCGTAGAGGATCAGCTCGAGGAGGGCGGCCCGCTCGACGAGGTCGAGGCCCGCCGCCCGGGCCACGGTGTTCAGGGCGTCGGGGATGACCTGTACGAACCGGGGGGTCCGCCGCCATGTGACATGGGCCGGGGCCGGTTCGTCGGTTTGTGCCGCGGTGGGAAGGGTGGCGGCTGTTACCATGAGGTCCTTCTTTCAGTTAAGGAACCGCCATCCCTTTCGCCGGCTAAGCATCGGGGGTGGCGGTTCTTCGCGTCTGAGGTCGAAGGACCATGAGATTCGCGCGGCTTCAGGGTTGACGCGCGGATGCTTCGGCGAGGCGGGCCTCGACGGTGGCGCGGCGGGCGCCCCGGTAGGCGAGGAACGCCCAGCCCATCCCGCAGCAGTTCACGACGATGAACAGCGCGGCGACCGCCAGCCAGACGAGGGGGAGCAGGGACAGGGCGAGCGGGATCGTGATGAGCTTGAGGTGCCGGGTGATGCGCCAGGTGTGGCGGGTGGCGCCGATGAATCCGAGGGCGGACTCGCGGTAGCGGGGGGTGTTGGCCATACCCCAGGTGTCGGTGTTGGCGGGGGCCGCCATGATGGGTCGTACGTCCCGACGTGGCCACATGCCCACGTGCTCATGTCGGGACGTGACCATGTCGGGACGTCCCCACGTGGCCACAAGGACATGTCGCCTTGACCGGCACGTGGCCACGTGGGGCCTACAGTTCGCCGGCGTGTCGAGATCCGGGGGTGTCCTCGGGCCGGCATGTGTGTCGAGATCCGGGGGTGTCCTCGGGCCGGCACGGCGGGGTCCCCACGTCGCACGTCCTGACGTGGGGACCCCCTACGCCGTGGTCAGACCCCTCGTCTCGTACGCCGAGGAGGTGTCCTCGGCGGTGTCGCGGGCCCAGGCGTCGACGGCCATGGTGAGCGCGACGAACGGGTCGATGCGCCCGGTCGAGTGGTCCCGGTCGGGCTTCACGTTCCCCGCGGCGTCGCCGACGACGGCCAGGGACTTCACGGCATAGCGGAGAAGCCGGTTGCCGCCGTGGCGGATCCGGCGGGCGAGGACCAGGGCCTCGACCTCGCGCAGGGCGGGGGACATGGACGCGTAGCCCTGGCCCATCTCGAAGGGGTTGAGGCCACCGTCGCGCAGGTGGCCGAGGATCTGTTTCGATCCCCACCGGTCGAAGTGGAGGCGGCGGATCTCCAGGCGGTCGGCGAGGCGGTAGGCCTCGGCTTCGATGGCGTCGTAGTCGAGGGCCTTGCCCGGCGTGGTCAGCAGCTCACCCGAGGCGATGAGCTCGGCGAACAGGGCGCGCTCTCGGGGTGGCCGGTCTTCGAGGGTGTCGGCGGGGATCCAGGCGCGCACGATCGTTTCGAGGACCTCGACCTCGTACTCGGTGTCGTCAGGGTCGACGTCCCAGCGGGGGATCACGAGGACCAGGGCGGCGAGGTCCCGGGAGGAGGCGAGGTCGAGGCCGGCGTAGGCGACGGCGCCGGCGAGCTCGGCCTCAGAAGGCGACACGAACGCGCCGGACGCGGCCCAGTCGTCGACGGACAGCCACCTCGACAGGGCGGATGTGCGGACGTTGAGGTGCAGGCGGCAGAACGAGAAGCGCTTGCGTTCCGAGCGCGCCGCGGCCTTGGCTTCGGCGGTGAGGAAGTCGAGGGCGACGGTGCGGCCCAGGCCGGGGTTGGCGGCGGCCCAGACCTCTGGGTCGTCCCAGCGGTCGAGGTCGGCTTCGACCGCGGCGTAGATGACGACGTGCCACGACGAGTCGGCGATCTCCCCGAGGGCGACGGCCTCGGCGAAGTTGTGCAGCTCCGTGTAGGGGGTGCCATCGGCGTCGAGGCCGGCGGTGGTGAGGTACACGGTGAGGGGCTGGTCCCTCGCCGGCGTCGAGGACGTGAGGGTGTCGATGAGGCGGGGGTCGCGGTGCACGTGAATCTCGTCGATGACCAGGCCCGAGGCGTTGAGGCCCATCTTCTCCTCGGCCTTCTCGGGGGCACCGGAAACCACCTCGAACCGGGAGAAGGTGCGTTCGTAGACGATGGCCTTGTCGGCCATGAACGCCAGCCGGTTGCGCAGCGACGGGGAGCGGCGGGCCATGGCCTCGGCGGGACGGAACACTTCCTTGGCCTGGCGCACGGTGGTCGCCGCCGCGTAGACCTCGGCGCCCGGCTCGAACAGGCGGCCCGTCTGCAGGTTCGAGTCGGCGGCCAGCAGGTACAGGGCGATCGCGGACGCGAGCGTGGACTTCCCGTTCTTGCGGGGGACCTCAACCCAGAGGGTCCGGGAGTGGCGGAACCCGTCGGGCCGGCGCCACCCGAACGTGGGGGCCAACGCGTAGAGGACCTGCCACAAATCGGGGACGAGACGGACGCCGGACCACCGGCCCTTCACGTGGCGCAACCGGCCGGCGAACTCGAGGAACCGGCCGACCTCGGCCGGGGAGAACGTGAGCCCGAGCCGGCGGCGGGTCTCCCGGTTCGGGGCGGGGGTGGCGAACGTGGGCGGGACGCA
>Ga0307283_10000009_pt1 | contig 40506 bp, 52 predicted proteins | sample ER_DNA_122_FD_194487 | JGI IMG/M metagenome (GOLD analysis project Ga0307283, IMG submission 194487) | Bulk soil microbial communities from the East River watershed near Crested Butte, Colorado, United States - ER_DNA_122 | ecosystem: Environmental > Terrestrial > Soil > Floodplain | place...
ACGGAGCTCAGGTTCATCGACGCAGACGGCGACGAGTTCTTCGTTGGCCGGATGAACGCGAAGGCCACCGTCCAGGACTGAGACGCACGAGAGCCCGGCCCCTCAGGGGGCCGGGCTCTCGCATCCTGGGCCGGGCTGAAAAGCTTCTATGCGGCGACCGACGCCAGGTCGGTACGCGCACCCTGGCCGGGCCGGGCGGCCTTCCAGGCTTCCAGGCTGTCCCTCGTGAACACGGGGAGGTTGTACTGACCCTCGGCGCGCCGGTCGGCATTCGCCTCGGGGCCGATACCACGCGCCACGTAGCTGGAGAGCGTGTTCCGCTTCAGGCCCAGATACTCAGCGGCTGGCCCGTAGCCCACGAACTCCGTCGCCTCATCTTGGGTCGTCACGGATTCACCTTCTCTCGGAATGGTCTTGGCCCGAACTATACAGGCACGCCTTCCCACGAGACAAGTCCCAGATACTTGCATCGGCACGTAATAAAAGTTCGGTCCGGCCGCCCTCATCCCCACGAAGGTAAACCTTCTCCACCGTGAACTACGTTACCGTCTAGACTTCAAGGTTGTCTAGAATCTGTGCGATACCTCACAGCTACACCTGTGAGGTTGACTCTTAACAGTCAACGACTGTAAGGTTCATCTATCAGCAGCGAGCGAGGGAGAACGAAAATGATCGAGTTCACCAAGGGCCAGAAGATCACCGTCACCCGGGGAAACTGGAAGGGCGTGACCGGCGAGATCACCGCCCACACCCCGGGAAGCTCCTACTACGGCGTGACCCTGGTGAACGGCGCTAACGCCAGCTACAAGATCACGGCCCTCAAGTCGATCTGACCCGCCCGCAAAGATCGGCCCCGACCTAAGGTCGGGGCCGATTTGGTGTTGACCACTTCACAGTTAATGCTGTAACGTAGTGGACGGTGAAGAAGGTGACTATCGAGGCCGTGGAGTGACCGGACCTTCCAGCGAGAAATCCTCACAATGGAGGATCTGCTGGTACCCCTTGATCGCCTTCAGGATCGCCCGGCCCCGGTCACCCTCCGGACCGGAAGGTGGTTCTGGGGGGCCGGTGAACAGGTCGAGCATCACGCACATGGCCCGGTCCTGCTCCAGCTTGACCTTGAGGTTCTCCGCTGCCTGCTGGCGGTTGCTCTCCCATATCCAAGCGGAAAGCAATCCCGAGATAAGCAGTACGGCCGCACCCCAGGAGACCAGGACCAGCCATACCGGACGGGACATCGGCTCTCTGACCGCCCGCCTCATCCGCTCTCAGCCCCAGGGTCCGGCACTGGCGAGGTAGGCGATGAGGAGCCCAACAGCTCCCCCCGCCCCGATGGCCCCGACGACAGACTGTCCGCGATACCGGGCCGTGAGAGCCAGAGCCGCAGAAATCCGGGTCCCAGCATGGTCGCGCTCGAGATCAACATCAGCGGCCACGGTCCCGCCGTGAACACGATGTAGCTGCCCCACGCTCCTCCGAGAAGAAGAAACAAGACGTCCCGCTGTAGAGGTACCCGCGTGCTCACGCACGGTTCCCTGCCCTTCCGGTCCAGAGGGCCGTATTCAGTGAGGCTACCTTCCGGCTGGAACTCGGTCCGGATCTTGGACCACGCCTACGCAGGAGCATAGGGTCTGAGATCACCGGCCCGTCCCACCGGAGTTCAAGTGCCGAACCGTGGTGATGGCGCCGCGCTACCCGGTCCATCGCCCGGTGCTTGGTCAAGCTGGGAATTGTCCGGTGATCAACCAGCGACGGCCACGAATACCAGGCCTCACGATTGGCACGTTTAGCCCATCCGGCAACCCGCATATCGTCCGGCACGCCACCACGCTTGTCCGCCCAGTCGATCATCTCGGGGAGGTCGGCCACCGGGACCGCCAGGCTCACACCCCACATGACCCGCTCCCCCCGGATGAACGAGGCGCCGACCGAGTCGGCGAGCCTCTCCAGGACGCCCCAGCGGGCCGGGATCGTGCGGCCCGTCCCGAGGTATGGAGAGAGGACGGCGCCCGGTTCGATGTGCTCCAGCGCCTTCTCTATGCCCGCCAGATAATCGGCGCACACCAGCGCATCATCCTGGATCAGCACGTGATAGTCAGCCGCCGGATCGAACATCGACCAGGCGGCACGCGCCACCTTCCAGACCCGGTCCCCGTTGCCGGACGGAGGCCCGTCCGGATCGAGATGGACCGGAACGGGCCGGTCAAGCGCGGACTCCAGCTCCCGGACATAGGCCTCCCGGTCCGGGTGGCCCATGATGCTCGCGCTGACCTTCACCGGCGCACCCGGCGCCAGGCCGCCTTGATCAGTAGCGAGACGATCACCACGGGAACGGTGGTCACCAGCTCGAACGGACAACTTTTCTTCTTGGCCCGGGACTTCGGGGCAGACGGCATCCTGTTCCCGGTATGTTCCGGCAGCGGACCCGGGCTCACCGGCCGTCCGCCAGCGCCTGGAGCATCTCGGACCGCTTGTCCTTGCGGGCACCGAGTGAGATGCCCCGGACCTTGGCCAGCGCGCGAAGCTGGGTCGTGTTCAGGTCGTCGATCATGGTGCCCTCGGAGACGTGCTCCAGCTCCCCGGCAGACACGACCACGCGAAGCCCCGGCTGGGTTGACACCTGAGAGTCAACCTGTGCCGGGTGTACGCCCTCGCTGGTGATGGCGGAGATATCGAGCACCGGAAGCGAGTCGTACTCATCCTCGGTCGGGCGTAGCGGAACGACGGACAGACGGGTCACGGCCAGAGCCCCGTGGAACAGTTCGATCGGCTCCAGGAAACCTTCGGCCACGAGATCATCCACAGCAATCTTGACACCGGGCCAGTCAGGATGCCCGTAGTCGTCCACCGCGATGCGCGCACCCGGCGCCAGGTGCGGTGCCCAGTCCTCCACGGCGCGGCGCGCTCCGCCGTATTCGTGATCGTCGTCCACGAACAGAAGTCCCACCGGCGGGCCGTCGTACCGGGCAGCCTCGTCCGAGGCGAAGTTCTGGATCAGGGTGATCTGATCCGAGTAGCCCAGACCCTCGATATTGGTCCTGGCCAGGATCCGGGAGTCCGGATCCGTGAACGGCGGGCCGTAGGTATTGCCCTCCAGGTCCCAGGCGTCCACAGCCGTGACGTGCGCGCCGTGACCCAGGCTTGCTCCCCAGGCCAATTGCAGAGCGGTCCGGCCCTGGAACACGCCCAGCTCCACGATCTCCTGGTCAGCGGGGACCTGGGTAGCGAAGTCGGCCAGGGCCATCATCACGTCCTCGGGTGTCGCCGCCCGGACGTTCTTGAAGTGCCGGGGCGGCTTGGACGAGTCCTCGACCGGGGCCGACTGAAACGGCTTGCGCGCCGAGCTCGGGCCGGACCGCATCGGCACCCGGCGCGGGGCGGATCCGGCCACCCGGGGCCGGGCAGGAATCGGTTCGTTGGTCACTTCGGGGCGTCCTCTCCTGAGGTGGCGGATGGCGGCCACGTCGGTCCGGAAGACGTCGCCGTGCTTCCATCCCTCGTACGCGCGCCGGTCCTTGGCAAACTGGTCCCGGTGGTTGACCCGGTCGTACTGGGCGTCCGTCTTGGCCTTGCCCGCGTACGGGTGCATGTGCTCTATGCGCACCTCGGGAAGATGCTTCAGCGCACCGGCGCCTCCGAAGAGGTCCATCATCGAGTTGTCGCAGTACATGTGCTCCACCGGCGCCGGGACCATCCGGCCGAGGCGCCGGACCACGTCGGCCGTGATGGCCCACTCGGTCGAGAGCTTGCGGCCCTGGTACCCGTCGTCCCCGTAGACCATGCCCGAGCCCAGCTCGTGGAGGACGGTCAGGTACCGCGCGGCCCAGCCGATCGTCTGGGGTACGTGGTCGTCACCGGCGAACGCCAGGGCGAACGGCGGCGCCTCGGTGCCCCAGCCCTCGGCCACGTCCTTGGCCACCATGTTGAGCTTGTGGACCATCGGCATCCACACGGCCATCTCGATCAGCCGGACCAGGCACTCCTCGGTGTCCGGGTGCCGGGTCAGCTCCACCACGTCGCGGTAGCCCTGGATCTCGGGGTCGTCCGAGTCGGCCACCAGCACGAGGTCCGCCGAGTCCCACGCGTTCGTGAAGTCCCAGGCGCCTATCAGGCGCCGGATGTTCTCGGGGCGGCCCCGGGTCGGGACGATCACGGCCAGGTCAGGCATCTGGGCTCCAGGTGAAGTGCGGGCTGGCGAGCGCCGAGCGCTCACCGGGGCGGATGGTCTTAGGTACCTGCCAGCGGGATCCGCTGGGCGCGTAGAGGTAGTGGTACATGATCCGGGGAATGACGACCTGGGTCCGCAGAAGACGGCGGCTGCGGATCTGGTCTGCCCAGGCCCGGTCCTCGGCCCGGTTACCGGCGCGGGTGAAATCCACCTTGCGGGCGATCGAAGACAGGATCGGGTTGATATGTGAGATGTCCCGCTCGTAATGAGTCGGCAGATTGCGCCAGCTCCGATACTCCAGCGAGTGATAGGAGACGGCCGTAGGCGCTCCGTCGGAGTAGCACTGGACCTGAAAGCCGACGTAGTCGGGCTTGGTCTCCAGCGCTTTGACGACCTCTTCCACATAGTGCGGGCTGACGAGGTCGTCATCATCCACAAACGAGAGGTAGTCCGTCCCGGTCCCCAGGACCATGGCTTGCCGGATCTTGGGGAGGGACGGACTCCCATCGTTGTGCCAGCCGACCACGCGCACCCTGCCCGTATACGGGTCGAGCTGCGGCAGCAGTCCGGTCATCAGCCGCTCGAAGAGGCGACGGCGCTCCCCCAGGGTCGGAACCAGGATCGTCCAGGAAGGCGCGGCTGTCATGTCCTCAGACTATCGGATCGGGGGGTATCTCGGCCAGCGTCCATCGGGCGGGGAGACCGGAGAGACCGGAGAGACCCCTCCCGGAGCCCCATATACACGCGGGCACGCGCGCCCATAAGAGAAGGGTCGTCAGAATTGCAATAGGGTAGAGGGTCTCTCCGGTCTCCCCGGTCTCCCCATCAGGGCTCCGGCGGCGGAGGCGGAGGCGGAGCGATCGGGTCGGTCGGCTGCACGTCGAAGTACTGGAGGTCGTACTTGATCCCCGTGACGTTGGCCTGAGGGTCCCGTCCCGGCCACTCCTGCATGTAGTCGATCAGGTTCTGGGTCATGGCGTCGAGTTGGGGGGTGGTGGGTGTTCCATCCCCTTGGATCTGGATTGTGATGAAGTAGCCGTCATCGTCGGCCGGGATGTTGATCTGGTAGGGGTAGGCCGGAACGTGCTGTGGAACCGGGTTGATCGGCACGGGAACCTCCTTTGACTGTTCAGTGTCAACTACTGGGGCAGGACGATCGCTTGGCGCCGGTTGTACTTGGCCGTTCCACTCGTCCCCGCGTGGAATGCCAACGTCACGTTGTAGCTGACCCCCGGAGTCAGCCCGACCACCAAGTCAGAGCTGACAATGGTTGCCTGGAGATCGGCGGTCGTCGACTGGATCACTCCGGCGGTGTTCTCGTTGGCGGCCCGGAAGATCGTTCCGGAGTTCAGCACACTTCCGGTCCGAACCTGGAAGTCCAGGATGGCGTAACTGTTCGCCGTGCCGTTACGCGCCGCCGCCCGCGCGGTCACGAACACCATCCCTGACGGCGGGGAGACGAACGCCATCCCCGTGACCGCCGTACCACCGGTCAGAGACGTGACAAAGCTGGTACTGGTCGTCGTGCTCTCGTCGGTCGACGCGTACGTACCCGCTTCTGACGTCGATGTCACCGACCCGGATGCGCCGATGATCAGTAGCGACCCCCGGTAGCTGAGGATCTGGACCACCGAGCCGACGGGGAACATGGCGCTGCCGAGTACCGGAACGTTCGGCACGTCGACACCCGAGACCGTCACGGTCACGGCTCCGGAGGATGCGCCGATTGCCGAGACGACGCCGGTTCTCAGCCGGAGGACATCCTCTCCCCCTGGTTCAGGGACCAGCTTCTCCAGCAACTTAGTGAAGTCCGTCGTCATCTCTACAGCTCCCTGACAGCCAGCGACGTGTCACCGGCGAGATCGATGGTGACCGCGTCCACCGCGAGGGCCGAGCCGTCCACACTCACCACATCTCCGGCGTTGATCGTAGGGTCGTACGGCCGGGTCAGTGTGTAGGTGGCACCGGCGCCGATGTTGTTGTTGAGCAGTGTGGCCGAGACCAGGTTGGCCGAGACCATGTCCCGGAGCAGAGGGGTCGAGTGGAACAGGGTCACACGGCCGTACGGACTGGTTCCCGGCCCGGTACCGGCGTAGGTAGGGGAGCTGGGGTCCGTGTCCATCACGACGGCCTGAAGGGGCGGGCTACCGTCCTGCGGTTCACCCCGGACCACCATGACGTTGGGCGGACGGGTGTCGAAGTCGGCAGACAGTGAGGTCAGGTTGTCGAGCGCGTAGGCGGTCGACGGGTCCGGCGTGATGGTCCCCATCACGATGTGCCCTACCCGGTCGTACCAGGCGGTCCGGCTGTAGCCGGTGAGCACGTCGAGAAGCTCCGACCACGGTGCGGTGTCCACGTCCAGCCCGAATATCCGGTCAGTGACCAGGTTCCGGCCGACGGGGCTGACACCAGGGTTGAAGCCGGTCCGGTTCGTGATCACCGTGTTGACCATCGTCGCCAGGTCGACGCTGCCGGAGACGGTGAAAGGCGCCTCGAACCGGTAGCGTTCGACGGCATCCGAGACGTCGATCAGGCCGACGTCAACAGACCTCTGACCGGCAGCTACCGACGTCTTGGACGACGAGATCCGGTAGACCCCGTACGGAACACTTGACACTGTTCCGTCAAGAAGTTCGATGCCCAGCTCTGCCCGGACCGTCGTACCGAACGGGGTCAGCAGATCGCTCGGACGGCGGGGGATGAGCTCATCTCCAACGAACTGGAGACGGCCGTCCCACCGGCCGCCCCGGCGCGCGTCCTGGGTGAGCGAACCGGAAACCGGCTCCAGATCCTGGGTCACTCCTCCCCGGGAGAAGGTGAACCGTGTCCACCGCCGGTATCCGGTGGGCGTGTTGAGCGCCGCCTGGGCGCGAGCGAGAGGTAGCGGAGTACTCACAGGAAGTCCTCTGGATCGGGGGTCTCAGGCCACGGCTGACGGGCCATCGTGACCGTCAAGACCTTGGTGCCCTTGACCGGCGCCGACACCTTCCATCCCTGCGGAGCGAACCACCCGGGGGTCCCGCCCACCGGCGAGTAGTAGACCCGGTCCGCCCGGAGCAAGGCCTCCAGCCGGTTGATCGCGGGAAGCCCGACCACCGCGATGACCAGGGTCAGATCCTCCCCTGCCAAGGTGGTTGCCACTGAGTGCAACCCCCCGTCAAGCGGGATCGAGTCGACGACCAACCGGGGGAAGGCGTGCGTCCGGTCAGTCGTCACGGCCATCTTGTCCGTGAAGTTGGCCAGCCGGTCCAGACCATCGTCATAGGTGAACGCGGGAACCGTGGTGCTGGCGTAGTCCGAGATCTTCAGCTCCGGAACCGGAAGCGGGCCGCCGGAGATGGTCCCGTCCAGCCGGACGAAGTGAACCTCTTTGTAGGGCGGGATGTGGCTGACCGAACTCGTGGTGCCAGATCCCGCGCTGGACACACTCGGGGAGGAACTGGACGTGCTCCCGCTGGAGTGGGTGTGCCCGGTGGTCGGAGAGTTGCCCAGGTCCCCGAACGAGGGCGCCTCGTATGACGTGCTGGTGCTCGCGTTGACGTTGGTGTCGTGGGAGTGGTTGCCGATGTCGTGGCTGTGGCCGGGCGTCGTGTGGGTGTGGGCTGACGCTCCCCCAGTGGAGTTCACCGAGTCAGATCCGGCATCGCGCGCGAAGTACGTGCGCATGTCCGGGGTTCCGTTGCTGCCGTCGCACAACGTCAGCAAGGGGTCCAGGGCGGCCACCGTGCCCGTATACAGGCCTATGACCCTGGTCTGGGTTCCACCGCCGGTGTTGCGCAGCACCCGCAACCGCCGGTTCGGCGGCTCCAGGGTGGCCGAGCCGGTTGTTCCCCCACCGGTGTTTCCGGTGTTGCCGGTGCTCGCCGCGACTACGTCCATCGGGTGTGTGTGCCGGGGCAGCCAGCGCGGAGGGGACGATCCGTCCCCTGCCTCCTGGCTGGAGCTGGGATTGCTCAGCCCGGTGGACCCGATGGTGTGGTCATGGCTGAACCCGTTGTGCGCGTGGTTGCTCACCGAGTGGGTGTGCGTCGCCGCGCCGGTGCTGGCACCACCGTTACCGGCCGCTGCCGCACCCTTCAGGAACCGGCCGGAACTCGATGCGTCCGGGTCCCATCCGGACACGCTCTCCGTGGCCCATCCGAGAACGCCCACGGCGTAGTTGGCCTGAGCACCGTCAGAGCTGATCCAGACCACATCCCGGGTCGACGGGATGTTGCTGACCGTGCTCGTGCCCGGGGAGGTACTGGACGTGTTCTGGGCCGTCTTGGTCCCGGTGGAGCCCGGACGGCTGTGGCTGTGCGGCTGGTCAGCCTGTGGCTGGCTGGCGCCGTTGAAGCGCGCACTGGTGGTCGAACTGTTGGACGTGCCGGTGCTGCCGCCCAGGGAGTGGCTGTGGGCGGCCACCTGGTGCGCGTGCCCGGGGGCCGTGTGGCTGTGGCTTGCCGCTCCCCCTATGGTTGTAGGTGCCCCGGTGGTCGTTGCCCCACGCGGATATATCGCATCCAGCGACGTGACCCGGCTCCAGCCCGATGGGATGCTGGCCGCCGTGCTCGGCCACCCGAGGATCATCTGAGCGGGGATGGTGTCCGGCAGCTCGATCGACGTGTTGACGTAGCCCTGATAGCGGACCCGGTAGGTGATGTCGCACGCGCCGGTGTGCACCGTGCAGATCCCGCCGACCTGACTCGACTGGGGGTCGAGCTGGGGGATGGCCAGGTCCAGATACGACCCGTTGATCCCGTCGTCCACCACGGCGATACGGGACGATCCGGTGCAGTCGTCCCGGTAGACCTCGGCGACGACGAAGCCGTTCTCCCAGGGCTGACCGCCCGGGTCGGCCCAGGTGACCCGGTATCCGCCGAACTCCTGCTCAACGGTGAGGATGGGCGGAGACGGCGGGGGAACCGTGTTCACGATCGAGAAGGTCAACGTGGCCAGGTGCTCGAACGGGTCAGCTCCCCGGATGGTGCTGCGCACGTAGAACTTCGCCGTGTACGCGCCATCGTCCAGGCCGGTAGTGATCGGCACGGTGGTAGGTGGAACGCCGGACCCGGTAGCACCGGCCACCACAACCAAGCTGGCGTTCTCGACCACAACATTCCAGTCCAGCGCCGGAAGACCGTCGTAGTCGACCGCGCCGAAGAACAGGTCGGGCTGGTTGGTGTCGGTGACCGTTCCACCGGACTGGTCCACCCCGGCGTTGTCCTGGATCTCCGGGGAGAAGTCGGGCCAGAGGCGACAGTCGACGTCCACGTAACACTCAGCCGTGCGGTTCTCGGCGGACCCCCCGATAGAGTCCGCGAACCATCCTCCGCCGATGTTCAGGTCGCTCAGGGCGCCGACCGTGTCCAGCCCATACCCAGTGTCCTGGTACCAGCTCCCCGTCTGATCGGTGAAGGAATCCGTCACCGGAACCGTGTCGTAGCCGATCCAGTCGGCAGTGCCCCGGCCCATGTCGATGTCCTCGGTGCAGGTACCGACGTCAGTCCGGATCCTGATCCGGCCGCGCACCCGGTGCCGCTGGTAATGGGTCGCCGGAGTGTGCGAGCCCACCCGGAGATTCCAGTTGTTCCCGCTGCTCGCTGCTGCGAATTGCACATAGGTCGAGTCCGAGTTGTCCGCCGTGACGGTGGCCAGGGTGCCGGAGGGGATGGCGACACCAGCACCGGCCTTGCGGACCGACAGCGGCCGGAGAACGTCAACGACTGACAAGGCTGCACCTCTTTACCGTCATGGCTGCATCATCCCACGTCGGCCAGTTGCGGGGCGGGCTGCGGCCCGGTCCCGATGAACGTCGCGGTCACCTGGCGGATTCGGCCGATCTTGACGACACGAACCGACTCGGCCACCGGCGCGGCCCAGACCTCGTCTGCGTCGCTCGGGCTGATCAGCACCAGAGGCCGGGCCAGAACCGCGTGGAGCTGGGCCAGGTCGTCCTCTGATTCCACGGCCGCCGTCATGGAGAGGTTCCGGCCACCAGGGGGAGCAGAGGTCACTAACCGCGAACCCATCAGCCCGTTGGCGCTGGTGAAAGGCCGGTCCACACCCCACTCGAACTTACCGGCCACCGGTGCCCAGAGCGGCCCGTCCGGGCTGGTGGTCCGGATCAGGTGTTCCTCGGCATCCCAGTCCAGGCAGAACAGCGGCGGCGCCGCCGGAGGCACCGGATCCTGGAGAAGCTGGACGAAAGCGACCTCCTCATACGGAGGCTCGGAAGTCGTGCTGGCCAGGGTGCCGGGACTGGACTGGCCGACGGTGGGGGTTGAGCTGTCGGTGTCTCCTGCGGAGTGGGTGTGTGTTCCGGTGGAGACGGTCACGACGTTGGTCGTGCTGACGTTGGTGGTCGCCGCCGCTGCCGCATTGATGAACTCGTTGTGCGAGTGCCCTGACGTCGTGTGGTTGTGGGTGGAAGAGCTGGCATGCGTGTGCGGGTTGAGGGACCCACCGGTGGTACCGATGCTGGAGGTCGCTCCCCGGGGGTAGACGGCCGTCATGTCCGGAGTTCCCCCGGTCCCGTCACACAGCCCCCAGAAGTCAGGGATGGATCCGAGCGAACCGCGCCACGCGCAGATGATGCCCACCGGGAGGTCCACTCCGCCGGACGTGTTCTGCCGCGCCCTCAGGTTGCGGTATGGGGGGTCGGTCACGCCCAGGCTGGAAGCGTCGGACGTGCTCGATCCGCCGGACGCCAGGGATGCGCTGGTCGACGAGTTAATGGTGATGGTGTGTGTGTGCGATGTGGTCCAGAGGGCGGCCGAAGGACCGGCGAAGAGACTCTTGTTGGAGGATGTGGCGCCGGTGGACGGGCTCGTGTGAGAGTGGCTGGTCCCGGCGTGGGTGTGGGCCGCAACGCTGTGGGTGTGGCTGTCCAGCGCGCTTGCCACTGTCGCGCCGCCGTTCCCGGCCGCCGCCGCGCCCTTCAGGAACCGGCCGGTCGCGTCCGAGTAATCACTCCATCCTGACATTGAAGTGTCAGGAGCCAGTGCCAGGGCGTTGACGGGGATACCCAGAGGCGTCCCGTCCGACTCGATGTAGACGACTTCCAGCCGGGCCGGGTCGTTGGCGTCCGTGCCGATGGTGGGGGTACCGGCGGCACTGGCCACGGTCGCTGAGTTGACCGCCGAACGGGTGTGTGTGTGGGTGCTCAGGATGGCTGTCGTACCGACCGCACCGTCCGTGGAGTTGAGCGATCCGGCGCCTCCGCCGGTTACTCCGGTGACGGTGTGGGAGTGGCTCTCGTCGTGGGCGTGCGTGCCGATGGTGTGCAGGTGCGTCGCCGCTCCCCCGGTGTTGCCCGGTTCGGTGGAGCTGGTGGCAATGCCCTTGGCGTACTTGCCATCAAGGGCAGTGACCCGGTTCCACCCGCTCGGGACGGAAGCAGCAGTGGACGGCCACATGATGATCAGGCCAGCGGGAAGACCCGGGTCGAACGAGTCGGACCAGTCCGAGATCCTGAGGTCACCGGATACCCGGCCGACCGTCCGCGCCCGGTAGTAGGAACAGCACGATTCCGGCACGTGGTCACAGGTGATGCCGACCCCGGAGCGCGGAAGTGTGAAGTCGACGAAGTCGGCGCACTGGCCAGTCACGAGAGGGCCGAGCATGGCGACAGTCGTCGTGCTCGTGGGGGATGAGATGACCGCCGGGCTGTGCACGGTCCAGAGGTTGACCTGGTCGTCCACGAACGAACTGGTTCCGTCCAGGCGCCCACTGAAGTCAGGACTGGCGATGATGGCGCCAGTCGTACCGTTGCGGATCTCGACGTCGTAGAACCGGCCGGTGAACGGAGCCGTGACCGCTCCGGCGGTGAGGTAGGCGCCCACCGTCAACGGGGCCGACGAGTTGAACAGAGACGTCGTGCCTGCGCCGGAGTTGGTCACCACATCGCCGACCTGGAACCAGTCGCCGTCGATCTCGTGCTGGCTCTGGAACGTGACTGTCCATCCCCCAGCGCCGTCATCAGCATCCAGGATCACCCGCAACCGTTCGGCGCCGAACGGGTCGATGTCCGGCCGGTCGGTGGAAGTGGCCGTTGTGGTGCTGGTGCCGTCGCTGGACCAGACCAGCGAGAGCAGGCCGGTTATCGTGACCATCAGGCGCCATGAGCGCTGGTTCGACCCGGTGTCGTAGTAGGCGGCCAGGGTCTCATCGGACGCCGGGAACCATGCGTCATCACGCTGGGCGTAGACCGTCACCTGGAGGTCTGGAGTGAACAGGGGGAGAGGCGTCTGGAATACGGCCACGGTATCCACGTAGACGGTTCCTGTGCCGCTCACGTTGTTGGCACTGACCGATACCGCGATGGCGCGGCAGTTGGCCATCAGTGCCGGACTCGGGGTGAAGGTGACGTGTGCCCAGGTGCCTGGGGTCAGGGCCGTGGTCGGCCCGCTCTGGTAGACGAAGGACGAATCCTGGAGCTCCAGGTGCGCTATCCAGTCCGTCCCAGTGGTGCCGCTGGGAACCAGCACCCAGGCAGCCAGACCGACACCTGACGCGGTCAGATCCCGCAACGTACCGTGCGCATCGTTGAACCGGAGTTCATCAGCACCGGCGGTCATGGTGTCAGTGACCTTCAGCGCGCCCAGGCCGTCATGGGTCGGAGTGGTAACTCTCGTGACCACCTCGGCACCTTCGCCAGCCCATCCTTGGGTGGTCGACTCGAAGTCGTAGAGCGTGGTGCTGGAGCCGGGTGCGCGTGGGGCCGGAGTGGAGGCATACCCGTCCGGAGCCCCGGTCATCACCATCGACCCACCGATCGGGCAGTCAACCCGCTGGAGTTCGATATAACCGACATCCCCGTCAAAGTCACCGACGTAGGGTGCGCACGCGGTCAGCGTGTAGAACGGCGTGCCGTCCAGCGGGACGACGGTCGGGTTCTCCGGAGACGGGACCGAGCCGACAGACACCGAGAACGAGAGGGTTTCCACGTCGCTGGCATAAGCTGTGTTCTGTCCCAGAGTGGTCCAGATCTGCGCGTGCAGGACATAAGACCCGTTGTCCAGCGGCGACGTCATCCGGTTGACCGAGGGGCCGGAGACGATGCCGGTGTCCCAGACGATCGCGCCGGACAGCGTCACCCAATAGCGGTACTGCCGCGCGTTGAGCCCGTCCAGATCGATCGCGTTGGCCCGGACCGTCGGCTGAGTCGTGTCGCTGATCGTGGTCGTCGCTGTGCCGGAACCGTCCAGGATCTGAGGCGTGAAGCTGGGCGCCTCCCGGGAGTCCATGTCCAGGTACAACTCTTCGATCTTGACACCGGAAGACTGCCCGGTCACGTAGGCGTATAGCACCGTCGCGCCGTCCGGCGGCGCGCCGAACCCCCATGACCCGGTGATGGTGCTCGGGGAGGTGGTGAACGAGGCAGCGGCAGCAGCCACCAGCGCGCCGGAACTGAGTCGCACGGCCCACCAGGCATCTCCGTCCTCCCCCCGTGCGCGCAAGCGCACCTGGTGGCGGCGCTCACCGGCGGGCGGTGAGTCGACCGGGGTCCCGAGGATCAGCGTCGTCCCGGATCCGGACCACAGCGCATATGTGCTGTCGTTGTCGTCCGAGGTCACCCCATACAGGGTCCCGCTGGGAACCGCGCTCCAGCCCGCCCCGGAGGAGAGCGAGCTGGGTCGCAGAATGGTTATCGATCCGATCGGACTCGCCTCCCCATCATCGAACGAGCACGGCTTGCGAGAGCTTCTCCAGGACGGCAGACGCAGCCGCTTCCCCCGCGTCCTTGCCCTGGCCCTGGATCACGATCGCACCTGGCGCGATGGTCACCGTGACAGTCCGGCCAACCGGGTTGTCCACGCTGGCACCATCCCCACCCTGAGCGGCAGCGCTGCCGTTCAGGGTGAAACTGGGGAGGTCGGCGGTCAAGCCGCTGAGTGTCTTCTTGACCGACGAGAACTGATCGGCAAGACCGGACTCGAACCCCTGCATGACCATCTTGCCGGAGTCCCTGAGGATCTTCTTGTCTACCTGCTCCGGACCCTTCCAACTGGGCAGCGACGCGGTCAAGGAGCTGAGGATGCTCCGGACCCGGGCGATCCCGGACTGGATGCCGGAGATTAGGCCGTCGATGATCCGGCGCCCGGCGTTGACCAGCCAGGAACCGGCGCCGGAGAACACGCCGGTGACCGCGCTCCGGACCGATCCGACCGCCGAGAGGGCGCGTCCTACCCCTGACCGGATGCCGGACGCCAGACCGGAGACCACTGAGGAACCGGCCGAGACAAGCCAGGATGCCGCGCTGGACGTCGCGCTGATGATGGCGCCCTTGACCGATGCGATGGCGTTACGGGCCACCGTCATGCCGGTCGACGCCATCGAACTGGCGAACCCGGTGATGAGCCGCGCTCCGGCAACGATCATCGATCCAGCGATGGACAGCAGGGCGTTCAGTATCGCGCCGTTGATCCGCAGGATTCCGCCGAGAATCGCAGGCAGGGAGCGGATCATCCCGGCATTGAACGCTGCGATCAGCGCGACAGCGGCCACGGTTAGTTGTGGTGCGGCGGCGATGAACGCACTCACTAGGGCAGGGATGAGGGTTCCCGCGATGAACTGGATCAAGGCTGGAAGGTTCTGCGCCAGGACATTGATCAGGGTAGTGATCAGTCCGACAGCGGCCGTGATGAATTGCGGGTTGTTCTGGAACAAGGCAACGATCTGGGGGATCAGAGTGCCGGTGAAGAAATTTACCAGGACACCGATGTTCTGCGACCAGGCCTGAACTAGTGACGTGAAGATGTCAAGAGCGGCCTGGAAGAACTGAGGGTTGTTCTGGAACAGTTCGGTGATGGCCGGAATAATCTGGTTAGTGACGACATCGACGATCGTCCCGATATTCGTGATCAGGCCCTGGGTGAACTGCTCGATCGCCTTGACGCCCTGGGCCAGCAGTTGCGGCCCCTGGGTCTGGAGGGTGTTCAGCAACGCGGGGATGACGTCGTTCTGGATGGCCGAGACAAGACCGGGCAGCGCATTCCCGATCCCCTGGACGATCGCCAACATCAGGTTGGTGCCCAGGAGGAGGAGCTGAGGCAGGGCCGAGATCAGCGCGGAGAGAATCTGTGGGATCGCCGTGATCAGGGCGGTAGCCAGAGACGGAAGCGCGCCGAGGATCCCTTCGATCAGACCTTGGACCAGCCGGAGCCCGGCAGAAATCAGGATGGGGATCAGGCCGATGAGACCGGTTACCAGGGTGACAGCGATCTGGACGACAGCAGGGAGCAGCGTCGGGAGAGCCTTGACGATCCCGTCCGCCAGGCCGTTGATCAGCGCACCGGCCGCTTCGACGATCTTGGGGGCAGACTTAGCCAGCGAGTTGACCAGAGAGGTGACCAGTCCGATTACACCCTGGATCACTTCGGGGATGATCGTCGGGAGCGCGTCGGCGATCCCCTCTACGATCTTGATCATTGCGTCCGTGACCTGGGACCGGAACGCGAGGATCTTCTGAACGATGCCCGGGAGGTTGGCGGCCAGGAATTGCAACCCCTCCGCTATCAACCTCTGAATGAAGTCGATAGCAGAACTGAATGCCTCCCCCCAGGAATCGAAGCTGGTGAGAAACGTCCTCACCGAGATATAAGCCCTGGACAGCCAGTCAATACCGCGGCCCAGACCTGATATCAGGTTGCCCAGGCCCTTGATGAAGTCCTGGAAGAACACCGTGGCACCGGGACTAGCACCGGCGATAGACGTCAAGAAGCTGGAGAAGTCTTTACCCAGGCCAGGAAGAACGGATGCGATCCCCTTAAGGAAGGGGGTGGCAGCGGCGATCAGCGCGTTGAATCCAGGCAGAGCGTTTTGGACCAGTCCAGCAAGACCCTGGGCGAAAGGGACGATAGCGGGAGCAAGATCCTTGAACGCGTTCTTGACCTGGGGACCGATACCGATGACCAGATTCTGGAAGATGCCGAGAGCATCAACTAGTGGTTTCAGGATGGGCTGGGCTGCGTCCTGAAATACCTTCTTGGTCGTGTCAACCAGGGATTTGGCCGCTGACTGGAGCTCCGGTTCTTTCTTGAGAAGGACCGCGCCCAGGCCGATCAGTCCGGCGCCGAACGCCAGCAGCACGCCGCCAGCGATGGCCGCGCCCAGGGCCGGTCCGATGACGGCAGCCAGACCGGCGACGATGCCGAGACCGGCCACGACCAGGGCAGGCAGTAACAGGCCAGGAAGAGCAGAGAACCCGCTGGTCAGACTCTTGCCAAACGCCTTGACCGCGTCCAGGCCCATGCTCAGGAATGAGCGCTTTACCCGGTCCTCGGTCTTCTTGGTGCTGGTGTTCTTGTCCATGCCGGTAGAGAAGGCCTTACCCGCAGCGGATCCGCCCTCTTTGCCCGCCTCTTCCCCGGCCTTACGTACCTTGTCCTTGTCGACCGGGACTTCTACCGGGTCTACATGGATCTTGGCAAGCTCCGCATTTAGCTCAGCTTCAACCTTTTTGGCGAAGTTCTTGACGTCGCCGGTTATCTCGACTTTGGCGGAACCGACGTCTGTCACGTGCCTACCCTACGCGCCCTGTGATCCGGGGGTTAGAGGGCAATTGGGCTAGGCTGTCCGGCATGGATGTATCCCGAGCGCAACTGTCCAACCTCGGCAGCGAGGTGGAGCTGGTAGACCCGGCCTGGCCCTGGACGGTCCGCGTTGAGCTCTCCGAAGAGGCTGACCGCCCGGCAGTTCTCGGGATCTACGTCTGGGCGCGTGACGATCAGTCGGCCATCACCTCCACCGTGCTGGCCCAGATCCCGGTACGACAACTCGCCAGCGTAGCCGCGAGCGCGCTCCGGGGGGAGGGAGAGGCCCAGTACAGGATGCTGGCGAGACCTCGCCCGTCCGGCTCCCGTAGCTGGCCGCCGGACCACTTCCAGCGAGTGAGCCGGGTAGGCGCGTGGGCACGTGCTACCGGGCGGCCTGGCGGGGCGGCCGGGGCAGTCTCGGAGTTCTGGGGTGTGCATTACCGGACGGCGCGCCGGTGGCTGGCAGGACGGCAGTAGGTTTCGGCCCGGCCAGAGTCTCGAACTCCGCCACGGCCTTCTCCCGGTTGCGGCCCCTCCTCCCCTTGATCATCGGATCGGTGTCCAGTAACCGGAGAAATTTGTCCCGGTCTTCCTTCTTCTCGATCCCGCTGATGACAACCGAGAAGACGGCATCCAGAGCGGCGCCGATCGGCTGGATGTCCCACCGGAATCCAAGCTTGGCCAGTTCCCCTCCTACCACTGTCCAGTGAGTGGTGGCGACGGAGGCCAGGACGCATGCGGAGTGCATGGTTCTCCCGGTGGCCTCCTCGAGGGCGTCCACCAGGGCCGTGGTCAGCTCTTCCGGGTCGATGCCCCCGGACAGGAGCATCTCGTCCAGACTGTTCGGGTCGTCTGGACTTGACACGATGAAGTCAAGAACGGCGTGGAGGTCAGCCGTTACGAGCACCGGCCACCAGTCGACAGCGGGGAGGGCCGGAACGTCGAACGTCCGACCCCCCAACTCGATCTCGATGGCCCAGCACCTCATTGAGGCGAGCGGGTCAACGTCCACGTCAGTCCGCCAGGTTCCGGGCCAGATCCATCAGCCGAGTGACCGTGTCCGCCGGGGTGGCGCCGTCCCACTTCGGAGCATGCTTGCGCTCGGGTACGGCCGCGAAGTCGTCCCAGTGCGAGAGCTTGTAGTGGTACGTGATCGTGCCCGTGGGCAGCTCGATCCCCACGACGAAGTAGCCGCCCTCGAACATCGGCGAGTCGTCCGGGTGGTGCTCTTTGCTCCGCCACGAGTCGTAGTTGCTGGCAGCGGCTCCGGCCAGCACGGCGGTCAGCGCACGGCGGTGGTCATACAACTCCCCGAACGTGTGGTGACCGTCGGTGATCTGGTCGGTGTTGATGCCGTCCGAGGGAACCCAGCGGTCGCCCTCACGAGAAAGGTTGCTCACGCCTGGGGCCGATCCTTGATCGGACGGCCGACGATCCCGTACGGCTCCTCCGAGGTGCTGAGCAACGGCGGGTCCACCACAGTGGCCGGGCGCGGCACCGGCCCGGCGCGGCCGGTGTCCGACTTGATACCCGCGCGCATCGCGCTGTCCTTGGCCTCGATCAGCTTGTTCAGCGCCGTGGTTAGTTCGGGAGAGTCCACCAGAACAGTCCGGATGATCTCGATGGCGCTCTGATAGAACGGCCGGGAGAACCGCTGGAGCACCTCGGGGAGGTGCGAGAAGCAAAGCCATTGGAGCGCGTCGCGCACGCCCGGATGGCGGCCCTGGGTTGCGGCGTCCGCGTGCTCGCGGGTGCCCAGGATGGTGGACGGGTCGGGTTCTCGGCCGACGGACATCATTGCCTCTTCCTTTTCTTGGGTCGGTAGCTGAGCTGGAGTTTGAGGAGTTTACGGCGCGCCTGTTTGGCCTCGCGACGTTCTTCCGCGCGGCGCTGGGTGCGCTTGCCCCGAGAGTTCATGCGTGCTTGCGGGAAGCCTTCTTGGCCGGAGCCTTCTTGGTTGCCGCGCGCCGGGACTCGCGGTTGTCATCATCGGCGAACGCCTGAACGGCGAGAGTGACGAACGGTGCCGTGTCCGCGAGGGTGACCGTCCCGTCCAGCATCTGATCGTCCAGCCAGTCCTTGTCCACCTGGTTGGCCATCACGGAGTCGATGATCCGGCGGGTGCGCTCCAGCGCGGCAAGAACCTGCTCCCCGTTCCAGCCGTCGTTGGCGCTCTGAAGCTGGACGAGGATCCGCTTCCATACCAGGATCTGTTCGGGCCTGGGGAACTTCACCCAGATCTTGCGGCCCATGAATTCGATCTCACGCTCGGGCCGGTCCTCGGCAACCACGGTAGTCTCATCACTCATGGGGCCACTGTAACCCAGACTGACAGGGCATCTCAGCCGATGGTCACCCGGAAGCCCGGAGTGGCCCCGGCCACCTCGCGCAGAGCAGTAGCGAGGTATGGGCGCCCCACGCGTGCGGGCTGGTGCACCTCGCGTGCATAAACCGTCCGGCCGTCCACGGTGAACTCCAGCTTTCCACCGGGCCGCTTCGCCCGGATGGTCAGCGCGCGGCGCCCGTTATGCACGGCCGCTGCATACTCGGCCGTGTAGAGCACGGTGCCGACCACGAGGGCGCCGCGTACGCTGACGTCCATCTGGCCGGAGGCACGCAGGAGACCGGTGTCCACGGGCACGAGCACCTGGGACCGGTTGAAGGTCTTGCGGGTGACCCGGCCAACCAGGCTCCGGGCACGCCGGATCCCTACCTCCTGGAGCTTGGCCCGGTCGATGTGCAGGTCAGCCATGGCCCCGACAATACCGCTTGACACCTCCCCGGCATGGCGGTAAGGTTCACTACGAAATACGGCGTGAGTACCCAACCCATCAAGCCCTTCGCCCGAGCAGGACTCATCACCAGGCCGTCACGAGCTGGAATCCGTTGAGACCGGGGACGGCAGCCGATTCGAGGTCGGAGAAGGGCACGAAATACGGCGTGAGTGCCTAACCAGCACGTAGGGCCGGGCAACAGATCACGCACTGCTGGGTCAGCCGAGCGACTCTCCGCCCCTTGGTCGGGGCGGACTCGCGAGGGGCTGGAGGTTCGATTCCTCCCTTGATCGCAACTCGGGCCGGGACGCTAATCCCGGTGGCGAGCCAGGAAGGTGGCCCTTCCGGACGCGGCCGACCATTTCCATGACCGACCATGGAAATGGTCGGCCGTGCTTTCCTGCCGATATACCTGGGAGAAGCATGATCAAGAAGCTGTCCGTTCTGCTGGCCAGTATCGCCCTGGCACTGGACCTCACGGCCGTCCCGGCGACTGCCGCCGCGAGCGACTGTCCAGATCTCCGGTTCTGCATCTGGACCGGCGACAACTTCACCGGCTCCCGGTACGAGTACAGTCGGTCCAACTTCACCGACACCGGCAGCCCGACACACCCCCTGTACAACGGCATCCGCCTGCCGTCCGGCCTGACCAACCAGGGCAGCTCGTTCTACAACCGGCTCGGGCAGTACTGGGACGTCAACATCTACGACGCCGTGAACTGCGACGCGGGTCAGTGGTTCCGCACGGTGGTCAACGGCCAGGCAGCGAACGCGGCCGGGTCGGACTGGCAGAACCGGGTGAGCTCCATCCAGCTTCAATCAGCTTCCCCGTTGCACTGCTGATCAAGAAGGAACGGCTGTAAGGTAAAAGACTTAGCGGTGGCCCCGGGTGCGCTTAAACCCCCCGGGGCTACCTGCTTGTCAGGATGACTCCGGACCTGCCTCGTTGCAATCGCATGCCGGACCCTGGATGACCACGGACATGACTCCGCCGACACAGCCGCCCTGAATCGAGATAGGTTGCCACTCACGCGGGAGCGTGCGCCGGACTCGGCTCGGGACCGCAGCGATGAAACAACAGATGGCGCGCCGCATGGCTGCCGCATCGTCCATGATCACCTGGGTGACCGCGTCCCACTGCTCGCCGGTCGGGATCTCCGTCTCGTCCGGCGTCGGCATACAGCGGATCACACCCAGCTCCAGTGTGATGGCCCAGGCGTTCGTGCCCTTGGGCAACGGTGCCTCGTCCTGCTGGGGGAAGACCGAGGAGCTGGGGAGGAACCCAGCCGGGCGCACCCATCCGAGTCCCTCGCAGCACTCGTCCTGGGTAGTTGACAGCAAATGGTCAACCACGGTGCCCGCGCGGAACTGCACGTACGCCGGAGGATTCTCGACCTTGTCCAGCTCCTGGGCGAAGCAGGCCAGGAGATCGCGCGCGAGAGGCATCACCGATGGGTCGTGAACAACCATGTCAGCTCCCCGCCGGAACGACGGTCATCCGGTCACAGGCCCCGGGGATGTCGGGCGAGAGCAATAGTGGGGGCGCCTGTCGCCTGCTCGGATTCAGGGCGGCGATCACGTCGTCCACCTCGCGGATCCCGGTCCGGCCGTCGATCGGGTCGGGAGAGGACACCTCGACCTCCACGCCCTGCCGGGACAGCCGGGTCATTTTGGCCGGGAGCTTGCACGCTCCGCCGTTCAAGCTCTTGGCATACTCGCACGCGAGCATCGCCGTAGCGATCGCCAGCGCCTCCGGCAGCGTCCGGCCCAAGTCGTAGGTGACCTCGAAGGACCCCTCCTCCCCGGGTTCGGTGGAGAAGTTCTGGCAGACCGGCCAGCATTGGCCGTCGATGCGCACCAGCAGGTAGGTCCCGCCGGTGACGTCCACCCGGTACGCGCTGGCCGGGATCACGTCCTCGCCGACCACCACCTCTTCTACTGCCGTTACCGGCCCGCGCAGCACTACCGCGCACGCCGAGTCTCCGCAACACGCTGACGAACACCCGGAGTTGAACCATCGTCCACTGAAGAGGAACAGACCGCCAGGAACGCCCAGGCCGGACAGTCCGGGCGCCACGGGGAAGGTCTGGTAGAGGATCTCTGCCCGGTTCGCCTGACTCGGCCGGACGGTAACCGGGCATGGCCCGTACTGGCGTCCGGTCGCGGCCCACAGGTAGGTAGATGACAGCCATAGGGCCATGTCCTTGGTCGTCTGGGGGTAGTCGTTCCAGCCGGAACAGACCTCGGTCGGAACCACCACATCCCATGAACACGGAATCGTCATCAGCAATCCCCTCCAGGGAACGACTTTACAGCCCGTGGGGTCCAGAGGTAGCCGCTGGCCACCCCAGGTGTCCAGGGCCACGGAGAGACCGGACATCCCGCGTCACCGTTGGAACCGGAGGCCGACACCGCGAGGTTCAGGCCCAGAGCAGCGGCGCCGTGCGAGGCGTGCTCCCCGGAGGCCGACACCGCGAGGTTCAGGCCGAGCGCGGCGGCGCCCTGAGAGACCCGTTCCCCGGTGGCCGACACCGCGAGGTTCAGGCCAAGCGCCGCCACACCCTGGGAAGCCCGTTCCCCGGTGGCCGATACCGCGAGGTTCAGGGCCAGGGCCGACACACCCTGGGAGCGTGCCTGACCGGTGGCCGATACCGCGAGATCCAGGCCGAGCGCCGCCACACCCTGGGTGAGAGCCTGACCGGTGGCCGATACCGCGAGGCCGAGACCCAGATCTACCGAGCCTTCTGCCGGTCCGGCCCCATCGGGGACGAACACGACATCAACGAAATAACACCCGTCGTTGAAGCTTGACGCCGGGAAGTCAACATTGCCCGATGCGCCACTCGTGAAGCGCCCGGCGTTGGATGGCGTCGACAGGTCGCCGTTCGTCAGCGGCCACGAGAAAGATCCAGTCGCGACGTACCGGTTGGGGGTCCGGATGGTGGCGCAGACCATCGTTCCGGCGAGCACGTGCGCCGGGGAAGTGAGGGCGACCTCGTTCCACGAACCCGGCGTTCCGGGACTGGCGAAAGACGCATCTGCTCCGCCGATCTTGGACTGATCGGAGTTCAGGAACAGGTTCGCCTTGACGGCCTCCCCGCCTGGCTGAGCACCGGTGGGGAAGTACCACCGGATGGCTGTGAAAGTTCCGTCCACGGCCGGGGTGATGTACGTGCCCATCGAATACGAGTCGGACCCGTCGGCAGCGTCCGGCGTAGCAGGGGTCTGGCTGGTGAACAGAGAGGCCATTGTCGGCCCCCGATCAGGTGCTGGAGCCGGTGATGGTCAGCGCCGTGATGTCGTATGCGCCGCTGGCGTTGAACGCCTGGTCACCGGTGAGCGCGTCGAAGCCGTAGAACGTCCCGGCCGTGGAAGCACTGAAGAACAGGGCGTGCGTGGCACCGGCGGCCGGGGTGCCGGTGTAGGAGTACGGGACGCCGGTCGCCGTAATCACGCCCGCTGCCACCGTGCTGGCGAGCTGGCGCCGCTGGGCCGAGGTCTGGTCCCCGGCGGTTGCACCACTGCCGACCCCCACCCAGATGACGGCCTCGTTGCCGTCGTCCAAGATCGCGTTGATTCCTGCGGTGTTGAGCGGCATGGCCGGACCCCTTCTTGACACTTTACAGTCAGACCGGTTGATAGACGAACAGATCATCTATCAACCGGTCTCGAACCCCTAGCTGGAGAGCGACAAGCAACCACAGTGCGCCGCAGGAGGCGCAAGCTGGGTCCAGATCGGCAGGTGATGCGTGTCGGTCGGGATCGCCGTGAACAGCGGAGACGGTGCCTCCGCCACGTCGACCACAACGTCATACGGGCCGACGCCCCACGGGGTGCCCTTGCGCGTCCGGCCGACCACCGTGAAGGTGATCAGGTCGTTGGTGATGGTGATGTCCTCGGACAGCGCACCCTCGACCACCCACGGGAGCAGGTTGTAACCGAAGAACGGGAGCGGGTCACCGGGGAGGCACTCCTCCTCGGCGTTGCCCATCCAGACCTCCAGCGCGAAGTTCGCCGTAGCGAAGTCCGACTCGGTCACCGGGAATCCGATGACGCGGTCCTGGTCGTCCATGTACGGCTGGAGACCCGTGATGATCGTGAAGAGCTCCGGGTCCACCTCCTGGAACTGGATCGACACGTCGTACCAGTTCAGGCTCGGCGCCGAGCGCTGGTTGATGATCGCCCGTCCGTTGGCGTTGCGCTGAAGGAAACGCTCGCCGTCCTCGGTGTTGGGCGTGAGCACGGCCTGAACGTAGCCGTCGCTGACGGCATACGCGCAATCGCCGAACTCGGGGTTGCCACACTCGTCCAGGCGGGTCACGCGGAGCGTTTCCCCCTGAAGCGGGCGGGCACAGACGAGGTTCGTCATGGTGAAGTGACCTCCAGGGGATCGAACTCAGCGCGACCAGCGAAGCAATCGAACGCGACCGAGTAAGCACGCTCGGCCACCATGAGAACCTCATTCGTCGCGTTCTCGAAAGAGCTGTAGACCTGCACCTCGGGCGCACGCCACACGGTGGTCTGGCCGGTGACGATGACCGACCCGGCCGGGTAGGCGCCGAACGCCCAGACGCTCCCCATCGGGGTGACCTTGCGGTTGCCGTCCATCAGCACCAAGCCAGCCTCGAACGCGAACGCCGCGACCTCGACCGGCGCATGGATGTAGGCCGTGTAGCCGTACCCGTGCACCGTGTAGGCGTAGCGCTCCAGGGCGCCGATCACGTCAGTGATCAAGCCCGGGTCGTAGCCGGTGGGGATGTCGGCAGCCTCCCCGTTCAGGTTGAGGATGCCGAGCGCGTTGCCCTCGAAGTCCAGGCCGGTCCAGAACGCGGCTTCCACCGTGGCCTGTTCGCCGGACTCCAGGCGACGACGCACCTGGGCCTCAAGCTCCGGCCGGGTGTAGCCGACCGCTCCGCAGTCCAGCGTGGCCAAAGCGACGAACACGCCGGTGTCGACCTCGTCGTTTCCCGGGTCGAGCGGCTTGACCGGCGCCTCTCCCGGGTCGTAGCAGTTCACGCCGAGCGGGTAGGCGCCGCCACACGTCACGGGGACGTAGCGGACGCCACCACCTTCCCCGTGCTGGGGGAGGTCGAGCGGCCCGGAGGCCGCGTCAAACAGGCCGTACCGGCGCCGGAGAGGTTCCGGTGCGGGGACGGTCAGTCCAGGAATCAGTGCCACGTGCTCACCTCCTCAGGTGGTTTGTTCCAGGTAGGGCCGGTGCCCGGAAGCACCGGCCCTCCGAGGGGGTGGGTTACGGGCAGCAGCCGACGACGCCGGAGACGTCCACCGGCACCTGGTAGAGGCGCGAGTCCGCGCACATCTTCATGACGTTGAAGCCGTCCTCGGCGAACAGCGCCGTGAACTGGTTCTGGGTGAGCAGCGCGTTGTCGTAGACGGTGTCAAGCTGGACCACGTCACGGACCGGCTTGACCCAGGTCCCGGCCGGGTAGGCCAGGAACTTGACCGACGTCGGGAACGCCGTGATGGGAGTCTGAGCACCGGGGCCTCCGGACAGGCCGGAGGCCGCGTCCTGCCAGTCGTAGACGAAGCGCGGAACCGCGTGCCGGGTCGTGAACGCGGCGAGGATCTCGCCGTCCGTGACGTTGATCGCGGCGACTCCGGCCCGGCGGGCGAGCGCCGCACGGATCGGGGCGATCACCCAGGCGGGGAGGACGATCTCGATCGTCGCCGTGCGGCCCATGCGGTTGCGGTACTTCATGTCCTCGATCGCGAGCTCCACGGCCGAGAGCAGCGCGCTGGCCGCATCGTCGCCGGAAGCGTCGGCGGAGATGACGACGGCCGCGCCGGAACCGGCGACGATGCGCGCGATGACCGACTCGTTCACCTTGTGCGCCAGGGCGACCATGGCGCCCTGGCTGAACCGGGTGACCGCCTCCGGGTAGCCCCGGCGCTGGAGCAGCGCGCCGGTGATGCAGATATACGCGACGTCCAGCCGGACCTCGACGAACGGCGGGCAGGGGATCTCGACACAGACCTTCTCGACGCCGTTCTCCACGTCGTACTCCGTCAGGATGACGTCACCGTCGTCGCCGATCGAGTCGAAGATGGAGCCGAAGTTGGGGCCGCCGTTCTCGGGGATGAAGAAACCTCCCCGGGTGGCCTGGATCTCCGGGATGTCCAGGATGCCATCCAGGGTCTCCAGCGAGCACAGGTCGTAGATCGTCTCGGACGGCGCGCACCAGCCGACCGCTGCCGTGAGGGACTTACCGGCCTGGACCTGGGCCGTCATCGCTGCGGTCAGGGAACCACCGACGAGACGGTCCTCGCTCATCGCGTAGTCGATGACCTTGAGCGCGTCCTTGGTGTCGGTGATCCGCAGCTCCTCGGGGAACTCGCGGTTGAACTGGACGTTGTTGTGCCGGACCATCGATCGGCCGCCGATGGCGAACCGGCCATGGCCGAGGTCCCGGACCTCGCCCTTGCGGGTGGCGGTGGAGTAGCTGGCCAACCTGCGCTCGATCAGAGCGCCCGCGTCCGCGAACGAGGCAATGACGTTGCCCGCGCCGGGAGCGTCGCTGGATGCGGTCATGGACGCATAGACCGGCGCATCGGCGGTGACCGGCGCCGGGTCGATGGTGGACCGGGTAGCGACCACGGCCGGGGTGGGTTCCGGGGTGGCGACCGGGGCAGGCTCCGGCACGACGACCGGGGCGGGCTCGGGGGCGGCGACCGGGGCAGGCACGAGACCGGCGGAAAGCTCGGCGCGTGCGGCGACAGCGGCAGCGGCCGACTCGACCCGGCGGGTGTCCTCGGTGTTCACGGAGCCGAAGAGGTCGCGGGTCGCGGTGAGGAGCTCGGCGGAGCTGGTCTCGTCGGACACCACGGTCTGGGCGAACGCCCGTACCTGGGCCAGGAATGCAGCGAACTCTTCCGCGCTGAGCGCGGTCAGGTCAGCCGGAATTTGGAACGGGAACATGTCGGATCCTCACGTGGTAGCCGTGTGGCTGATCGACGTCTGGCCGGTCCGAGGCGCTGACACCAGGATGTCAACCGCCAGCCTAGCAGCCGGGTGGCCACCTCGGCCGGAATGTCCGCCGGATCGTGTGTTGACACTTCCCCGTCATCACTGTAAGGTTTCGCCTATGACTGCCAAATCGCTCCGAGAGCTGGTCCCTGGAAGCACGGTGTGCGTGGTCGGGCGCGGCGAGGCTGTTCCGATCCATAGGCACATGTTCGTGAAGAGGCTGACCAAGACCATGTTCGTGGTCTCGCGCATCGTGGCGGGCAACGAGCGCGAGACCCGCTACTCGTTCACGGACGGCCGAGAGGTCCAGGGCCGGACCGTCGCCGCTGTGAAGTGCCAGGCCCAGAAGAGTTGACACCTCCCCGTCATCACTGTAAGGTTGTCCTCATAAGCAACACCGAGCGGAAGGACCACCACCGGCGATGAGCACCCAGACCCGCGAGCGGAACTACAAGAGGAACCCCCATACCGCGCGCTTCCTGATGGCCTTCCACGCCGGATCCGCTGGCCTCCCGGCCGACGTCGCGCCGGAAGCCGACCTTCTCGATGAGGTCCCGGTGCAGGCTCCGGCCTACCAGCCGAGTGCCGCTCAGGTCGCCCTGATCAGCAAGCTGATCCTGGAGGTCCACGCCCTGGATGCCGAACTGGGCTCCCAGGCTGGCACCTACACGGCGGCCATGGACCGCGAGGGTGCCTGGACCCGGGAGAACACCTTCCGCTGGATCGGCAACCTGATCAAGAAGTCCCGCGAGTTGCGCGCCTCCGCTCCGGCGCCGACCACCGTCGTTCAGGTGGCGGACGGCCGCTACGCGGTGGAGGAGGACGGGGTCCTGAAGTTCTTTAAGGTCAAGAACGGCCGCAAGGCCGGGATGGTCTTCCTGGACATCCAGGCTTCTGACGAGTGGCACGGGGTCCGCAACATGGGCCGCTTGCGCGCCGTGCTGGCCCTGATCGCCGCCGACCCCAAGGGCGCGATGGTCCGGTACGGCCGGGAACTGGGTGAGTGCGGTCGCTGTGGGCGCGTGCTCACCAGTGAGTACCGGAAGGCGGGCATCGGCCCGGTGTGCATCGACAAGTAACACCAGGCGGGGGGACCTACCGAGTAGGTCCCCCCGCACCTATCAGGGGAGAGGCAATGCGAATTCTGGAGGTCCGTCCCGCACGGGTCAAGGCGGCACTGGTGGAGATCGGGGACATGCTCGTGAGCTCCCCGGTCGGCGCCGATGGGCCGCGTCCGTCGCGCTGGCTGGGCAAGGTGAGCGAACACGTGATCGTGGAAGACGAGGCCGTACCCGCTGACTGGCGCATCTGGCGCCTGGAGCTGGTCGGCGATCAGGCACCGACCGAGACGGCGAAGGTTCCGGCCGACGGCTGGGTCTGGGTGCACCTGCCGAGCGCAGATCTGTGAGCGCCCGGACCGTGCACCTGGCCAACCCAGGGAGTTACACAGGTAACGAGACCAATAGGGGGTGGCGGCCGTGACCGCTCTACAGGTCCAGGTCGGATCGACCATCACGAACGGCTCCAGCGCCCTGCGGATCACCGAGAGAGGTACGGCTCAAGGGGGGTGGTACGGCATCACCATCTCTTTTCTCGGCGTAGGGGATGTGAAGCGGCCTCAGTCGCCCGCCTTCGTCCCTGACGACCTTCTCCCCGCGTGGCGCCACGTGCCGTTCGAGTGGACCCCGGTGGTGGGCAGTGGCCTGGAGGAGCGGTACGTCTGGGGCGCCGGGTGCCGGTGGCTTCAGCGCGAGGTCCGCAAGGTCGAGCCGGTGCCGGTGGACTGTCGGGCCGAGCACGTGGCTGTGTTCTTGTCCGCGATGATCCGACCCCTGGAGGACTGACCGGTGAGGCTCCCAGACTGGGCGTACGCGCGCCTGGAGCGGGTCTACCTGGACCAGCGGAGCGCCCATCGCAAGGAGAGCGCGGCCCAGGCGGACCAGGACAACCAAGCGCTCCAGGCCTGGGCCGACCGGATGCGCGACGCCCACGACATGGGCACGTGCGGCGGCGCGGCGGCCGGGTGCCTGTACGTACCGTGCGTCCCGCTGGTGAGACTGTTGACACTTCGCAGTCAAGACGGTAAGGTTGGCTCATGAACAACGGGAACGCACACCAGAGCGCATGGTCCGCTGACTTCCACGCCAACCGATCCAGCAACACCCCGGACCAGTGCCCGGTGGAGGGCGGTTGCGGGGGTGACTGCATGGCAGTCCACCCCCGGGGCATCGTGGTGGACGCGGCGGGCCGGTGGCACGCAGTCCCCCCGATCAACCCGGACGACATGCTCCCGCTGTTCGTGGAGCACTACGCCTGAGGGGACGGAGAAGGCCCCGGACCATCGGTCCGGGGCCTTCTTCCGCGTGTGGGCGCCGGTCCGGTCGGCCTTGCGTCGGGTCTACCCCGCGCGGACACGTTCCCCCGGCCAGGGCCAGGGTACGGCGGCCCGAGGGCCGCTACCCACCCCCTCCGCCTGAATCAAGCGGCTGGCTTGATGACCGTCGCGCCCGGATGCTTGGCAGCAAACGCCAGCGCGGCGGCCTCGCTGGTCTTGGTCACCGTCAGCCCACCCGGCAACTTGACCTTGTAGTTGACCCGCTTGTTCTTGCATGAACAACCGATGGCTACTGCCCTCCGTCTCCCAGCGCGGCGGCCAGGGCCGCTCGCTCTCCGTCCTGCACGATCTTGATCTCGGTGATCAGCCGCCCGCGTGCCGACTGGGCTGCCCGGTCCTCGGCCAGCGCCCGGCGCACGGCGCCCTCGATGTCCACCGTCTTCACGGTAGCGGACATCTCAGCGACCGGCCCGAGCGCTGCCGTCAGAGCGACCTGGCGCCCGGCCCGGCTGAACGTGCCGGGGATGGGGAATCCGGGCTCGGCGTGCGCACGCGGTCCGGGGGAGAGGGCTAGCACTTCGACCAGGCTCAGTCCGTTCGGGGTCTCGCGCCAGTCTCCGGACACCTTGCGCCGGTCCAGCGCCGCGCGCTCGGGCGCGTCGCAGGCCAGCTCGATCACGCCCGCCACCACGATGCCGTGCGCGTCCTCGTAAGCGCGAACGTGGGCGGCTACGGTCTTGGTGTCGTAGGCGGCCATGGCCGGGCCAGCGGCCAGATCAAGACCGGCGTGACGCCCTCCGACGGTGATGCGACCGGCCCACACGGTGTCACCGTCGTGCGTCTCCACCGGGAACCGGTTGAACCAGGCGTACCCGTCGGACTCGTCCTTGGGCGCGGTCACGCACACGTCGGAGTAGCCGACGTGACAGGTTTGCCAGGTCGCGATGTGGCCGTACACGCGTCCGGTTTCCCAGTCGAAGGTGATCGGGGTCGGACCGGTCAGCGAGGGCATGTCGAAGTCGACGGCGAACGGCCGGGTGTTGACCGTCGCCGCACTCGCGATGAGCGCGGCCAGCTCGGTGGTCTCAGCCGCTGCCTCGGTGTCCTCAGTGATGAGTTCCAGCGGGCGACTGGTCTCGGCGAACGCGGGGATCGTCACGAGGGTGGCGGCGCGCACCCGCCCGGCAGTCACCAGGAGCTCGATCTTCGGCTCCTCCCCGTCGTGCGCTTCCATGTGCGCCTCGATGTCCTCCCAGGTGATCGGCTCGTCCGTGCCCTCGATCACCGGGACGCCCTCAAACGAGTCCAGGTCCACGCTGGGACCTAGCGTGCCTGCGCTCATCAGGTGCATGGCCTCGCTGACGTCCTCGGCCAGGCGCGGCATGTCCTCCCGGCTGGCGTCGTCGAACATCTCGCCGGTGGCCCAGACGGCTTCCATCGTGGGGCTGAGGCCCTTGACCGAGGCGGCATCGATGAGACCGGCAGCGACCGCTTCCTTGACGGTGGCGACGGTCGCGGTCTGCACCACGCCAACCGCTACGGCGCCGTCATGGCCACCCTCGCGGGAGCGCACCCACTCGAACGAGAAGGGAACCTCGGCCAGGCTGATGGCGCCGGACTGGAAGCGGCGGCCGTCCCCGGTGCTCAGGCCGATCGGTGCCAGCATCGTGCGGAACTTTGAACCCATGACTGTCCTCCTCGTTCTCAGGTTACCGGTCGGCTTGTGGTTGGGGGCGCGCTCTGGTCGATCGGTACCTCGATACCCTGGGCTTCCAGCGCTCGGATGAGGGCGGCCTGGTAGTTCTTCAGGTCTGTGTGCTGCTGGTTGACCAGGTTGTGTACGACTCCGACCCGGCGCGCCACGATGAGCCCGGTCGTCGCGGTCATCATGAGAGTGGCGACCGTGGCCACGTCAAGCACGTCTTTGAGGGTCATCGGCGTGACCTCATCTGCCGGTCAGTCACATCCACCGATTCGCCCTTTTCGAGTAAAAGAGACGCGCATCGGCAGTTGATCACTTCTTGTGCTGGTCCGAGAGGGTCGCCCGGAAAGCGCAACTCGAAACCACCGACGATGAACGGCTGATCGAGCGGCACCCGCTGGCCGTCCGCATCCCGGTGGTGCGGCCGGGTCCGGCCGTCCTCGGTCGCCAGCCAGAGGTGCTCATACTCGGTGTCCGGGTCCTCGGCGGCGAACGCCAGGAAGGCATCGTGGCGTCCGGCGGACAGTGCGCCGATCGTCTCGGTCCGGGCGATCGTGGTCGCCCGGTTCGGCCAGCGCTCCGATTCGGTCGTTGACAGGACGTCGTCAACTCTGGCAGTCAGCTTCGGAATGCCCTCGCCCAGGTTTACACCGTGGCTGATCTGTCCAGCAGCGAGCCCGTAGACCTCGTCCGGGATACGCACCAGACGGTTGCGCGCCTCAGCGAGGTAGTGCGTGACGAACGGGCGCCGGTCCCAGGCGAACTCCTCACCCAGCAGCCGGACGTACGAACGGCCTACCGCGTCCTTGATCTCGCCCTGCACGATCAGGCCGACCGCATCGCGCCACAGGGGAGCGAGAGCGTGAATAGCGTCGATGTCCGGCGGCGCACTGCCGCGCAGCACCCGGCGCGCCGCTCGCACCATCCAGTCCGACAGTGCCGCCCAGACCGCACGCCGGATCGAGCGCTCCACCTCGGCAGCCTCGATCAGCGCGTTCAGTCGCTGCGGTAGCCACGGGTCGGTGCCCTGCCCGTCCCACGCCGGGCCGGTCACAGTTGCTCGCTCACGTAGTTGTGATCGGTCCAGATGTCCCCGCACATGTGCGGGCCGGACTTCCAGCAGTGCCGGGGGGTCTCCTCCACAGGTCCCCTCAACTTGTGGTTCGCCTGGATCAAGACGTCCTGGACCCTCCTGGGAACTCCGCCCTTCAGCACGCCGGAGTCATACGCGTTATCCAGGCGGGCCTTGATGTCAGGCGGCAGCCTCAGTCCCCGGAAGTCCAGCGGCAGGCCGTTCAGGTACGACGTCAGCAACCGGTGTGCCCACTCCGGAGCCTGGGGGGACCGTGCTGGAGGTCCCCCCACTGGGGTGTTTTCGCTGGTCACCATGACACCTCCAGCGCGAGATAGACGATCGACAGCAGTGCCAGAGCAGTACCGGCCAGGATTGTGGGGAAGCTGAGGGTCACGCTGCCACCAGCCCGTTGCCACGGTTTGCGATGCTCAGCGCTGCGAAGAGCAGGTCGTCGTGGTGCGGCATTCCCCGGGTCAGCAGCTCATTGACGTATCCGGAGAGCAACCGGTGCAGGTCACCCGGATCCACCCCCAGGTCTGACGCCACCAGGGCGACATGGGTCCACGCCCCGTCAGTGACCTGGGCCGCCTTGTCCGGCGTCACCCGGCCCACTTTGGCATGCAGCTCATGACGGGGCACGTCGTGCCACCGGCCGCGCCGCTCCGCCGGGGTGGCCAGGCGCCCTCCGGCCAGCTCCAGGGCGCGCAGGACCAGCAACTTGGCTGCCGAGTTGAAGACCCGCTCGGGTGTGAGCGGCGCGGCGGCCAGGGCCATGATCCGGTTGTCGAGCGCCGCCGTGATGGCACGCGCCGACCCAGCATCGTCCGGCGCATCCCCGTTGTTGGGGGGACCGTTCGACGGTCCCCCCGGATCCTGGCCGTCGGTGTTCTGGTCGGCAGTCGCCGGAAGACCCACGGAACGCACCTGAGGCAGCCCCAGAGCCGTTTGCACGGCCGGGTCCAGGATCAGGTCAGGCTGGGCCGTCACGAGCTTCAGGAGGATCTGAGCGGCCCGTTCCTGAACGGTCGGCATCTGTTCCGGGGAGAAGGCGCCCGCCTTGACGGCCTCCTCGTCGCTGATCAGGAACCGGTCATGGAGCTGGAGCGCCTCGTCCAGGCGGTTGGGCCGGGCGGCGAGTGCCGAGGTGTTGAACGCGAATGCGTACTTCTCCGGGTCGGCGACGCCCATCGAAGCCAGCTCGGGCCGCAGGAAGCCCCGGGTCAGTGCGTCGGCGATCAGACCCAGGTAACCCTGAATCCACCGGATGCCCTCCTCGGTGATCAGCCAGCCGGACCAGTGGTTGGTGTCGCCGATCTTGGACATGACGTCCGCCGGGATCTCGGCCGACGCGCCCAGGCGATCGATGGCCTTGTCCTTCATCGGCGTGATCTCGGCGGAGAGCTCGCTCCAGAAGGTCATCGGCTTGATCTTGTCGATGTGCTCCAGCAGGTGATCAGGGATCGTCGCCATGATCGGGACCATCGCGCTGGCCGTGCTCTGGTCCTGCATCGACGCGGCCACGACGCGTTGCATGTAGGCCATGAAGCCGGTCAGGCCAGCCGGGTCGTCCACGCCCCGGGGAAAGTCCACGCCCTCGGGGAGGAACATCAGACCGGCGCCGGTCAGGCGGCTGTCCAGTTCGGCGAACTCGCGCTTGGTCAGCAGCTCTATCTCGCGCAACGGCACGATGGCTGACCGGGTGAAGCTGTCGGCCTGATCGGTGTCGTTCGGGTGCGGTCGCCAGCACCGGATTAAGATGTCCACACCGTCTGCGAGCACCAGCTTCGAGCCGCCGCGCTGCTGAGGGCGGCGCACGGTGACATCGTTGCCGACCCGGCCGAGTGCGGCGCCGGTGACCACGAACCAGGATCCTTCGGCCTTCTCGGGGTTGGTGGCCGCGCCCTCACCGACGATCCAGCACTCCCCGCCTACGGCCAGGTCGATACCAGCCAGCCGCAAGCAGTCGTCGCGCTGGCTGCCGGTACCCAGCGGGACAGCGGCAAGACGGCGAATGGCTTCGTCATCCACCTCGCCGGTCTCCTCGCCGGTCGCGTCCACCTCGGTCACGTACAGCCGGGCCTGGGCGACGCTGTCACCGATGCGGCCGGTCAGGAAGTGGTGCTCGGGCACGATGTCGTAGAGGCGCCACGCTTCGGTCTGCCAGTCCCGGTTGCCGAACTTCCAAGTGCGCCAGGAGCTGGACTCGCCCAGGTCGACCACGGCGGTAGCACCGGCCAGGGCAGTGCGTTCGGGGTACTCGAAGTCGGGCTTGGTGATGACGGTGCTGCGCTGCCGCCGTAGGGCCACGGGCTACCTCCCCAGGTTCGAGATCATGCCGGTGACCTGGGAGAAGGCCAGGGCGATGGCGGGTATCAGCATGACGGGCGAGTGACCGAAGAACCAGGCCAGGGGGGAGGCGGCGAGAGCGACCCACATACCGGCGCACCAAGGGCACTCGATTACGCCGATGACGAACGCGCCCAGGGTGCGGGGCCGGTCGTCCAGCCGCTTGATCAGCGCGTCTCGCGCGTCCTCGGTAATGGTGTCGCTGACAATCAGCCCGGTCACGCGCGCCACAGCCAGCGCGTAGATCACGAGGAGTACCGGGTCCGTCATGGCCTCATCCTACGGTGCGGGTGGACATCTCGGCCCTGGTGCCACTTGACGCGTGAGTGTCAGGTCTAGCTGAAGAACCAGCACCGGCTCCCTTTCTCGGTCAACTGAGGGCGCCCGAGTGCCCGGAGACGCCGGGAGAGCCCGTTCTTGCTCAGCGTATTGCGCCAGCCAGCGTCTCGGCCCATGGCGCAATACCGCTCATAGACCTCGTCGACTCGATGGAACCCCGGGCCGGACACCTGGAGCAGCGCTCGGACCTGGTTCTCCTGGTTGTCCTCGTACGACGCCCCGGGGATGACCCAGCCGTTCACCTCGGTCTGCTTGCCACCGGACCGATGACGGTTCCGGTGCCGGACACAGCCGTAGAGGGTGAGGGCGCGCCCCAGAGCATTACGGGATGCCACCGGCCGCCCGGCCTGCTCCATGATCCGGGTGTATCTGGCGTACAGCACGGTTGACGGTTCGGCCGTCCCAGGCTTGTAGACGTGCAGGAGGGTGCGCACGTCGTCCTGGGTCACAACGGTCATCAAGGTCATGGCGCCTATCGTACGCCAATGGCACCCCCATCTCAGGCCGGGGAGAGCGGGGGGACTGATGGGACCCTCAACACCACCACCCTTTACGCGTGCACGCGCCTCCAAGACAAAGAAAAAGTTTCAACGTGCGTAGGTGTTGAGGGTCCCATCACTCCCCCCGCTTCCCCCCGGAAGCAGGCAAGCCGCGCGCGTGCGCGTGTACCACGTACCCCTAGGAATGTGTCAATAGACCTGGCGACAATCTTTGCTCGACTGCTACCACGTACCCCTAGGAATGTGTCAATAGGCCTGGCGACAATCTTTATCCGAATCTCTGTCCGACTCAGGCAGGCAAGCCGCGCGCGTGCGCGTGTACCACGTACCCCTAGGAATGTGTCAATAGGTAGACTTAATCTCATGACAACTGCTTCCCGCTGGTTCTGCCTCGTCTGTCGCCGGTTCCACAACCCGCGCCGCCCGTGTCCTACGGGGAGGTAGACAGGTGCCCGGCTGGTTCTGCCTGATCTGCCGCCGGTTCCACGGCAAGCGCCGGGGCGGCGTGTGTCCACCGCCCCGGCCGAGTCCTCCGCGATTTCATGGACCGGTTTCTGTCCCATGGCCAGACACCTCAACCAAGGTTTAACTCTGGCGTCGTTCTGAGCATGCCCACTCACCGATCCTGAGCAGCGCATACCTGTACCCGGGGGGACCTCCTCAGAGGTCCCCCCGATCGATGTCCGGCCCATCAGTACCCCCACATGTCGTCCCTGCCCGAGTGGCCTACGTGCCAGTGCCGGGTAGCCGTCTGTCCGTCGCGGTAGTTCTCACCCCACTGGCACGCGTACGGCTTGAGCCCGTCTCGCCGCTCCCCGGTCTGCCAGTTCACCCGGAACGCGTGCCAGGCGGCGCGCCACCAGGTCAGGTGAGCGACCTTCATGTTCTTGCGCCGTGGATAGCCGTGCCCATGCTGTCGTGACCACCGGCTGGAAGCTGACCCGGACACCATCACGCGCACCCTGGGGGGACCTCTGAGGAGGTCCCCCCGCTTGATGTCTCACCCACCACTACCTCCTGCCCCGGTTGCTCGCCCCCGTGCGCCCGGCGTGGAAGTTGCCGCACTGAGTGCACCGGTAGGTGTTGCTGGTCCTCATCTGCCATTTGCCGGACGCGACCATGCGTCCCCGGTGAACCTCTGCCTCTGCCCGTGTCAGGTGCTGGATCTTGCCTGAGCACTTGCGCAGATATCCGGCGCTCATCGCTTCCACGCCCGGTCATGTGCCGCGTGGGTCTTCTTGGCCATGTCCCGCAGCGAGGCCACGATCCGGGCCACCGTGAGATCCGGCCGGACGGTGCCCTCCAGGAACTGGTCTACCGTGAACAGGAAGCCCAGCACGGCCAGCCGCCCGGCCTCGCTGCGCGCCCAGTTCTCATGGAACGCGTGGACCTGGTCCTCCAGGGACTTGATGACCTCCCCGTGAGCGTCACAGTCCAAGGCCCTGGCGCTGGCCTCGCGGATGCCCCGGTCCCGGTCCACTCGGGCGTGGGTTGCCTGGTCCTCCAGGAAGCCGATGTAGGTGAGGAGATCTACCACCTCGGGCGTAAGTGCCGGTGCATCGCTGATGATCTTCCGGGCACTGTCCCGGACGTACATCGACGTGGCTGCCAGTTGCGAGCCCGGTCCGTCGTAGAACTCCGAGCGCTGGTCCAGGTGCAGGCCAGCCGGGTGCGGCGCCCGCTCCAGCTCGGCGCACTTGGTCCGTGTGCACGTGATCTTGTGGCTGGGGTTGCCCGGGTCGTACTGGTTCGTGCTACTCATCGCTGTGTTCCTCTCGATCGGGTGTTCCGTCAGCTTACCAGGCATGGCTTCAAGGTTCAACCAGAAGATGGGGGGACCTCAGAAACAGGTCCCCCCAGGGTCAGTACGACGCGGTAGGCGCCGGTCTCCACGGCTGTACCGGAACCGGATCCCGGAGCAGGTCCAGCGCACCCAGGCCCAGGCAGCACGTCACCAGCAGCGCCACTACGCCCAGGATCGCACCTACCTCCATGCCGGTCAGCGGGCGCCGCCTCACAGCAGGCCCAGCCGGTCCTTGACGGCCCGCGTGCCGGACGTGTCGGTCGGCTTGAGCCCGTCCATCTCCACCTCGCGGATCAACCGGCACAGCGCCTCCTCTCCCGACCATCTCAGCTCCCCCTCTATCTGCCAGTTGTCCGAAATCCATCCCGACAGGTAGAAAGCGCACTCCAGGTAGTCCCAGCGCACGCTCAGGGACACAGCCGGGTCCCATCTGGAGAGCCAGGTCCCCGTGTCGGCCGCACGCGCCAGCACTCTGGACAGCCTCGCCTCTCCCCGGGCGACCACCATCGACGACGCCCTCCGCAGCAGGGTGGCCGACGCCAGCAGGCCGAGAGCGGTTCCCGCCGTCTCACGCCAGGTGGTGATCCCCCAGAAGACCCACAGGGTGGCCGAGACGACCACGGAGGCCCATACCGCCGTTGCCAGGATCCGGGGTACCGAAGGTGTATCTTGATCTCGCCCGTTCATCACGTTGCGTGTCTCCACCCGGTTCGGTCCCGGACTGTTCTGGTTCACAGGCCGCTCTCGTGTCTCGCGATGTGCTCCATCGCCGATGTGAAAGCCGGGTCCCGGCGCCACCGGTGCATGATGAAACCGCACTCGGTGCAGGTGCCGTGGAACCCCTGAGCGCGAGCACCGGCGCCCCGGGTAGCGGGCGATCCCGGCTTCACCTCCTCCAGCACGATGGAGATCCCCGGATCCTCGTTGTGGTGTACGACCAGCTTCGGCATTCCCGCTCCCCTTGTTCGTTGTCAGGTTGTACCTTACCGCCATGACTGCTATGTTGGCAACAGGACAACCGAAAGGGGAGCGGGAATGCAGGCGAACGTCAAGAGTGACGTCACTGTCCGGGAGATCAACATCGAGATCATCGGCGGCCCGGACCTGGACATCACCGAACGGTGGCACAGATACGACCGCATCATCCGGGTGCACGCGGTCCGGGTCCGGATCGTGGACGGAGTTACCCGGGGCATCACCGTCTTCGGGCTGGTGCTCAAGAAGGACGGCACGCCTGGCCTGAACCAGGACAACCGGCTCTGGTCTGTCAACGGATTGAGGCCCGTATCCGAAGCACCGGCCTGGGTCAGGGAGTTGTTCCACGGAGCTCCGGCAAGCCGGATCAGGCGCAACTGGACGCCGGAGGAGGTGTCCTGATGTCCAAGAACACGCCGCGCCCGGTCAAGCCACCCAAGACGGCACCCCGGCCGACCACTCAGAAGCCGAAGCGCGGCAGTAAGCCGGGATCGTGATTCGCGGGACCGGCCCCGGCCGGGGAGTCCCGTGGTGGCGCAGAGACTTCGTCTACCTGGTGTGGAAACTGCCCGGCTTCAGCGGGTCTGAGCCCTTGTACAGCAAGCGGGAGGGCCGGGTGGTCGCGAAGGTAGGCACACCGTGAGCTGGTTCCGCTGGTACGTCGTCGAACCGGTGCGCTGGCATCTGGCCGGTCTGATCGAGCGGCGCCGCCGGTCACGAGGTTGATACTTAGACGTCATGGCTGTAAGGTAGACATGCAACCGAGATGAAGGGTCACAGATCATGGAAAAAGACATGCCCAGCGCCGGAGGAGGTAGCGGCCGGAAGCCTGCCCGGTACGAAGTGGTCTATCAGGGCAAGGGTGGCGCCTGGCTTCATCTGCCGTGGAGCAAGAAGAAGTCCACGCCGAAGCTGGAGGCCAAGCCGGTGAAGCCGGTCAAGAAAAAGGACACCAAGGGCTGGTTCTGACCGCCTGAGCAGACAGTCGAGCCCCGGACCTGAACCAGGTCCGGGGCTCGACTGCCAGCAGTCGATGCCGACTCTACCGGACGACTCCGGTGGACGGAGTCACCTGGGGCCGGACAGCGAACAGTGCGAACGCTGCCAGGATCAGGCCGCTGGCGCCGGAGATCAGGCCGTCACTCAGGTGGTAGTGATACTCCGCCAGCACAGCCGCTACCGCGACGAACGCGCCGACGAACAGCGACGGCGCCACCGGCCTGGTCGTCAGCGCCGTGATCAGCGCGCCGATCGCGGCAACGATGGCCACGCTCGCACCGGCGCTGAGACCGGGGAGGTTGAGCCCGGCCAGCACAGCCATGACGGCAGCCACAAAGCCGATGATGAGGGCCGGTTCCCGGCCGAGGATCTTGGTCTGCATAGTCTCCCCCTACCCGGCCCGGACCGTGAGGGTCCCGCCGGTCACGGTCAGCGCGCCGGTCAGCGTGCCGTCCTTGCCCGGAGCACCCGGCGCCCCGTCCTTGCCTGGGGTACCCGGTGCCCCGTTCTTCCCGGCCCTCTTGACCATCACGGTGGTCAGCAGCGACCAGGCCGTCCAGCCGCTGATCGCCGTCGTTGCGTTAGCGTTGGCGGTTTTGTGACGGTAGTCGTTGACTGCCGCTTCCATGACCGGCCCGTACACCCCGTCTATCACGACCTTGGAGTAGCCCAGGTCCAGCAGAACGTACTGCCAGAACTTGACCCCCTCCCCCGTGTCACCCTTCTTGACCAGCATGTTGTCTCCTCCGGATCGAATGATCTCCGCGAACGCGGCAACCTGGGCAGGGGTTCCGATGATCTCCCAGTGCATCGGGTCCGGCCGCCCGGTGTACATGCCTCCCCAGCGCAGCGTGCCGTGCGAGTCGGCCACGATCGCCCTGCACGCGGCGATCTGGGAGGAGCTCATGCTCTTGCTGGCCTGGTCACCCATGTTGTGCTGGTCAGCGTTGATGTCCCAGGCCGTGGCGCTGGCGTGGTTGCTGATCGTGGCAGTGCCCTCGATCGGCTTGACGAACCATCCCCAGCACGTACCGGGAACCACCGGCTCCACCTCGCGCGCGTACCGGGCGAGTTGCCAGCGAGCGATGACGGTGACGTCACCGGCGAGGATCCCGTTCGGGAACAGAGCGCCCTGGAACGGCCCCTGGTCGCACGCGCTCTTGCCGACGACGAGCCACCCGTTCTGTGAGTGTTCAGCCATAGATACCTCCCCCTCCTGGCCTGTCACTTTACAGCAAGAGCTTCATGCCCCGGCGCCACGCTTTGATCGCCGGGTTCGGGCGGCCTTACGCGACATCCGGGAGCGCTGGGCATGGCTGACTCCTGCGTTGGCGATCCTGGCCGCCTTGCTCTTGCTGGCGCCCTTGCGCCTCAGAGCCTTGTAGACACGCTGGCGGGACTTCTTGACGTACCCCTTGCGGCCCCCGGCGTCGCTCACCATGGCGCACCACCTCCACATCCATGGTCTACCCAGGGAGGGACAGACAGAAGCGCCCCGACCGGGTGGTCGGGGCGCTTCTTGACGTTGCAGTGTCAGTCGTGGAGCACTTCCTGGAGCGTGCTCTGGGTCTCGCGGTCCTCGGCGGCCACAAGCTGGTCCGCGCCGATCATCCGCATGAACCAGTCGGCGGCCGTGCCGACCCTGGAGCCGCGAGCGCCGCGCGGCCCGGTGTACTTCTCCGCGATGGCGGCGGCCATCGCGTGCTCCAGTGAGTTGTAGAACTCGCCCATCTTGACTTCGCCGTTGTCGCGCCACTCCTCGGGCATCGTGGTGAATCCGAACAGAGGCTTGTCCTTGCTCGGGCCGCCGGACCCGTGGTCCTCGATCTGGTAGAAGTTCCAGTCACCGACCATCCAGCGGTGTACGTACCTCATCGCTTGTCCTCCTCCGGGAGCTCTGGCGTCAGGACTAGTTCTCCCGGATGGGGTCCTTCAGCCCGAACTCCTGGGCCGAGTCGTTTACCATCCGGATGATGTCGGCCAGAA
>Ga0307283_10000010_pt1:0-7500 | contig 36850 bp, 25 predicted proteins | sample ER_DNA_122_FD_194487 | JGI IMG/M metagenome (GOLD analysis project Ga0307283, IMG submission 194487) | Bulk soil microbial communities from the East River watershed near Crested Butte, Colorado, United States - ER_DNA_122 | ecosystem: Environmental > Terrestrial > Soil > Floodplain...
ACTTTCGTCCGCATTTTCATCTGTGCTTCTGTATATTCTTTTGTCTGTGCTTTCATCTGTGCTTCTGTATATTCTTTTGTCTGTGCTTTCATCTGTGCTTCTGTATATTCTTTTGTCTGTGCTTTCGTCTGTGCTTTTGTATATTCTTTTGTCTATGCTTTCGTCTTTTTCTTCTAGGTTTAGATTTTCTGTTTCCTCTTCTAATTCCTTTTCTAAAATTCTTATTTCCTCACTTATCCTTGTTATTTCTAGTTTTTTCGTTTTCCTAGTAAAAATGAGTGATGGGGGCATTTTGCCTAAATACAAGAGGCAGATTACATATAAGAAAAGAGTAAAGCTTCGAGTCGGATAATTTATCACATCGTGGACAGTCCACGTAAATTGGTGCATTTTTTTCTTCATTTTTTCCGGAATGTACTCCTTAGATCGCATATTCCGGTTCAATCTAATCAAATAGTCTGAGTTTATCCAGACTGATACCGACTTAACCCATTCCATGAGTAAACAGAAACTAATTAACCAACCCCCAAAATTACTGCTTACAAATAGAATCTTGTTGTTGCATCGAAACAAATTAGTGTTGACTAATCTGACTAACGTCGAACTGGGAAAAAGGATCTGGTTTAATAATGGAAAAAAAAGATGCTTTAGATACAAACATTGATTTCTGAAATTACGAATCCTTTTTGAGGTAGTAACTCGATAAGTAATTTTTTTTTCTTGAATTCTTCTACCGTAAAAAGTTTTTTGATAAGTTATTGGTCTTTCCCAACGGAAAATAAGATTTTTCGTTTCATTATTCCACCGGAAAAAATGAACAAAAAGACACGGTAGAGCTAGGATAGTTATTGTATGAGGTTGACCCAACGCTAAACGAAGCGGCACATAATAGATTGATATCAACAGTATGAACTGTCCCATAACAAACCCCGTTATTGCTGATACCTTCTTCTCGATTTTGTCTTCCACAACGTGATCTCGGAGAAGCAAGAAAAAAGAAGGCGCTATAGTTAGTGTGGTCATAAATCCACAATAGAGTCCACGCATAACGTCCGAATTCATTATCTTCATGCTTAATATCCGCATACCTAAGACTATTAGGTCGGTTAATAAGTCGAAAAATAGGTCACTTCTAAAGCCTTTACCGAGTTGCATAATAGAGCCCTCCGTCCCCTTTATTAGGATAAAAAAAATTATTTGCTATTGCAAAATAAAATTATGTATAATTATTGTTATTATAGGATTTTTCAAAAACACTCTTTTTCCAATTTTCTAAACTTTTCCAATTTACTAAACAGAAGCCTTTTTTCTCCCATTCCCTATTGTGTTTTCGCCTAATGAATAGGGAATGGAAATTCTTCCTTATTTTTTTATATGAAATAAAGAATGAAATATGAGAATTAGTCAAATCAACTTTGATTATTTCAATGTTTTAGGGCTTATTTTTTGTTGTACAAAAAACTTTTCGAATTCCCCGTAGAAAGCGATTTCCCCAATGACAAAGCTTTTAACGCCGACCGATACCCCTTTCCCTTCCAAAAATTTTTACGGATTCGCTTTTTTGATATAGAAGTGCGTTTTTTTGGAACTGCCATTTTAAAATGAAGAGGTTATTCATTATTTTAGTTGGATGTGAAAGACATCTATTGTTCAAAACCAAGCATTTTTTCCTATCGAAAGTTTTTTGACTAGCAAATTAAAACTAAAAGATCTTTCTTATAGATTCTAAAAGTAAGAAGTAGAAAATTAATATAAAAATGGAAACGTAAGATAAATATAAGAAAAGATAAGAAGAGATCCGTCCGCCCCCAACATATTTTATACCCTCTCCTACAAAGAAACTAAAAATACCAACTCCATTTGTAATTCCATCAACGACCCTCCTATCAAAAAAATCAGTGAATTCTGCTAACCCTCTTATACCTCCTGTTAAAACTGTTGCATACAAAGTATCTATATAACCACGATTATATGACCAAACATATAGACAATTTATCATTTTGTCTGAAAAATTCCTATTAGGACCTGTTTTAACAAAAAAATTAATTAAGTCAAAATTTTGCAAAGATGAATAAACAGGGTTATATAAAAAAGACGCTATAAGGATTCCGAAATAGGCTATACTGACTGAAAAAACCGCATCTTTCACAAATTCATACCAATCTATGGAATTATTTAAATTTGGGTGCAAAAGGTTTATATATGGGATTAACCATTTTGATAATATATCTAAGGTCGTTCCTTGCTGATTCAAAGGAATTCCTAGGAATCCAACGAACAAAGTAAATAGAACCAATACAAGTATAGAGAATAACATAGTATTATCCGATTCATAAGGATATAAATAAGATTTCTTAGTCTCAAAATAAGTAATACTAATAAAAGGCTCTGTGATCTTTCGTACATTCTCATCAAGTCGATATGTTTTCTTTGAAAGAAAAGAAGTTTTTTCATTATTATTCATTTTAAATAAAGGAGAGTAAATCTTTTTTGACCCCTCTTTACCCCATAGAGATATTGAATAGAAGGGTATATTTTTTTTTCCGCTGTAATTTTTGAAATTGGCATTTAAGTGCCCTTCAAACGTCAGGAAATAAATTCGAAACATATAAAATGCGGTTAATCCTGCTGTCGACCAAGCAATTATTGAAAAAATAGGGGAATACAACCAACTATCATTAAGTATTTCATCCTTGGACCAAAAACAAGCAAGGGGTGGAATACCACAAAGAGAGAGTGTACCTAATAAAAAAGAGTTTTTTGTAATCGGCACATGTTTTATTAAACCTCCCATAAGAGCCATATTCTGACTTTTTTTTGGTGAATATCCAACAATAATTTCCATTGAATGAATAATGGATCCCGACCCTAAAAACAACAATGCTTTCGAATAAGCATGAGTCATCAAATGAAATAAAGCACTACGATAAGACCCCATACCCAGAGCTAACATCATATACCCCAATTGAGACATTGTGGAATAGGCTAACCCTATCTTAATATCTTTTTGAGCAAGAGCTAAAGTAGCTCCTAAGAATACTGTTAATATCCCTATTAACGAGATGAAATTCATTATATAAGGTATGAGTATGAAAAGAGGAAGAAGCCGGGCTACAAGAAAAATTCCCGCTGCTACCATAGTAGCAGCGTGTATCAGAGCGGAAATAGGAGTAGGGCCCTCCATGGCATCGGGTAACCATATATGAAGAGGAAACTGTGCAGATTTGGAAACGGCACCGGAGAATAATAGAACGGCACACAAAGTGACAAATAAAAAATGAACCTCATTATTATAAATCAAGTTATTGGATATTTTGAATAAATCTCTAAATTCGAAACTTCCGGTTACCCAATAAAATCCTAAAATTCCTAATAATAAACCAAAATCTCCAACACGATTCGTTACAAAAGCTTTTTGACAAGCATTTGATGCAAGCGGTCGTGTGAACCAAAATCCTATCAAGAGATAAGAACATATTCCAACCAACTCCCAAAAAATATAAATTTGTATCAAATTAGGACTAGTCACTAATCCTAACATAGAACTACTGAAAAAACTCATGAAACCAAAAAATCGTAAATATCCTTGATCATGAGACATATAATTATCACTATAAACAAGAACCAAAATTCCAACAGTAGAAATTAAAATTGACATAATAGTAGTAAGTGGATCAATCAAGTAACCAAATTCTAAACAGAAATTTGAATTAATGATCCAAGACCATACATGTTGATAGATTAAATTGCTATTTATTTGCTGAATAGACAGATTCGTTGAAAAAACCATGACTATACTTAACAATAAAACACTTTGAAAGGCCCACATACGGCGAAGTTTTTTTGTTGCGGTTGGAAAAAGAAGAAGTCCCAGTCCGATTAATATAGGAACTGGGATTGGAAGGAAGGGTACTATCCACGCATATTGATATGTTTGTTCCATCAACTAATCAAATTGTATACATATATTTTTCATATTCATATTTACATATATAATACAGCAATTAACAGAATTAGATATCTATTTATCTATTATAAATCTAATTATATTATATAGTATATAATATAGAATATATAATATAATATAGAATTCATTTTTATTTTTGTTAAAAAAAAAATGAAAAATTTTATAAATGGATCCGTTTTTTTGATTTTCATTGGAGATTAGGAATAGATGGACTTTCTATAGGACCTATTTTACTAACGGGATTCATCACTACTTTAGCCACTTTAGCAGCTCGGCCAGTTACTCGAGACTCTCGATTATTCCATTTCCTGATGTTAGCAATGTACAGCGGTCAAATAGGATCATTTTCTGCTCGAGACCTTTTACTTTTTTTCATCATGTGGGAGTTAGAACTCATTCCGGTTTATCTACTTCTATCTATGTGGGGAGGAAAAAAACGTCTGTACTCGGCTACAAAATTTATTTTGTACACGGCAGGAGGCTCTGTTTTTCTCTTAATGGGAGTTCTCGGTATCGGTTTATACGGTTCGAATGAACCGACATTAAATTTGGAAACATCAGTTAATCAATCGTATCCTGTAGCCTTGGAAATAATATTCTATATTGGATTTTTTATTGCTTTTGCTGTAAAATCGCCGATTATACCGTTACATACATGGTTACCAGATACCCATGGAGAAGCGCATTACAGTACTTGTATGCTTCTAGCTGGAATCTTATTAAAAATGGGTGCGTATGGATTAGTTCGAATTAATATGGAATTATTACCGCATGCTCATTCTATATTTTCTCCTTGGTTGGTGGTAGTAGGCACAATACAAATAATCTATGCAGCTTCAACATCTCCCGGTCAACGTAATTTAAAAAAAAGAATAGCCTATTCCTCTGTATCTCATATGGGTTTCATACTTATAGGAATTGGTTCTATAACCGATACGGGCCTGAATGGAACTATTTTACAAATAATCTCTCATGGATTTATTGGTGCTGCACTTTTTTTCTTGGCAGGAACTGGTTATGATAGAATACGTCTTGTTTATCTCGACGAAATGGGTGGAATAGCTATCCAAATGCCAAAAATCTTCGCGATGTTTAGTACCTTTTCAATGGCTTCCCTTGCATTACCCGGTATGAGTGGTTTTATTGCGGAATTCTTAGTCTTTTTTGGCATAATTACCAGCCAAAAATATCTTTTAATGCCAAAAATACTAATGACTTTTGTAATGGGAATTGGAATGATATTAACCCCTATTTATTCATTATCTATGTTACGCCAGATGTTCTATGGATACAAGTTATTTAATGTTTCAAATTCTTGCATTTTGGATTCTGGACCGCGAGAGTTATTTGTTTCGATTTCTATCTTTCTACCCATCCTAGGTATGGGTATATACCCCGACTTTGTTCTTTCACTATCCGTTGACAAGGTCGAAGTTATTCTATCTAATTTTTTGATAGATAGTTTCTATAACTAAATAAATAAATCCTATGTTTTTTAAAACTGTTTGTTGGATACGAAAAAAAAAAAAAAGAAGCATTTTTTTTCTTTAAAGTCAAAAAAAATATAACCTGGTATCTTTGGTTTTTGTGAGAACCCTGTGAATCACTATGCTACTTGATTCACAGGTTCTCGCTGGTTCGTACATAATTTTTTATATATACTCTACTCTATTTTTCAGAACCTTTCTTGAATTCAAGAAGATGTTAACGTAAATGAACCATAACTATGTAGTCCTATTCCTAATAAATTGACTCCAAAATAGCATATCCAAATTATAAAAAATCCTATACATGCCACAATTGCGGAATTTGCCCCCTCTAACTTTTGATTTGTTCGAGTATGTAAATAAATGGCGAATACAATCCAAGTAATAAAAGCCCAAGTTTCCTTTGGGTCCCAATTCCAATATGATCCCCAAGCTTCATTAGCCCATACTGCTCCCGAAAGAATACCTATGGTTAAAAAGAGAAACCCTAGACTAATTACACGATAACTCCAATAATCCAATTGTTGGATCAATTGAAATCTATAATAATTCTTAGCAGAAAAAAAAGAAGTTGTTGGTAAAACGTTCCTTCTTTCATTCATGTAGTGAATTTCACTAAAAGAAAATGACTCATTTAATAAATGATTCTTTTGACTTTGACCAAAAAGATTTAGGTTTTTTCTAAATGTAATGACTAGAAGTCCTACTGAAAATAATGATCCACATAGAAGAGCTGCATAGCCTAATATCATCATACTTACGTGCATTATTAACCACTCGGATTGGAGAGCAGGTACTAATAGTGTCGATAGATGCCTTTCAGTCAAAATACCCGAAGTAGCAAAGCCTTGGGTAAAAATAGCACTTGACGCAGTTATTGTGCTTAAACTTTCCTTCTTTTTTTTGAAATATGGAACTATATGAATAACTGAGAAACTCCATGAAAGAAAGATTAATGATTCATATAAATCACTTAGGGGGAAATGTCCTGAATAGACCCAACGAGTGACTAATAATCCCGTTATACATAAAAAAGTAGCTATCACGCCCTTTTCTGACGAATTAGATAGTTTTTTTATTTTATCCACTAATAAGGTTATCAAATGAATTGTAACTACAATTGAAACGATCGAAAAGGAAATATGAGTTAATATATGCTCTAAAATTGAAAATATCATAAAAAAAAAAAAGAGAGATCCTTTAATTACGAAATAGAAATTAAGAATTTATTATATTATAGGATCTATTGTATCTCTTTTAGAAGACGGCCTGCCGCCACTCGGACTCGAACCGAGATGCTTTAGCACTGCTTCCTAAGAGCAGCGTGTCTACCGATTTCACCATAGCGGCTTGCTATTATGAATATGAATTCATAATAGCAAGGCCTTATTCAAGCGTCTAGCGTCGAGATTTACGCCCATTTCACCTACCACGCACCAATCTCCATATTATCTTCGTCCATATTATTATATCAAATACAATAATAGTTGTCTTAAATATTTTTACGTAAGTATCTTTTTTTGAATTTGATGGAGCTTCATCATCATCAAATTCCGGGGCATCCAGATTTTGATCCGAATTAGGCCCCTCCTTAGGATTACTGAAAAAAACAGTGTCTTTCCCTTCGAGTTCAAAGACCTCGCAAGGTTCTATATCATCAAATTCCGGGGCATCCAGATTTTGATCCGAATTAGGCCCCTCCTTAGGATTACTGAAAAAAACAGTGTCTTTCCCTTCGAGTTCGCAAGGTTCTATATCATCAATCTCCAGGTTTTTTTCTTCCAATTGAAAGACCTGGCAAGTTTGCCTCTGTAGTAGATTGCGGAAACACGGTTTGTTCCACATCCACGCCTCTAGTAAGCGTAGAAGTATAAAAATCGTGAATTCGGCAATGTACCTTTCTGTCAGTTTTTTACTTTTCATTTTAACAAATGGGGGTTGAGATTTTAATTTTACCAGTTATATGCTTATTTGTGATATGTTATATATCACAACTAATATATATATAAAGTATACACAACTACTTTATAGTAGTCAATATATATA
>Ga0307283_10000010_pt1:25000-36850 | contig 36850 bp, 25 predicted proteins | sample ER_DNA_122_FD_194487 | JGI IMG/M metagenome (GOLD analysis project Ga0307283, IMG submission 194487) | Bulk soil microbial communities from the East River watershed near Crested Butte, Colorado, United States - ER_DNA_122 | ecosystem: Environmental > Terrestrial > Soil > Floodplain...
CCAAGTTTGTCTATGAAGAGCAGATACAATTGTATTAGTGTCTATAATTGATTTCTTCTGTGTAATACTAATCGATAGGGCCTCGTTGGTAAATGCTGCAAGATCTCGTGGACTGGAACCCGTGGTTATGTACCCGAATCTATTAGTATGAAACATTCTATTTTCCAAGCGAAATCCCCTAGTAGATGAAAGAGTGAGAAAGTGCTTTCGTTGGTGTGGAATAGGAAGCCTTCGTATCTTAATGCACGTATTTAATTTTTTCGGACCTATTAGAGTGGGATCCAGCTTTTGGGGAATATGAGTCGAAGCAATAACAAGAAGATTTTTAGTGGAACATCTTTCACGACCCCAGGAAAGATGGTTCACTAATAGACCGAGGGATAAGCAATCCGACTCCCACCAACGCATATTATGAATGTTTGGCATCCATATTATGCAAGGAGACATTACTTTTGCTAATTCGAATTGAAGGTTGATATAAAATTGGTGGTCTAGTACCTCCCACAACATCTCCACATCCATAGCTACCGCATCCCACCCAGTTAAATCTTCCAGCCTAGAAGTCATACGCCTATCAATCTCCCTCTCATCAATCTGACTCTCATCAATCTGACTCTTATCAATCTTGCTCCCATCACAATTCCGCTCCTCCTTACAACGATTCTCAAGCTTAATATCCTCAATCAAACTATCACCAATACCATTTCCCGCACGACCAGGACTACGAAGACTACGAAGAATGTTAAGAATGCTAGCCACAAGGATCTTAACAAGAGTCCCCAACTCAAGAGTCTCCAAGCCGCTATAGTTATAGTCACCAAAAAATGCCTCAAGCAAAGCAGACAAAAAACTAATAGAAGTAGAAGTAGAAGTAGAACGAAGAGGAGGAGGACCATACGTAAAAGAACTATTAGCATCCTTATAAGGATTAAAATCAAACTCCTCATCAGAATCATAATCAGAATTAGAAGTCTCTGCAGAATAGCGGAACCTGTCCGTAGATACCGTAATGAAAGGAACATAAGAGTTTGTCGCTAGGTATTTGACCAAATAGGATCGTCCAGTTCCTCTAGAACCTATCACTAAAATAGCACTAGCGGGGGGTAAGGCTAAGCGGAGCGAAAAGTTTTTTACAGGAGATGGGAAGTGAAAACTATTAGCCCCACACGGGGTTTGTGAATAAGTGATTGTCTGATAATGAGCAAGGAATGCCCGTCTTTCCGCTAAACAGGATGTATTGAACTCATAATTCATTAGATACTTTTTATGAATGTCAACTAAGTCCCGCAAGTAATTTGCTCCCGATTGTTCAATCGTTTGATAACCAGAGTCATTCTTTGAGAAATGATCACTATGAGTCAGACTCCATAGAATTTGATCAATCGCAATCCTTTTGTCTGTCGTTAAGGTGCAGAACTGAAGCAGGAATTCTCTTTCTTCATCTTCAATCCACTCACTTCTTGCGACCCAGGATTCTACTTGATCATCAGCCCCATCCCTGTCTACAACCCCATCCCTGTCTACAACCCTATCCCTGTCTACAACCCTATCCCTGTCCACAACCCTATCCCTGTCCACAACCCCATCCCTGTCCACAACCCCATCCTTTTTCACTTTTCTTATCTTCAGCTTTCTTATCTTTCTTATCAATGAATAGATCTCTTTACTTGTATGACTTAGATGGCTCGTTTTTCTCGAAAAAGCGATTCGATCGATGGGATTGGGTATCTCTATCTTACTTATGAAATCGATGATATAGCTGAGATTGATATCGCGTCTAAGTAGCATAAACTCCAGTATTTTTTCTAGAAAAGCTTCCAGTTGTTCCGCAGGAACGTCAATAAGGGGGTTCTTTAAAAAACTGCGAATCTTTCTTAATTCTGCATCTCGAAATTCGTCGCTAGTCATAAGATTATTTGGTTCAGGTGTAAAATCAAGATCATCATCATTTGGTTCAGATGTAAGATCATCATTTGGTTGAGATGTAAGATCATCATCTGGTTCAGATGTAAGATCATCATCTGGTTCAGATGGAGGACCCCTCTTCAGAAGTTTTTGCAACTCAATCATAGATGATGGAATCATCAAAGATTTGACTTTTTCGAACTCTGTCTGTAACCCACTAGAGGCCCGGGAAGCAAAGACAAGATGTGTAGGAACGAGATATCCAGTAACAAGAAAAAGGAAAAGAATTGAATAGAGGAACTCCCTAACATTTGACGATCTCAGATGTGTCGATATCAATGGTGACTCATTATTTCGATGAATTGTTTCTTGGGACCAAAGAAGCATATATAAACACTTACTACTCGGAATCTTACCCAGCTTCTTTTGAAGACGAAGACAACAGTTTCTCCGAAGAATTGGCCATACTAGACCTAATCCACACATAATCTTACGAAAATTGGATACAAATTTTTGACTGCTACTTAGTATCGGCAATAGGTTTGAACGAATATCTAACAATATCAAATTTATCAATTTGTACCCTTCCGAAGTAAGGAACCATGGCATATATGTTTGGAATAGATTCCATTTTGAGAGAGTTGAAAAAGCACTATCTCGTTGAAAGGTTCTATACATCTGCCCTTTCCCAAGCCATTTCTTTAGCCAAAGACTCCGTTTTTTCCTCTTTTCGGATGGTAAATAGAAATAGTTATCAGTGTGAATCAAACCCATGTTTGAATTGAAATTGAAATACTGATGCAAGTTCTTCCCTTCTGAATCTATCTGATTCAGATCTGAAAGAGGTTGACAATACGTTCTTTCAAAATTGACCATTTGTCCCTCTGTTAGAGGTGTTCCAGAAATGTCTGTGATCGAGTAAATAGCTCTACGAACGAATGGATCGGGTCGACTTGGAAAATGGAAAGATTTGTATAAGTTATATGTCTCGTCACCACTTTGTGGAAAATCATTAGGTATGAATATCTTAGATACCTGTGACTCGATTGGTGAAATAGTCCCTCTCCCCCAAAAAGCATATTTTTTTTTACCGACGCACAAAGAAAATATTTTGTTGCGAATGAACAAGGTATTGAGGAATTGTCCATACATCAAATCAGAATTATGGATACGGGCCTTTTCCACATAAAAAGGGAATCTTTTGTTACAATAGAAGCCGAAGTGATGTGGATTATTCAAGAATCGAAGTCGATTTGCTTTATAAAAAGAAGATATCAATGAACTTCTATGAAACGGTTTCACGGGATTTAACCAATTGTCTTGATCGTGAAATATCATTGAGGGATAGGAATCCGTGTTATCAAAGGATTTCCTGGGACTCTTTCTAGTATGGAATGAGTCAATCATCCGCTTTGGTATCTTATTGAACACAAATGGCCAGGTGGATCCTCTATTGATCCATAATTCCATTAGTTCGGAAGTCTCATGATTGTCCACTAAATCCAATAACCATAACAAGGAGTTCCATTTTTTGTAATAAAAGATTCCAATACTCGTTAAAAAATGAACTATTGGAAGACTCATTGATTCGAACAACTGATCGCGGAGTTTATCTTTCAATTCAAGATAGATGTAGATCTCGGACCTATCAATGGCGATATCCCCCCAACTCACAAAGAAAAAAGGAGGTACGTTAGACAAAAAGAAAAGAAACTTGTACAAAAAAACAAGTGACTTATACAAAAAGAAAAGAAGTAGCTTAGACAAATCGTTTTTGTCAATAACCTCAGACCAATCAATCGAATATTGATTAATACGTAATCGATCGAACACTACTTGAAAACGGCTCTTCTGCTCAGAAACGAAATGTTCCTGGAAATTCTTGCTCCCATTGGACCATTTGTATCTATATGCATCAGGATCCCGATTCAGGGATCTCTCGGTTCGAGAAATCAAAATAAGAGGATCGGACCATCTCTTCTGACTCTTTTTCAAATTCGACAAATGTCGGTTGATCGTATATTTCATTAGAGTTCTATGATTCAGAGTATCCTTTCCTATTTGATCCCCTTGAATTCCATATTCGAAGTTGCGATCGGATCGATTCATTAAAAAGAATCGATTCAATACATTTCTTATGTACCCATAATAGGTGCTATATTGGATTTGAATCAGATTTTGGATCAATCTATATCTATATTGAGTGACTGCCTCCATTATGTTGTTGATAGCAAATACCGCTCTTTTTGGTTTTGGATCTTCCAAATCATTGATCCTGACCCATTCGTTTTGGATCAATCTATATTCAGTGACTGCTACCGCTCTTTTTGGTTTTGGATCTTCCAAATCATTCCCGCAGGAGATCCTGACCCCTTCTTTTCTGATCTTTTGATAAAAAGACCCATTCTCTTCATAAAAAATAGGAATAGGAGGTAGAACCAATAAAGATTTCTTTTTCGATTCATCCCTGGAGTTGAATACCTCGTTCAAGAATTGTTTTTGATCCAATCCGTAGGAATCAATAGAAAAGGCAAATCCCCTATGATACACCAGATCCGGCTCGGTTATTGATAGAGTAAATAAATCTGCCATGTCTGTAAATCTCTCTTCTGATTCAAAATCGTGGTGTAACGTGTATCCTCCCCTGTTCCAGCCAGGGAATAGATGAAAGAAATCAAAAAATGGATTTTTGTTCAAGAATGAAATCTTATTGAAACTGCCCATATCCGGTTCATCCTTCGGAACCATATCACAGCCCGGATCTGACGATATAGGATGAATTGAGACGGTATTTTGTAAATATGTAATTATCTTGAATAGATAAAGCATTTCTTGATTTTCCGATCGCCTGGAAGGGACAAAAGAAAGATCTTCTTGTTTCTTCAACAATTTCTGCTCTCTAGTGGGCCTCTCAGTAGGATGCGAACTCAGATCAAGTTCTGACCATCTGTCAGAGAAAAAAGAACGAACGGATCGTGTATGATTCCCCAAAAATGCTTCAATTTCTATCTCTGTTCGTTCCGTTTCTATCTCTGTTCGTTCCGTTTGAAGATCCCAAAGAATCGGTCTTGCTTTTTTTAGTTGTTGAAGCTCTCTTTGCATTTGAGTGATCCATGGGTGATATTTCGAATCCCCATTCCTAATGGAATCCAAAGGATCTCTGGATTGATCAGAAAATCCTTTCAATTTCAATTGGCTAGAGTCCCTCTTTTTTCCGATCCAGTTCCTCCACCACCGCGAAACCCAGTTAGATTTAAGCATGCTACGCTTTTTAGTTATTGGGAGAACCCGAGTACTCTCTTTCGGATTCAGTAAAGAGCTCTCAGAGATCTTTTTTCCGTTTGGAAGAGAGAGCAGCGAAACAATCAACCTATTGATATTGGAAGACCCAACGGATTCTTCCAATGTATCGTTTCTGGGCCCAATGGAATTCATAGGTATAGGAAAAAGCCCTATCAAATAGAGATTTTTGCTTTCGACCATATTTCGATTGTTAATACGATAGATAAGTACCACTACTACAAAGAGTATTACACCCCTGATCCTGAAACCTCGATTCCTTGTTGAACCCTGTGAATTGCGTGAAAGTAGAATACTCCAAATTCGGGGGTCAAAAAGTTTTATAAAACGTTCTTGGTAAAAACAAATGTGAATCAAAGATACTACTGAATTGAATTGGTTCCATGAATCTAATAAAGAGCGAGAACTCTTGATCTCTCTCAATATCTCTTTTAATTCAAAAAAAAAAGCTTTCGATACTCCTACCATTTTTGGATACCTCCTTCCGTTTAACGAAAATAAGATTACGTTCTTAATATGCATTTATGACAATGAAAATAAGATTGCTTTATGATAAAGATTTGATTTCAATTGAAATTTGGTTATTCACCATGTAGGAGGATCCCTGTTAAGCATCCATGGCTGAATGGTTAAAGCACCCAACTCATAATTGGCGAATTCGTAGGTTCAATTCCTACTGGATGCATGCCAATGGGACCCTCCAATAAGCCTGTTGGAATTGGCTCTCTCTCAATGGTAATAGCTATGAATAGTCATCGGCTTCCTATTTATTAGGATATCACAGATCATGATCAATATCAAATAGATCCTAAAAATAGGCCGCGGGTTGGGCGAACGACGGGAATTGAACCCGCGCATGGTGGATTCACAATCCACTGCCTTGAGCCACTTGGCTACATCCGCCCCCAGCGAGGACTATTATTTAGATTAATCAATCTATTTCTGACTGTTTTTTCAAGAACATATGTCAGTTAAATACTATGCATTTTCATTATAATGAAAGAAAAAAAAGGAGAAATAAAGCCCCAGCTAGATTGGTGTGGTATATTCCTATCATAATATATGAACAGTAAGAACTCGCATTCTTATTCAAACTAGAACTCTTTAAGGAATCCAATAGATTTATGGATGGAATCAAATATCCAGTATCTGCAGACAAAAGCATTCGGTTATTGTTGAAAAATAAATATACTTTTAATGTCGAATCAGGATTCACTAGTACAGAAATAAAGCATTGGGTTGAACTCTTCTTTGGTGTCAAGATAATAACTATGAATAGTCATCAACTTCCGAGAAAGGGTAAAAGAAAAAGAATGGGACCTATTATGGGACAAACAACACATTACAGACGTATAATCATTACGCTTGAACCAGGTTATTATATTCCACCTTTTAGAACTAAATAAACTTAAAAAAATATTTACGAACATGGCCATATATTTATACAAAACTTCTACCCGGAGCACACACAATCGAACCATAGACAGTCAAGTGAAATCCAATCCACCAAAAAATTTGATCTCTGGAGAGCGCCACTGTGGTAAAGGTCGTAATGCCAGAGGAATCATTACCGTAGGGCATAGAGGGGGAGGTCACAAGCGTCTATACCGTAAAATAGATTTTCGACGGAATGAAAAAAACATATATGGTAGAATCATAACCATAGAATATGACCCTAATCGAAATGCATACATTTGTCTCATACACAATGGGGATGGTGAGAAGAGATATATTTTACATCCCAGAGGGGCTATAATTGGCGATACCATTATTTCTGGTACCGAAGTTCCTATAAAAATGGGAAATGCCCTACCTTTGAGTGCGGTTTGAACTATTGATTTACGTAATTGGAAGTAACCAATTAGGTTTACGACAAAACCTAGAAATCAATCACTGATCCAATTGAAGTACCTCTTTTGGAGTACCTCTTATAGGATAAACCTCTTCAGAAAACGGAAGAGAAACGGCAGCAAGTGATTGAGTTCAGTAGTTCCTCATATAAAATTATTGACTCTCGAGATATACTAATATGGAGAAGGCAAAGTTGTTTCAAGCATCTATAAAACCAGAAGCACCCCCTTCTTTCAAAGATTAAGAGGAGGAGGCATTCAAATTTCATTTGATGGTCAGAGGCGAATTGAAAGCTAAAGAGTGGGAATTCTAAAGATCCGCCCGGGGAAAAATAGAGATGTCTCCTACGTTACCCATAATATGTGGAAATATCAACGTAATTTCATAGAGTCATTCAGTCTGAATGCTACATGAAGAACACAAGCCAGATGACGGAACGGGAAAACCGAGGATGTAGAAGATCATAGAGTCATTCGGTAGATTTAAATTTTTAGATATCCACCCCGATTCTATGATATATCTAAGATTTGTCTGTAAAAAGATATCATCTACATCCAGAAAGCTGTATGCTTTGCAAGAAGCTTGTACAGTTTGGGAAGGGATTTTGATTGATCAAAAAAAAAAAAAAGAATCTACTTCAACCGATATGCCTTTAGGCACGGCCATACATAACATAGAAATCACACTTGGAAGAGGTGGACAATTAGCTAGAGCGGCAGGTGCTGTAGGGAAATTGATTGCAAAAGAGGGGAAATCGGCCACATTAAAATTACCTTCAGGGGAGGTCCGTTTGATATCCAAAAACTGCTCGGCAACAGTCGGACAAGTGGGGAATGTTAGGGTAAACCAGAAAAGTTTGGGTAGAGCCGGATCTAAGCGTTGGCTAGGTAAGCGTCCTGTCGTAAGGGGAGTAGTTATGAACCCTGTAGACCATCCCCATGGGGGTGGTGAAGGGAGGGCCCCAATTGGTAGAAAAAAACCCACAACCCCTTGGGGTTATCCTGCACTTGGAAAAAGAACGAGAAAAAAGAATAAATATAGTGATAATTTTATTCTTCGTCGACGTAGTAAATAGAAGAGAAAATCTAATTTCTTTCTTCGTCTTTAGAGAAGAAAAATAGAGGAGTAAGCTGTGACACGTTCATGCAAAAAAAAACCTTTTGTAGCAAATCATTTACTAAGAAAAATGGATAAGCTTAATATGAAAACAGAAAAAAAAATCATAACAACGTGGTCCCGGGCATCTACCATTATACCCATAATGATTGGTCATACTATTGCTATCCATAACGGACTCGTGCATTTGCCTATTTATATCACAGATCGTATGGTAGGCCACAAATTGGGCGAATTTGCACCTACTTTAACTTTCCAAGGACACGCAAAGGGCGATAATAGGTCACGCCGTTAAGAAATGTTCATCAATTTTTTTTCATAAAAGGAGATTAGATATATATCTATCTACATGCCTTATCATTCATTAGTAGGAGTGAAACTTTATGTTCGTGAAGAAACAAATAGAAGCATACGCTTTAGGTCAACATATAGCTATGTCTGCGCACAAAGCAAGAAGAGTCATTGATCAAATTCGTGGACGTTCCTACGAAGAAACAGTTATGATACTAGAACTCATGCCTTATCGAGCATGTTATCAAATTTTTAAATTGGTATATTCTGCAGCAGCAAATGCGAGTTACAGTATGGGTTCCAACGAAGCTAATTTAATCATTAGTAAAGCTGAAGTCAACGAGGGTACTACCGTGAAAAAATTAAAACCCCGAGCTCGAGGACGTAGCTTTCCGATAAAAAGACCTACCTGCCATATAACTATTGAAGTGAGAGATCTGTCCTTACCCGAGTATGTACCAAGAAACTTTCTTGAATGGTCAAAAAACCCTAAATGCCAAAAGACGTATACAGATGTGCCGTATCGTGATATGTATAGTAATGGGGGACTATGGGACAAAAAATAAATCCACTTGGTTTCAGACTTGGTACAACGCAAAGCCATCATTCCATTTGGTTTGCACAACCAAAAAATTATTCTGAGGGTCTACAAGAAGATCAAAAAATAAGAAATTATATAAAGAATTATGTACAAAAAAATATGAAAATAGCTTCCGGTGTCGAGGGAATTGGACATATAGAGATTCAAAAAAGTATTGATTTGATAAAGGTCATAATCTATATGGGGTTCCCAAAATTATTAACAGAAAATCGGCCAAAAGGAATTGAAGAACTGCAGAGGAATCTACAAAAAAAAATTTCTTGCGTGAACCCAAAACTTAACATTGCTATCACAAGAATTCCAAAACCTTATGGAAATCCTAATATTCTGGCCGAATTTATAGCTGGCCAATTAAAGAATAGGGTTTCGGTTCGCAAAGCAATGAAAAAGGTTATTGAATTAACTGACCAAGCAGATACCAAAGGAATTCAAGTAAAAATTGCGGGTCGTATTGATGGAAACGAAATTGCACGTGTCGAATGGATCAGAGAAGGTAGGGTTCCCCTACAAACTATTCGAGCTAAAATTGATTATTGTTCCTATCCAGTTCGAACTATCCATGGGATATTAGGCATCAAAATTTGGATATTTATAGACGGGGAATAATAAACCTTTCCCTATCTTTTCTACATCGATGAAACAAAATAAGCCCCTTCCTTCTTTGCTTCTCAATCAAAACGAAGAATTCTCATTCTTAATTCTATAGGGTTAAATAAAAATTCGATTGATGGTTTAATATAATTAAAATTGCTATGCTTAGTGTGTGACTCGTTGGTTGTTTTAGGATTAAGTTGAAAAAAAGACCAATCCCTGACTTTAGTCTAAATTCATAACTATAGAACTAATAACCAACCCATCACTTCACATTATCTGGATCCAAAGAACCAGTCAAAATATGATATTCGGTCATATGATTGTAGCAACTGATTCATTTTTGGTTTATTCAATAAATCAAAGAAAAATTCATTTGATTCTAAGTTGTAAAGCGAAATAGAGAATGAAGGGTGTGGATAAAGGGAAGGTTGAGAGAAAGAGATAAAAAAATATCAATGATAGATAATTCCAAATATAAATCATATGTAAGGTCTATGAATCATCTAATAAAAGGCAATGTAATAAAGCATCAATACGGATTCATCTATAATCAAATGAATCGGCTCATCGAAAAAATGAAGAGCTTCGAGCCAATAAAGACTGAGAAGATTGACTCAAGAACAAATTTTATTAGGAGCTCCATTGTAGAATTAAGACCTAACCATTCAGTAAGAAGCGATGGGAACGACGGAACCTGTGAATACCAAAGATTCTATTGAAAACGAATTCGAATGATTCATTGATCAGGATGGCGAAATGCACCGGAAACCCATTCATCTACTCGTAAATAGTCATGAGCCAACCCTACAAATGAAATAACGATTGAAAGAGTCAATATTCGCCCGCGAAAGCTCTAACTTTGTTGAATTACAAAATTGGAGTCAATCCACTTGGATAAAGGACCAAACTAAAGTAACGATTCATTCTAACATTAAAAATAAAGAATAGAATTAAAGAATAGAAGAAAAGAAATATTAGCTATTCAAAAAATTCTAATTAGATATAGAAAGAGTTAGTTCATATATTTAGTTATCTATAAAAATAAGATATACAAATGACTAATCAATTTTATCTAAATTAGAAATTAGGTAAAATAAATACAGAATTCGCCGTATTTCTCTTTCTCATTAAATCGTGTATTTTTTCATTAAATAATGTATATCTTACCTTAAGATATGTCTTAATTGAAATGAAAGATTTGTAAATCCTTTAATATTCTATTCGCGAGGAGCTGGATGAGAAGAAACTCTCACGTCCAGTTCTGTAGTAGAGATGGAATTCAGAACCAACCATCGACTATAACCCTAAAAGAACCAGATTCCGTAAACACCATAGAGGCAGAATGAAGGGAATATCTTATCGAGGTAATCATATTTGTTTCGGAAAATACGCTCTTCAGGCCCTTGAACCTGCTTGGATCACATCTAGACAAATAGAAGCGGGTCGACGAGCAATGACACGAAATGCGCACCGTGGTGGAAAAATATGGGTACGTATATTTCCAGACAAACCGGTTACAGTAAGACCCGCAGAAACACGGATGGGTTCAGGGAAAGGATCCCCCGAATTTTGGGTGGCTGTTGTTAAACCGGGCCGAATACTTTATGAAATGGGCGGAGTAACAGAAAATATAGCCAGAAAAGCTATTTCAATAGCAGCGTCCAAAATGCCTATCCGCGCCCAATTCATTATTTCAGGATAAAAATGGAGAATAGACTAAAAGTAAAAATAGACTAAAAGGAACTCGGTCAATAGCTGTCTTGGAGATTCAAAAAAATAGCAAGCGCGGGTTTCTTTAATTTTGGACAAAAAATATTTCTTTTTTTCTTCGCCCTCTGCCTTGAAAGAACAGATTCAAAAAAATGATATGATTCAACCTCAAACCTATTTGAATGTAGCGGATAACAGCGGGGCTCGAAAATTGATGTGTATTCGAATCATAGGAGCTACCAATCGACGATATGCTCATATCGGTGACGTTATTATTGCTGTGATCAAAGAAGCAGTGCCAAATATGCCTATAAATGTAAAAAGAGGAAAAGTGGTCAGAGCTGTAATTGTACGTACTTGTAAAGAACTCAAACGTGACAACGGTATGATAATACGATATGATGACAATGCTGCAGTTCTCATTGATCAAGAAGGAAATCCAGAAGGAACTCGCGTTTTTGGTGCAATTGCCGGGGAGTTGA
>Ga0307283_10000011_pt1 | contig 36283 bp, 49 predicted proteins | sample ER_DNA_122_FD_194487 | JGI IMG/M metagenome (GOLD analysis project Ga0307283, IMG submission 194487) | Bulk soil microbial communities from the East River watershed near Crested Butte, Colorado, United States - ER_DNA_122 | ecosystem: Environmental > Terrestrial > Soil > Floodplain | place...
GTCGAGGACCGGGGAGGGGGGTCCCCTCCCCGGTCTCACTTTGCACGAGAGGCCTCTATTTCGCCTTCTAACGGCCTTCGGGACCCTCTCCGGTACGGTCTATGCCAAACGCCATCTCGAAGGCTTAGATCACCACAGAGCGGATCGGTCCTCCGGCGGCGGTCCTGACTCAATCCTGAAGTCGAGAGGCGTCCTCGGACGGCTCCCGCTCGAGTCCGGCCGCGCCCATCGCCCGCCCTTTCGGCTCGGGATCGAGCGACCCATCGTCGAGCGACGAGTTGCGAACGACGCCGATCGAGAGATCGTCGCTCGCCGCGGCGAGCTCGTCGGCGAAGCGATCGACCTTCTCGGGATCGTCGTCGACGGACAGTTGCCGGATCGCTCGAACGATGGCGTCGAGTAGCCGGCGGGTAGCCGACCGGGGGTCAGGGTCCTCGACGACTTCCTCGGTCAGGGCGGCCAGGTCAGTGATCATCATGGATTCCTCCGTTTCGTTTCCGGTTTCACAAATCCGGGATGCTGTTCGATAGGACGCTCGGCTCGGAGCTCGGGACGCGGCGGAGTCCGTCGAGGACGACCGGCCACGGCCGCGGCGCCCTCGGTACCCGTCTTCGAGCCGTGGCATCGCTTGCAGAGCGCCTGCAGGTTCGTTAGGCGGTGATCGTCTCCCGGCACGACGTGATCGACCTCCGTCGCCGTAGCGCCGCAGCGTCGGCATCGGTAGCGGTCTCGCTGCAGGACGAGGATCCGGCGTCGAGCCCAGTCGACGGGAAGCCGCTTACGCCTCGTGCTTCGCTCCCAGCCCATCGCCTAAGCCTCCGGTCGCAGAGCCGGCGCCGGGCTAGGGCGCCGGCTCCACTAGGGAAACTCGCCGAGACGGGTTGCCCGGTCCGTCACGTCGAGGGATCCGAGTATGCCAAGCCGGCGAGAACGTTCCGCGGACTTCGCTCCCAGACGGTCAGGTCCCGATGTCGTCGAGCGAACCGACTCGGCCGTAGCGATCCCGTCTTTCGGATCTCGCCGGCACGCGCCGCGGCCAGGAAGATCGGACCGAGCGCGGCCAGGTTCACGCCGGTTAGCGGGACGCCGGCCGACGAGAGCGCCTCGAGAACGTCGTCCGCGGTGAAGTCGTCGAGGGCAACCGAGCGGTTACGTATCGCTTCTCTCGCCGCCGACCGCCACGCCGTCGAGACGCCGGACGCCGCCATAGCGATCCCGGCGTCACGCGCCTTTGCCGCCTCGACCGGATCCGGCTCGTCCCAGAGTCCCGCCTGCCTCACCGCCGAGGCCTTCCCGCTCCGAAGAAGCCGAGGATCAGGACCGTGATCATGACGACGACGGTCATCCAGAGCGCCGCTTCCGGCCAGTTGAGATCGTTCATGATTCCCCTCCGAGTACGGCGTCGAGCATCTCCCGCTCCTGATTCGGTAGCTGTTCCCGTTCGAGACCGAGCGCCATCGAGACGACGAGCTCTCGAAGGATCTCGACCTCGATCCGGCGCTCGATCGCCTCGGCGCGCCAGTCCCGAGCGGTTCGGACCGGATCGGCTTCGATCCAGATCAGAAGTCGTGACAGCAGACCGGACATACCCACACCTCGTCTCCTGTTTCGGCCGGTAGCGGCGCTCCACGGTCGTCCGCGAATAGCGCTCTACCGGCGAGTTTCATCTCGTAGTCCTGGCGAATTAGTTCGTCTTCGGACGGGAAGACGTGGAAGCACTCGCCGCAGATCCGGTAGGCGCCGTCGGGATTCTCGGTCTGCCCGCAGCCGGCGCACCAGTGCCGTCCGGCGGCGGCGGCGGCTTCCGGAGACCGGATGGCTTCCGCTGGCGCGCGCCGTCGATATCGCTCCGCATCGAAGCCAGAGCCTCCGCTACGGTCCCGTATCGCTTGATCTCCTTCCCGCAGTCCTGGCAGCGATGCCAGCCGTGGGACGGGACGATGTTCCGGCATGGACACGTCATCGGTCATCGGCTTCTCCGGAAGCGAGCGCCGGTTGATCCCGGAACTCGAAGGCTCGGACCTCGCCGATCCGGACGAGCTCGGTCGCCGTTCGGCGTCGACTCGACTCGGCCTCGATCGCCGCGGCGTAGAACTGGCGAAACTGCCGGACCGCCTGATCCTGAGCGTTACGCCGGTCCCACCAGACGTTCCGGGCGGCCACGGCGACGAGCGGATGCGCGTCCCAGTCGCCGGCCAGGTAGAAGCCGATCGCCGCGTCGAGAGCCGGCGGCGTCGTCCCGGCGAGCACCTCGGCGATCACGTCTCCGGGCGTCGGCGGGAAGCCTCCTGGCTCCATGCAGAGCCGGATCGTCGCCTGTACGGCCGCGTCGCCGTCGACGCCGGACGCTTCGAGAACGGCGTGCCAGGCGCGGAGTTCCTCGGACTTCACGTCCCGGTGATGCGAGGTCATCGCCAGCGTGTAGCACTCGGCGACTTTCGCTCGGTCGATCACGGCCGGCCTCCTTCGTTCAGGAAGTCCTCGACGACGGCGCGCTTTCGCTCGAGACGCGCTTCGTCGCCGTTGCTCGACGGCGGCGCGTATTTCCAGTCGCCGTTACGAAGCCAGCGGTCGAGACGCGGGATCCACCGGGTCGGCGTCTTCTCGTCGTCCCAGTAGCGCAACCAAGCGGTTGCACTTTCGAGAAGCCGTTCCTCGGTCGTCTCGGAGACGGCGCCGTTCCACGCGGCCTCGGCGTCGGTCGGTCTCTGCCGCTTCACCGCCGGCCAGGAGTCCCAGACGGATCCGAAGGCCGAGGTCGAAAGCACGGGGGGTGAGGACTTCCGGCCGGCGCCGTGGCCATCGAAGCACGGATCGGCGTCGCGCGCACGCGTCCCCTGTTTTCTCCTCTCCCCTCCTTTCCTCTCCTCTCCTCTCCTCTCCCCTTCCAGCGGCGAACCGCGGAATTCCGCGGAATTTCGCGGCGAACTATTCCGTGTGGCCGGCGTCACGTCATCGCCGGTCACGGACAGTCCCGACGGCGCCGCCGGATACTTCGACCGGCCGGCGTTATCGAGACGCTGATTCTTCGCCCATCCGACGAGCTCAGCGAAGGTTTCTCCGTCGGCCTCGTAGATCCGGACGAGGCCGACGGCGACGAGTTCGGCCAGCCAGGAGCCGACGCTCTCGGCGGTCAGCGTCTCGTCGTCATAGGGGAACAGCCGATGCCTGAGGTACAGGTCACTTCCCCTGAATATTCCTGCGTCGTCGGCGATAGTTATGCAGAGAATGAACGTGAGACGTGCGTCACGCGAGCACTTTCCTAGTCGTTCATCTTCGGCAATATCCGGCTGAATCGTGCGAATCCGTGGCATTTCGTTACCGTCCCTTAGCGGAGAGCCGGCCTACCCACAGGCCGGGGATATCCGTGTGGAAAAGCCACTTACGGTGATAGGCCCGGTCGATCAGCGCCTTCGCTTCGAGCTCGGTTATCCGCGCGACGCCGGCGTAGTGACCCGGCGAGAAGGCAACGCGGGAATGGCCGAGTTGGTGGAGGACCTGCCACTTCCACGTCGCTCGCTCGTCGGCCGGAAGGTCGTCCCACGGCCGGCAGCACTCGAGACGCCGGCGTGGCGTCGGCCTCGGATCGGACTTCGGCGCGCTCACCGCTCGACCGTCTTCGAGAGGCCGCGGATCCTCGAGACCGGGACCGCCGGTAGCGGATGGCCGAGAAGCGCCAGGCCGGCCGCTCGGAGCCAGATGGCGTCGGCCTCGTCGTCCGATACGGTTTCGTAGCCCAGTCGTTCCCGCGCCGCGATCACCATCGCCGTCTTCGTCGCTCGGCCGTCGTCCGTCGCGAATTTCTTCAGCGTCTTCGGCGCGAGCTCGACGACGACGATCGACTGTTGCCAGAGCTCCCACCGCAGGATCCCGCCGAGCTCGGCCTGCCCGATCGCCCCGAAGGTCGAGCCGTAGGAGTAGCCCTCGATCGCCACGAGATCGAGACCGCCGGCTCGCTCGATCTCGCTACGGACCTCGGAGACGATCCGGGCGATACGACCCATCCGGACGCCGACCTTCGATCCCTTCGAGAGCGACGAGAGCCGGACGAGGCGGACCGAGCCGTCCGGTCGAGCGAGGCCGGTCGAGGTCGACGACGGGTCTATGCCGAGGACCTTCACCAGTCGACCTCGGCGAAGACGATCCGGTTACCGTCCACGGCGTCGAATAGCGCCTCGCCGTTCCAGACCCAGCGGCCGGACTGGACGAGCTCGAGCGCCTTGATTAGCGGGTCGGCGACGCCGTAGGGGATATCCGTCCTCGACGAGATGTCGGCCGACGCGCCCGCCCAGCGGGCGATACCGAGCTCGGCTTCCTTCCGGTAGGCGTCGACCTCCGTCGAGGTCGAGCCGTCCCACGCCGGGAAGGCCTCGGCCATCAGCGCGAAGCACTTCTTGTGCTGATTCGCCGTCATCCCGCGCCGGAAGCCGGTCGGCGCCTTCTTCGCCGGCGTCTCGGATTCCGGTTCCGGTTCGCTCGTCGTAGTAACGCCTGCGCCGGCCGGAGCGGGTTCAGCGAGCCCCACGGCCTCGCTAGACGAGCCGCTCCGACCGGCGTCCTGCCGCCGACCGCCGGCAGGATCAGGCGCCGTCGTCTCGACGACGGTCTCGACCGCCGGCCGGCAGTCCCGGTGAACGTATCGCGACCCGCCGACCTCCGGATTCCGGACGAGCGGTCCGTCTCCGTAGGCCTTCCCGCAGGCCGAGCAGACCTTCTCGTCGGCGACCTGCGCGGCCGTCCTCGGCGCGAGGCCGGTGGCCGGTAGCTTCGGCGCGGTGTTCTTGCGCGGCTTCGGATCCTTCTCGACGCCGGCTAGCTGATCGGCGAACGACGGTGCGGCCGGCGCCGGCGGTAGCGCCTCCTGATCGACCGGACGCCATCCGGTAGGTTCGCCGACCGAGATCTCCGCAGGGCCGCCTATGGCCCTCAGGGCTTCTCTGGCGGGAAGCGACGCCGGCGGTAGGGAACCGAGCGCGGCGATCGACGTATCGAGGTCGAGGACCGGGACGGCGAATTTCCGGACGACGGCCTTATCGTCGATGATCCGCCGGCGTTCCCGGAGCTCGATCAGCAGCCGCGCCGGGACCCGGTAGAGGCCCGCGGCGAAGGCCGACTCGATCAACTCGACGGAGCCGGCGAGCTCGGCCGCCGCATTGTGGCCCTTCGTCACGAGCGACCAGATCCCGAGGCCGACGACGTGGGGAAGGATCATGCCGAGATGCGTCGTCTTCGAGCAGAGCGGCTCGCCGTCGAGATCGCAGACGCACGGCTCCGGTTTCATCCGGCCTTTCGCCTGCGGGGTATAGCTCGTCTCGCCGTCACACATCCGGACGAGATGCCCGCCCTGCCACTGCTCTCGGCTCTGGGAGAAGGCGACGCCGCCGGTTATGAAGACGACGCTGATTTCAGAGGCTTCCGTGAAGACCTGCCACTCGCGCCGATCGCCCTCGGCCCACGGTTCGATCGTCCCGCCGTAGACGGAAGCGACCTGCTCGATCGCCGATCGGTCCGGAGACGTGAACCGGAACCGCTCGAGCTTGTGCGGGATCTTCTTTCCGCGTTCGTTCAGCGTCGAGTAGCCGATGCGGATCTTCCCGCGCTCTCGAAGCCGGCGCTGTTCGTCGACGAGTCTCACCGGACCTCCCACGTCCGGCCGTCGGCGGTGATCGGTACCGGGAACGGTTCGGGCTTCGCGCCGCCTCGGCGATAGTTGAGGACCCGGACCGGCGTCCCGGAGATCCACGCGTTCCACGCCTTGATCGTGAAGGCGAGCTCGTCGGTCGGCGTGATCCGGTACCGGCTGGCCGCCCTGTTCTGAAGCTGACGCCGGAGATGCAGGATCGAGCAGTCGTCGGAGAGGTTCGAGCCGGAGATCAGCAGCGAGACGAAGGCCGGTCCCTCGTCCTCGTCGATCCGGCCGAACTCGTAGGAGATCGCCGTACCGATGCTCGCCTTCATGCCGACGGATCGGCTTAGCGCCGCGCCGGGCTTCGTCGCCGGCCGGAGGCCGTCGTGACCGTCGAGCCACGCGGTCAGCGCCGAGAAGGTCGGATTATCGCCACCGGAGACCGGCACGCCGCGGGCCCAGCGGAGATGCAGCGCCGTACCGGCGGCGAGCGCCGTCGCGTGAGCTTCGCCGCGATGCGCCAGGAGATCGGCGAAGGTTCGCCGGCGTCCCGTATCCGTGTTCTCGATCACGGCGAGGGGAACGTTCCGCCGGACGAGGAACTCGACGGTCACGCCGGACTCGACGACGGCGAGAAGCCGATGCTGACCGTCGCCGAGCTTCCCGTCTTCGCCGAAGTCGATCGTTCCCGTCCCGATCACCCACTCGCCGCGCTCCATGTCGGCGGCGAGCCGGTGGACGTGATTCGCGTTCACCTTTCGCCAGTTGTCCGTATTCAGGTTCAGGTAATCCTTCGCTAGAGCCGGCGAGATCCTTTCGATACGGCCTCTGATCACGGTGGTCCTCCTAGTCGGTCGGCAGGCCGGCGAAGGGATCGCCGGTCTCGGGTAGCGGGTACGGAGCGGCCATCTCGTCGCCGATGACGTTGCCGGCCTCGTTGAACAACCAGCGGGCGCACTCGAGCGTGTAGAGGAAGGCGGCGTGCTCGCGCTCGCCGCAGCGCGCCGGGTAGACGCCGAAGCGGTCCGGCGAGACGTGGATCACTACGCCGCCGTCGACCTCCGGGACCGGGACGGCCGCGGCGCGCTCGTCCTCGTTCAGTAGGTAGTAGCGCCTCGACCGGTTGCCATTTCCGGAAGCCGAGTACCGGCGAGCGCGCCAGATGGCGGCCGCCTCGGCGTAGCGGTAGGCGGCTAGCTGCAGGCCGGCCTCCGGGTACGGCGCCTTCTCCTTGCCCGCCGCGGTGTACGAGGTCCGGCTCGTCTTGTAGTCGGCGATCAGGCGAACGCCGTCGATCGAGAGCCAGGCGTCGGCCTGGCCGCCGTAGCCGTAGGTCGAGTGGTAGACGACGGTCTCGCAGCCGAGGTAGTCCGGCTGAAACGTCTGAAGGAACCGGTCGAATTGATCGAGCATCCGGGAGACCGCTCGAACGTCCTCGTCCGTCAGGAGCTTTCCCTTCGAGGCGAAGTCCGGATGCAGGTCGGCCGTCACCGCCGGCCGGCGACCGTCGAGCGCGTAGGTGTCGAATAGCTTGTGCGCCAGGGTCCCGAGCGCCGCGTCCGAGAGGTTCCCGCCGTTATCCCAGCGGAGATCCCGGACGTACTTCACGGCCGACTCCGGACCTTCTTCCTCGAGCCGGCGCTGCAGGAGCCGGAACCGCTCGACGACCCGATCGGCGGTGACGTTCACGGCCCACGGTACGAGCGCCGGCTTCTCAAGAACGCCGAGGCAGGTCGTGACCGAGTAGAGGACGAGATCGTCCGGTTGCCGGCTCGTGTCCCGGACCTCGCCGCGCCGCGGCAGCTTCGACGGCGGCGCGACCTGCAGGCCGGTCACGAGGCTTCGAGAGCGCTACCGAGGACCTCGGCCCACGGCGCGCCGGTCTCGTCTCCGTCGATCGTTCCCCAGCCGGCGTAAAGCTGAAGAAGCTGAATGGCCCACGAGAACAGGAGCCGCTGATCGCCGGTCTCCCATCGCTTGACGGTCGACTCGTGGACGCCGAGCGACCGGGCTACCTGCCGCTGGCTGAGGTCGGCGGCGACCCGCGCGGCCGATATGAAGGCGCCTACGGCCGCGTCAGAAGGCCTGACAGGGTGCGACCGAACGGGCGCGGGTTTAGTCGTTATAGGGCGCGGCACGAGAGGCCTCCTATGGCGCTTGAGGGCGCCGGCTCTACGCGCGGACAGCGCGAAGCCGGCGAGCCGACGGCTACGGAGGTCGGCCGGATCTCCCCCTCGGAGTGGTCCTGACCTCACGTTCCTCGTCGCACGGTACGCACTATGCACCTAAAGCGCAACCTATGCACAGTGCGCACTATGAATTACAAGCACGTAATGCAGGAAGCCGGCAGCCTCTATTCAGGAGACTGCCGGCTTCGGTTTCGAGGCAGGTATACCGGCTAAATCGCCGGTTGCTATCCGGACCTATTCGGGATTAGCTGGCCGGCATGGACGCCGAGCGCGAGCGGTTGCTGCGGGAGTGGGCCGAGGACATCGGCCTTCCGGCACGGATGGCGGATCCCGAGCTCGGTCGCCGCGTGCAGCGGATGCTCATGGCAGGACCTCGGCGAGAGGTCCGGCGCCGACGACGAGACGCTTCCGGATCGCCTTCTCCGACGCCGCCCAGCGGCCGCCGTGGGACGGAAGGACCGTCACCTCGCCGAGAGCCCATCTGACGACGCGCCAGCGCTCGACCTCGGAGATCCCGCCGTCGTCCTCGGCGAGCTCCCAGCGCTTCGCGATGTCGTCGTGCCGCTTCGACGCCGGTAGCGACCGGCGGCGTTCCGGCTCCTTCGCCCGCGCCCGCTCGAGATCGGCCAGGAGCGGCGTCCGCGCCTTCTCCCACTCGGCCTTCGTGATCGTCCGCTTCCCGCGTTCCTCGGCGAGCTCGGCGATCAGGGCTTCGATCTCGGAGACTTCGTTCCCGTCCTCGGCCGGCGTCGGTACGGCGTCGGCGTCCCACGGCAGGAGACCGACGTAGAGGCCGACGAGATCCTGCAGGAGCGTCTCGGTCCGGCCGGCGTCGATCGTGACCTTCTGTGCGGCGTCCTTCGGCGAGCGGTACCCGCGCCGGCCGTAGGCGCCCGGTCCGGTCTGGCCGGCCGTCGGAAGCCGGCAACCTCGGAGCCAGAGGCCGGCGGGATCGACGAGCGTCCCGCGGAGCGGGTAGGTCCCGCGCTTCCGGGAGTGCTTCCGTTCCGGCTTCGCGAGCTCGGCGCGGAGAAGCTCCCACGTCGCTCGGTCGAAGATCGGCTCCCAGAGGCCGACGAAGTAGGCCTCGTCGTCGTCCGGGTCGGCGTACGGGTCGGCGATCAGGCCGGCGACCGTCGGCGAGAGAAGCGACTTCCGCAGGTCCGAGGGATCCCACGGCTTCCCGGACCGGCGGAACCGTCCGGCTCCGTTCAGGAAGCCGGCGGCGTCCTTCTGCGTCGCCGGCGTCACCGGGTCGAGGATCGCCTCGGCGGCGAGCCGGAGCGTCTCGGCCTCGTGCTCGATCACTTCGAGCGTCGCGCCGGCGTGGCGACCGAGGAAGATCCGCCGGTAGCCGAAGCCGGCGCGCTCCGGCGCGTGACCGAGCGAGCGAGCCTGCGCCCGCTGAAGCCGGATCCGTTCCGACTTCCGATCGGACTCGTGCTGAGCTCGAGCGGCGTCCATCCGGGCGTAGTAGCGGCCGTCGGCCGTCGTGAGGTCGTAGTAGGAGCCCTGCACGGCGAGAAGCTCCACGCCGTCGTCCGGGTTCTCGCCGAGCGCCCGGATGATGTCGGTCAGATCCTCGGTCCGGCGGTAGAGCCGGTCGGTAGCCCAGACGGCGACGAGATCGAACCGGCGCGCCGCGGCGTCTACGAGAAGGTCCTCGTACTCCGGTCGCTTCGCGCCAGACCACGCGGAGATGTTGTTGTCCGAGTAGACGCGGACGACTTCGTAGCGACCGGGACCGAATTCCCGATCGAGGCGGTCCCGGACGGCTTCCTCCTGCCGGTCGACGCCGAGCTCGCGGCCGTACTCGTCCTTCGAGATCCGGACGTAGATCGCTACGAGGACGACGGCCGAGACGACCCGCCGGCTCGCTATCCGGCGACTCATAGCGCCACGTCGTTAGCGCGGAGCCAGACGACGGCCGCGAGGAACTGATCGAGCGCGACGCGGGCCCGCTCGAACTCGTCGAGCCGATAGAGCCACGGCCTCGCCGGTGGCCGTAAGGCGTTCGGGATCATCGGTAGGTCCTCTCGTCCGAGCCGGCGGCGATCGCCGGCCGAGGGGACCATTCTAACTAGGTAATCAGTAGGTAAGTCCCCAAGGAGACTTACCTAGTCGGGACCTAGTTCGGACGTACACTGTAGGACCCTAGATTTAGGCCCTCTCCTGCGCCTAACGGCCGAGAAGACGCCTTCGGCAGAAGACGCCTTCCCGGTGGATAGCCCCGCTCGGCGCGCTTCCGGCGGGACCGGTGCGTCCACTCGGCGAGGCGAGCCGGATCCTAGTCCCGGACGACCTCCGTAGCCGGATCTCCGTTCTCTCGACGGCGGCCGGAGAACGGGTGACGATGCCAGCCTTCCGGCTCGCCGGTCCCGTCCCAGAGTGTCGCCGCGCGGATCGCCGCCTCGGACGACCGGTAGCACCAGCGGTCGTCGTAGAACGACGAGCCGGCGATATCCCGACCGACGATTACGGCCCACGTAAACAGGAACGGAACGACCGCCACGTCTCGGCCGTCGTGAAGCCGTCTCACGAGGCCGTAGAGCTCTCCCCAGCGGAGTTCGGCCCAACCGGCGAACTCGGCCTCCGGAGGATCGTCCTCGTAGCCGTAGGCCGGTCTCACGAGCTCGTCGTCGTACTTACCGAGCCACCAGCGCGCTAGCTGCGCGTAGACGGTCGCCACGTCGGCGAGCGGATAGGCCGTCCGTTCCCAGAGAACGAAGTCGATATCGTCCTCGTCGAGCTCGGCGGCGAGCTCGTCGCCGGCCGAGATCGCTACGAGGTCCGCCCAGCTAAGCCAGGACCACGCCGGACCGAGCTTGTTGGTCGCCGGCGTCCGCTTCATCCGTCGTACTCCTTCCGGAAGGACGAGAGGTCGGAGACCGCTTCGAGCGCTTCTTCCTCCGAGAGCTCGACGACCTCCCGGAGAATCTTCCGGTAAGTAGCGTCGAGATCGCCGACGGCTTCCGCTTCGTAGGCGAACGCGGCGTGACGGCGAAGTAGTTCCGGCGTCAGTTGCCCTACCGCCTGATCGTCGACGATGACGAGAAGAAACGGCTTACCGGCGGCGGTCAGGCCAGGCTCGTAGCGAAGCGAGCTCTCCTTCGCCGCGGCGTTAGCCGGCCGAAGGTGCCGGAAGGCCGCGATCGCGGCAAAGACGCTATCGGCCGGCGCTCCGGCGTCTCGTAGCTGCACGAAGATCGCCGCCTCGTACTCTGCCTCGGCGACCGCTCGGAGCGCGCCGGCGGCATAGCGACGGAGCTTGAACGGCGAGAGCGCCCAGATCCGATCGCCGTCGACGGAGACGGTCGCGACGTAGGAGCCGTCGTCACAAGGCTCGGACGAGATCCAGATCCCCTCGGTCTGATCCTTCGGCCGGCTCACCGGTTCACCTCCGGTAGCTCGAGAGCGAGGACCCGACCGACCGCCTCGGCGTAGAAGGCGACGAAGGCCGCTTCCTCGTCCGGATCGTCTCCGGTCTCGATCCGGCGGTAGGCGACCTGCATCGCTCGGACCGCTTCGGCGACCTCGACGAGCGCCTCGAACGCGGCCACTAGCTCGTCATCGCTCGGAAGATCGTCTAGGAAGGTCACCGGAGATCCTCGACGACGGCTAGGTAGCCCTCAGCTTGCATCCGCGCTACGAACTCGTCCCGGAACTCGCCCTCGAGAACGGTCGCCTCGGCTTCGGTCTCGAAGCGAGCGCTACCGATCAGGATCTCCTTCTCGCCCTCGTCGCCGGCAACCTCGACGATCACCGCCCAGCCGTCGACGAGCCGACCGACGCCGATCCGAACCGAGTCGACCGAGGCCGTCACGAGTCCGCTCCGTATCGCTTATCGAACGGTTCGAGCTTCTCCTGCATCTCGACGAGACCGGCGACGGTCTCCGGATCGTGCTCGAGCTCGACGACGCCGGCGGCGAGCCGGCGGACGGCTTCGGGTAGCTCCTGCCCGCGGACGGCGGCGACGACGAGCGGCTTATCGAACAGCATCGCCGCGCCGAGCTCGACGGCGAAGCGCGTCGAGGTCGTCGTCTCGGTTACCTCGCTGATCGGCCGGTTCCACACCTGCACGATGAACGGACACGAGGCGATCTGTTCGAGTAGGCCGGCCTGCTCGACGCGCGCCGATAGCCCGCCGAGGTTCGCCTCCGGATCGAGCGGCGCGCCGGGCTCGAAGTCGGCCTCGGTTCCCCAGCGCATCCGGCGCGCTCCGGTCGTCTCGGCCGACTCGCCGTCGGCCGTCCACGCGCCTTCGTCGTGGGCCGCCTTGAAATGCCGAAGGTGGACCCGACCGCCGAGGTCCGCGGCCATATGCGCGAAGTCGAGCTCGAGTAGCGGTTCGAGGACGTTCGAGACGAGAGGCATCCACGTCTCGCCGCCGGTCGGCATCGCCGCTACGGCTTCTCCGTCGTCTCCCTCGGCGATCACCGCCCAGAGATTCGTAACGGTCTCGGCCTCCGGCTTGCTTCCGTTCGTCGTCATAGCGTCGTCCCTTCGGTCGGTTTCCTCGCGCGCTAGTTCGCGGCGCGAGGTTCGAGCTCCATCAGCACGTCCGGTAGGTCGCCGGCCGGATCGTGCAGTAGTACCCGGACCGCCGCGCCGCCTTCGAGAAGGTAGGCGGCGATCTGTTGGTGCCTGCCGACGAGCTCGGGCGCGTCGTCGAGCGAGAGGCCGCCTTCGCAGTCGATCTCGTCGGAGAAGACGAGCCGGTCGCCGGCGAAGATCGAGACCTCGAGAACGTCGCGCCGGTTCACGACCGTCTCCGCTCGTCGTAGCGGTCGAGCGCCTGACGGACCTTCCGGTAGATCTCGGCCGTCCGGTCGGCGGTCGCGCGGTCGCCGGCGTCTCGAAGTGCGTTCGTGAGCCAGCGGACCTCGGCGAGAGCGAGATGCACGATCGCCCGGAGATCGCTTCCGGCATCGCTCGAGAGGCTCGGCCCATCGGCTAGCGCCGTGTCGATGATCGCTAGCGCTCCGTCCGGTAGCGGAAGGAAATCGTCGTCGTGAAGGTACCGAAGGCAGGAGAGGACGAGCCGGAGATGCCGGACCTCGGCCTCGTAGTCGACCGGCGAGCTCACGACGGATCGTCCCGGACGACCCGGACGCGCTCCGGGACGACGAGCGGCTTATCCTTCGGTCCCTTCTCGAACGGAGCGATCCAGACCGGCCGATGCTCCGACCATCGCGGACCGCAGGCTTGTTGACGCCAGAAGCCGTCTTCGCCGCCGACGATCCAGCGCCGAGACCACTCGACCTTCCGGCCGGCGTCGGGCTCTGAGGGCTCCGATTTCGCCTCGACGAGCCGTCGGCGTACGTCGACGAGCCGGACATCCGACGAGAGGGCTCTACGAGCCGATCTGCGGGCCGCCGGCCGCGGAGACGGACGATCGGCTACGGAAACGACGAGAGGCTGAGCAGCGAGAAGCCAGAGCGTCGAGAGCCAGCGGCGATCTTCCTCCATCGAAGCGAGTTGGCTTACGGCGAGACCGTCGAGGTTCGGATCGGCGGTCTCGGCGCCCCAGACCCACTCGGACCGGCCGAGCGGGATCCACGCGCCGCCGTAGAGCCGGCCGTAGGACGAGATCGTCATCGCCTTCTGATCGCCCGGTCGGAGATCCTCGTCCGGTCCGTAGCCGTGCTTGACGTAGGCCCGGTGACCGTCGTCGAGGACGATCGTCCGTCCCCAGAGGATCGCTCCGACCTCGATCGTGTTCGTCTCGTCCTCGGCGTCGAGACCGACGAGCGGCTTCTCGAACAGGACGAAGCCGAACTCGTCGAGCGGTAGGCCGTCGTTCAGCGTCGTCGGCGGGAGGCTCGCCGCCGCCGTGACGATCCGCTCGGACATCTCGGCTGTGACCCACCAGAGCGAAGCCCGCGCCAGCGCCGGACCGTCGAATAGCGGCGCGTACTTTAGCGAGAAGTCGAGCTCGGTCAGCCGCCGGCCGGAGCGCCGGATCGTCGAGAGGTCGTCGAGCCGGATCATCCGCTCGAGCTCGGCCGCTCGACCGTAGAGGCCGTCGGGTCGCCACCGGTCGAGTAGGAGCATCCGGAGATCCGGGAGGTCCTTCGGTCCGTGGAGCTCGGGATCCGGAGGCGGTTCGCGGCGACGGTCGTCGTTCATGCCCAGCAACACCGCTTCGCCTTCAGGCCCGACCCGCACGGACACGGCTCGTTACGCGCCGGCGGGACCGGGTACCAAGTGAAGACCGGGATCCCGAGGTCGAGACCGACGGCGGCGAGCGGTTCGGTCGACCGGTCCGGGTCGGCGAAGGCCTCGGCCAGTAGTTCGCCGAAGGCGCCCTCGACGACCTCGGCCTCCTTCGGCTCGGCGAGATCCGGGAAGGTCCATCGGACAGTCCGGTTCGGTCCGTACTCGAAGGGAAGCGCGGCGTAGATCGCCTTCTCGGCCGTAGCCGTCATGCACCAGACGATCTCCCGGACGTGGCGGTCGCCGGCCTTGAACAGCGCCTCGAGCGTTCCGATCGGCGCGTCCTTCGACGGTCCGTCGTCGTCCGGCCAGTGGCCGAAGTAGCTCTCGTGAACGTGCTGGATCATGTCGGCGCCGGTCCGCGGGACGGCGGTCCGGAACGCCTCGAGGACCTTCGGCCGGTCGACGGTCAGGACGAGGTAGCCGAGGCACTGTCCGTCATGCCAGAGACCGAGCATCGGAAGGAGCTCGGCGCCGGGTCCGTCGCGCCGGACGATCGTCTCCTTCAGGTCGCGTGCAGCGTTAATCGCCGCGCCTGCATAAGCGAGTTGGTCCATAACGCCGGATCGTAGTCACGTCGCCGGCGTCGGCGCGGGACGGAACGCGAGAGCGCCCTCCGGCCGTCGAGGAACGTAGGCCGGAGGGCGCTAGCAGGAGGCGACCGGCTTGGCCGAGATCATGAGGACCAACTCTGATCTCAGCGAAGGAGGTACGCCACGGCCGAGCCTAGCTGGCTAGTCTCCGGTCCCACGAGGACCGACGAGAGGACGCTTCTAATGGACGGATGGCGGATCGCCGGAGTCGTAGCGCTCGTCTGGATCGGAGCGTCCGTAGCGCTCGCCTACGCGTGGTCGAAGGGCTGGATCGGCGTCGAGCCGCGCGACCGTCCGCCGCGCTAGCTCGTCTCGGCCGGAGCGTCGGCCGGCGCCTCGGCCGGTAGCTCGCCTACGTCTACCTGACGCTGAAGGACCTCTCGGATATGGCCGAGGTCGAATAGCGCGGCGTCGGCCGCGGCGTACGGAACCGGATTGATCGGTAGCGGCGTGAGGTTCTCGCCGTCGTCGACGACCGCCTCGATCGAGACGACGAAGCGGACGATCCGGACACGAGGTCGGTTCATGCGATCAACCCTAGCGAGATCAGCTTCGCCCGGAGATCGTTCGCGAGCGCCATCGTCGTCGCCGGATCGGTAGCGGCCGCCGGCGTCGCGGTCGGCTGAACGACCGGCGTTGCGTTAAAGAAGCCGAGCTTCTGTAGGGCGGTCGTACCGATCTTCGTACCGGTAACCGTTCCGAGTTGCACGTTCGTCGCTTCGAGAAGCCGGAGAAGGTTCGAGCCCATGATCACGCTCTGGACGCCGCCCACCGTGAAGTCGATACCGCCGTTCGGAACGGTGACGGCCAGAGTGCCGACGGCGGTCTCGCCGATACTGACGCTATTGGCCGAGTTGTCGGCCTTCCGCCACGCGATATAGGTGTTGTTGCTGAGACGGACGGCGCCGTTCGCGTTAGTCGCCGGGACCGGTCCTAGTCCTAGCTGGCCTGGAATCGTCACGATCCCTACGCTGCTGATCCTCAGGCGCTCGGTCAGGCTCCCGCCCATAGGCCGGGTCCACAGTGTCAGCGCTCCGGCGAAGTCCTCGGCCGTCGAGTTCTCCTTCGCTCCGACGATACGGGCGAAGGGGCTATTAGCTCCCGCCGCCCCGTAGGCGCCGCCGAGGTTGATCGAGGCGCCTTGGTCGGCGGTTAGGTTGCTAGTGGACGTGGCGAATACCTGAAGGTTGCCCGCCGTGAACTGGTCACGGAATCCGGCTCCGGCGACGTATAGGTCCGGACCGGTGCTCGTTCCGCTGACGCCGTTAGTGTTACCTCGACCGACCATCGCGGAATCGGGAAGCCGCAGGAGATCGGCTCCGGCTCGGTAGAGGTCGACATCGGCCCCGAGGCCGATCGTTCCGTTGGACTTCACGGAGGCTAGCGACGCTCCGGCCGAGTCCTGCCACTCGGTTAGGTGGGCGGTCTGTCCGGCGAGCGCCTGTACGACGAGCGGCTTGATCGTCGTTCCGGATGGCGAGAGAAGCACGGCGCCGAGAGCGTCGACGGTCGTCGGCGTATTGATCCGAAGCCGCTCGTTAACGCCTACGGCGTCTGTAAGCGTTCCGCCGACCTGGACGGTCGAGCCGGTAATCCGCATCCGTTCGAGCTGATTCGTCGTACCGATGTCCGTTGCGTAGAAGCTCATACGGGAGCCGGTATGGGTGGCATCCCACGCCTCGCTAGTAAGGAAGTCGATACGAGGACCGTTAGCCCAGATCGCTCCGTTCCATCCGGTTCCGAACATCCGAGCGAGTCCGGCTCCGGCTCCGACCGGAGCCGGAGCGGCCACGGTGCCGCCCGAGCGTTGTCCGCGGAACTCCGGCGTTCCCGACGCCGCTATGAGGTTGAGCCGCGCGCCGTGGAGCGGATTCGGATTACGGAGGTTGAGCATTCCGTTCTCGGCGGCGTCGGGATAGACCTGCACGGCGAAGGCGCCGGCGGTCATCGTTCCGCCGGTAAGCGGAAGGTAGGACGCGAGCGCCGTCGTAAGGCCGGTGACCTGGCTCTGCGTGATCGTTACCGGATCGGTACCGGCCGAGCCGTGCGTAGAGGCGTGCGGAAGCGGCGCTACGGCGCTCGCCCAGGCCGTGTCGTAGTCGGTACCGGACGCCTTGACGAGCGCCTGTCCGGTCGTTCCTCCGGCGGCGACGCCTGGCCCCGCCGGACCGGTCTCGCCGTGGCCGGCGGTTAGCTCGATCACTTCCGGTAGCGAGACCGTTAGCGTCACGTTCTCCGGCGTACCGACTTCGAGCGTGATCTCGTCGGCCGGTAGGACCGAGAGCTCGATCGCTTCCACGGCGTCACGCTCCTTCGTAGGAGAAGGACGGCAGGAGGTTCAGCGACCGGACGGAGAGCCAGGTGTAGTTATCCGGAGCGGTCTGACGGAGGTCGAAACCGAAGCCGGCCTCGACCTTCGCCGCCTCCGGCTCCGGAAGCGTAAGCGTGACCTTCCGCGCCGGCGCGTCGAAGGCGACCGCCCAGTGAGCGACGATCGGACCGGTAGGCGTCCGCCGGATCGCCGCCTCGAACGTCCAGCCGGTCATATCCGCGCTCGTATTGATCGTCACGACCATTTCGAGGTCGTCGGCGGTTACCGCCGGCTGCTCGACCGGCCACTCCGGAAGGACGGCGGCCACGGCTAGGCCTTCGGCGGCTGGCGGCGCCGCTGGATCGCCCGGAGGACCGCCGCGCCTTGCGCCGAGACGAAGGCGGCGATCAGCGCTGCGACGATCACGACCACGCCGACGATTCCCGCTATCTGCCACTGCGAGAGCTCGTACCAGTCGGCTTCGAGGCCGAGTTCGAGGCCGAGCCAGAGTAGAGCGACGAGGATGATCGCGAATAGGCCGGCGCCGGCCGCGCTCGCCGTCGTAGCGGTCGCTCCGGCGAGGTCCTCGACCTCGTGGTGGTAGCGCTGCTCCATGAAGATGTCCTCGACGAGCCAGGTATCGGCCGGCGAGATCCCCAGCCAGAAGCACTCCTGATTCACGAGGTCCATGCTCCAGAGGTAGCGCGCCGTCGCGCTCCCCTCGACGAGCGTCCAGTACGCCTCTCCGACGTTCGGAACGCCGAGGCGAGCCGAAGCCCACGCCGAGCCGGCCTTCGTCCGTACCACGCTTCTCGTAGGCATCTCGTCTTCCTCCTGCGGTTCGCCTTCTAGCATCTCGGTCCAGAACGCCGATCGCACCGTGTTCTGGTCGACCGTGTTCTCCGGTATCCCGTCGATCCTCGTCGTCGAGTTGAACTGCCACGCCGACCACGACTCGTCGGACCACGCCGCCGGTACCGCCGGCGAGAAGCTCGTCGGCGGCGTCGTGCTCGGCGAGTTCGAGCCGTAGTTCGCCACCCATAGCGGACAGTCGCCGACCGGATGGCCGTACGTGAAGCCGACGCCGAAGTAGGCGCCGGTATAGACGATCGACTCGCGTCCGGTAAGCCGACCGACCTCGTTACAGAACTCGACGGCGAAGGCGTCGAGCTCGGCCGGCGAGAGGCCGTGCGGATTGTGCTCGATATCGAGGACCGGCCACATCGCTCCGGAGCCGTGGCCGTGGGAGACGGCGTGCTGCGCCTGCCTCGGAGCGTCGGCGTAGGCCGGCGAGGCGAAGTAGTAGGTCCCATAGGGGAGGCCGGCCGACTCGGCGCCGGCCTTGTTCGCCCACCACTTCGAGTCTTCGTAGAGGCCGCCGTCCGCGCCGGCGCACTTGATCCACGCGCCTTGAACGCCGGAATTCGCGACGGCGTAGAAATCTATCGTTCCCTGCCATCGGCTTACGTCGATCGTCCACGCGTCGGCCATCAGGTCACCTCGTCTCCGTAGAAGTGGAAAGCACGGAAGCCGCTACCACCCCAGCCGGTGTTATACCGGACCTTTATCGCTCGTACGTCCTGCGGCGTGTAGAAGAAGGACTGTTTCGTGGCGTAGTTCGTCGGTACGTCGTCGTTCGCGTAGCCGTCGAGCGACATCTCCCGCCAGGTCCCGTTCGTCGGAGTCGTAGCGTCGCTACTCAGCCAGTAGTTGACCGGGAAACCGCCGTCCGGTTCCTGCCAGGAGATGTAGTACGAGAGAAGCCGGTACAGGACCGGGAACAGGACTACGAAGTCGTACTCGTGAGGGAAACCGCCGTGACGGCCGTGGATCTCGTAGAAGTCGTTTGTGTAGTCGTGAGAGCGCTTATTCCACTCCTGCAGGACGCGTACCGGCGCGGGAGCCGGATCGGAGCCAACATCGCCGAGAAACCACGCCGTCGTCCCGTCCTGGTGGTACGGGATCAGCCGGCCGGTCTCGAACTCCGGATACGGCTGGCCCCAGTCCGGATCCCGCTGGTAGTAGACGGTGACCTCCGGTCCGCCCGGTCCTCCGGCGCCGCCGGCGATCGGCGCCGGCTCGACGACGTTCGGCATCGGCGTAGCGACGGACGAGGTTCCAGCCATAGCGCCTCGACCCATCCGGGCAATCGCCTGCTCGAAGCGTTCCTGCTGCGTCAGGATCACGTCGCGGAGCTCCGGAGCGAAGGAGAGGAAGCCGTTCTCGTCCTCGGCGACCGTCAGCGAGACCACGCGCTCGCCGGTCGTCACGCCGGCCGAGTTCGGGACGGAGACGACATCGCCGACGCCGAAGGCCGAGTACGGCGTATCGCTCGGCGCCGTCGGTACGAGGTCGACCTCGATCGCCTCGCGCGGTTCCTGGCCGAGTTGCCCGGTAGCGACCCGGATCACTTCGGCGAGGAACTCCTGAGCGCCGAGAGCGAGCGCCGCCTCGGACCGGCCGAGGGTCCCGATCGCGGCCTCGTCGACGACCTCATGCCAGCCGTGTCCCCAGCGGACGAGCAGAACGGTCGTCGTCATAGGACGCGCCGGTGGACGAGCCCTCGGACGTTCCCGGAGAGCGGCCTATACGGGTCCGTAGCGCCGTGGAGGACGACCGGACGGTCAGAGCCTCGTCCGTCCTGCACCCACGCGTGTAGCCGCCACGTAGCCGGATCGAGCCAGAGGTCGATATAGGTCGTACAGAGCTCGCGGGCGAAGGTCAGTACGTCGCCGCCGACGGCGGTCGCGATGTCGGCGGCTACCGGCCACGGCGACCCGTCGCTATCGGCGTCGTCCGTGAACGTCAGGACGAGCTCGCCGAGGACGCCTCGAGCCTGCGCTTCGGAGACGACGTGACGGAGCGCCTCGCCGGGCGTCATTCCCGGTACCGAGGCCGGATACGGGAGGACCTTCCACGAGCTATCGGAGACGACGAGCGGCGCCGGCGAGATCGGTCCGCCGGCGGCGTCGACGGCGTAACCGGCGAACAAGAACGCTCCGGGATTATGGAGCTCGTCGCCTTCGGGATCCACGTCGTTACCGACCCGCGCGGCGAGTTGGTGGACGCCGGCCGAGAGCGGTACGGAGCCGGAGAACGTGTTCACGTTCGGTTCCTCGCCGTAGGTCCCGGTCGCGATCTGCTGGCCGTCGAGCCAGATCTCGCCTTCGGAGTCGAATAGCGCGTGGTACTGAAACGCGATCACGTTCGGCGGCGCCGTGAAGGTCGTCCGGAAGTAGACATCGCCGGCCGGCGACCACTCGAGCGGCCAGGTGATCGGCGCGCCGGCCGGTCCGGTCGAGGCCCAGATATAGCTGGCGCTCGGCGCCGGCCACTTCGGCATCGTGGCGTCGACCCAGTAGGACGCCGAGTCCGTGTCATGGAGAACGCCGGAGCCCATACCCGGAGCGCGCTCGCCGCCCTGCGTCGCTAGCGGTACCGCCGTCGGCCACGCCGAGTCGTCGTAGTCGTAGGCCGGCCAGGAGAAAAGGCGGCGGTCCTGTACCGGCTGCGAGTCGAGACCCGGTAGCGGGTAGACGAGCGCCCGGTCGAGGACGGCCAGCACGCCGGGTCCCGCGAGCTCGGTCGTCTGTTCGTCCGGCGTCTCGGCGATCGTGGCCGTCTCGCGTGACCGGACGATGAAGGCGAAGACGACCACGCCGTCTAGAAGGAACTGAGCTACGTCGCCGTCGAGGATCGCCGGTAGCGCCGGGTCGTCGTTCTGAAGGACGATCGAGCCGGATCCGGGCTGATTCAGTTGGTCCTGCCAGCGCCGGTCGCGCGAGAGCGGTAGGTCGGCGACGAAGGCGAGCGTCGGTCCGCGAAGGATCCGGACGGTAAGGCTCACCGGAGCGCTCCGGTAAGGATCACGAGGTCGATCGTCGCCTTCGTGGCGTACTCGCCGAGGTCGCCGCCCAGCAGGAACGACTCGACCTCGACCGGCGCCGAGGCGATCACGCCGGCCGGCGTGACGACCTCGAGAAGCTTCGACCCGTCTCCCGTCGAGCCGGCCATCGGAGGATCCGTGACCGTCCGGAGATGCGCCACGTTCCGCCAGAGACCGAGCCGGAAGTCCGGATTAGGGATCCCCTGCCAGTCGAAGTCGCCGACGATCGAGAGCTCGAGCGTGACCGATCTCGCCGCGGCGACCCTCGGATAGCCCCGCGAGCCGGCGGCGCCGGGAATGATCACGTCGCCGCCTCTCGTCGCCGGTCCCGACCAGAGCTCCCACAGGTTCTCGTGAACCCACGCCGGCGTCTGAAGCGGGACGCCGCCGAGGACCGCGTACTCCGGAGAATTCGTCGAGTAGTTCACGTCGACGCTCCGGCCGGCTGATAGTTCACGCCGCCGAAGTAGGCGACGCGCCGAAGCTCTCGCGTGAGAGCGACGGCGGTATCCCTCGGCCGCTCCTGGCCGGTTACCTCGATCCGGTCGATATGCATCCCGGTACCGCCTCGACCCGGCGCGGCGAGGCGGTCCGCGGGGATCACGGTCCCGGCGCTCCGAGGCCGCCAGAGCTCCGGACCGAGCTCGCCGACGAGAGCGACCTCGCCGGCGGACATCCGGCCGCCGGTAGCGAGGCCGCGGATCTCGTCGATGTTCATCGTGTCCAGCGTGAAGCCGCCGATCTTCTTCCCGAGGATCTCGACCTCCGGGACCTCGAGCTTGAAATCGTTCCACGTCCGGATAATCCAGTTGATCGCCGCGATGAAGGCGTTCGCCACGCCGTTGAACATTCCGGAGGCGGCGTCCGTGATCTGTTTCGGTAGGCCGGCGACGAAGCCGATCAGGGCGGCGCCGAGCTCGACGAGCTTGCCCGGTAGCGACTTCGCCGCCTCGACGACGAAGGAGAGCAGCGCCGCGGTTAGCTCCTTGCCCTTCTCGAATAGCCAGGGAAGCGCTTCCGTGACGATCCAGACGCCGAGCTTCGCGAGGAACTCGGCGAGCTTGAACGGAAGCTCGATCGCCGCCTTGACGATCCAGAGAAGGAGACCGGCGACGAGGCTCGCCGCCTTCGAGAGAAGCGTCGGTAGGGCTTCCTCGACGATCCAGACGCCGAGAGCGGCGAGCCACTCGCCGAGCTTCGGGACGAGCCAGGCGATAGCGGAACCGATCCAGCCGACGAGCGCGCCGGCCAGACCTACGACGGCCGTCACGAGCGCCGGTATGCCGGTCGTGACGATCCACGTTCCGATCGCGGCGAGGATTCCCGGAAGCGCCTCGAGGACCTTCCCTCCCCACTCGAGAAGCTTCCCGGCGATCGAGCCGGCGAACTCGCCGATCTTCGCGATGATCGCTCCGAAGTCGAGCTCGCCGAGCCGGTCGCCGAGATGCAGGATGAAGTCGACGATCTTCGTAACGGCCGGCACGGCGTCGGTCATGATCGCCGCGGCGAACTCGACGACCTTCTCGATAATCGGAATCAGGAGCGGTAGGAGCTTCGCCAGCGCCTTCGACTGAAGCGTCAGGAGCTCGGCGATCAGCGGCGTGAGCGCGAGTAGGAGCTCGGCGAGCGGCGGGATCAGCGGTAGGAAGGCGTCGACGAGCTCCGGAAGGATCGGAAGCATCGTCAGCATCACCGGTACGAGGCGCTCGACGAGCTCCTTGATCACCGGCACGAGCGCTACGGCGAGCTCGACGAGGATCTTCGCGAACTGGGAGATCAGCGTTCCGGCGAGCTCGGCGATTACCGGAAGGAGCGGTAGGAGCGCCTTAACGAGTTCGCCGAAGGCCGGAAGGATCACCGCAAGCGCCTCGTTGAGCTCGAAGCCGATGATATGAACGAACTCGGCGAGCCACGGCGTCATTTCCTGCACGATCGGCGCTAGCGACGCGATTACGGTCGCGAAGATTCCGCCGAGCATGTCGAGGACCGGAGCGATAACCGGTACGAGCGCGCCGAAGGCCGTAGCGAGCGAGCCGACGACGGAGCCGAGTAGCGGCCCGACCGTCTTCATCGCCTCGCCGAGCGATCCGGAGAGGCCGCCGAGCGCGTCCTTAATCGCCGGCATCGCCGGAGCGATCGCGTCGGCGAGACCCTGACCTACCGTGTCCTTCAGCGTCGAGATCATCCCGGTAAGCGACTGAGACTGTTTCTCCATCAGGCCGGAGAAGCGCTCGAGACCCTTACCGGATTCGAGCGCCACCATCAACGCGTCGAGCTCGGCCTTCCCGAGCTTCCCGGACTGCGCCATCCCGGCGAGTTCTTCCTTCGACTTCCCGGTAGCGGCGGCGAGAAGGTCGAAGACGGGAACGCCGGCGTCTCGTAGCTGATTCAGATCTTCGCCGGTGATCCGGCCGGCGGCGGACATCTGCTGAAGCGCGACGGTCGCCCGCTTGACGCCTTCGGCGCCGGTCCCCATCCCGGAGGTCACGTCGCCGAGGTTCTTCATGATCGGGAGGACCTTCGACGAGTCGACGCCGACGGAGATCAGGCTCGACGCGGCCTCCTGAAGCTCCGGGAACTCGAACGGCGTCGTCGCCGCGAATTTCTTCATGTCGGTTAGGAAGCTCTGCGCCTTCTCGGCCGAGCCGAGCATCGTCTCGAAGCTGATCTGCGCCTGTTCGTTCTGGCCGGCGATCTTCACGCCGAAGCCGGCCGCCGCCGCTCCGATGCCAGCGAGACCGACGGCGCCGACCTTCGCGATCGTCGAGAGCTTCCCGGTGAAGCCCTTCACGAAGGAATCGCCCGCGTCGGAACCGGCCGCGCCGCCGGCCGCCGTCACGTCGCCGCCGATCTCCTTCCGGACGGCCGCGGAGAAGCCCCGCGCCGAAGGGATCAGCGAGACGACGGCGGTTCCGACCTCAATCGTCATCCGAGCCCTCCGGTACCGGCTTGAACCGGCGTAGGAAGTCCATTACCTCGCTCGGCGAGGCGTCGGTCCGGCCGTATCGCTGACGCTGTTCGGTACCGGGTCGAGGTACCGGCCGAGGCCTCGGACCTTTCGCTCCGGCTCGCTGCCAGTTCGCGCCGGCCAGTGTGTCGAGGATACGCGCGAGAAGGTGTTCCGGAAGTCCCCAGAGCGCGTCTTCGCCGAGGATCGCCCGGACCGTCGCCGAGTCCGGCGGCAGGCCGCGTACGAGGCTTCCGAGGCGCCGTAGCGAGAGCTCGCCGGTCGTCACGCCGGCGAGCTCGATCCCGTAGTAGCGAGCTAGGTCCGCTTCGAGCGCCTGTCCGTTCTCGACTATGAGCCGGTACAGGCGCGCTATTCCGGGACTTCGACTCCGACGAAGGCGAGGTAGGCCCGGAGAAGGCCGCCGAGCGTGAGATCGTCGAGCGCGGCCGGCGAAGCCATGATCGCTTCCCACTGCTCGGCGCCGAGAAGGATCCGGAGCGCGTCGTTGAGCTTCTCGGCGTCGAGCGCGGCGAAGAAGCGGATATCGGGTCGCGCCGGCAGGTCGTACTCGTGGCCATCGAACCGGAAGTGAAACGGCTCGCCGCGAGCTTCGTTAGCCAGAGCGTCGAGGTCGAAGACATCGCCCACGGCTAGCCCTGCGCCAGCGAAGGCATCTCGTAGGCCTGCGACGGATCGCCGGTCGGCTCACGGCGCGGGAGGCCGGTCGCCGGATCGGTCTCGGTCTCCGGATCGTAGGCCGGCGGCGGTTCGATCGGCTGGCCGTCCGGACCGGTCCGGACCTCGCCCTCGGTCCCTCGAGCGGCGAGCGCTCCGGCGAAGCCGTCGGCGTCGACGATCTTCACGGCGACGACGCCGTTATCGTCCGGGTAGGCGGTGATCGTCATCTCGTAGCCGATGGCGTCGGAGTTGTTGTAGGTGATCTCGCCGCGCTCGGTCACTTCGCCGCGGGCTACGACGATCCGAATATGATTCGAGCCGTCGACGATATCGAAGCCCCACGCTCGGATGTCCGGCTGAGCTCCCTTGATCTCGATCGTCGAGAAGCCGACGCCGGACGTGACCGTGGCTCCCTTGTGGTAGCGAGCGAGGACTTCCTCGCTCGTCTCGATCGCGACGAAGTGGTAGGTCGCCGTCGAGCCGGTGATCACGGTCCGGACCGTCGTCCCGCCCTGCCACGCCTTGATCTCGTTTGAGTCGTCGGCGTAGCCCTCGGTAACGCCGTCCTCGGAGATCCAGCCGAGGTCGAGCCAGCCGGCCGCCCACGCGGTCGTAGGGTCCGCCGGTCCTGCGGTGCCGGCCGGCGCGGACATGACGGCTCCGGTTAGGGCTACGAGTACGGCATCGGAGTCAGGCATCGAGGCCTCCTTCGGGTTTACGGCCGCGCACCGTTAGCGAGAGCGCGAATTGGTATCGAGGCTGATCGCTCAGCGCGTCGGGATCGTCGGCGAGACCTTCGGCGTCGTCGACCCGGTAGATGGGAACGCCGTCGACGACGGTCCCTCGTATCGAGTGGAGGATCGACCGGACCGCCTCGGCGAGATCGGCGGCGTCCTCGGCGGCCTGCGCCCACGCTTCGACGGCGATCCGGGCGTCCTCGGTTACGAGGTTCCGCCGCGTCCCGCCGGCGCGGGAGATCCGGACGAACTCCGGCGGCCTCGGCGACGGGACCCGCGTCCCGACCGGGACCGAGAGGCCGAGCGCGTCGAGGCCGGCGACCGAGACCTTTACGGCGATCTCGGCCACGTCCGGGAAGATCAGCGGCGCGCTCACCGGGCGGCGTCCAGCGCGGCCGTTAGAGCGTGGGTCTCCCGCTCTCGGCGTGCGGCGGCCGGCGTGCTCGTCCGGACCTGCGCTCGAGCTCTCGTCCGGCCTTTCGCGGCGTCGACTTCGTGACCGGGACCGGCGGCCGAGGCGACCCGTCGAGCGCGCCGCTCGAGATCGAGCAGGACGCCGACGGACTTCAGCATCTCGCCGATTCCCTTCCGGTTCGCCGAGTAGTCGAGTTGAACGGCCACGGCTAGCCCTCGACCCGCTCGAGACGGACGACGAGATGATGCTCGCCGGTCGGTCGCTTCGCGTGCTCGATATCGCCCATGATCCGATAGACCCGACCGTCGGCTTCGATCCGGTCGGCGAGGTCGATATCGGCGCCGGCGGCGAGCGTGAGCTCGGTCTGCGTCGTGATCGCCTGCCGGCCGCCGGTCGTCTCCGTCGTCGAGGTCGACGTAAGCCAGCCGGCGAGCTCGAGACGGTCGCCGGCGTCGTAGTCCGGGACCGAGTTCCCGTAGCGGTCGATCGTCCAGACCGGCCGGACGCGCTCGACCGTATCGACGAGGAAGCGAGCGAGCGGACTCACGCCGGAGCCATCCAGACGGGACCGGCCGGCACGATATAGGCGTCGAGCGTCCGCTTTTCCTCGGCGAAGATCCCGACCGGACCGGCGGCGCCGACCGGACCGTAGGTCGAGGAATAGTTCGTGATCGACTCCTGCGTAAGCCCGCCGGTCTCCGGACCGGTTCCCAGCGTCCGCGCGGCCACGTTGCAAACTACGGCCACGATGTCGTCCGGGATCTCGTCGTAGCCGTGGCCGTAGGTCGCATCGAGGACGACGTTCCGGAGCGCGGCGACTTCGAGGACGCCTAGACCGTTATGACGATACGCCGCCGGCGAGCCGTCGAGGCCGAGGACCTCGACGATCTCGGTTACCGGCCGCTGCGGGAGGATCAGGACGCCGGGAGGGACGACCTTCGTCCGGACCGTCGAGATCCGGTACGTGATCTCCTGCGAGGTATAGCGCCGTACCGCCGCCGACGCGTCCGCTATCGCGGCGTCGATCCGCTCGGCCGACGGCGGAGCCATCGAGAGGCGAGCGGCGAGTTGCTCGGGCGTAGCCAGCGGCGGTAGGGACATCAGGAGAAACCTCGGAGCTTCTCGGTAACTCGCTTCGGCGCCCGGACCTTCGTGCCGGAGTCGTTCGTGACGGTCGCCGGCTCGGCGTCCTTCTCGGCCTTCTCCGAGTCCTTCTTCGCCTTCTCGGCGTCCTTCTCGTCCTTCGCCTTCTCGTCGTCGGAGCGATGCGCTCCGGTCGTCTGACGGGTCGTCGGTCCCTTCGGTTCCTCTGGCATCGCTAGTTCCTCCGGTTACTTGAAACGGCCGTTCTTGTCACGGCTTCGCCTACCTGCCGCCTTCGACTGGCTGGCCGAGTTCCCGGCGCGCTGATCCTGGCGATACTTCCGACCGGGATTCGACGGCGGACCGGCGGCGGACTTCTTGTAGGCCTTGAATTTCGGAGCGCCTTTACGTGCGGCCACGATCTCGTCTCCCTTCGGCCTACGGCGTAACGGCGTCGGTCAACTGGCAGAAGGACTGCACGTCGTTGACGAGCCAGCCGTACTCGGCCTCGGCGCGGATGGCGACGAGGTTGTGCTCGAACAGGGAGACGAGTTGGCCGTTGATCGTGACGGTCGCCTCGGTCGAAACGTCGTAGGAGATCCCGCCGACGACTCCCCATGCCGCCTGCTGCCAGTCGCCGCCGTAGCCGAGGATCATCGTCCCGTCCCGGATCTCACCCATGTACGACGGCCGGCCGAGAAGTCGACCCTGACGCGCCAGCGCGCCGGACGTGTCGTCCGTCGGGAGGTCGATATAGAGCGGCCGGCCGTTCAAGTCGACGGCCGACCAGAGGACCGGCTCGAGCTCGTTATCGAGGGCCCAGCCGGTCAGCCGCTTTCCGTCGGAGACGAGCGCGGCGAGCGCGGCGGCGAAGTCGCCGTGGATCCCGCCACCGGCCGGCGTCGTCGAGCCGATCTCGACGGCGGTCGTCGTCTGATCGAGCCAGGTCGAGAACGGACCGCCGCCGGCGACGCCGGTAGGCCCGGCGTCATGGAAAGCCGCCCAGTCGAAGGCGATCGCGAAGGCCTCGCCGACCTGATTCCGGAGAATCTGCATGTAGTTGCCGGGATTCGCCCGGACGACCTCGGCCGAGACGACGGCGATCGTCGCGAGCTTGTGCGGCGTCATCGTCTTCAGAGCGAGAGCAGCTTCGCTCGCCGGCTTCGCCGCGCCTTCGGCGACCCATCCGGCCGAGAGCCGACCGGTCACGACCGGGATCGACTTCCCCTCGGCGCCGAGCGGAACCTGCTGCGCCAGTTGCATGGCGACGGAGGCCTTCGCGGCCCGCTCGAAGATCGGAGCGGACATCTCCGGCGGAAGGAAGCCGGCGAAGTCGGCGCGGGTTCTAGGTGCGGTGATCGCCATAGCGGCGTCCTCTCGTTAGGTTCCTAGCGCCCTCCGAGGTTCAGCTTCGACCGGAGGGCGTCTTCTAGAGGATCTCCGTTGAGCGGAAGCGGAACGCCGCGAGCGCCCTGGCCGAGATCCGGAAAGACCGGACCGCCGGCGCCGTTCGTCGGAGGCGCCGGAGCGATCGAGCCGACGAATTGACGGACGGCGGACTCGTCTACGTCGCCTTCGGCGGTCAGGAAGGCTCCGATGTCGAGCCGGTCGGCGAGAACGTCGACCTGATCGGCACTGAGCCGTCCTTCGGCCGCGGCGCGGATCTCGGCTCGTACAAGCCGACCTCCTAGCCGAGCCGTGACCTCCGAGACCGCGCGGTCGGCGGCCTCGGTAGCGACCCGTTCCTGTTCGCTCATGGAGTCCCGCTTGAGCCGTTCGAGCTCGGCGGCCGCCTCGGCGTTCCGCTTCGCTCGGCGCTCGTACTTATCGGCCTGAGACCGCCAGTAATCGGCGTCGCTCTGGCTCGAGTCCGTCTCGGACTTTGGACTCACGGCTTCGCCCGTCTCGGGCTTCTCGCTGGCGCCCGTCTCGGGCTCGGAGCCTTCCGGCTGCTGTTCCATCTTGTCGTACTCGCTTTCATTTCGCTACTACCCCACTATTTCGGACTCGACGGCGGTCGCCTGCTCGTCGACGCGCTTCGCCGAAGCGACCCGGTGAGGACCGGCGAAGTCGTTACCGGCTCGACCGAGGACCGGACCGATCTCGCCGTGCTCGTGAACGGCGACCTCCGTCCCCTCGGCCTCGGCCTTCGCCGCCGTCGCTCGGTTCGCCGCGTTCGTCATCGGACCGGGATCGGCGCCTCGCTCGACCGGAACGGCCACGCAGTGACAGTGCGCGTGGATCGCCATGAGCTCCGAGGCCTTCGCCGGCCGGCCGGCGGCGAGAACGCATAGGTCGCAGCCGCCGGCGCGCGTCTTTCGCCGGAAGGTCGGCGTCGGGACGACGAGGCGAAACGCGTGCGTATGCGCTAGCTGAAGGTTCGTAGCGGCGAGATCCTTCGCCCGGTCGAGACCCATCCGCATCGCGGCGACGAAGGCCGCTCCCTTCGATAGCTGCCACCAGACCTCGCGCGGCGGTCTCGTCCAGAGCTCGGCCGCCGGAACGCCGCGAAGCTTCTCCGACGAGAAGTCCTCGGCGGCGAGGCCGGCCGCCGGTTCGCCGGTAGCGATCGAGACGTAGGAGTCGGTAGCGCCGGCGACGAGACCCTGAGCGCGCTCGACGACCGGCGCGACCTGCGCCGCCCAGTCCCACGCGATCGCCTCGGTCATTCCCGGTAGCGCCTCCCACGTAACCGCTAGGTAGGCCTGCGTCGACCTCGAGAGCGACCGGAGATAGGTCTGAAACGCGACGGCGGCCGCTTCTACGTCGCTACGAGCCGGCATCGGTCGCCGCCTCGAAGTCGTAGGTCTCGCCGGTCCCGTCGAGGATCGGCTTTATGCCGGTGACCTGCTGAAACCGGCGACAGGCTACGTCGACGTAGCCGGCGCTTAGCTCGATCCCGTGTCCGATCCGGCCGGTCTCGTGTGCGGCCAGGATCGTCGACCCGGACCCTACGAAGGGATCGAGGACGTGATCGCCGGCGTCGGTATAGGCCTTCACGAAGAAGCGCGGGAGAGCTACCGGGAAGGCGGCGGTGTGGCCGGTCTGGCGATCCTTCGCCAGCTTCGAGAGAAGCGTCGACGGGAACGCGAGACCGGGACCGGCGTCCTGCAGCTTCGTCCGGCGAGTTAGCTCGGGATCGCCCTGCTGATCGCGGACGCTGATCCGGGCGTCGAGGCCGCCGTAGGTAAAGGCCGCGTCGCTCGGATGCATGACGGCCTCCGGCCGAAACTTATGAGCCCTCGACTGGACGAAGCCGTAGATCATCTCGAAGCCCTGCTTGAACCGGCCGCTCTGGCGCGGGTCGAGCGGCATCTGTCCGGCCGGCCACGCGTAGTCGTCGTGATAGAGCCAGCCCCAGTCGAGATGCGCTACGACGAGATCGAGGACGTAGCGCCGGCGAAGACGATCCTCGGCGCCCGGTGTGATGTTCAGAAACCACGATCCGTCAGTCGCTAGGTGCGCGGCGATGTTGGCGGCGACCGGCTCGAACCATTTCACGTAGTCGTCCGGCCGGATCGGCTTGAACCCGCTCGACGGGTCGTAGTCGCGCTGCTGCGCGTACGGCGGCGAAGTCATCGCCAGGTTCGCCGGGTCGCCGTCGAGCACGCGGGCTACGTCGTCGACGTTCCGGCAGTCCCCACAGAGAAGGCGATGCGGACCGAGTAGCCAGAGGTCGCCGGGCTTCGTGATCTTCGGAGCGGTCGTCGGTACGTCGTCGAGATCCACGGCGACCGGCGGCGCCGGCGGCGACAGTCGCTCGAGAAGGTCCTCGAGATCGGATGCGTCGAAGCTGGCCGCGGCGAGAAGCGACTCGTCGGCCTCCTGCACTTCGGTCAGGAGGTCTAGTAGCGCCTGCTCGTCGTAGCCGCCGAGCTCCGAGGTCCGGTTATCGGCGAGCGCGAAGGCCTTCGCCGTCGCTTCGTCGGCGTCGGTCCGAACGACGGCGAGATGCGTCCAGCCGAGTTGCCGCGCGGCCATGAAGGTGTGATTCCCGGCGACGATCGTTCCGTCGAGACGAGCGACGATCGGCTTCAGTTGCCCGAAGCGCGCCAGGCTCCGAGCTACCGCGTCGACGTTCCCGCGCCGCGGATTCCCTTCGAGAAGGCGAAGCTCGTCGAGGCTCGTCGCTAGCGGCAGGAGGTTCTCGGCGATGGTCATAGCGACGCACTAAGCCTGCGTCGTCGGGACCGGAGCCGGCGCCGGCGTCGTCGAGAACGTCTGAGCGAGAGCGGCGTTCCGGATCGTCTCGGCGGCGCGCTCGGCCTCCCATCGGTCGATCTGCTGTTGAGAGGCGTCGAAGAACATCTCCATAGAGGCCCGCCACGGAAGGCCGGCGGCCTGCGCCTGCGAGGCGGCCGAGGCGCGCTGCGTCAGCGTCGCCCGCTCGACCGATTTCCAGATCACTTCCATGCCGGAGCGGTTCGCCCGCTCGAAGTCGCCGGCGATCTCGAAGGCGATCGACATCGTTTGTTCCCACGACTCGCCGGCTTGCTTGCATCGGTCCTCGGCGGTGAAGACGAGACCCTCGCGCTGATACTCGACGCCGGCGGCCGACTCGGCGTCGGGCTGCAGGTAGCCGACCGGCATCCGGGAGACGGCGGCGAGATGCTCCACGTCGTCCCGGATCGCCGAGCGGATCGGTCCGAGGTCGACCTGCCCGGACTCCCAGAGCTCCGCCGTCTCCGGTAGCTGCCACAAGGCGCCAGGATCGGCGGCAAACACATTGTCGTAGTCGATTAGGTTCCCCTCGGCGTCGCGCTGCTGAAGGCCCTTCACGGCCCGCTGACGGAAGGCCTGAAGCGTGGCGATCTCAAGCCGGTTCAGGATCGAGTAGTTGATCCGGTCGAGGATCGGGATCACGAGCTCGAACTCGCCGATCGGCCGGCCGAAGATGTCCGGCCGATTCAGGAACGGGACGACCGGGATCCGCCGGCTCGGGATGATCTCGGCCGTCGAGGTCTCCCATTCCCAGCCAGAGAGGTCGAAGCTCTCCGACAGGTCTCCGAAGTCGACGCCGGTCGGCGTCCGGATCGCCCGGTAGAGCCGACCGGGAAGGTAGAGGAAGGCCCGATCGGCGCCGAGGCGGTCGTCGTAGAAGACTTTGATCGCCGCTCGAACGATACGCCGGCGTATCGGATCGGTCTCGGCATAGACCTGCCGCGGATCTTCCGGCGTGATCACGACTTCGCCGGTTTCCTCGTCTCGGCCGATGATCGTATAGCCGGCCGATAGAGCGAGCATCGACCGGTGGACGAGATCACAGTCGGCGTCGAGGCCGTTCGCCTGCCAGATGGCCCACGCGTCGGTATCGCCGCGCCGGTCCGGCGTCGCTCCGGTCCGGAAGCCTCCCGGCGACATCCGTTCCCGGATCGCCTCGACGATCAGGAGAGCGAAGTCCGTTCCGGAGATCGCCATCAGCCGGCTATAGGCCTCGGCGACGGACCGGTTCGCGTGAACCGGAATCCCCTGCTCGCCGCGGTAGTAGGTATCGAGACGCGACGCCTTCGACGCCTGCGCCGAGAGGCCGCTAAGGAGACGAGCCAGCCACCATGCCGGCGTTCCCGGCGCGCCGGCCGTCTCCGACTGGATATCGACGAGGCTCATTAGCGGATCCTCCTGGCTATGTATTCCTCACGGAAAGCTCCGGCGGCCACGGCGGCTAGCCGCGCCTGCCAGCAGTAGACGGCCGCCACGGCGGCGTCGATCTTCTGAGCCGAGTCCTCGTGCGGCTTACCGATCGCCATCGAGGTCCGGGTCGGCCGGCGTCGAGCGTGCAGGACGTGCTGCGTCAGCTTGAAACTACCGTCGTGCGTCATCTGCCGATCGAGGACGGCCGATTGAAACTGCTGAAGCGCTCGACCCATACGCGAGCTCGTCGAGCCGGCCTGCACGGTCGTCCACGACATAGGCCGCTGCGCCGAGACCTTAACGCGGAGCCGGCGCGCGTAGCGTCGTTCCCAGTTGGCTACTACGCCGTCCCAGAGCGTCGGGTCGGCGAACAGGCCGACGACGTTCCACGTCGAGAAGGCCATATCGACGGCCGCCTCGACCTCGGCTTGCGGGACCGCCCAGTTGACGCCGGCCGGTCCGAGCGGCTGCTCCCATACGCCGATCTCGAATAGATGGCCGTCGGAGACCCGGCAACCGATCAGCGCCGTGGCGTCGGTAACGCCTTTCGTCCGCTGGCGCGAGCCGTCGAAGCCGAGCACGACCGTATCGCCGACGTGAACGACCTTCGTCGGATCCGCGCACCCTGCCCATTCCGGCTCGGCGATCCACGCGTCGACGGCCGCCGAGATCTGATTCAGGAAGTAGCGCCGGCTATCCGAGGCCGGCGTCGACGGGTCCCATACCTCGTCCCGGATCCGCGTCAGGTCGACCCAGTAGGAATCGCCGTAGGCCGCCTCGAGACCGGACATCAGGTCGTCCTCGTCCGCCATGTTGATATCCGGCGGCGCCTCTCGGGAGTCGTAAAGGAGCATCGAGGTTCGAGACCGGCCTTCTTCGCCGGCGAGCCACGCCTTATAGGAGCGCTCCGCTACGGAGTCTTCGCCGGCCGCGTGGGCGTTCGTCGTTTCCAGAAGCCGGCCTCCCGTCTTCGAGAGGTTCCGTCGGTCGACCCGATCGAGCTCGGTTCCGCGGTTCGAGTCGTTGTAGTGCTGCGTCTCGTCCTGATAGATCGCCGTCGGCCGCGCGCCCTCGGCCGTCGGCGCGGACGCCGTGATCGGCTCGAGCCGGCCGCCGTGTCCGGTGTAGATCCGCGTTAGGCCGAGGTCGAGCCGGTAGGCCTCGACGATCGGCGACTCGGCGCACATAGCCAGGACCATGCTCATAGTGTTCTTCGTCTGATCGAGGCTCACGCCGGCGAGTTGAACCCACGCGGCGGCTACCGGCCGGCCGATCACTTCGCCGGCTTCGTAGGGCTCGGTCCGCCACGGTCTCGTCTCGCCGCCGAGCGCGAACCGGTCGAAGCGAACCGGACCGCAGAGCTCGGCGAGAGCCAGCGCGGAGACGAGCGGCGTCTTACCCCAGCCTTTCGAGCGCCGGAGGACGCCGCGGACGTAACGCCAGCGGCCTTCCTCGGAGATCGCGTACCACTGAAGGATGAAGCGGACTTGCTCGGGCGTAAACCGCCATTCCTCGCCGACGTTCGGACCGTCGGGCTGACGGATGAAGCGGGTCGTCCACCAGAGGACTTCCCAGCCGAGCGTGAAGGCCGGCGGATCTTCGGGAAGCGAAGTGACGGCCGGCCTAGCCATCGGAGCCGCAGAAGTCGTGAGCCTCGCCGGTCCCCTCGGCGACTGGCTTAATCCCGGTGACCTGCTGCCAGCGCCGGCAGGCGATATCGACGTACCGAGGGCTCAATTCGATACCGAAGCTGATTCGGCCTTCTTGGTGGGCGCCGAGGATCGTCGAGCCGGATCCCGCGAACGGGTCGAGAACGTAGTCGCCGGGATCCGTGAACAGACGGACGAGGAACGCCGGCAGGCCGACCGGGAAGGCCGCGGCGTGACCGGTCGCCTGATGGGATCCCTGAAACGTCGGAAGCCGGTTGCCGGGATAGGCCCAGCCTTCTTGCACCATGCCGGGAAAGGCGTCGTACTTCTGGCCCTGCAGGTCGGCGAGATCGGTAAGCCGGTCCTTCGTCCCGCCGACGCCTTTCGCGATGATCGCTTCCTCGCTGAAGTGCCGGACGTTATCCGGTCGGAATTTCCACCGGGACTTCGCGAACTGGTAGATCGGCTCGAACTGATTCTTCAGCCGTTGAAACGGTCCCTTCGGGAAGCCGACGCGCTCCCAGCAGAACTCGGTCGCGAAATGCCAGCCCCAGCGCCGGACGTGAGCCGCTACGAGGTCGACGACGTAGAGGTCCGTATCGAGACCGTCGGCCGGCGGCTTGATGTTGATCAGCCAGGAACCGTCTTCGGCGAGATGCGCGCCGACGTTCGCGGCGACCGGCTCGAACCAGTCGACGTAATCCGGCGCGGGGATCGGGACGAAGCCGGAGCTCTCGTCGTAGTCGCGCTGCTCGGCGTACGGCGGTGAGGTCACGGCGAGGTTGACCGTCGCGCCGTCGAGGACGCGCGCCACGTCGGCCGGCGACCGGCAGTCGCCGCACAGAAGCCGGTGAGGGCCCAGAAGCCAGAGATCGCCCGGAGACGTGAGCTCCGGCGCCGAGTCCGGTACGTCGTCGACCTCGGCCGGTAGCGCCTCGCCGGCGGCGCCGGAGACGGCCGGCGAGTTCAGAAGGTCCTCGAGATCCTGAGCCGAGTAGGAGATCGCTTCGAGTAGCGCCTCGTCGGCTTCGGCGACGCTCTGGATCAACTCGGCGAGAGCGATCGGGTCGTAGCTACCGAGCTCGGCCGTTCGGTTATCGGCGAGCGCCAGCGCGGCCGCTCTCGTCTCGTCGTCGGAGACCCGGACGACGGCCAGGCTCGGCCAGCCGAGTTGCCGAGCGGCTAGGAGCGTGTGATTCCCGGCGACGACGACGCCGGAGACGGTCGCGACGATCGGCTTCACCTGGCCGAACGCTTCGAGGCTCCGGGCGATGGCGTCCACGTCGCCGCGGCGCGGGTTGCCGGGAAATAGCGAGAGCTCGTCGAGCGGGACGGCGAGCCCTTCGAGTTCCTCGGCGATCACGGCGCCATCTTCCGGTAGGTCTCCATCGCCGTGACCGAGGCGGTATCGGCTTCTCGGAGCTCGGCGCCGGAGTCGGGATCCCGGTAGCGGATCCGTAGGTCTCGACGAGCGTCCGCCGTCGTCCCCATCAGTTTCTCCCGAGTCCGGATCTCCGAAGCGAGGCGAAGGTCGCCGGCATGGAACGCGGCGACGAGAACGGCGGTATCGGCGGCGAACTGCCACTCCGGCTCGTCCCATAGAACGCAGTGCGGCATAGCGACGAGCGCTTTCCACCACCGCTTCGTCGGCGCCGGCCAGACCATCGGCCGGTGATTCGCGCCGTCGAGCCGGAGAAGCCGGAGCGAAACGGTGATCTGATGGTCGAGCTTCCGGAGCGCTTCGCGTTCGTGCCAGTCGCCTTCTCGAAGGACGCGGATCCGAAGGCTTACCCGCTCGTCGAGTTGTTCGCAGAGAAGGAGAAGCGAGTCGGCGTCCGGCGTGACCTGGCTATCCCGCCAGGCTCGATCCCAGAGGGCTTGACCGGGCGCGCCGAGCGGTCTCGACGGCGGCGGCGGATCGACCGGCGGCTTCCGGTTCGGCGTTCTCGGTAGCGGCGGACCGTCGAGGAACGGCGTATTCGGTACGTCCGTCCAGTCGGCTCGCGGATTACGGCCTCGGATCTGATCCGGAGGCTTCGGTTTCCGGCCGGAGAGCGGCATCTTCGGTCCTTCGGGTCGATGCACGGAAGGCAGGCGGCCACGCGCCCGGAGTGCAATCTACCGGTCGGGTCTCCGACGACGCGAGATCCGAACCTCGACCCGGCGCGCTACGGGACCGTAGCGGTAGGCCCTCGAGACCGGCCGGCCGAACCTCGGGAACGACGACGGCCGCCGGCGGGATCGGCGGCCGTCTGTCTATTTCCTGAATCGAGCGATCGGGTCGGAAATTGTACGTAGTCTGAGCCGGACGACCTTCTA
>Ga0307283_10000012_pt1 | contig 35525 bp, 50 predicted proteins | sample ER_DNA_122_FD_194487 | JGI IMG/M metagenome (GOLD analysis project Ga0307283, IMG submission 194487) | Bulk soil microbial communities from the East River watershed near Crested Butte, Colorado, United States - ER_DNA_122 | ecosystem: Environmental > Terrestrial > Soil > Floodplain | place...
CGGTCCAGCCCAGCTGTCGTGCTGCCAGGAAGGTGTGGTTGCCCGCGATGATCGTGCCGTCGAGGCGGGCCACGATGGGCTTGAGCTGGCCGAAGCGTTCGAGGCTGCGGGCCACGGCGTCGACGTCGCCCCGTCTCGGGTTGCCCGGTAGCTGGTGCAGGTCGTCCAGCTGGGTGGCCAGCGGCAGCAGGTTGTCGGCGATCACGGCGTGCCCTTGGTGAAGTCGTGCGCCGCACCGGTGGCCTCGTGGATCGGCTCGAAGCCGGTCGCCTCCTGCCAGCGACGAGCGATCACGTCGCAGTAGCGGGGGTCGAGCTCGATGAGCCGGGCGGTGCGGCCGGTCTGGTGGGCGGCGATCAGGGTGGTGCCCGACCCGGCGAAAGGGTCGAGCACGACGGCGCCGGGCTTCGTGTGGTTGGCCACGGCCCGCTCGACGAGCGCGACGGGCTTCATCGTTGGGTGGTCCTTGGAGGCGGCGGGCCGGGCGAACTCCCAGACCGAATCCTGGGTGCGGTCCGGCACCGGGTGGTGCGGGCCGCCCGGTGCCCAGCCGAAGAACAGCGCTTCGTGGCGGTAGTGGTAGTCGCTGTGGCCCATCACCAGGGAGTTCTTCACCCACGCCAGGGTCTGGCGCCAGATCCCCAGGTCGTCGAGCGCCTCAACGAAGCAACGCATGGCCGGACCTAGGGGCGCCGTCACGAACCAGACGGCGCCGGGGTGGCAGCAGGCCAGGGTCGCCAGGAAGGCGGCGCTCAGCAGCGCCTTGGTCTGGTCGGCGTCGAGGGCGTCGTTGTCGATGGTCAGGGCGTCGGCGGTCTTGCCGATGTAGTCCACGCCGTAGGGCGGGTCGGTCCACACCAGGTCGGCCAGGCGGTCGCCCATCACCCGCTCCACGTCGGTGGTGACGGTGGCGTCACCGCAGAGCAGGCGGTGCGGCCCCAGGCGCCACACGTCGCCCTTGGTCGTGAAGGCCGGGGGTGCGGGCGGGACGTGGTCGGGGTCCAACAGCGGCGACGGTGGGGGCGTCAGGCGGGCCAGCAGGTCGTCGAGGTCGGTGGCGGCGAACGAGGCGGCGGCGAGCAGGGTGGGGTCGGCTTCGTTGACCTCGGTGAGCAGGTCCAGTAGCGCCTGCTCGTCGTAGGTGCCCAGCTCGCTGGTCCGGTTGTCGGCCAGAGCGAACGCCTTGGCCGTCGCTTCGTCGGCGTCGGTGCGGACCACGGCCAGCTCGGTCCAGCCCAGCTGTCGTGCTGCCAGGAAGGTGTGGTTGCCCGCGATGATCGTGCCGTCGAGGCGGGCCACGATGGGCTTGAGCTGGCCGAAGCGTTCGAGGCTGCGGGCCACCGCCTCGACGTCGCCCCGTCGGGGGTTGCCCGGTAGTAGGTGCAGGTCGTCGAGCGGGGTGGCGAGCGGTAGGAGGTTGTCGGCGATCACCAGGACCTCGATGGTGGTGGGGGTGTGCGCACCGTGGGGTGGCGCAGCTCGGCGGCGATCATCTTGCCCTGGTGTTTCTGGCAGGGCAGGCATGCCGGGCGCAACACGCAACACCCCGACCCGGGGACGTGGTTGTGGAGCGCCAGCGGTGGGTGATGGTCCGCGCTGTTGGCCTTGGTCCCGTCGCACACGATGCGCAACACGCACGGCAGGCCCAGCGCCAGGAGGCGGGCACGTGCTCGCTGGTACGCCCGGTCGTAGGGGTCGGCCACGCCGCCGAGGGTAGCGGTGATAGACGTCGATCACGGGCGCAACCGATCGGTTGCGCGTGAGAAAGTTTGGGTGATGTCCTCAACTTTTCGACTTGAGGATTTCCCGCAGAAACTTTTGCGGCGGCCCCGGTTTTTTTCTGTGGGAACGGGGGCGGCACTCACCCGCCCGGCTATCTACCGCCTGGGGGCCGAAAAAGAAATCCGGCCGAAATCCTCAAGTCCGAAACTTGAGGGAAACGCCGAGAAAAAGAATCCCGGGAAAGTCCTCAAGTCCGACGCGCAACCGATCGGTTGCGGTCGGCGCTTGTGGCAGGATGCCGGGTCATGTGGAGGAAACGACGACCGCTACCACCCGCCCCGGTCAATGTGAGGCTTCAGGACGCCGAGGGGCACGTCTACCCGCTGGAATTGGCCTACATCGGCCGTCGGCGGGGGCTTGACCGGTGGCGGGCGACGACCACGGTCACGCTCGACTGGCACCAGCCGTTCGAGCTACGGGCCGACGAGCTACCGGGGGCGACGGCCATCGAGCTGGAGGTGCGGCGCGAGCCCGACGACGGGTCACGCAACCCGGCGTAGACGCCCGTCCGAGGCGCCCTGGCGGGCGGATACACCGTCACGGCGCCGGATCGTCCGAATCACGGCGGCCCCCTGGGCGGTGATGAAGGCGGCGACCAGCCCGGCGATGATGACGACCACGCCGACCACGGCGGCGATCTGCCACTGCGTGAGGTCGAACCAGTCGGCGGCGAGCGCCAGCTCAAGCCCGAGCCACAACAACGCCACCAGAACGACCGCAAACGCCCCCGTAGCGGCCATAGACGCCGTTGTGGCCGTCGCCCCGCCACCCGTGGGGTCCTCGACCTCGTGGTGGTAGCGCTCGGCCATGAACACGTCGTCGACCAGCCACGTGTCCTCGGGGCCGATGCCCAGCCAGAAACACTCCTGAAGGACGGCGTCCCAGGTCTTGAGGTGGCGGGCGGCGCCCGAACCCTCGACCAACGACCACCAGGCCTCGTCAGCGACCCCGATACGGGCCTGCGCCCACGCCGAACCGGCCTTCGTGCGCACAACGCTCCGTGTCGGCATGTCGTCCTCCTCCTCGGGCGGCACGCCGCCCAGCAGCTCCGACCAGAACGCCTCGCGCACGGTGTTCTGGTCGCACGTGTTTTCGGTGATGCCCGGGATGCGCGCCGTCGAGCTGAACTGCCACGCCGACCAGCCGGTGTCGGCCCAGGCGGCCGGAACGGGCGGGTTGAACGCCGGGGGGCTCGTAATCGGGGCGTTTGACCCGTAATTTGCCACCCAAAACGGCCTGAGGCCGATCGGATGCGCCGGGTCGAACCCCACGCCGAAGTAGGCGCCCGAGTAGACGATGGCCGGTGCCCGTGCGCCGAGCCGGACGACCTCGGCGCAGAAGGCCTCGCCGAAGGCGTCGAGCTGGGCGGGGCTCAGACCGTGGGCGTTGTGCTCGATGTCCAAGACCGACCCGAGCTCGCCTCTGCCGAGGCCCAGGTCGACGGCGTAGCGGGCCTGGCTCTCAGCGTCGCCCACCGCGGGGCTGGCGAAGAAGTAGCCGCCGTACAGGCCACCGGCGGCGAGGCAGTTGGCCTCGTTCTCGAGCCACCGGCTGTCCCGGTAATAGCCGCCATCTGCGCCGCCAACCTTGATCCAGGCGCCCTGGACCCCTGCGGCCAGCACTTCGGGCCAGTTGATCCAGCCCTGCCACCGCGAGACGTCGATCGTCCACACGTCGGCCATGACGATCAGGCCGGGGCGTCGTCGTCGTCCCGCTGGACCTGCTGGCGGGCCTGCTCCTTCTGCTGCTCGAGCGTTGGCGGGCGCTCGGGCTGGTCGGGATCAGCCTGGGCCTGGTCGGGATCGGCCTGGACTACGTCCGACAGGGCGTCGGGTTGCGGCTCGGGCTCGTTCGGGTCATTTGTGGGGTTATCGCTCATGTCCGGGAACGATACGACCGTCATGGTGCGATGCCGTGGACATCAGCCCAGATAGGCGCGGATAGCGGCGACCACCGTCTCCTGAAGGCTCGAATCGTCGGTTGCTGCCCGGATGCGCAGCTCCCGGTGCAGGTCGGCGTCGATGGCGATGTTGATCCGCTTGACGGCGGGGGCGGACGGCGGGGGCGGAGTGCGTTTCGGCATGGCGCCACAATATCGCACATCGCGACGTTGTGACACCCTTGAGCGATTTGTGTCACGAGGAATCTTTGATAGAAGTGTTAGGTAACTATCATCGCTGGTCGATACTATGGCTGTGCCAGCGCCATCGGGGCGAGGGCCGTCACCACCAGGAGCCAACCAGCCATGAGCACGACCCCCACCACCACGCCCTCGGACGTCATCGAGGCCATGCGCTCGATCCAGACCGAGTCCGACCGCTGGCGCTTGGCCGAGGCGCTCGCCGCCCGCATCCCGTCGGGCGACAAGGGGCTCGACGAGATCGTCGACGCCGCCGCCGCCGCCGGGGTCCTCGGCAAGCTGTCCAAGACCACCCTGCGCCTCTACCGCGACGCCGCCAACCGCTGGCCCGCCGACAAGCGGGTCGCCAACGTGTCCTTCTCGGCCCACCGCGAGGCCATGGTGCTCGACAACATCAACGAGGCGGCCCGCATGCTCGGCTCGCTGGTCAAGTCCAGCGGCGGCGCCGACAAGGTCACGGTCGCCTCGGTGCGCCGGGCGGTCGCCGTCAAGCGGGGCACGGTGCCCGCAGAGAAGGCCACCGCCAACGGGTCGGCGGCGACCACCAAGGCCCCGGCGCTCGACGTGCTCACCGACCTGCAGGCCGGGGCACCGCAGCTGATCGCCGCCATCCCCAACGCCACGGCGCCCACCGAGCTCGACCGGCTCCACGCCGGGCTGTCCAAGGCGCTGGCCCACGTCGAGCGCCTCCAGGCCAAGGCCGCCCAGGCCGCCCGCAAGAAGGCCGCCGCACCCAAGCGCACGGCGCCCAAGGCCGCCGCCCGCAAGGCCGCCGCCACGCCGCGGCGCAAGGCCGTCGGCGACCTGCGCGGCGAGTGAAGCCCCCACCCACGACCACCGGAGGAACCGATGAACGTTGCCACCACCACACCCAGCTTTGACCTGGCGACCGTGCCCGAGGCCGACCGCGGCCGGGTCGCCGCCCTGATCCCCAGCCCCCGCATCGCCGAGGCCTACGTGCATCGGTCCTTCAACGGCCGGACCGACTTCGACCTGCTCGACTACGCCGTCGCCGAGATGGAAAACGTCATCCTGGCGGGGCCGACCGGGTCGGCTAAGACCACCTTCTTCCGGGCCTACGCCGCCGCCCGGGGGCTGCCGTTCTGCGTAGTCGAGTGCTCGGGCGCCATCGACCTCGGCATGGTGCTGGGCAAGACCACCATCGACCCCGACGGCGGCGTCCGGTGGATCGACGGCGAGATGACGCTGGTGGCCCGCTACGGCGGCGTCGTGCTGATCGACGAGATCAACATGGCGCACCCCCGCATCACGGCCGGGTTCCACCAGTTGCTGGCGGTCACCCGGCGCATGAGCATCCCCGAGGCGGGCGAGACGATCATCGCCGGGCGGGGCGGCACCGGGGCGGCGCAACCGACGCTGTTCGGGGCGGCGTACAACCCCCGCTACCAGGGCACGGTGCGGCTGAGCGAGGCCCTGCAGAACCGCTACGCCATCCCGCTGAAGTGGGGATACGAGCGGGACGTCGAGGCGCAGCTGGTGACCTCGGAGCGGCTGCTCGACATGGCCGACAACATCCGGGCGCTCGACGAGATCCGCACGCCGCTGTCCACCAACGCCCTCATGGAATTCGAGCGCCACGTCGACGGGCTGGGCATGGACACCGCCCGCATGCTCCTGGTCAACCGCTTCGCCCCCGAGGAACAGGCGCCGGTCGCCCGGGCGCTCGAGGCCAACGCCGATGCCATCCAGGCCGAACTGGACGCAGCCGAATGAGCGAGCATTTGATAGTCAGCTATCAAGTGTTAGGACTAAGATGTCGATAAGTGCAGTGGCTCGCCCCACCGGGGGCGGGCGAGACCCAGGAGGGCCAGAATGGATCCAGCGAGGCGGGGCACGACCGAGGTCAAGCTGCTCCACACTCAGCTCACCCCCCAGCAGCTGGTGCGGCTGTCTCGCCTTGGCCGCGAGCTACGCCTGACCGACCAGATCCTGTCGGATGACCTGGACACCGTCAGCATCGTGGACGGCGGCCCCGCCCCGGCGTGGACGTCGCTGGCGGGCGACCACGTCAGCTACGCCCTCGACCGCATGCCGCTGCCCGAAACGAAGCTCGACGTGGCGGTCTGGCTGGGCACCAACGCCCACGAGTTGGGCCACGTGCTCTTCAGCCCCCGGAGCGGCTCGGCGCTCATGACCCGGCTGGCCGAGGCCGAGCGGGTCCACCTGCGGGGCATCGCCGACCTGCACAACATCGCCGAGGACCAGCGCCAGGAACGGCTGATCCTGGCCCGCTTCGCTCCCTGGCGCGCCTACCTGACCGCGGCCCTCGGGCACCACATCGTCGTGGGCGACGCCCACGCCTGGTTGCTGCTGGCGGGCCGCACGTGGCTACCTGACGCCGTACGGGCGCAGGCCCGGCGCCTCTTCGCCGACACCTACGACGAGCCTTCGGCCATCCGGGTGGCCGAGTTGATCGGCGACTATCAGCGGCTCGTCGATCCTGGCGACACCGAGGCCCCCGAAGCGTTCGAGATCCTCGAAGCGCTCCACGACCTGTTCGCCTCGGTGCCGCCGCTGCGCTCACGTTGCCAACCGCTGGCCGAGGGCGAGCCTGACACCAGTGAGGCGGGCGGCCAGGCGCCACCCACCGCCGACGAGGCCGAGCCCGACGAGGGCGACGACGGCGCCGAGACGGGCGAGGGCGCCGAGGGCGACGCTCAGGACGGCCAGGAGGGCGCTGGGGCGGGCGAGACGGGTGCCAGCGAGTCGGGCGAGGGCGGCCAAGGCGAGGGCGCCCAGGAGGCGCCCAGCCGGGCGGCGCAGATCACCGCGGCGGCCGCCGAGCAGCTGGACGCCGCCGACGTCGCCGAGGACATCGCCGCGGTGCTCAACGCCATCGGAGGCGGCCGCGGCTCGGACCAGCCCGAGGGCGCCGACCGCCGGGGCACCCACGTCCTGGCCACCGACGCCGCCCGGCGCCTCCACCACGAGGTCGGCGACGCCCTGCTCGACCTGAAGGATGCCAACGAGCCCGGCTGGGTGCGCCGGGTCGACTCTGGGCGGTTGAACGTACGGCGCCTGGCCAACCCGCAGGTCAACGCCGACGAGCTCTTCGACCGCTTCGAACCCGGCCAGCTCGAGGCCAACGAGCTCGAGCTCGTGCTGCTGCTCGACGTCAGCGGGTCGATGAACGTCCAGCTGTGGGATCTGGCCGAGGTGACCTGGGCGATCCGCCACGCCGTCGACGACCTCGAGGGCACCGCGACGGTCATCACCTGGGACGACGGGCCGCACCGCATCCTGGCGGCGCCCGGCGACCGGCCCGACGAGCGCATGTTCGTGCCAGGCTGCGGCGGCGGCACGAGGCCCACCAGCGCCTTGACCGAGGCCTACCGGTTGCTGTCGGGCTCGACCTGCCACAACCGGCTGATGGTGATCCTCACCGACGGGGCCTGGCACGGCATGTCGTACCAGTACGACCCGCTGATGGAGGCCATGAACGACGCCGGGATCGTGACGGTGTGCGGCCTGCTCGGCCCCAACGCCGGAACCGACATCCACGGCTGCAGCTACGGCGAGCGCCTCGGCTCGCTGTCGGACCTCGCCCGGTTGTTCGGCCGGGTGGCAGCCGCCCGTATCGGAGCGTGAAGTCGCTTAGATGGGCTTCTAGGGGCCTCTGACGGCGTTCTGGGTCGATAGTCGCCCGACCCAGACACGACCTCGGCCCTCGGGCGCCTTCCCGGCGACCCCGCCGAAGGCGGCGGCGACGATCCAGCCTTCATCGCGTGCCTGGTCGGCGACCGAGACGATGGTGGCGAGCGGGACCTCAGCCTTCTCTGCCAGCCAGGCTTCAGTGAAAGCGGTGCGGCGGTGGGCCAGGTGGTGGAGCCACCGGACGTGCCGGTCGGTGGCCCGGCCCAACGCCACCCAGTGGATCCAGTCCCCGCAGCAGGGGTCGTCGGGGCGTCGAGGTCGGCGCCCGGCGCGCCGGGGCTTCGCCGATGGGTCGGGCGGCGGCGGCTCGAACAGGGTCACAGCTCGGTCAGTCCGTAGCGGTCCCACGTCCAGCACGCCACCCGACGGCGAGCCAGCGGGCCGAGACCTTCGAGGGTGGCGACCACGCTGGCCATCGCCGCGAGCTCGTCGTCGGCATCGGCCGGGACCTCGATCACCTGGACCCGGCGCTGGATCGGCTCGGGCAGCTTCACTACAGCAGACGGGCGGGACGGCAGGGTCGTCATGGTTGCTCCGTTCGTTGGGTTTCGGTTCAGGAAGGCTGCTGCCTCGCGTGCGCGCGTGCGCGCCCGCGCACGCGTACCGGTTGCCGGAGGCGCCTGGCCATCTGGGAAAACCTGAAGGCGGCGCCTCGCGTGCGCAGGAAGGTCCTTTTTTGCCATCTGCTTCCCGGTCAGAGGCTCAGATGGCCAGGCGCCTCCGGCAATGGGTACGCGCGCACGCGCGTGCGCGCGAGGCGGAGCCAGATGGCAGGTCACTTCGGGGGCTCCTCTGCTGGCGCAGAACTGAGGATGGCCCGTTTCGCTTCAGCCGGTGTCATGCCTGCCGGATAGGTCCAGTGGTGCCCGGCGTGCTGGATCGTGCCGCCGATCCGTTCCCGGGCGCGGCGGGCCTGCTCGGTCGAGTACCCGGCGTCGGCCATGGCCGCCGTGTATTCGGTCGACTTCATCGGGCCGAGGGACAGGATCTCGGTGGCCTCGCGGTCACGACCGTTGGCCGCGCCGAGGACGGTGCCGTTGCTGGCGGCGATCAGGTCGCCCTGGGTGAAGGTGCGGTCCTTGACCCATTCCACTCGCGGGATGAAGGCGATGTCGCCCCGGTCGTCGCGCATGGGGGCGCCGTCGGGATGCGCCAGCGAGGCGCCGACGGTGCGGTACCCGACCGGGGCCGACCGCTTCGATCCGTTCAGCTTGGCCACACCGAACAGCCGGACGTCGGGCTCGGTGCCTTCGGCGCCCCGCTCCTCGACGGCGACCAGCACCGACCGGGACGCCGCCCCGATCTGGGTGTTGCCCTGGAGCACGTCGAGCGGGTCGCCTCCGGCTTTGCGGGTGTGGTGGATCAGCACGATGGTCACGTTCCAGATCCGGGCCAGCGCGGAGAGGGCGTCGAGCACGGCGCGGACCTCGCCCTTGTTGGTGTCGAAGCCCTGGGCGTTGGTCAGGCCGGTGAGCGAGTCGAGCACGACGAGCTCGGCGCCGCGGCGGGCGACGTCCTCGACCACCAGCGCGGCGGTGCCCATGTCGATCGGGCGCTCGCCCCGCTCGGCGGTCGTGACGGTCTCGACGAGCATCACCATGTCCAGCACGGCGCCCGCCACGGTGAGGCGACGAGCCCACTCGCTGGCGCTGTCCTCGCCGGGCAGGCAGATCACCGCCGAGGCGAAGGCCCCGAGCAGCCGGTCGCCGTTGGGCATCTTCTCGCCGCGGGTGCCGCGGGCGATGACGTCGGCCAGCACGACGCCCTTCCCGGCGTTGGGCTTGCCCGCCACGATGCAGACCTCGGCACGAGGAAACCAGCCCCGGATCAGCTGCGGGGCGGGGCGCACGTCGAACCGGTCGGCGGTGAGGATGTTGGAGCGGGCGCGCTCCGCGCTCCCGACCTGGTCCTGCCCGTTCATCCTCGGCCCGGCGATGTCGTCGTGGAACTTGCGCATCTCGGCCTCGGGCTTCCCGCGCACCTTGCCGACGGCATGGCGCAACATGGCGGCGAACTCGGTGGTGCGCTGAGGCGAGCTGATCTGGGCGCGCCGGGCGTCGGGCGACACGGCCTCGATCCAGGCGGCGGCCAGCAGGTCGACGGTAGGGCGACCGGAAGCGATCCCGGCCCGCACACACTCCATCGCCCAGATGAGCGCATGCGTCATCGAGTCGTGGCGGGAGTGCCCCGCCCGCCAGCGCTCCTCGAAGTCGGCCAGGATCACCCCGGCGTAGCTGGGCTGGTCGGCGCGGCTGTGGCCCTCGAGGAACGCTTCCACGGCGTCGGGGTCGGCGGCCTCGCTGGCCCGGTCGACGTCGGCCATCCGTGCCCGGGAGAGCTCGGCGATCCACGGCCAGGGCAGCTCAGGAAGGTCCTCGACGGCGGGGAAGTCGGTGGTGAAGGCCAGTTCGTTCTGGTCGACGTAGCCGTAGGGGCGGCCTTCGGGATGCATCGAGGGGAACACGACGGCGTAGCGGTGGCCCCGCTGGATGATCTCGATGCCCGGCAGGCTGGTCACCCACGTGAACCCGACGGGCACCCGGTAGAGGCGGATGCCGCTGCCGTCGTTGCGCCCGCTGTGGGCGATCCACGTCGGCGGCAGCGGCCCGCACTTCGTCAGCAGGCGGGCGAGCGTGGCGTCACCGCCGTGGTAAGCGTCGACGTCGAGCCCGATCACGTCGGGCGGCATGCGCAGCCCGACGTTGCCCGCCCACGCCGCGGCCCGGATCTCGGCCTCGGTCATGTCGCTGCCGCCGTAGCCGGTGCGGCCCTCGGGCGGCGGGGCCTTGGCCCCGGCCGGGAGCTCGATGGGATGCCAACCCGCCTCGTGGTAGGCGAGGGCGGCGGCGGTGGTTGTGGGCGGGCGCTCCATTGGGGGCTACCTCTCGGGGTACTCGTCGGGCAGCACCATGCCGGGAAGCTGCGGACCGGTTTCACCGAGCAGGTTCGGTTTCAAGGAATCTCGGGTGGTGCGGTCGAGGCGCTTCAGCCCGCCGACGTTGCAACCCATCGTGTTGATCGTCTGGAAGTGCGACGTGCGCTCCCGCACCTCCATGGCGAACGTCGGGCGCATCGCCCAGGTGGTGATGGCGTTCGGGTCATTCGACACGAGCACCGCCGTGGACCGGTCGACGACATCGAGGAGCGCGTCCTCGCCGCTGCCCGCCACGACGTGGATGCGCACCGCTCCACACACCCAGTCGTCGCCGTCCCGCCGGTAGTCCATGCCCGGCAGGTGCCGGTCGAGGTTGTGCTCCAGCTCGTTGAACGTCGTCCGCTTGTTCTCGTACAGGTAGACGTCGATCGGCTTCGGGCGCTGTGCCCCGTTGACGTACAGGGCGTGGAAGGCCATCAGGCCCGGCGAACAGTTGCGGCACCAATCGTCTCCATCAGCCACCGCCCCATCGCCCGCCGTCAGGTCGAACCACACCATCCTCGTGATGGGGGCGAGGTGCCTAGCGACGGCGATCTCCCGCCCGAAGATCGTGTCCATGAGCGCGTGTTTCGCGGGCGTACGGAAACTGCGCCCCGGGCTACCGGCCCGGGGCGCACGAACAACGCCGCTCATGATCCGCCGAACAGATCGCTGGCCGCGATGCTGGCGGCGGGCGGCGGGCGGTAGGCGCAGCTGAACAGCTTGGCGACCTTGCCGCCGCCCAGATTGGCCCGGCCGGTGAAGGCCACGGCCAGCTCGCCGCCGACGTCCAGACTCTCGGCGCCCGCCGCCCGGACCGCGGTGCCCAGCGCGTTGCGCATGGCCTCGCCTGAGCCTTCGTCCGCCTGGTAGTTCCCGCCCTTCGCATACAGGTTCACCGTCTCGCCGTCGGCCTGGGCGAGCGTGACCACGAATTGCATCCGCGGGCTGCCGTCGTTGAACGTCAGCGGGCTGCCGTCCAGCGCCGTCTGCTGGCGTTCGTCGAGGGCGGTGATCCGGCCCTTGTAGGTGTCGCCGAACTCGTTGAACTTCGCCCCGGCGCTGGCTTCGAGCTGGCCGACGGGAATGCTCTGATTGCTCATGTGGTGGTCTCTTTCTGGTCGGGGCCGACGGCGTCGGCGTTGGGAAACATGCGCTGCACGAGGGCGATGTCGTCGCCGCCCGGGCGCGGCTCGGGGAAGATCACCCGGTGGCGCTTCTCGACCTGGTCGAGCAAGTGCTCGATGTTGGCCAGGTCGGTCGGGCTGTGGCCGGTGCTGGTGCGCAGCGCGGGCATGTCGGCGGGCCAGGCCGTGGCCAGGTCAGCGCGGGCCTCGGGCGACTTGGCGCCGATCGCATCGATCCGTCCCTGAAGCCAGGCCCGCAGGTCGTCGTGATAGTCGACTACCAGCGGCTTCGTCCCGTTGGCCCCAGGGGCCCCTGAATCGCCGTCTGCGGGCTTTGGGGCTTCGGGGGCGGTGGTCGCCGCCTTCTGGGCCTCGACGACCGCCAGCGATGCCTCGAGGACCGTGACCAGCTCGGCGTCAGGTGTGGCCGGGCGGAACCGGTCCATCTGGCCGGGCTCGTGCTCCATGGCGACGGTCCGTTTGCGCCACTCGTTGACCCAGATGCCGTGCTCGAGGGCGTCCCACCCAGCGGCGATGTCCACCAGGAACAGCTCGCAGGTGCCCGACCCGGCAGGCAGCCAGATGACCAGGGCGTTGGTCAGGTCGAAGTTGGGTGCGGGCTCGCGCTCGTCCTCGGATCCGTCGGTGGCCGGGCCTTGGCGGTAGAGGTCACGGCCGTTGGCATAGATCGCCAGCTGCGTGGCGATCGAGTGCCAGCTGAACGACAGGTCGGCCCCGGTCTTGAGGTCGGCGATCAGGGGCTGGTCGAAGCCCGGCACGACGGCGCCCCGGTCGAACGTCCCGGCGATCCGTTTGTCGTCGAGTACGACGGTGCGCTCGATCATGCCGGGCAGGAACGTGACGCCCGCCGCCGCCAGCGTCTTGGTGTAGGCGCTCAAGTCGGCCTCGGTGGCTGCCGAGATGTAGTTGAGCGTGCGGCCCTCGTCGACCATTGCGGTCAGCTCGTGCAGCGCCGTGCCCTGCTCGGCCCGGTCGTTGGCGCCGCCGACGGCGGCGGCCTCGGCCACCAGGCGCTTGCACTCCCGCTTGGCTTCGTCGCCGCCGTACCACGGAGACCCGTCGTGGCGGGCCAGCAGCGCCTCCCACTGGGCGTACAGGCCGGGACGCAGGAGCGTGCCGGTGATGGCCATGGTCGCCATCCATGGTGGTATCCCGTAGCCCTCGTCCAGCCAGCCCGCCGCCGTGGTCGCCCTCGTGTAGCCGACGGGCTTGTCGCCGCCGGGCGGCAGGATCAGGTACCGGCCCCACTGGTCCCGGCGCCACTTGGTGTCGGCGGCAACGGGGAAGGCGCCGAGCGGGATGCTCGTGGTGGTCATCGGGCCGTGACCTCCATGTCCCGGTGCAGCGTCCACCGGCACCCGCACCGGGCCTTGTGGCCATGCGTGCAGGCGTGCCCGTCGCGTGTCGACTTGCGCCACCCGTGGATCACGAGCGTCCAGCCCGCCGCCGCCAGGGCGACAAACGCCGGAGCGTGCTCGGCGTCGGTCATCTTGCGCAGGTGGGCGGCGACGTTGGATGCGCTCGTGGTCTGGACGCCCATCGTCTCGCTGCCGCGCAGGGCGACGAGATCGACGAGTCCGAACAGGTCCCGGCGCACGCCGCCGCCCGGCGCGCCGTTGGGCACCCAGCGTTCGCAGATGTCCACGGTCCAGCCGCCCTGGCGCAGGTGCGCCAGCGACAGCTGCGTGGGGGTCGTCATATCGTCCTCCAGGAAGTCGGCGAGCACGTCGGTCAACAGGTCAGCCATGGGCGGCGTCCTTTCAGTGGTGGTGGTTGCCAACGTTCCGGGGTGCGCGGCCACGTAGGCCGCCCCGCTGAGGTAGGTGACGCCGCCCCGGTGCCGCCCGCAGCAACAGCGGACGGGACGGTTCACGAGGCGACGTGGGCGTCGAGGTAGGCGTCGAGATCGCCGGGTCGGAGGCGGGTGCCGCCAGGAATCTGGATCGAGCGGAGCCTGCCGCTGTGGATCATCCGGTACACGGTGCGGCGGGACACCTTGAGGTAGGCGGCCGCCTCGTTGACGGTCAGCACCGGGCGCCCGTCGTTGTGCTCGCGGGTGGCCTTGGTGGCCGCACGGCGCTCGTTGCGGTTGAGCGGAGGTAGCTGTGCGATGCGGGGCATGGCGTCACCGTTTCACGCGATGTAACTGGTGACAAGGTGGCAATTCGCGTGCCACGTGGTGCCTGGGCGTGCCCTGAATGTGCGCTATGTGACACGCCGGGTGTTGCCGCACCGCGGTCACCCCGCTACGGTCGATCAGCAACCGGGGCCTTCGTGCCCCGCTCGACCGTCCGGGGGGTGGTTGCAACGTGTGGCACCTAGTGGCACAGTGGTCGGCACATGGACACCGATGCAGACACCGTCCCGGCGTACATGCGCCGACGCCGACACCAGCTGCGGCTCTCCCAGGAGAAGGCCGCTGGGGCGGCAGGGATCTCCCGGCGCGTGTGGTCCGAGATCGAGTTGGGTCAGCGCCGGGGCAGCGACGAATCGCTGGCCCGCATCGAGCGGGCGCTCGACGTGCCCGCCGGGTCGCTGATCGCCCTCGGTGCCCCGCCCCCGAAGGACGAGGAACTCGCCTCGATCCGTCGGGAGCTGGTCAAGATGATCCGGCAGCTCACCACCAGGGGGGAACTGGAGGGGGCGCTGGTCGATGTGTCCAAGCGACGGCTGGCGGCGTTGCAGGCCCGTATCGAGCAATTCGAGGACACCGCCGATGACCCGTCAACCGAGGATCACCGTCACACCGGTTGATCAGCTGGTCGCCCTCGCCCGCCTGGCGGGCCATCTTCTCAACGAGCGCCTTGCCGCCGGGGAAGGTGCCGCCCGGGACTCCCGCCCGAGCGGCACCACCCGGCCGGGCTGATAGCCGACTATCAATACCCCAGCGAAACGGAGGCCGCTGAATGGATGACGAGGACGTGTACGTGTTATCGGAGGACGGCGTCGAGCAGGCCCACGGCCTGATCGTAGACCTGTGGGTGGTCACCCTCGACCAGGGCAACGGTGAACGCATGGCCGCTTTCGACGCCGTCGCTCCCGACGGGTCCCAGGTGCCGTTCCTGTTGGTGACGTCCGAGCGCGAGGTGCTGGAGCGGATCGACTTCGAGGACATGGCCCGGCGGGAACAGGCAACCGTTCGGTTGCGTCACTTCCGGGCGTGCCACGACCAGGGCGAGTTCAAGCCGTGACCTACGAGGAGGAAGCCATGGAATCCGAAGCCGCATCGAAACCGCAGGTGTTCGTCGCCGCCGCATGGGAGGGCAACCCCATGGAGTACGCCCACGGGCTCGTGAAGGCGGCCCGCTCGTTGCGGGCCATCGCCGACATCGTGCCCGTGCTGCCCGACATGCGCCTCGTGCCCGACGAGCCGGGGTTCGACCGGGTCGGTTGGGAGCGGGACCTGATCGCCCGGTCGGACGCCGTCGTGGTCATCGGCGGGCGGGACGTGCGCGACGACGTCGCCGGGGCCGAGGGCGTCGACCGGTGGCTGGCCGACGCCGAGGATTTCGGGGTGCTGGTGTTCGACGGGCCGGGGCCGCTGGTCGACTGGGTGATGACCCGGTGACCGTCGACCACGTTGCCTTGGAGGACGCCGTGCGCCGCCTGCTGGAGATCGACGAGCGGCGGGTGAGCATCGTCCGCTTCACCGGTCTGGACATCGCCGACGGCGTGCGCCTCACCCAGCCGATCATGGAGGACTACACCGCCGTGATCGCCGAGCTGCGGGAGCTGGTCGGGTGACCGGCACCAACCGGAAGGCTCACGTCGAGATCACCGAGGACGACCCGCTCTTCCCGGTGACCGACCGGGTGAATTGGCCGTGGCCCCGTCATGTCCCCCGGGACTCGCGGGTGCTCCTCGCCCGCATCGCCTGGGACGTGCGCGAGCACGGCGACGTGGAGGGCCTCGACGCCGCCGCCGCCCTGCGTCGGCGGTTGCTGGCCCGTGGCGTGGAGGACCCCCGCAGGGCGATCCCGGCGGCTATCCGTAGCGCGGCCCGGTTCGACTTCGTGACGCTAGAAGGTCGATCCGACTCGTCCCGCCTCGGTGCGATCCGAACGACGTCGGCCACCCTGCCGCCGAATCCCTGGGTGCTGGAACGCCCGCCCGTCGTCGAGCCCGCCCCGGTGCTGCGGTCGGTGTCCGAGCCCGCCCCGGCGACCGAGGCGCCCCTGGAGCTACCGCAGGGCCGGGTGGTCGGGGCTGACCCGTGAGCAACGGTTGCTGGCGATCATGGACATGGCCGGGGCGGTCCTGATCGACGACCTCACGACCGCCCCGGCCGCCCCCACCGACGAGGCGCTGGAGCGGCTAGCCGAGGCCCTCGCCGACAACGCCCGGTTGCGCAACGACCTGGAGGCCGAGCGCCGCCGTCGTCGTGACGCCGAGGGCGCCGCCGAGTCGGGGGCGAAGGCGTTGCGGGCCGAACGCAAACGGGCGCAGCTCGTGCAGGCGAACCTGGACGCCCTCGTGGCGGGCATCGCCAAGGGACCGGCACCACGGCCCAACGAGATCGCCCGCCTGATGCAGCAGCGGCCCGTCGGATGAAGAGGGAACCGGCCCTGCCCCGTCGACCTCGGGCGCCGTTCGGTCACCGCTACTGGGGGCCGTGCTGGGGGGTCCGCAAGTTGCCCGACGGGCGCGAGCTGGTGCTCCTGCCGTTGATCGGGCCGGTCACCCAGCTATCGGTGAGCTACGCCCGCGACGGCTTCTACGCCGACACCTGGCATTACGACCGCTTGGCCTGGGCGTGGGACGCCTTGTGCCGGTGGGACGGGACGGGCGAACCGGAGCGCTGGTTCCGCCATCCGGCTACGGGGCGTCGGCGGCCGGGGGGCGACCCGGTCGCCGAATACGTGCAGCCGTGATAGGCGACTATCCGCCGAGGTAGCGCTCGATGTCCGGGGTCGTCACGTCGGCCACCGGGTGACCGTACGTGTGGATGATCTCGGCGGTGGTGGCGTGGCCCATGAGCTTGGCGAGGACCTCGTACGGCATGCCGTTGTGGCGGGCCACCGAGGCGAACGTGTGGCGGTAGCCGTTGGGCGTCACGTGCCCGACCCGTAGCGCCAGCGCCAGGTCCCGGGCGTAGACCCGCACGGCGTCGAAGCTCAGCCAGCCGTCGCCGTGCGGGCCGGGGCACACGAAGTCGCCCGTGGCGTGGCGCTGGAGGGCGGGCAACGCCAGGCGCAGGTCGGTGGCCAGCGGGACCGTCCGGTGGGCGTAGGCGTGACGGTGGTCGGTCTTGAGCACCGTCGAGTAGGTGCCCCGGTTGGCGGTGCGCCCCCGCTTGATCGTGCCCTCGACCCGTAGCGTCCCGGCGGCCAGGTCGACGTAGCGCCACTGGAGGCCCATGGCCTCGCCGGGTCGGAGCCCGCACAACATCATCAGCAGGAACAACCCGGCCAGCGGCCCGCCGTCGGCAACCAGATAGTTGCGCGCCAGCGTGAACCCGGCCAGGTCGTGGAACGTGCGCCGCACGGCGACCGGGGTGCTCGGTGGGACCCGGGCCGACCGCAGCTCGTCGAGCCGGTCCGGCGTGACGCACTTCCGGCGCCCGGCGTAGTCGAGGATCATGCCCCAGTGGGTGCGGACCTTGGTCATCGAGGCCGGGCCGAGGCGCCGCCCGAGGGCGGTCCACATATCCTCGACGTCGCCGACGGTGGCGGTCATCAGGTCGGCGTCGATGCCGAGGCCCAGCATGATGTTGCGGGCCGACCACCGGTAGGCGATGTTCGTTTGCTCGGCGTGGCCCTGCTCCTGGAACTCCAGCCACCCGGCCACCACGGCGGCGAGCGCGCTATCGCCCGCCAGGCTGGCCCGTACGTCGAGGTCCCGGCGGCGGCGGTCCCGGCGTATCTCGCACTCCTCGAACGTGTCGCCCCGCTCGATGTGCGCCTGCCCGCCCCAACGGTGGCGCAACGTGACCTTGCCCCGGGCCTCGTCCCAGCCGAATGACCCCTGGCCCCGGGCGAGCTTGGGCAAGGTCGCCGGTCGCCGATGTGTGCCCATGTGTCCCATACCCCCGCTCGATGTGTGCCCCGGTACAACACCGGGGTCACATCATGGCACACCGAGGCCCTACCTGGCACACCCGTCATAGGCGCTGACCTGCGGGTTTACCTATATGCCCTGGTCAGCGAGCCGGGAATAGGGCCGTCAAATATCCTCTTCGTGGATTAGATACGTGTCCGTTGACCTGCGCTTATGGCTGTTTGGTACACCCGGCCGGTACAAGATAGGCGACTATCAGGGGCGCACTAGGCTCGCCCCATGACACAGGACCGGGACGTGATCGTGGTGCGCCTGCCCCTGCGCTTCGAGGTGGTGCTCCGGGCGGTCAACGCGTTGGCCGTCGAGTTCCCCGAGGCGGCGTGGGTGGACGACCCCGAGGACCGGGGCGGGTTCGCCATCGACGTGACGTACCTACGGCTTGCGGGACCCGGCGATGGCGAAGGCGATGCAGGCGAGCCCGATGGCCAGCGCCCACAGGATGATGACGTGCGGCGGTAGGTCGATCATCAGAACCAGGTCCCCGACTCGACGGGCTTCCAGCCGGTGGTGCCGGTGCCGGTGTCCTTGCGCCACAGCGACGTGTTCGTCGTGTTGTTGAGCTGGCTGTAGACCGAGCCGACGGTGGCGGCGACCACCCCCTCGGGCGAGCCGTTGCCCGAGGTCCAGGTGACCCCGGCCGGTGCGCCCGATGGACCGGCCGGTCCTTGGACGCCCTGCGGTCCTTGGATGCCCTGCGGGCCGGGCACGGTCGAGGCCGCACCCGTCGCTCCCGTGTCGCCCTTCGGCCCCTGGCTTCCGGTGGGTCCAGCGGGTCCCGTCGGGCCGGGCACGGTCGAGGCCGGGCCGGTGGGACCCGCTGGACCCGGCACGGTCGAGGCCGCACCCGTCGCCCCGGTGTCGCCCTTCGGCCCCTGGCTTCCCGTCGCCCCGGTGGGGCCAGCGGGTCCCGTCGGGCCGGGCACGGTCGAGGCCGGTCCGGTGGGACCGGCCGGGCCGGGCACGGTCGAGTCGGCGCCGGGCGGGCCGGGTGGCCCCGTCGGCCCGGGGAAGCCTCGGGCGCCCTCGGCACCCGGCTCGCCGGGCGGGCCTTGCGGCCCGGCGGGGCCACGCCCGGTTTCGAGCGTGATGGCGGCCAGGGCTCCGGGCGTCAGCGTGGAGGCCGCCGCTGGGTGGATGTCGACGGTGATGGCGCCGGTCGTCGTCGAGTCCAGGTGCGTGTCGCCGTCGGGCTCGATGTCGAGCGTGAGGGCGGCGACCGGGACGGCCGGGAGGTCGACGGTGATGACGGCCGTCGTGGCGTGCTCGGTGGCCGCCGGGTCGAGGTCGACGGTGATCGCCGTGGCGGGGTCGGCGGGCAGGTCGACGGTGTAGCTCACGGCTCGCCGGGCTCGTTGCTGACGTCGCGGTCGATGCGCAGGGCGTCGAAGATGATCGGCGTTCGCTTGGTCGGGGTCAGCTGCTCGATGTCGGCGACGAAGCCGTGCTGCCACATCTGGGTCTGGTCCGGGGTCCACTTGGCCAGCAGGACGCACGGCGTCGAGCCGGGGGCGTCAGGGAACAGGGCCGGTAGCGCGTCGGGCGTGGTCACCGAGAAGTCCTCGCACTCGTTGACGAGGGCGCCGTCGATGCGGTCGCGGACGTAGCTGCGGAACGTCCAGGCGGTGATGTCCTGGTCGGTGCCGCCGATGCGGATGCGGACGACCATCGTGGCCGGATCGCCACGCACCTGCGGCTCGGCGCCCGGTGGAGGGAACTGGGTGTGTGCGGCCATGGTGGGTCGCTCCCGGCTAGTAGGGGGTGACGGTGATGGCGCCCGCCCACAGGATCGTCATGCTGTAGCCGCCGCTGCCCACGGTGGCCCGGAGCCCGTAGTAGAACGATCCGGCGGTGGTCATGCGGAACCGGCCTCGGAGCGAACCCTCTACGGGCAGGTTGCTCGCCGCCGGGGTCCCTTGTTTTGCCAGGAAGGCCGAGCTGCCGAAGTCCAGGGCCGGGCCGAGGGTGGCCTTCTCGGGATAGAACTGCACGATCTGGCCCCCCGCCTGGGCGGTTTCAGGGGTGGCCCGGATGTCGAGGGCCACCTCGACTATGGCGGGCATGTCGATCTTGAACGGGCCGATGTTGTCATAGAGCTGATTGGAGCCGGTGGCGACGACGGTGGGGCCGCCGGTCGTCCAGTGCGGGGCGGGGGTGATCATCGCCGTGGTGCTCACCCGTAGGTCGGTGAGTACGCCGCCGACGGTCTTGGCGATGGGCAGCTCCCACACCCCGGTCGGGCTCTGCGCCGGGACCGACACGCCGTCACGCCACAGCAGCTCGGCGGTGTTGGCGGCCGGGTCGAAGCGGACGACGGCGAGCCCGTTGGTCGTGGCGGTGAGCACCTGGCTGCTGGCCAGCTCGGCGTAGTGGCCGTCAACCCAGGCGGCGCCGGGCTGGATCGTGAGGTTTGGGTAGGCGAGCGTGGGCGTCATGTTGCCGGCGATGCCCGACGGCGCCCACAGCCGTCCCATCTTGCGCCACCGGGCCTCGGAGGCGACGGAGCCGTCGGCGCCATCGGTCGGCCATACGGACATCGCGACCATGGTCAGATCCTTTCGAGCTGGCGGACCCGCCGGTCGAGCCCGGCGAGGGAACGGAACAGGGCGAGGTCCCCGGCCGGTGCCCCGACCGACGGCGTCACCGTGGCCCCAGCATCGTCGAGGGTGACGTGAACCTCGCGGACCTGGTCAATCACCGTGAGCCCGCCCGCCTTAACCGTGACCGTGTCGCCCAGCGTCCAGTCCCGGCCGAACCGCTGGGCGTCGGTGTCGAGCGGGGTGAACACGACGGTCGCTGGCTTGACCCCGGTGGCCAGCGCCTCGGTGGCCGCCTTGTCGAGCTGCACGACGTCGACCGTTTGGCGTTGGTCGACGAACGTTTCGGCCCGCCCCCAGGAGGCGATCGAGGCGGCGTCGCTGGCCTCGCGGATCAGCCGGGCGGTGCCCTCGCCCCCACCGGCCACCACGACGTGATTGGCCTGGGCCGCCTCGGTGGTGGCCGTCCACCCGGCGAGCGTTTCCAGCCCGGCCGAAAACACCGCCCCCCGGTCGGGCGGGATGTAGGCCCGGAAGCTGAGGTCGACGACGTCGAACACGATCCCGTGAGGCCGGGCGGTGTCCTGGGCGAGCGTGAGCAGATTCTGCCAGCGGGCGTTGACCGTGATGGTCGGCCCGGCCGGGGCGGGGACGGGCACGGCGAGGCCCGGCACCCGCCGGGCCGTCACGGCGCCCGGCCCGGCGTTGACCCGCACCAGGTCGGCCAGCACGACGGCGACGGTGCCCGTGCGAACGTCGTAGGAGCTGCCGCCGTAGGGCGGTGCGGCGGTGCCGGGCTGGGGGTGTGCGTTGCGCCGGGCCAGCCACACGGTGTCATCGACGCCGGACACGGCGAGCGTGTCGCCGTCGATCTCGACGGAGCGCTTGAGGTGGGTGACCGGGCCGGACCGCCACACGGCGCCGTCGAGGACGATCTCCAACCGGGCGAAGGTGTCGGCCACGAACATCCGACCCGCCTCGGTGTCGGTCGGCAGCGTGACGGTCCACGTCGAGATGTCGTTCACCCGGCCGACGAACTCGGCGGACTCGAACGGGTCGACGACCGCCTGGCGGACGCCGACCCGGTCGGTCACGTAGAGCTGCCAGGTGCTCACGCGCTTAGCCACCGGTTGCGCCAGGCGAAGGTGACACGGCTCGCCGCCGTGCCGCTGGCGAACCCGATCGAGATGCGGTTGGCGCCGGGCACGAGCGGCCAAAGGACCGAGTCCTCGGCGAGGCGCCCGAAGGCGTTGAGGCCGTCGAGCCGTGCTGACTTGTGGCCGGGGCGGTGGTCGACGACGAGGGTCGATCCGGGGGCGATGGTGCCGGGGAAGGACCAGGCAAGCCCCGTCGTGTCGTTGCGCACGTTCAGGTCGGTGCCCGGCCCGTCGACGGTGATGATCGGCCAGGCGTCCACGTCGCCCGTGTTGGTGATCGTCACCGCCGCGAAGATGTCCGAGGCGCCCAGCACGAGCGGCAGGAACGGGAACCAGGTGACCACCGTGTCGCCGACCTCGGCGACGAGCTGCTGCTCGGACCCGTCCTGCCAGTAGGGGTCCGCCGCCCGGAAGGCCAAGGTCGTGAGCCCGAGCGAGGCGTATTCCTCGGCGAAGGTGTCGAGCCCGGCCTCGTAGGCGCACACGATCTGGCGCCCGGCGTGGGCGCCCTGCACGACGGTCAGCGTGCCCTCGCCGTTCACGGGGTCGAGCGCCCGAGCCCAGCGGCGCAGCTCGTCACGGCCGGTAGTCGGGCCGGGGACCACGACGGGGATCGTCAGCAGGCGCTCGTCGTGGCGGGCGTAGCGGAACCGGCCGCCCTGGGCCTGGGGCACTCGTATCGTGTGGATCGACACCGGGGGCATCATCCGCTGGGTGGCCTCGGTGCGGGTCACGAAGCGGATCGTCTCGCCGGTCGCCGAACGCCATTCGTGCGTTTCGCAGTCGGCGTCGGGCTCCCACGGGGCCAGGCCGGTCATCGGGTCGCCTCCTGATAGACGTCGATCACGGTAGGCCCGCCAGCAGCTCCAGGCGGCGGAACCCGTAGGCGATGTCCGAGGCGTCGGCGGTGCGCGGGTAGAGGTTCAGCGTGTAGTGGCCGCCCCGGGATTCGTCGGCGACGATCGACCGCAGCATGTCCTCGGGGGCCACGATCTCGGTCCCGGCCTCGCCGCCGACGAACACCGTCGGCCCCGTGAGGACCCCGCCCTTGGCCAGGTACGGGAGGTTAGGGAAGTCGATGCGGAACCCGCCGAGGGTGCCGCCGCCGTGTTTGCCCAGCGGGCCGAGGTCGACCTCGGGGATGGCGATGGTCGGGATGGCGAAGGCCAGCCCGTTCCACAGCGAGATCAGCGCGTTGATGGGCGTCTTGATGGCCGACACGATGGCGTTGGCCGTGTCGGCGATCCGGGCGACGATGCTGCGGAAGTGGTCGGCGATGGCGTCCCACTTGCCGGTCACGAAGGACCACACCGCGCTGGCCCCGCTCTTGATCGAATCCCACGCCCCGGTGACGAAGCCGACGGCGGTGTTCATGGCCGACTGGATGCCCTGGGCGATGGCGTTGAACTTGTCGACGGTCCACTGGTACACGGCGGTCACACCGCTTTTGACCAGGTTCCAGGCCCCGGTGATGATCGACGTCCACACGTTCACGTAGGTCGTGATCCCGGTGACGATCCAGCCGAACACGGTCTGGATCCAGTCCCACAGGGTCGTGACCACCGCCTTGATCACGTTCCAGGCGCCCGTCCAGAAGGCGATGACGGTGCCGACGTACAGCTCGATGCCGGACACGATCCAGCCGAACACGGTCTGTATCCAGCCCCACACGAGGGTCACCCCGGCCTTGATGCCCTCCCATACCGCGGTCACCGCCCCGCCGATGAACTCCCACACGACGGCGGTGGCGGCCTTGATCGTGTCCCAGTTCTTCATTATCAGGAACGCCACCACGGCGATGGCGGCGCCGATCAGGATGAACGGGGCGACGGCCGCCAGCGTGGCGAGGGCGGCGGCCCCGGCGGCGGTGGCCCACGTGATGAAGGCGGGGATGACGATGGAGCCGACCACGATGGCCAGGGCGATGAACCCGGCGATCATCGCCTCCTTGTTGTCGCCCATGAACTTGGCGACGTCGGAGATGGCCGGTATCAACGTGTCCATCAGGAACCCCGCCAGCGAGGCGAGCACCGGCAGCAGGGCCGTGCCGATCTGCTCCTGAAACTCGCCGAACTGGATCTGGGCGTTGCGCATTTGCCCGGCCGTCGACTTGGCCGCCGTCGACGCCTGGCCCGAGAAGGTGGTCGACATGTCGGCCATGATTTCGTCGAGCGACTTGGCCGACCCGTCGGCCTTCTTGACCTCCACGCCCATCTTCGACAAGGCGCCGGTCGAGCCGTTGGCCGCCTTCATCATGGCGTCGGTGACGGTGGCCAGGTCCTTGCCCGAACCGGCCGACACGTCGGTCGCCAGTGACAACGCCTTCTGTGCGTCCTCGGTGTTGCCGAAGCCCCGCACGAGCTTGTCCATGGCCGGGCGTAGGTCGTCGTCGGCGATGGCCGCCGACTTGGACAGCGAGCCGATGAAGTCCTCGTTGGAGGCGATGACCTCGTCGCTGGCGCCCGCCACGTTGCGCATCGTTTGGGCGAGCTTGTCGGCGGCCTCGGCGTCGGCGGCGGCCGCCTCGACGCTGGCCTTGCCGAAGTCCACGATGCTGCTGACGGCGAAGGCGCCGCCCAGCGCCAGGGCGGCGTTCTTGGCGAACCCGCCGATCTTGGACCCGGCGCTCGACGTGGCCTTGTCGACCTCGTCGGTCATCTTCGAGGTGTCGGCCAGGAACTTGGCGACGATGGTCGGCCCGACGGCCATGGCTCACCTCGACTTTCGGCGGGCGGCTTTGTTGTGCTCGCGGATCTCGTCGCGCTGGAACAGCTGAAACGCCCGGTACGTGTCGTCGTCCAGCGCGTAGGCCTCGTGCGGGGTCATTCGCCAGAAGCGGCAGAAGGCGGCGAGGCTCCGAAGGCGGCGAGCTTCGTAGGGTCCATGACGACGGCCTCGTCGTCGACCTGGAGGGCGACGTCCTCGCATGCGTCCCACCGAAGGCCGGGGATGGTCTTGCGCAGGTGCGTCCACACCTGCGTTTGGGTGCGGTCGGGCGAGTTGCCGTTCGGGCCGACCATGTCGAGGTAGTCCCGGCCGGTTTGGGCCTTGAGGGCGCGCTGGGTGCCCGGCGACGGGAACTGCTGAAGCTCGTGCATCGGGATCGTCACGACGTCGGGCAACGGCGGGCGCTCGTCGGCAACCGACTGGTTGCCGTTGGGGTAGGGCTGTGCGTTCACGAAGTCGGTGTCGACCATGGGAAGCTCCTGGCGGTGTCCTCGGCGATGTCCTCGGCGATGGTGGCGAAGTCGGCTTCGGCGGTGACCGCCGCCGGGTAGAGGTAGCGGCCCTCGGGCATCAAGCTGCGGCCCCGGCTGCCGCCGAACTCGATCCAGCCCGCATAGGGCACGTCCGGGTCGTGGCCGACGCCGACGCCGTGCAGGCCGTCCTCGTCGACCTCGACGACGTCCACCCCGGCGGCCAGCGTGCCGGTCAACACCGGCACGTCGTTGCGCACCTGGTCGGCGACCCGCTCGGCGAACGGTTGCGCCCGTTCGGTCACCGCCGGGCCGAGCTGGCGAGCCCAGCGCTCCATGTCCCGGTTGGCGTCGGCCAGGCCCTTGAACTCGATCTGGTCAGGCATCGACGGCGGGCCGGGTCGTGGCCGTGGCCGTGGCGGCCTCGTCGGCGGCCACCGGCACGATGTTGGTGACCGGCACGTTGGTCCAGCCGGTGATCGACCATTCCAGGTCGAACGAGCTGGCGTCGCCGACGTCGCCGCTCAGCGGCGTGAACGGCTGGGGGATCAGCTCGCCGACATATTCGGGGTTGGTGGCGCCGACCGGCTGGCCCGCCGAAGGGATGACCGAGAAGGGCACGGGCACGCCGCCCTCGACGGCGGCGGTCAGCACCTCGTTCGTCCCCTCGGGGTCGTACGAGTGATAGAGGCTGGCCTTCAATGTCCATTTGATGACGCCCGGATAGTCGCGCACGCCGCACGAGGTCTTGACCTCGATGGTGGACACGTCGGGGGTCATCTCGATGTGGGACATCACGCACTTGAGCGAGCTGCCGTCGATGATCAGCTCCGGGTCAACGAGGATGACGGGCTGGAGGTCGGCCATGGGGGCGCTCCTGTTCAGGTGGTGATGGTCGTGCGGATCGAGATGCGGACGGCGAGGTAGTTGGTGCGGGCCATGGTGAACACCCGGGGACCGCTGACCGAGTCCAGGGGCCACGAGCCGGTGTCGGCCCGTAGGCGGCCGAGGACGTAGGCCACGAGCGCCTCCAGGGACGCCACGCCCTCGCCGGGCACGAGGCGGGACGCCACCGCCGTCACGACGAGGCGGCCCTTCTGGAAACACGACGTGTCCGGTTCCAGCCACGGGTCGCCCCAGCCGATCATCAGCGCCGGGGGTTCGATGGAGTCGACCAGCGACACGAGCACGTCGGGGTCGGTGCTGGCCACCGGGGCGAGCACGGCGGCGAGCTTGTCACGGGCCTCGGCGATGTTCACGCAACCCCCCAGTTGCGCTTGTACGGCAACAGGGCGGCGGCGTGGCGCTCGAAGCCCGACGCCGGGCTGGCCATCATGCCGGTGTCGGCGAACCCCACGCCCCCGTTGTATGTGGCCGGGGCCTTGTACCATTCGACGGCCCGGTTCACGTTGGTCCGCACGATGGCCCCCTGGGCGGGGTTCACGATGGGGGTGCCCTCCAGGAAGTGGTCGATCTCGGCGGCGGCGGCGTCGAGGCACTCGCGTAGCAGCTGGCTGTTCTCGGGCGTCACCCGGATTTCGAGGGCGGCGGCCAGCTGCTCGGTGGTGGCGTAGGCCACGGGTCAGGCCTCGTCGCCCGTGGCCGGATAGACGTCTACCAAGAAGTCCTCCAGCCAGCCGACCAACGTCGAGCGGTTCCGGCCCGCCCGCTCGGCGTCGAGCGCGGCGGCGGCCCGCTCGGGGTGCGTCGACACGTACGCTTTGACCTCGTCGACCGTGCCATGCGCGCACACCTCGGTCGTGTCATCCCCGGTCGTGTCGGCGGTCGGGGGGTTGACCGTGAGCGGGACCGAGTTGGATTCCTCGCCGTTGTCGTTGCGCACCGTGATCATGCGGGTTCCGGCGGCGCCGCCCGCGGGGAAGGTGGCGGTCAGCTCGCCCGATCCGGTGTCGAGGACGGTCGCCTGGGCCACCTGGTCGACCTCGATGACGGACGTCGCCGTGAAGTTGGTGCCCGTCACGTACAGCGTGACGGTCACGCCGACCCAGACCGACTCGGGATCGAGGCTGGTGATATGCGGGTCGGCGGCCGACCCGCCACCGCCCCAGACCTCGGGCGGGTAGCTGGCGCCGTAGGCCACCTCGGTCGCCCGGCGGAGCTGGGCGGTGATGTCACTCATAGGGTGCTCCTATCGGGGTGGCAAGGGGCGACGGCCCGGCGTGAGGAATCCCGGCGATGTGGGATACCGGACCGCCGCCCCGAGCGGGGAGGTCACGGGCCGATGCGCACGGCGCCGTTCTGCTCGGCGGGGGCCGGGGTGCCGCCCGTGACCTCTTCCTTGGTCGTCGGGCGATGGAACGCCATCGCCTCGGCGACGGCCACCTGACGGCCCATCAGCGACGGCTCGATGGCCTCCAGCAACGGGAACGAGTACGTGTACGCCTCCATCGCCAGGCTGTTGCCCATGAAGATGTCGGTCGTGCTGATCCCGTGGGTGACGATCTGCTGGAGCCCGAGCGGTCCCAGGTTGAAGTCGCCCAGCGACGCCGCACCGAGGGCGTTGGAGGCGCCGAGGAAGGGGAACATCGGGCGCCCGGCGGCGTCGGTCAGCGACCCCAGCTGCGCCCAGCCCAGCGGGCCGTAGGCGATCCAGGTCGGCAACATGTTCGTGTTGGCGTAGACCAGGGCGGCGGCGTCGAACAGCGCGGCGAGGGTCGTGGCGGCGTCGGCCCCGGCGGCGAGCGGGACGTGCGCCGTGGTCAGCGCCAGCTCGGCGAGGGCGGCGGCCTCGCCCTGGTAGGCGGTGCGCCGCTGAAGCTGGCCGACGATGATGTCCCATGCCGTCGGATGCAGCGACATGAGCTGCTGGGACACGTTCAGGTAGCCGCCGACGGTCGTCAAGCTCAACGTGTCGACCTTGATGTCGAACTTCTTGCTGACCAGCTCGGCCTTTTCGAGCGGCTGCACGGCGGCGCCGGTCTTGAAGTCGGGGTCTACGAGGCGGGGCCGCGAGAACGTCATCGAGTTGGGGGCGGGCTGGCGGCCGATGGCCGACAAGAAGGGCTGGCCCTGGGGGTTCAGGTCGATGACCGGGCCGACGACCGGGGCCACGTAGAGGGCGCCGAAGCCCCCGGCGACCGGTGTCGTGTTCTCGGCCACGGTGCCCATGTGCTGGGCGGCCCGCTTCATCGTGAAGTCCCAGCGGCGCCGGGCTTCCTGGTCCTCGTGGTCGTGCGCCGAGCCGTATTGGGCGTGGAGGCAGTCCCACACCATCTCGCCGCCCGTGCGGTACTTGATGCCGCCCGGATCGGGCGACGGCGTGGGCGACAACAGCTTGTGGCGGGTGTCGTCGTCCATGGCCTTGTCCTCGCCGAGGACCTTGATCATGGCGTCGAGCTTGTCGATCCGCTCATAGCTGTTGGTCATCAGCTCCAGGTCCTGGGCTGACGGGTCCTCGCCCCGATCGAGGGCGGTGTTCTTCAACACGTTGACGGTGTTCAGCAAGCGGTCACGCTCGCCGATGTAGTTCTCCACGAGGGCGTGGGGCACGGTGGCCTCCCAGGTGATGCCCGGACCACGCCGGGCGGGGAAATGGGGGTTCCGCACGTTGGGCTGGACCCTGGCCCGGCGGGCGCCCCTGACACGGGGGACCCTGTGGTAACGGGAGCGGAGCACCGCTGCGCTTGGCGGTGAAGCGTAGCCAGATAGACGGCTATCAGCGGTTGACGGTGCCGAATCCGCCGGGGACGGTTACGCCGTAGGTGCGCACCAGCTCGGCCTGACGGGCCTGCTCGGCGTCGAGGCGCCCGGCCAGCTCGGCCCACCGTTGACGCCGGGCGGCGGCCTCGGCCTCGGCCAACCGCACCGCCTCGTCGGCCTGGGCGATCTCGTGCTGGTGCTCGTCGACCTGGGCGCGGTAGGCGAGCACCTCGGCGCCCGTGTAGGCGCCCTTCGCTTCGAGGGCCACCTGGTCGAGGTAGGCCCGGACCCGCCACCGCACGCCGTCGTCCTCCTCGGTGGCGCCCGTCGGGGGCACCCGGAACTCGACCGACAGGTCGGCCACCCCGTTGTCGAGGAGGTCCTGCACGTCGTCGGCCTTGGACCGCACGATCGCCACGTCGCCGTAGAGGCCGTCAGGCTCGTCCCGTAGCGCCGTGAACGGCCCGAGGTAGCCGAGGCCACCCCGGTCGTGGCGGTGGACGAGGCTGACCCGTGAGAAGGCCCCCTTGCCCCGCCCGTCGATCTGGCCCCGGAAGGCGCCCGGCCGGAACCCCTCGCGGTAGATGTCGAGGCGCCCGTCGGGCAGCTGGTCGAGGACGTCGGTCGGCTCGTTGTAGGGCACCAGCCGTCCCGTCAGGTGCCGGGTGCCGGTCCGCTCGATGTGCGCCGGGAAGGCCCGCAGGAAGGTCGGCTGGATGTCGTTCACGTCGGTCCTCCGGGGGCCAGGCCCGCCGCCACGTAGCGGGCACGTAGTTCGTCGAGCAGCTCCACCGTGGACACCGCCGCCAGGTCGGGGCGCATGTTGCGGGCGGCGTGCAGTGCCGCGACCGTCGCCGGGTCGGGTGAACCCCCACCACGCGGGCCGGACCGCCCGGCGACATGTCGCGACACCGCCGCGCCGAGGTCGGCCTCGTGGGCGGTGGGGCCGATCTCGACGACCTGGGCGAGCACGTCGGCCACCGATGGCTCGACGTCTGTCATCGGACCGCCGCCGACGCCTGGACCGAGTTGGCGTTCAGCCGTTCGGCGGCCCGTATCTCGTCGATGGTCACGGCCCGCTGGCCGGTGGCCTCGTCGTGGATGCCGAACAAGGCCGCCCAGGCGGTGACCCGCTCGGGGAAGGCGGGCCGCACGTATTCGTCCCGGTTCAGCTCGACCCGCTCGCCCTCGGGCATCGCCCACTGGCTGAAGGCCTCCATGATCATCGCCGCCTTCGGCCGCAAATAGGCCCTCCAGTGAAAATCGTAAATGGAGCTGACGTTCTGGTAGACGAGCGACCCGTCGCCCGTCGGGAGCCCCAGCAACGTTGGCGGGACCCCCAGCAGGGTGGCGATCCGGGCCTCGTCGAATTGGCGTAGCTCAAGCAGCGCCATGTCCCGGGGCGAGATCGTGAACGGGGTTAGCTCGACGCCGCCCGACATGACGGCGGGGGCGCCCATCGACGACATGCGGGCCGCCACGAAACGGTTACGCAGGAGCGTGGCCTGCTCCTCCGATAGGTTGCCGGGGGCGGTGAGGACCCCCCACGGGATACCGCCCCGGGTCGACAATCCGGCCTGGTACCGCTCCAGCGAGGCGGCGCCAAACAGGTTCTGGGCGAGGGCTTCGAGCGGGCCGTGACCGTGGGCGTCGCCCGGCCAGCTCGTGTAGCGGAGGTGGAGCACGTCGTCGGTGATGTCTACGCCGCCCATCAGGAAGCGCCGCACCTGGCCGCGCATCTCGACCTCGACCCAGGCCGGGTTCAGCATCACCCACGTCCGCACCGACCCGTCACCATGGCGGGACGTCGCCCATACGAAGGCCTCGCCGTTCATGTAGCTGACGATCAGCTGCTTCATGGCCTCGGTCCAGCCCGAATACACCTCGGGCTGTGGGTTGACCATCCACCCCGTCGGCTCGATGACGTCGGTGCCCCGTAGCCGGTAGGGGGGCATCGTGGCGAGGATGCTGCTGTTGAGATCAATCGCGCCGAACACGGTGCTTACCCGGTTGATCATCCCGGCGAGCCCCCCGGCGGCGTCGCCCCAATTGGGCGTCGACCATTCGACCGGCCACCCCGACCACGCCTGCACGGGCGGCGCCCCGAGCGACTCGGGGTACATGACGTGGGTGTTGCCGTAGCCCTCGGACGTCGTCGGCCCGGTCCCGACCGGGGGCGGGGGCTGGATGTTGTCGTTCGGCGGCCACGACCGGGGGTCGTCGGCCCGGTGGTGCCGCTGCTCGGCCACGACCAGGCCCGAGGGGGTCACGTGCTCCATCGGACCTGAGGGTAGCCAGGGCACGGGTGATAGACGTCGATCAGCCCGACGGGCGCTGAGTAGGAGGGGCCGTACGACCTATGTTGCCCCGGTTAATGGCCGCCGATACTATTAGCACACCACCACCCCGAAAGGCCCCGACATGCGCACCGCCACCACCTACACCCGCCAGATCAACCGCCTGCTCGACCAGCTCGCCAGCTCGCAGCGCCAGGCCGCCGGATACCGCCAGCTCGCCAAGGCCGCCGCCGCCCTGAACATGGAGTACGAGGTCGAGCGGATGACCGCCAGCGCCGACGAGATGGACCGCGACGCCGACGACCTGATGGACCAGCTGGTGGACGCCGGTTACACCCCCGAGGGCATCTGATGGACACCGTGACGCGTGACGAGGCCGCCTGGCGGCCGCTCGACGAGGTGCGGGTCGGCGACCTGATCCACCCCGGCAAGGGCAACGACGTGCACCGCCTCACGGCCATCGAGGTCGTCGAGGTCGTGACGGTCCGGCGACCGTCGAAGTCGATCATCGAGGTCGAGCTGGCCGACGGGTCGATGGCGTGGGGTGGCCGGGCCATGAAGTTCTGGATGGTCAAGCCGTGAGCTGGCGACCGGGTGAGCCTCACGAGTTCTCGGCGGGTCGCCGCGCCCGGGTCCACCGCCAATTCGAGCGAGCGCTCGATGCCCGGTATCCGGGCTACCGGCACCGCATCGTGCCCGCCACCGAGGTCGTCGCCCTCCAGGCCACCACCGATGACACCCCACGAGAGGACCCCCCGACATGACCACCACCGACCTCGACCGCCACACCCGCAACGTGCAGCGCCTCGCCGCCAAGGCGGTCGCCGCCGAGGCCCGAGCCAGCGCCCTGCGGGCCGACCTGGAGGCCGAGGCCGTCGCCATGCGCCGCCAGGGCGCCACGCTGGCCGCCATCGGCGCCGTCGTGGGCATGTCGGCCCCCGGCGTCCTCAAGATGCTTCGCCGCCACGGGGTGACGCCGTGAGCGAAGGGGCCGATCGGCCTATGTTGCCCCGGTTAATACGCGCCGATACTTGGAACATGAACAACACCACCCCCGCCCCCGCCGCCCCCGCTACCCGCAAGTTCACCATCCACGTGACCAGCCGTCACCAGTGCCCGGTCACCCGCACCATCGAGGCCGCCAACATTTGGGAGGCCCAGGCCTACGCCCTCAAGCGTTACTCCAAGTACGTGACCCTGCGGGTCGTCGGCTGACCACCACCCCCGCCCCCCCCACGACAGGCCCCGGCTACGGCCGGGGCCATCGTCGTTTTCGGGGAAGGGCCGGACGACCTATGTTGCCCCGGTTAATACGCGCCGATACTTGGAACATGCCCAACACCGATACCACCCACTTCCTCGCCCGCCACAACACCACCGCCTGCGGGGCGCCGTTCAACCCCGACGAGGTCACGACCTGTGTCCTGTTCATCGAGTGCGACGCCTGCGAGGACGTCACCCAGGCCGAGGCCCACCGCCGGGGCCTGGAGCGCAGCCGCATGGTGGCCCGCTCCCACGCCCTGAACGCCGCCGCACGGGCCGGTGACGCCGCCGAGCGCCACAAGGTCATGTTCGGCAGCTGCTGATAGACGTCGATCACGGCCCCGGGCTACGGCCCGGGGCCGCCGTCGTTTTCGGGAAGGGTCGGATGGCCTATGTTGCCCCGGTTAATACGGGCCGATACTTGGTACATGAACGCAACCCCCGCCCCCACCGTCAAGGCCCGCCGCACCGCCGAAAGCTACGTGTACGCCGTCGAGGTCGACGGGGTCGCCACGGGCGCCACCATCAAGACCGTGCGGTGCACGGCTCGGGCGAACTTCTACGGGATCTTCGACCCGACTGGCGAGCGGATCGGCTCGGCCGAGTTCAAGTCGGCGCTGGCGGCGGCCAAGGCCAGCGCCGACCGCCCCGCCGAGCGGGCGACCAACGCCGCCGAGATCGCCGCCGTGACCGACTACCTGTTCATTACCGGTCAGTAGACGGCCGGGACGACGACCTCGGGGGCCGCCACCACGCCCCAGCGGGCCAGCGTGGCGGCCACCAGCGGGCTGATGTCGGCCGACGCCCGGCGCTTCCAGGCCCACGCCTCGCCGACGGGCCGCTTGGTGGCCCCGACCACGGCGTCGCCCAGCCGGTAGTCGCCCCGGTGGGACAGCTGGGCACGGGTGGCGGCATCGTGGAAATCGCCGCACGCCCGGACCATGTCGCTGAGGCTGATCAGCCGCACGGCGTGGGACCCGTCGAAGCGCCGGGTGGCCCGCTCCAGCGCCGGGATGGCCGACGCCGCCGGGTTGCCCCGGTCGATCACGATGGGGGCCTCCCACGTGGCGGCCACTTCCCCGGCCCGGGTGACGATCCGCTCCAGGTCGGACCCCGCCTCGATGACCTCCAGAGCCACCACGTGCCCTTCTCCGGGGATTTCGACGGTCCCGGCGACGACCAACGCCCCTCGGTCCCGTTCGGGCGTGAAATCGAGCCCCAGGGCGACCTGGGTCCCGGGCATCAGGTCGTCCCGGCGGCACGCCGCCCACGTGACGGCGTCGATGCCCGTGGCGGCGTCGGCGTCGGCCCAAACGTTCAGGTGCTCCCGCAGGAACGTGGCCCGGTCCATGGTCAGGGCGCCGTCGGATAGGGCCGCCTCGATGACCCCGCCGGGATACCCCATCGACGGGTTGGCCGCCGCCCACGCCGCCCGGTCGAATACGTCGGCGTCGGCCTCGGCGCACCATTCGAGCCAGCACATCGTCGAGGCCGGGTTGGCGACCTCCAGGCGGCCAACGTCGGTGAAGTGGCGCCACAACCCCGACCGGCTGTTCCCGGCGTTGCTGAGGAGCCAGATCTGGGCGTGCGGCTTGGCGGCCATGGCGGGCTGGATGCCCGACACGACGGCCATCGTCTCGTGGGCGTGGGCCTCGTCGACCACCGCCAGGTCGAGCGACAACGACCGGGCGGCCTTCTTGCCGGTGGGGGTGACCGGCATGTAGCGCGAGCCGTTGTCCATGACGAGGACCTCGCGGTGATTCGACCGGTCGATGCGGGCCACCCGGTCGCGGAACGGGGTCGCCATGAGCAGCTCGACGTGCTCGGCCCATTTCGTCCTGGCGAGCGCACGGTCCTGGGCGGTGTAGGCGACCGTCTGGTTAGGCGGGATCAGCTGGCGGGCGATGCGGGCCAGCATCAGCGTGGTCTTGCCGTTCTGGCGGGCCACGGCGACACCGACCGACCGGTGGGCGGGCAGCTTCGTGACGGGGTCGTATTCGCCCGCCACGTCGGCGGCGTGTTCCTGCCACGGGAACAGCTCCCAGCCCAGTAGGCGGGCCACCTGGCGGTCCAGGGGGCCACGGGACGGGCGCGCCGGGTTGCGCTTGGTGCCCCAGCGGGGCGCCGCTGATAGACGTCGATCAGGTGCCGCTGGGGTCGAGTTCACGGGCGATCCGATCCCACGGGTCCTCGGCCTCGTCGGGCTCGACGTCGAGGCCCTGAAGCTCCTCGACCGACACGATCAGCGTGGACCGCTCCAGCTTGGCGCCCAGCTCCAGCAACCGGGCGACGGCGGTGGCGGGCATGTGGTCGGCGTCCATGGCCGACAACGCCTGCGCCGCCTTCATCACCGCCGCCCGGCCCGCCTTGCGGTGGATTTCGTGCATCGAGCGGATGGCCTCCAGGCGTTCCTGGTCCTCGACCCGGTGGCACGTGTCGTCCCACGCCTCGGCCCGCTCCCGCCACGCCCACTTGTCGGCCAGCTCCCGCACCCGGCGGTAGCTCAGGTCCACCTGCTCGGCGATCTTGGCGAGGTCCCGGCGGGGGGCGGGGGTGTCGCGGTAGAGGCGGAAGATGCCGTGCTCGCGGGTCGGCTCGCCCGTCATCCGTTCCCATGGGTCGGTTTCAGGGAGGTCCTCGGGGGGTGGCGACTTGTGGCGGGGCACGTCGCCGAGGCTAACCAGGCGCCGTGAAATCGTGCGGTACCCCGGTGGCCTCGTTGACGGGCTCGACGCCCGTGGCCTCCTGCCACCGCCGGGCGATAACGTCGACGTAGCGGGGGTCCAGCTCGACGAGGCGGGCCGTGCGGCCGGTCTGGTGCGCCGCTATCAGGGTCGAGCCGGACCCGGCGTAGGGGTCGAGCACGGTGCAGGCGTCGGGCGCCCAGCGGGTCAGGATCTCGGCCAGGAGGCGGGTCGGCTTCTGGGTGGGGTGCATCCGGTGGGCGGCCTCGGCCCCGCCGAACGCCCCGAACCAGTAGCAGCGCAGCAGGTCCCGCTTGTGGCGCTGGGCCGACCAGATCAGCTCGAAGCCCGAGCCGAAGCCGGGGTCGCTTGACTCGGTGCGCTTGTCCCACACCAGCCACGATCCGTCGAGGTCGTCGGCGGTGAGGGTGCGCCGGTAGTAGTCGGCCCCGAACCAGAACTGCTCGCGCACGTCGGCGGCATAGGCGCGCAGAATCGAGGCGTCATAGGGCCGGTCGTCGTGGAGGACGGGCCGGTAGTTGCCGCCGGGGGTGCCCCGCAGGATCGCCTTCGACGATCCACCGATGCCCGACCAGTCGGTGTCCAGGTTCATGCCGTAGGGCGGGTCCGTCAGGAGGCATCCGATACGGGCGCCGCCCACCGCCCGGTCGAGGACCGTCGCGTCGGCCGAGTCGCCGCACATCAGCCGGTGCGGGCCGAGGCGCCACATGTCGCCCAGGGCGGTGATGGCGGGGGCGGTGGCCGGGGTGTTGTCGCCGTCGGTCGGTGGGGGTGTCAGGCGGGCCAGCAGGTCGTCGAGGTCGGTGGCGGCGAACGAGGCGGCGGCGAGCAGCGTGGGGTCGGCGGCGTTGACCTCGGTGAGTAGGTCGAGTAGCGCCTGCTCGTCGTAGGTGCCCAGCTCGCTGGTCCGGTTGTCGGCCAGAGCGAACGCCTTGGCCGTCGCTTCGTCGGCGTCGGTGCGGACCACGGCCAGCTCGGTCCAGCCCAGCTGTCGTG
>Ga0307283_10000013_pt1 | contig 33791 bp, 48 predicted proteins | sample ER_DNA_122_FD_194487 | JGI IMG/M metagenome (GOLD analysis project Ga0307283, IMG submission 194487) | Bulk soil microbial communities from the East River watershed near Crested Butte, Colorado, United States - ER_DNA_122 | ecosystem: Environmental > Terrestrial > Soil > Floodplain | place...
CCCTGTCGTACCCCCTACAGTACGGCGTGCAGTACCGCGTATCGGACGCTGTCCAGTACGCTGTTCGCATCACATGCGCGCCGCGCGCTCGATCGCGATGCGGGCCTCGTGGCAAGGTTCGTCGAACTGCCGATGCCAGTCCTCTACCGCCTGCGTGCGTGACCCCGACGAGGTCATCGAGAGGTCGCAGACGGGGCAGTGGAAGCGCCACCACCCAGCATGGTCCTGCCAGACCTTGACCTTCAGGGATGCGCAGAAGGCGCACGCGGTCGACTCACGCACGACGAGCGGCCTCGATGAGCGTCAGGCATGCCTCGGGGCGCACGCCTGCGGTGGGGTACATCTGTTCGAGTAGGGCGTAGACCGGCAGCACGTAGGCCGCGAGCGCGTCGAGCTCCTTGCCCTGCTCCACGTTGCTGCCATGCGAGCACGCCGCCTCGATGAGCTTGGGTAGGCCCGAGACGATGGATGCCTCGACCTCATGTGCCTCGGCAGGTCGACCCTCTGCGTACCAGCGCACCGTCTGCGGATCCCCAACGTGGAACAGCACGCCCTCGTTGCCACCGTAGGCCCGGAACGGCTTGTAGTCCCTGCACGTCCACACGGCCGAGACGCCAGGGTTGCGCTTCAGCATGTCGCCTGCCGGCTGGTAGATGCCCTCGGGCATGCCGGCTTCTCGGCGGTGGGCGTGGGGTCGGCTCAGGAACGGGCACGCCTGCACTGAGAAGAGAGCGCAGCCGAGGTGCGCCGGGGGTTCTCCGCTCGTGCGCGTGATGCAGCACATCGGCCCGAGCGTGAAGACGAGGAACCGCCCGAGCGGCTCGCCGCAGACCCAGCACCGGCGTTCCTTCACGCACTTCGTCAGCTTCGCCGGATCGACGATGCGGTGGTCGGGCTCGCCGTTCACCCAGGCGACGAAGAACGGCACGGGATAGCCGCGCGCGTCGATGGGCAGGCGCTCGATGCGCTCAGGCATCGAGGGCAGGCCGGGCCGCAGCGCCGGCGTTTTCGCAATCGTGCTCATGGGTTCCCCTTCTGACATGCACAGCGCGGCATGACACCTTGCGAGGCCGCTTCGATCGTCGCGGCCGGCGCGAGCAGAGTCATCGAGCCGCCCGCGTCGCACTCGACGACGCGGTGCACGCCTTCGTCGACTTCGAGCTCGATGCGGCACGGCCCGTCCATGCTCACGCAGCCGGCGAGCAGGTATACGATCGCCCCCGGGAGCGCCCCTCCCAAAAGCCTCTCGTATGACGCCGGCCAGGCATTACGGCGTGTCCAAGGGGGCGCGGCGCTCCCCTCCGTTGCCGGCCGGTTCACGCCGCCCCCCAATGCTCGGCCAGGAGCGCGAGCTCGTCCTCCTTCGCGATCCAGCCCCGGCCGTCCGCGGTCTTGAAGTTGAGGCCGTACTCGTTCGGGTTCGCGGTGTTCTGTTTCCACTGCCACCAGTTCGAACCGATCTTTTCCTCGTGCGTGCGTTCGAGCGCGTAGCGCATGTGCGTGAGCGTCGGGTCGTCGCCGGTCTTGCGCCCCAGCTGCTGAATGTGGACAGGCGCGCCCGTGTCCTCGCGCAGTCGCGTCAGGTCGGCGAGCCCCGCGTCGAACTTCTGCGCGTTCGTGACCCGGCCCGAGAGTTGGTTGCCGGTGTAGACCACGTCCGAGCGCTCGGGGAGAACGGCCTCGGCCACGAGGTTGATGTTGTAGCCGTCGCGCGGCCCGATCAGGAACGGGGTGTCGGCGTCGACCTGGCGCACCGCGTCGATGACCTCGCGGTAGAAGTCGCGCACCGCGGCGGCAACCTCGGGGGGACGGCCCTCCATCATCTCGGGCTGGAGTTCGAGCAGCGCGATGCGCGCGATGGGGCGCAGGCGCGCGGCGGCGGCGCGCCAGACGACCTGCGCGAACGTGTGCCGCATCGACGGGTCGGTGAGGAAATTTCGTCCCCGCGCGCCGAACGATCCCTTCTTGTCACACCAGGCCCGCGTCTCGGCGTCCTGCGTGCCGGACTGGCCGCAATTCGAGTCGATGAACGGGATCACCCACATGCCCGCGGCTGAGCATGCCGTGATCATGTCGAGCCACTTCGCGACGTTCTCTCGCTTGAGGAACGCTACGCCGTCGTTGTCGCGGCTGTCCACGTCCTCGGGGTTGCTGCCGTGCCGGCCCCACCAGCGCAGCGCGATGCGCACGCAGTTGGCGCCGAGCGCCTTGACCTGCGGCGCGTCGTCGCCCGAGTCCTCGCCCCAGCTGCCGAAGGAGACGCCGCGCAGGATGATCGGCTGGCCGTTGGGCTTCAGGAGCTCGCCGCCCGAGCAGCGCAGCCGGGGCGGGAGTTCGTTGCCCTCGCGCTGGCGCGTGTAGGCATCCTCGATCGCCTCTCGGATGCCGTAGGGCTGGCTCGGATCAGGTCGCGAGTCCGGGTGTTCGACCATCATGGTTGCCTCCGATTCCAGTGGTGAAGGGCCGACGTGGGCAGGCCGTCCGCGTCGACCTTGCGCAGCGCGTGGCCAGCGACGCCCTGGCCCTTCTCGGCGTGCCGGCGCGCATCGCAGACGGTGCAGAGCACGCGCAGGTTGGCGAGCACGAGCGAGAGCGCCGGGGCCTCGCGGCGCGGGCGAATGTGGTCGACCCGCGACGCGCCGCGGGCGCGCACATCCGCGCCGCACCACGCGCAGTGATGCCCTGCGATGACGAGGGCGCGCCGGCGCAGCGCCCGCCACGCTGCGGACGAGTAGAACGGATCGCCACCCCGTTTCACGTGGAACCCGTTCGGGCGCACACTCGGCGTTGGCACCTTAGCCGTTGCCATTGCTTTTCACTCCTTGAGCCCCGGAGGCGTCTTCGCCCCGGGGCTTTTTTCGACCTCGGGCGTAGCGTCCTTGACGTCGAGCTCGTGCATCCGGGCCTTGACGGCATCGAGCACGCGGCTGCGGCCGGCCCGAGAGAGCGAGCGGGCGACATCAAGCAACGCCTCCAGCGTCGGAACGTCCGACGTGTGCGCGACCTCTTCCAGCAGCGACTCGACGCTGGGGCCGGCAGGCGGCGCCACGGGCGGCGGCGCGGTCGGCGCGACAATCTCGCCCGTCGACGGCTCGATCGGCGAGCCGGGCGGGGGCGGCGGGTCGGGCTCGAAGAAATCGCGCGCCACCCCGACGCCGTCGCGGAGCGACGCGAAGACGCGCCGCAGGCCGAGCACCTGGGCTGCGGAGATCGAGGCGAGCGGGCGCTGGAGGCGGCGCTCGATCATCGTGCGCGTCACGCCGACCTCGGCGAACGCGTCGACCATCTTCGCCAGGCCCTCGGGTGACGTGTCGGCCTTCGCCTTGACGGTCGCCGCTGCCTGCTCCATCGCCATGTCCACGATGTCCTCGGGCAGCAGCGCCAGGATGCAGGCGCGCACGCGCCGCGCGGCCTGGTTCGCGCAGAGCTCGTAGGTTTCGCGCTCGTCGCGCACGGGGCGCGGCCCGTCGCGGGTGTCAATGACGTGCTCGCAGACGAAGCCGATCGTGCGGCGGGTGCGGGTCTGCAGGTCCTCGGCGAAGGCGACGATGTCGGAGTAGGGCACGCCGTTCGATCCGATGCTGCGGCTCGTCTCGCGCCAGCCGGCCGAGGTGTTGCCCCAGGCGCGGGCCATCGCGGTCGCGGCTTGCGCGGACGGGCCCGTGATGAGGGTGCCGCCGCGGCCGTACTCGTAGGACGCGCGCTCGGCGAGCGAGGGCCGTTGGAACGCCACCCGAATCGCGTCGAGCGCACGGAATTCGTCGCGCGGGAACCGCTGCGCGAGCAGGTAAGCCGCCTGCGCTTCGGCGACCTCGCGGTGCGCCCCGAGCGCCGCAGACGGCGACTCGGTCGGCGCGGTCAGCATCGTGGTCGAGTTCATCCGTCCTCCCCGTCGTTGTAGACCTTGAGCACCGGCTCGTTCAGGAGCGCCTCGGCGAGCAGGTACAGCACGTTCGCCGGGTTGCGGTCGAGGACCGTCACGACGGCGGCATAGCCCTTCGGCGCGTGGACGACGATCGTCTTCAGCACCGGATCGCGCAGGCGCTCGATGCGCCAGCCCAACGGGATGAGTGCGGAGTTCGAGCTCATCCCGCGCGCTCCTGCCCGTTGCCCTCGACCTCGCGGGCGAAGTCGATCAGCTTTGCCGCCACCTGCTTCGCCTGCGCTGCCGTCAGCGTGACCTGATAGATCGGCAGGTCATCGTGCGCGGAGGCGCGCAGGCGCAGCAGCACGACCGCGTCGGAGCATTCGAGCTCCAGCCGGCCGAGTTCCATGTGGCTCATGCCTCGGCCCTCCGGTGCTCGCCCGTCGCCGCCTCGCGGTCGAGTTGCTTCGCGAGCATGCGCATGGAGTCCGAGGCGACCGACTCCACGAGGTTGACGGCGATCTCGTCGCGCGTGCAGGCGAAGGCGTAGTCGTCGGCGCAGTGCGCGCAGGCGCGCAGCGCGGCGGCGTAGGTGCGTGCCGCCTCGCGGCGGGTCGTCTCGGTCGTCTTCACGGAGTCTCCTTCACGGGTACGGGTGCGGGCGTGACGCGCACGATGACGATCCCCAGGCGCGGCGCGAAGTCGACGGCGAAAGGCTCGTCGAGCGCGAAGGCCGACGCGGGGCGGTTGAGCGCATCGCCGAACGCTTCCAGCAGCGGGGCGAGCGCGACGGCTGCGCCCTCGGCGTGCCAGTCGCGCGGATGCGCCGGCAGGAACATCGCCGTGCAGGCGATCGGCCCGCACGCGAAGCGGTGCGCCTGCTCGCGCCAGCCGGCCAGCCGCGCGAGTGCGTAGGCGTTCAGGCGCGCGGACTTCGCGGCGGCTTGCGCGGACGGCCCCCAGGTGATGCGGAACGTTCGCCAGAGGACGAGCGCGGGCCAGTCCACGGCCAGGGTGAGCCCGGCGCATGGGCCCGGAGTGCGCGGAAGATGGCCCAGCGAAACGCGGCGTAGTGTTCGAGCTCGCCGAGGGCGCAGAGCAGGCCCCGGTGGCGCGCCGGCGCCGTCTCGATCCACGCGACCGTCGAGGGCGTGTCGGTCAGGTCGAAGATCATCGGCGTCGATCATCGCGGAGCGTCCTTCACAGGGGGCACCGGCAGGGGCATCCAGTGCGTCGGCGCGTAGTCGTCGTCCCATTCGGCCTCTTCGCTGTCCCACTTGCCGTCGATGAACGAGGGCACCCGATAGCACTTCGTGAAACACCAGCCGTCCGCGTCGGGGTAGCTGAACGTGCCGATCCACAGGCCCTCGGTGGCGCCCCACAGCCACACCGGCTCGTCCTCGGGCGGCTTGCGTTGCTCAATGCTGATCCATGTCGGCCCTGAAGCCCGAGCGTCGAGACAGCGCTTGATTCGCGTGAATTGCTTCTGCCAGTAGTGGCCGCACTCGCCATCCATCGACTGCCGATCACACCACTTCGAGAGTTCTCTCGCTTCCACCGCGAGCTGTGCGCGATCAGTCATTGGGCGGATGCCTCCCCGAGCACTTCGCGCCAGGCGCTGCGCTGCGGCTTCGTGAGCGTCTTGCCCTGGCGCTCGCGCTCGCGCAACTCGATCGCCCATGCCCGCGCGGCCGGCGTCGGGCGGGCGGTGAGCTCCGCGCGCAGGGTCGCGAGACGCGCTTTCTCGTGCGCGACCGCCTCGGCGTCGACCGGCTCACGCTGGAGCTCGGGCGGCAGGTCGGCAGCGGCGCGCAGCTGCGCGTCGGTGATGAGCGACCAGAGGCGGGGCGGGGCGACGCTGTGCGCGTGGCAGAGCCGGCGCAGGCCGATGCCGTTGCCGGCGTCGACGCGGCTCGTCCAGCGGTTCGGGCATCCGCTCGCCTCGCAGGCGAGCTCGTTGCGCGCCGGCGCGCCTGCGTCGTCGTCGTCGGCGTTGAAGGGGGCGCGGGTCATGGCCGCGGCCCCCGGTCGCGCATGTAGTCCCAGACGCCCCAGGCGATCCAGCCGAGCGCCGCGAGCCCGAGCGCGATCCAGGCGACCGTCTCGGGGGCCACGAACCACATGCCCCCGACGACGGCCACGGTAGCCGCGAGGGCCACCCAGACGTTCGTGTTCATCGCATCACTCCTTCGCCCTTGTCGTGGTATTGCCCCTGCTGAACCTTGATCCAGTGCTCGTGCTTCACGAGCCATTCCAGCGTGACCTCGAACGGGGTTTCGTGCAGCCGGTGCGGCCCGATGCGCCCGGTCAGGAACCGCGAGCGGCCGACGTAGCGGAACAGCTTTCGGAAGTAGCCGAGCCCTTCGCTCTGCGTCTCCCACTGCTCGTGCATCGCCTGGGCTCTCCAGCGGGCGCGGAGGAACCGCTCGGGCAGGCCGACCCAGGGCACGATCGGCGGCGGCAGCGCGGGCAGCAGGTCGCACCAGGCGCGCACGATGAGGGCGTGGGGGCAGAAGGCCGCGACGAATGCCGGTGTGCCTTCGGTGTTCGGCTTTCCGGTTTTCACCTTCATGGCGGCTGTTTCCAGCGGCGCCGCGATGCCGTCGAGCGTAAGTTGACTCTTACCTCCTCCGTAAGGAGGAGAGGAGACAGGAGACAGGAGACAGGAGACAGGAGAAAGGCGGAGTTCTTCTGTCCCAATGCGAGTAGGGTCTTTCGGGGCACGCAGGGTCGAGCCTTCGTCTTCGACCGCAGGCAGCATGCTCGGCGGCTCGTGCCGGTACGGGCGCTGGTACTTCCCGAAGCGAGGAATCTCGATGAGTTCCTGGCCCGTCGCGGCGACATAGCGCAGCGCCAGACCCTGAGAGTGCAGCTGCCACAGCAGCGCGTCCGGGTCGACATCGGGCTCGAAGGGGAACGCCTCGGCGCGGATCTTCTCGGGACGATCCACGAGCCGACCGCCGCGATCGGCGAGCGCCCAGAGGGCCGTGAACATCAGCCGGGCGTGCGCGTCACAGCGCGCGAGCTCGGGGTTCTTGTAGAACCCCGGCGCGATGGTGCGGGTGCGCATGGCGACGCTCACACGGGGAGTTCGAGTTGTCCGTTCCCGACGAGCGCGTCGATGCGGGCGCACGCGTTGCGCAGCGCGACGAGCTCCGAGCGCAGCGCCCGGTCCCGCGCCTCGCGCGCCTGCGTGTCCGCGACCGCCGCCGCCTCGTCGTCGGCCGACAGCGCCGGCAGGGGATCCATGCCGGCCAGGCCCCGCACGTCGTTTGTGCGCCAGCGCAGGTGCGTGCCGTCGCCGAGGCGGTGGGGCTGGATCGGGCCGTCCCCGGTGCTCGCCCAATGCCGCAGCGTCGAGGGTGAGTAGCCGAGGGCCGTGGCGGCTTCCACCGTCGACAGCAGGGGCCGGGTGATCGAGGACAGGGACGGCGCCGCGGGGCGCAGGGAACGAGGCATGGCGTCGCCTCCTTCGCAGGGTGAGGGGTGGGGGTCGAGCAGGGGGGCAGACGTGGTCCTACCCGAAGACGGTGTAGAGCGCGCCGAGGATGATCGCGAGCGTCGCTGCCGAGATCAGCAGCGCGACGCGCAGCACGCGCGGCTCCATCACACGCGGGTCGCGCGGCATGGTTGAGTCGTCCTCGTAGAGCCGGCCCTCGTTGGCCGAGACCGCGGGGTCTTGGAGCCAGTCGCTCGGGTCGTGCTCGGTGTCGCGCAGGGTGCGGGCCGCGGGGCCGAGGCCGTCCGGGTCGGGCTGCGTCGTGTGCTGGTACTGAAGAGTCATGGCAGGGGGTGTCTCCGACGTTTCGCGCTGTTTCGCGCGGTTCACACTGTACCGATGCAGGTACAGGGTACGTCTAAGGTACTCCTGCGCTAAACCTACTCGAACAATAGAAAATGAATCGGTTCTGCCGAGCCGTTATCTATCGCCCTGAGTGTGCCCCGGGTGTGCCCAGCCGCTTCCCGCGTCGAGCCGTGACCCGCATGAATGCTGGCGCTGCGCGGGTCGGGGGTACTGCCAGAGGGCTTACCTCCTAGGCACCAATCGGATCAATTTGCACGCTTTCGCGCGTTTGTGTGCCCCACTTTTCATAGGTAAAGGAGCCAAAGGGGATTAAACTAGCTCCAAGCTGTTCCAGTGTGCAGTGTGTGCCCATGTGCCCCAGGGTGGGAACGCACCGAAGCACGCGAAAACAGCCTAAGCTTTCTCCCTTCACTCTTCGAGGAATTCGGCATGCTCCACCGAACCCCCGCCGCAGGCAGCGCCGCTGCTGAACGCCTTTCCCTCCTGGCCCTCTTCGAGCGCCGCGCCGCGAAAGCGACCGGCTCCGCTCGAAGCGCGATCGAAGCGCAGATCGTGCACCTGCGCGCCGGCAAGATCATCGTCCAGGCGTACTTCCCCTGCGGCACCCTGCACGCGACCGTCTACTGCGCGACCCGCGCCGAGGCCGATGCCGAGTTCGACGCGCTCGTCGCCGAGGGCTGGTCGATCACGCGTGAAGAGGTGCGCGTATGAGCAGCCAGCGCATCGACGCCGCCGTCGCCGCCCTTGCGGCGCTGAAGGCGCAGAAGAGGGCCGCAACGCACACGCCGGCCTCGCTCGGGGGCCGTTGCGCCACCGGCTATGAGCGCGACCAGGGCACGCGAGTCCACGCCGTTCCGACCAGCGATGCGCTACTGCAAAACGGCTACTGTCTGACGCGCGCCGCCTGCGGCGCGAAGCCCGGCCCGCGAAGTGTCGGGTGGTCTTTGCGCGCCGGCTCTACGGTGTCGTGCCCCCGCTGCATCGCCGCCCTCGCCAAGATCGGGGGTGCGCAATGACCGCCGCCCCGAAGCGCGGCACGCGCGCCGCCCCGATCCGTCGCGCCGTCCCCGGCGCACTGAGCACGCAGGAGTGCTCGGCCGCGCGGGTGCCCGAGGGCAAGTCGGAGCTCATGCTCCACGACGGCGGCGGGCTGTACCTGCGCGTGCGCCCGAGCGGCCGGAAGACGTGGGTCTATCTCTACGGCTCGCGCCCCCGGGTGCGCGTCGTGAACGTCCTGCCGTACCCCGAGCTCACGCTGGCGAAGGCGCGCCTGTGGGGCGCGGCGCAGCGCGACATGCTGCGCACGAACGCGGCCGACCCGGTCGTCAAGGCCCGCGAGGCGCGCGTGGCGCACACGACCGCGCGCACGCAGACCCTGTGGGCGATGTGCGAGGCGGTGTGGGAGGACATGAAGGAGCGCGGCCAGATCTCCTGGCGCAGCGATCGATCCGCGTTCAAGCACATTCCCGAGTGGGCGCGCACGATGCAGCCCGTGCACATCACGCGCGACCACGCCGAGCAGATCCTGTGCGAAGTGCGCGACGCGACGCCCGAGGGCTCGAAGACGGTGAAGGTGTTGAAGAAGGCCCTTTCCGCAGCCTTCACCCGCGCGAGCGTGGCCCGTGCGGGCACGAACGCGAAGCGCAAGAACGCCGCCCTCGCCGCCTTCGGGGTGCGCGATAACCCGTTCCTCAAGCACGACCTGGGCATCCCGGTGGGGGTCGGTGGGCGGCACCTGCCGCGCGACGAGGCGCAGGCGTTCATCGCACGCCTGCTCGCCGAGCCGCAGGACGATCGGCGTGACCTCCTGCTGCTGACCCTGTACCTTGCCGGGCAGCGCAGCGCGCAGCTGGCCGCGGCCACGATCACGGTGGAGGCCGAGACGCAGGCGCCGTGCCTGCTCATCCTCGACGCGAAGCAGCGTGGCGACACGCCCCGGCCGCACGTGCTCCCGCTGCAGGGGCCGGCACTCGACCTGCTCGCCGGGCGCGGGCTGCTCGAAGACGGCGCGGCGATCTTCGGCGTCGACTACGTCGGCGGGCACGCGCTCGCGAAAGCCGCGGGCAAGCTGTGCGCGCGGCTCGTGAAGGAGTGGCAGGCCGAGCTTGCCGCCGAGGGCAAGACGTTCGCGCACTTCTCGAAGGGGGCGATCCGCTCCGGCGCGTCGACCGGCCTCGCGCAGCTGGGCGTCGGCGACCAGATGGTCGACCTGCTGCTGTCGCACGGCCAGAAGACGGTCGACTGGGTGCACTACAACCGCTGGGAGTACCTGCCCGAGAAGCGCAAGGCGCTCGCGAAGTGGGAGTCGTGGCTCTCCGAGCCCGTGCCCGCGCCCGTCCTCGACGCCAACGCCGGCAAGGTCATCCCCCTGCGGCGCGCCGCCTGAAAGGTTCCCATGCGACACGCAATCACGACCCGCTACGTCGGGCCCACGAACCACACAGGCGCTCGCATCGCGGCGACGAGCCCCGGGCGCTCGCTGTCGGTGCGCTACGATCACGCCGCCGACGAGGCCGCGAACCACCAGAGCGCGGCCGAGGCGCTCGCAAAGCACCTGCAGTGGCGCGGGCGTTGGCAGGGGGCGCACACCCCGGACGGCTTCGTGTGGGTGCTCCTGGAGCGGTGCCCGAGCTTCGTTGTCGATCCCGACCTGGAGGCCCCATGAGCGACGCCCCGCTTTCCTGGTCAGCGCTCGAAGCCGTCCACGAGCACTTCCGCCGCAAGGCGTTCGCCCTGGTCGAGGACGGGCAGGAGCTCGCGCCCCAACTCTTCGCGGTGCGCGCAAACCCGCGCGGGGAGATCCTGCAGATGAAGCCGTTCCCGGCGGACATCATGCGGCGCGCGTTCGCCGACGACCTGGGCAAGCGGGCCTTCGCCCTCATGCTGCGCGACCTGACCAACGACACGACGTTTAGAGCGGCCAACCTGCGCCTGCTCGGCTTCACGCCGAACGTGTACGTGCAGATCGCCGAAGCGTGGTTCGTGATGCGCGATGCGGAGGACGGCAAGCTGATCGAAGCGTCGCTGCCAGTCTCCGCGCAGGCCGATCGCCGTGAGTGCGTGTTCATCGCGCTGCACCTGACCGGCCGCTCGGTCGTCGTCAGGCACGAGATCGTCGACAAGCCGCGCCGCCATGCGCTGCGCGGCGCGTTCCCCGCGGACAACGCAGACCTCGCGGCCTCGCGCGGTCTCTTCGCGATGCAGGATCCGACCCGGGGCAAGCGAGAGAAGCGGGACGGCTGAACGCCCTCACCGGCGCGCCGATTGCTGCGCGCCTTGTCCCTCTTGCGCCCGGCCTCGCCGGGCTTTTTTTCGCCCCGGCGCAGGGGCGCTGCGGCCCCGCCTACGGCTTGGCGCCGTCTGCCAAGGGGAGGGTAGCGGGTGGGTCGTCCGCGGCGCTCCTGCGGGCCTTGCCGCGTCGACCCGACTCCACCGCATGCAGCGGAACGACCGAGGGGGCCGGCGCCGGGGGCGCGTCCTGCTCGCGGCGCTGCTGCTCGATGCTGTCGATCAGGAGGCGCACCTCGTCGTGCTTGCACTGGCCGATGACTTGGCGCACGTAGTCCAGGCCGGCAGGAGCGAACACGATCACGTAGCGGTCGGGCATCTCGGGTTTCCTTTCAGGCGGTGACGGTGACATTGAACGTCACGGTGGAGCGGGCGGGCGCGGTGCCCGCGGCGTTGTTGAAGATCTCGGCCTTGATCTGCGCCTGGGTCGTGCCCGAGGTGCCCCGGTCCCAGGTCAGCACGCGCGCGACGTTCAGCGCCACGACGGCGCCCATGGTGACGCCGGTCGGATCGGTGCCGGAAATTTTCGTGAACTTGATCCAGTGCAACGCGCCTGGCGACCCTCCGGGCGGCGTGTACCACCGCGACGGCGTCGCACTAGAACCATTGCCGGAAACGTTGATCGATCCGTCCTGATTCCACGCCGCCGCCGCGCGGTGCAGGCCACTAAGGACATCCGAAAGGACGAGCGTGTAGGGACTGGGGCCACTGCCACCGCCCGCCACCAACACATGCAAGATGCCCGTCATGACAGGCCCTCTCCCAGCACCCGGAAAATGTTGTTTGTCCCGTTGAGGCAAACCACGGTAATGAAGGCATGCGGCGCAAGCGTCCGATTCCCGGTTAGATAGGTGCCAACTCCCCACCGGATCTCCGTGCTGATCGCTTGAATTAGCGTGCGTGCCGCCGATTGCGCATTGTAGATAGTGACAACATCTCCATCGACGAACTGCCCCGGGACAATAATTGGATTGCCACCCGTCATTTGGATAAAGCCTCCACGATGCGCGTAGGCAACGTTCAGGTCGCTACCCTGAATGAAATTCCTGAGTCGACTCCAGCCCAGCTCCAACCCGTTGATGCTGTCGATGATGTTCGTGTTGTTGATGGTCAGCTTGATCTGACCGTTGACGCCGAGTTGCAGGTTGCCCGTTGGCACCTGCATGAGCGAGGTATTGTTGCCGTCGCAGTAGGCATAGAACTTCGTCGCGTTGCCCGTGTCCAGGCCCAGAAAGGCCGCCGATGCCCCGTTGACTTCGAGCACGCCCCGGCCGCTCGCCGAGTTGGCGGTCGTTTTCACACCGACAAGCATCTGGGCCTCGATCGATCCGAGCAAGCGCATCTTCTCGACGCCGACCGTGGAGAACGCGAGCGTGTTCGAGGCCGCGCGGAACATGCCCATGTCGAGGACGGTCGAGAACGAGTAGGCCGGCGCCGTCTCCAGGCCCGCCGAGGTCGCGACCTGCGTGCCCGCGCCGACGGTCGCCAGTGCGGCTGTGAGCGTCAGGCGAGCGACGCTTTGCGTGGCGAAAACCATCGAGTCGGTTGAGTGGACGAATTGAATCAGCCCGGCCCCATTGTTTTCGGGATCGCCGAAGGCGATGTACGCGTTGTTCGTGTTCGGCGTGAGGATGGCCATGCCGGTGTTGCCGGCGGACTCCACGACGAAACCATTCGACGACGAAGTCGGCCCCGTCCCCCCATAGACCCCACCATCGCGCACGCCGAGCGCGCCGTAGGTCGAGCCGCCCAGTAGCAGCTGTGTCGCATTCACGCGCATGCGCTCAACGCCAGAGGTGGAGAAGGCGAGGACGCCCGCGCCGGGGCGCCAGAGGCCGGTGGAGGCTTCGTTGATGAAGGCAAGCGATGGCGCGGGCTCGGTGCCATCGGGCAAGCGAATCAGCGAGCCCGCGCCGGTGCCGATCAGGTCCCACTTGACTCCGTTGAAAACGAGTTGTTGCGATGGCACGATCGACGTGTTCGCGGGCAGGCCCCACGACGCGTCGGCCAGGCCGGTGCCTGTGTTGATGTAGTAGTCGCCTGCCGTGTTGAGCCCTGCTGGCACAGGCAACGTCGCGTCGACCGAGCCGCGATAGCCCCCGGTCGTGACCGTGATGAGCGAGGGATCGATCTTGCCCGAGGCCGCGGTCTTGACGAGCTTGCCCGCGTCGCTCGCGCCAGCGCTCGAATCAATCGCGGGCGGCAGCGGAATCATCCCAGCGGGCAGCATGCCGTATGGATTGAGGCGCGGCACCTTGTCCGGCGTGGCGACCGTCACCACGTCGGCGAGTTTCAGGTAGCGCGCATCGCCCTCGACGTCCGTCAGGTACTCCGGCGGGACGGTCGGCGTCATGGTCAGGAACGGCAGCGCGGCGTACTTCGCCGCACCATTGCCGGCCTTCATCTTGATGCCCGCGCCGGCGCGTTCGAGCACGAGCTCGCCGTCGCCCAGCACCAGATCGTGCGCCGCCCAGTCGGCCGTCGTGCCGACGAGCAGTCGCGTGCGTGCGTTGATGTCGGCCATGAGTGACTCCTAGAGAAAGACGGTCGGCGCTTGCAGCGTGCCCGGGTTCGTGAATATCGGCGCGGGGGCGGTCGGCGTGCCGCCGATGATCCAGTCGGGGGCGGGCGCGGCCGGCGTCGAGCCGATGATCCACACGCCGTCCATGACCAGGAAGTCGCTCGCGAGCGGCAGGTACTCGGCGGCGACGCTGATGCGCCAGACCCACAGGCGCGCGACCGGGACGAGCTCCACCTGAAGGTCGGTCATGAACTTGACAGGCGTCGGCGCGGTGTTCGTGCCGGCAACACCTGCGCGCAAGCCCGGCAGGTTCATCGTGACCCACTCGTCCCAGGCGTGCGCGTTGACCCACGACAGCCACGCCCCGTAGAGCGTCTGATCGATCATGAAGACGAGCGCGATCTGGTGCGGCAGCGCGCGGTGCATGCGGCGCTGGCGCGTGTTGCCCGCCTCCATCGGGGTGCGCACGAGCCCCGCGAACGCGGTCGCGCTGTGGCCCTCGATGCGCGAGGCGCACGGGAAGCTGGCAGGGTAGGCGGTCGCCATCAGAGCACCCCCGGATCGAGCGCGAACGGCGCTCGCGTGAAGTCCGCCGCCGCTGCGTAGATCGACGGCGCGTAGTTCGTCGCGTCGATCGTGACCGTATCACCCTGAGGCGTCACCTTCGACACCGTCCAGTCGGTCGTCTCCGCATCCTGCACCCCGAACGACAGCGTGGTCGCCTCCTGGTCGGCGTTCGCGCCCGTGAAGGCGTAGGTGCCGGGGGGGAGGACAATCTCGAACGGGGTCGCGCCGGGCGTCACGCCGAGGACGCGGAACGGCTTGCCCGTCTCGTCGCGGAATTGCACCGCGTGCGTCGCGGCCGGCGTCCAGGTCAGCGCACGGTCGACGCGGATCGTGGTCGGGTTAAGCACTGCCTCGACGCGCGCCCCTTGCGCCCACTGCACCATGCCTGCCTGCACCCCGATGCGGTCGCCCGGCAGCAGGTTCAGCCCTTCGAGCTCCGTGTCGAAGGTGATCGTGGTTCGCTGCTGCGTGCGCTTCGCCGCGATCAGGTTCGCGTGTTCCTGGGCGACCGCCTGCGAGGTGCAACCGAACAGGTCGACGACGACGAAGTCGACCGCGGTCGTCGGCACGAGCAGCACGGCAGGGGAGAAGGTGCGCGGGTCGCGCCAGTTCACCTGGATGCCCTCGGGCGTGCCCGGCTTGTCGAAGGCGTAGTTGACCTTGAGCGAGCCCGCCACGATGTTCGCGTCGGTGAACTGCTGCAGCTGCTGGGGCTGTACCTGGTCGTGGATCAGGCTCATGCGCGAGCCCACCGGCAGGGGCGCGGCATGCACGGTCTGCACCACGAGGCCGAGCGCCTCCCAGACCGTGCTGCGTTGATCGAAGACGGCGTTGAACCCGTTGTGGCCCACCCAGGCGGCGCGGCTCGCCGTGAGCTCGTCCAGGTCGAGCTCGTCGGCGTTGCGCGGGCGCGCTCCCCCGTAGGGGGCGCAGACCACGTCGACGAAGGCGTCGGCCGGGTTCGAGGTGACGACCGGCGTGCCGAGCCCGAGCGGGGCCAGGCGCCGCGTGCAGCGAAAACGGATCGAGCCCGACGCCGAGGCCGCGACCCCGTTCGTCGCTTTCAGCTTCACGGCGACGAGCGTCACCTCCCCGTAGACCTTCTGCGTCGGGGGCAAGTCGTTGAGCACGAACTTCAGCCCCGTCCACAGGCACCGGTCCTGCGTGCCGAGCTTGCCGTCCAGATCCGAAATGCGCGCGACGCGCACCCGGTAGCGCCCCGACGCGACCGTGACCGTGCGCGTCCAGCGCTGCGGCGTGTTCGGCGGGTTGACGATCACCGTCAGGTTCTGGTCGTACAGCACGGGGGGCCCGAGCGTTCCCCCGAGGTCATTGATCGGCGTGACCTCGATCGTCACCAGGATCCCGCTCGGGGAGATCATGCCGCTGCCGTCGTCGAAGTAGGCATACAGCCCGTTCGGAAAGACGAAGTCGCATTCGATGCGCGTCCCGGCTTGGCCCGGCTTGCTGACCTCGAAGGGGCCGATCCACTGGCGCGAGCCGGTGCCCGCGTTGGGGGCGGCGACGAGGTCGGCGTACTTCACCTGGGTGACGTTCTTCTGGTAGTCGCTCGCGACGTAGTCGAACACCTCGTAATACCCGGGCCCGCGGTTGCGGTAGGTTGCGACCTGCACGACGCCGATATTCGGGTTCTGCGGCATGAGTGCCATCTTGCCGTCGACCGAGAGCGCGACCGAGAGGTCGATGCCCACCGGCGTCGCGCTCGTACGCCCGTTCGTCGCGCGCCAGTACCAGAGCGGATAGTTCGGCGAGCCCGTGCCCGCGTTCGGGGCAAGTAACTCCTGGTCGGCGACGTTCGAGCACGACACGACGTTTTCGCGCACGCCGCGCTCGGTCTGGATCACGCCGAACTTCGATTGATGCTGCGACGGCAGGTACATCCACCACTGTGCGATGGAAGTCGGCAGCGGCGTCGCCGACGAGTCGCCGATCAGGAGCTCCGAGATCGTGTGCTCGCCCATGCCCAGGCAGAAGATCGCGTGGAGGTACTGCTCGTTGTTCTCGAAGTAGGTGTAAGGCTGGCAGGCGTAGTCGGGCGTGGCGATTACCGCCCCGTAGATCACGGGGATCGGCTGGCCCAGGCGCGCCGCGTTGCGCCCCTTCGCGATGCCGTAGACCTGCGAGGGATCGGGCGTGTCGGCCGCGGCGGGCTGGCTCGGCGCGAACAGTCGGTTGATGACGACGCCGATCATGTAGGCGAAGACCGACTGGACGAAGAACTCGGCCAGCGCGAGCTCGCCGCCGCCCGGCGTGAAGGTGACGAGCACCTCGTCGGCGTCGCGCGTGCGGTAAGTGCGATCGAGGCACGGCGCGCCGTTGACCGTCACCGTGCGCTGCAGCCCCTCGACGGGCGTAGGCACATGCGCGTCGAGCCAGTCGAGCAGCCACTCCCCCGCGGCGAGCTTGCAGCGCCGGCGCCGGCTCGGGTCGAGCGGGTTCGTCAGGACGAGCAGGTCTGCCACTGCCAGCACTCCAAGGCGCCGCACACGCCCGTCCAATGCGCGAGCGTCCACGCCATGACGCCGCCGCGCGCCTGCGTGTGCAGGACGAGCCGCCCGACGAGCACGCCCGCGTGCGCGCCCGACGTGCTCATGACGACCGCGCCGTGCGAGGGCGCGACACGCTGCCAGCCCGCAGGCCAGGGGGCATCGCTGAACAGCGCATGCACCTCGGCGCGCGTCAGCGCGGCCGAGGCGAAGTCAGGCGGCAGCGCGAGCCCCAGGCGCCGGCGCACTTCGAGCACCAGTCCCCAGCAGTCGAAGGCGTCGGGGCCGCGCGCCCCGCGCACGAAGGGGCGCCCCACGAGGTCGTTGAAATCGGCCGGGGCGTTCATCGGTCGAGCCCCGGAAAGCGCAGCACGTCATACGTGAACGCGGGAAAGCGCCGGTTGAGCACGTCCGAGCGGCCGGCCGTGCCCGCGACCGCCTCTTCGGTGATCTGGATGCCGTCGAAGGTCAGGCGCAGCGGGGGTGCCTGCGGGGTCTGCGTGCTGCCCAGGCTGGACAGGAATACCCGATACGTCGCCGTGATGCGCTTCGTCGGCGTGACGTGCGCCAGCTGCACCGCTTGCGCGATGAGCGGGTCGGCGTTGGTCAGCGTCACCGGCAGGTCCTGCTGCCCCGCGCCGTCGACGGCGGGCAGCACGACCGAGAACGGGAACGGCTGGAACGTGACCGTCGGATTGCCGACCGTCTCCAGCCGCGCGGTGAACGCGACCGGCGACGAGGTCAGGTAGAACGGCGTGGCCCACGCCTCGTGTTCGAGCGTCAGCGTCTCCCACAGCTGCACGCCGGCCGGGGCGCTGGCGCGCACGCGGGCGAGGTCGGCGGTGGCACCGGTGGCGGGCATGGCGTTAGAACGGCGCCGACGCGCCGCGCGAGAGGCGGAACGCCGCCTCGTGCGCCCGGGAGATTTCGTTCCCCCCGCGGCGGATGTCGACGGCCATCGAACGCTTCGTCGCCTCGATGATGATCTGCAGGTCGCCCGCGCCGTCGCGCTGTGCACTCACGCGCGCGTCGGCGTGGTTGTGGATCGCGATGTTCAGCGGCACGGTGCCGGCCGACTCCACGCCGAGGTTGCCGTTCGCGCCCCGGCGCAGCGGGAGCACGGCCTCGGGGCCCGCCTCGCCCATCAGCGCCATCGGCAGGGTGAGCCCTTGCGAGATCACGCCCCCGCGTGCGAAGGGCAGCACGCGCCCCGCGGCGAAGACGGCGCCGAGCGCGGCCTGGATGCCCGTCGAGGGCGGAGGCGCGACCGCCGCACCGGCGCCGCCCGTGAACATCTTCAGGATGGCTTGCTTCGCAAGCAACTTCAGCAGGTCCGCCAGGATCGACTGCACCATCCCCCGGAACGCCTCGGCCGCAGTGACCGAGCCCGAGGACAGGCTTTCGACGAAGCGATCGAAGCCGGCGCTGACGATCTCCTGGGCTTCGGTGATCTCGTCATACACGGGGGCGATGTGCTTGAGTGCGAGCTCGTGCTCCAGCCATGCGCCGGCGAGTTTCTTCTGTTCGTCGGTGCCGGTGACGGTCAGCGCGATCATCCCCTGCATCTCCAGGTCGGCATCCTTCTGCGCCTTGATCTGCGCGTTGATCGAATCCTCGACACGCCGGTTCGCGTTCGCCTGATCGATGTTGGCGTCGGTGATCTTGCCCGTCGTGTCGACGTAGACCCCCATCGCATCGTTGAGCAGGCGCTGTGCGCCAGCCGTCTCGATCGTCTCGGTGCGCAGGTCCTCCCACAGCTTGCGCATCGGGGCGCTCGCCGCGTACAGGTCATCGGCAGCACGCGCGGCGATGCGGTCGGCTTCGGCCGCGTCCTTCTTTGCCTTCGCAGCTTTCTCTGCCGCCTCCTTCTCTGCGCGGAGGCGCTTCTCGACATCGGTCTCGGGCGGCAGTGCGAGCGGGATGTGCCACGGCGTCTCGATTTCCTGCTTCGTCTTCTTCCACTCGCGCACCAGGTTTTCCAAGCTGGTGATCGTCTCGGCGTTGGCCTTGCCGATCTTGTCGGTGGTCTCCTTGTAGATGTCGCCCCACTCCCACGCCGGGCTGGTGGCGAACTTGCGGATGCCCTCCTGCACGGCCATGACATCGCGCAGGCCCCCGGCCAGCAGCGAGACGCCCATCGCGATACGCACGACGTCCTCACCGATCGCCGCGCCCCACTCGTGCAGGCCGCCCGTGCCGCCGCTGACCCGCACGAGCTCCTTCGCGACCGACTGCAGCGCGGGCAGCAGGCCCGAGACGAAGGAGCGCGCGGCGCCCGCGGCCGTGTTGCCCAGCAGGTCCAGCTGGTTGTTGAAGTCCTCCGCCGCCTTGAGCGCGTCGTCGGAGAGCACGAGCCCCAGCTTCTTCGCCTCGTCGCTCATCGCGGCCAGGCCCTTCGTGCCGGCGTTCAGGGTGGGGATCAATTCGTTGCCGTTCCGGCCGAAGATCGCCACGGCGAGCGCCGACTTCTGCGCGCCGTCCGGCAACTTCGCGAACGCGTCGGCGATCTTCGCAAGCGCCGACGCGGTCGTGTCGCCGCTCGTGACCCCGAACGCGCGCAGCGCCTGCGCGGCGTCGCTCGTGCCTTGGCTCACGTCTTGCAGGTTCTGCGACAGGTGCTGCAGACCGCGGTCGAGCGCCTCGGCGCTGGAGCCGCTCGCCGTCGCCGCGTAGCGCAGTGCCTGCAGCTTGTCGGTAGCCACGCCGATGCGCTGCGCTGCCTTGACGACCTCGTCCATGCTCGCCACGACGGCCATGAACCGATCGACGATGACGCCTGCGGCGAAGGAGACGCCGAGCGCCGCGCCGGCGTTCCTGATGCCTTGCGCCAGACTCGCCATGCGCTTGTCGACAGAGTCGGTCGAGCGGGCGATCTTCTCCAACTCGCGCACGGCGGGCGTGCCGTCGACGGACAGGCGGTACAGGCGTTCGATGGCGTCGGCCATTGCGCTAGATCCTCACGCGCCGAACGCGCGGGCTGATCACGATCATGCCGGTGCCGGACGTGCGCGTCATGAGCTCGCCCGCGACCATGTGCGCCTTGGAGAAGACGACTCGCACATGGAATTGCTTGAAGGCAATGCGCTTGCGCACGCCCTCTGCGGCCCAGAAGAAGTAGCCGCGATTCTGCTTCGACTTCGCCGGGCGCCCCTTGCGCCCGATCGGCGCCACCAGTCGCCCGCCGCGCGCCACGTTGCGGTTCGTGAGCGTGGCGTAGCCGATGTCCTTGGGCACGAGCACGAGCCGGTCGCCGGCGCCGAAGAACGGCGGCGCATTGCCGGGGGTGGTCGGGCGCGGCGCGCCCCCCTTCGGGATGTAGAGCCACTGCCAGTTGCCGCCGACGTTGCCGAGTTGCCCCGAGCGCATCGTCGTCGAGCGCGCAATGGCACCGGCGAGCTCCATCTCCACCTCGCGCATTGCTGAAGCCGCGAGCATCACGCCGTAGAGCACGACGGTGCGCTTGTCAACATCCTCGACCCGCTTGCCCGTGCGCGCGTCGACTTCGAGCAGGGTCGGCGGGTTGCCGATGCGCAGCTGCTGGTTCGTTTCCTCGAACGTGATGCCACGGATCATCGAGCGCACGTCGGCCAGCGACTGCGTGCGGATCTCCTTGACGAGCGTCTCGCGCAGGAACGTCTCGCCGCCGAGCGTGACCGTGCGAAAGCGCGGGATCACGGGCGGGGGCAGGCCCCCCGCCTTCGTCCAGTTCGCGCTGGTGGATGCCATCGCCGGGGCCTCACGTCGGCGGCTTGCCGGCCGCGAGCCACTGCCCCTGGATGCGCCAGGCGCGCACGTTCGGCTCGAAGAAATCGCTCTCGCCCTGCAGGCGCCAGCCGCCGAGCGCCGCGGTCGCGTCGCGGATCGCGGTCGCGAGCGCGCGGCCCTCTTCGTAGTGCAGCGTCCACGAGTCGATCACGAGCACCGTGTTGCCGACGTAGGGGGCGTGCTGGCACATGTCTTCGTAGTCGGCCGTGGAGAACGTCTGGCGCTGCACGACCACGAGCGGGAACGCGGGCACCTCGCCCGCCGATTCGAAGGGGGCATACCCCCACCAGACCGGCACCGGCGAGAGCGCGGCCAGGAGCGTGGCGACGAGGTCGCGTTCATCAGCCATGCGAGAAGGCCGCACGCAGGTCGGCGCGCGACGCCGTGCGCGGATCGAGCGCGTCGGCGTCGGCGAGCGCTGCCGCATCGTTGGCCGCGGCCGGGGCGCGCGGCCAGAAGAATTCCGCCCACGCGACGAGCTCGCGCAGGGACAGCCGCTCGATCTCGGAGGCGGTCTTGTGCAGGCGCGAACCGAGCTCGAAGAGGATGCGCACGCCCGGCTCGCTCACAACTCCCCCGGCGTGTCGTCCCCCTCGGGGGTGTCCTCGTCGTCGTCGCCTTCCGCGAACGCCTCGGCCGTCAGCCCGTAGAGCTCGTTGCTGCGCGCGATGGCTTTCATCAGGCCGACCACGGCCGAGCCCGGTACGGCGTCGAGCACGGCGAGCGCCGCGGTCGCCGCCGGCTCGTCGAAGGTGTCGAAGGCGTCGCGCGCCCAGGGCTCGCCGCCGCTGGTTTCCGTCGCGCGCCCGAACGGCTCGCCGTCGACGAACAGCGAGACGACGAACAAGAGTTCGTTCTTGCGCGCGAAGCCGCCCGTCAGGATGGGGCGCACGACCCCGTAGCTCTGCTCGCGCAGCTGCACGTGCGCGCCGAGCGCATCGAGCCCGGAGAGGTCGACCGTTTGCAAAGCGAACATGGGATTGGTGCCTTTCGTTTTCAGAGCGCCCAGGAGTACGTCGGCATTTCGGTGTACTGGCCGGAGCCGGAGAATTGCAGGCCCTGATTCGTCGCGGCGTTCTTGCTCATCTCGCCGATCTGGGCGGGGCCCATCGCGTAGCCGCCCTCGGGGCCGAAGTCGAACAGCACCCAGACGACGGGCTTCGGGTTCAGGATCGAGGCGCGCCAGAGGTTGCGATACCCCGGCGAGCCGGCGTCCGCGAGGCCCGAGAAGGTGAACGTCGGGGGCTTGGGCGACCCGAGCTTCGTTGACGAGCCGCACATATCGTCGAGTGCGATCGAGTCGGGCGCCTGCCCCGCGATCGTGACCGCGGCCAGGCAGACGTGCATCAGGTCGACCTCGCCGCCCGCGAAGGTCAGCGCCTGCAGGGTGCCCGTGGCCACGGCCGCATTGAACTTCGTGCCGTCCACGTCCGGCAGCAGGAACCCGGTGGCCGATACCGTGGCGACCTTGAACGCATAGCCATCGAGCAGCGGCTCCCCCGTGTCCTGGAACCGCACGTAGTCGCCGGCCGCGATGCCGGGGGGCATGGTCGCGGGCGTCACGACCGGGGGCGCCGCCTTCGTGATCGACGTGACCGCGACCGCCGTGGGCGGCGATACGGTCGCGTCGACGTTGCTCACGTACATGTGCGCTTCGCTAACGATCTTGGTCATGGTGCGGCCCTCCTTTGCGGGCGGTCAGGGGTTCGAGAGGCCGCACGTCGCGGCGATCGTGATGTCCGCGCGGTTGTGCGAGGGCAGGATCTCGACGAAGTCGAACGTGCGCGCCGCGTCGTCGTCGAGGTCGACCGCGCGCCAGTCCGGCTCCACCGTCACGCCGGGCGTCTCCCGGATCGTGATACGCCACGTCACGCCCGCGAGCTCGCGATCGGCGGCGAGGTACTCGCGCCCCGAGATCGAGTCGACCGCGGCGTCGACCTCGATGACGGGCGCCCATTCCTTGACCGCGCCCCCGAAGGCGTCGCGGGTAACCCCGATCGGCCGCTCCAGGCGCAGCCAGTGGCGCAGGCGTCCGGCTTTCATGCGTCGGGCCTCCAGAGCAGGACGGAGCCCGCCTCCTGCGGCTCGGCCAGCCCTTCCGGGGCTTCGCGGTGTTCGTACAGGGCCGCGGCCCGGCGCAGGATCGCGCGGCGCACGCTCGGCGAGAGCTCGTCCGCGGTGGCACAGCCCGCCGTGAACGTGAACAGGCCCCCGGCCGGCGCGGCGACGAGCGCCGGGGCGCCCAGCACGCAGGAGCCCACGCCGCCCGGGTCGGTCTGGAACACCTCGTAATCGAGCGACACGTCGAGGCCGTCCGCGTCGAGCACGACGAGGGTCGTGACGTTGTTGAAGGGCAGCTTCATCAGCACGCGCTCGCCCGGCACCGTCACGCCGCACGCATCCCACCACGGCGTCCACAGCGCCTCGGGCTGCAGCACGATCACGCGCTCGAAGAACGTCGCGTTCGTCTGGCGCTCGATGTCGTCGATCGCCTGCGCGACCTGGTCGGTGATGAAGAGGTCGTCGCGCGTGTGGCGCACGCGCATCTGGGACTTCGCGAGGTCGAGCAGCGCGGCCGGCAAGCCCGCGCGATCGATGGAGTCGACGGTGTAGCTCATGCGTCGGCCCTCCGCAGGGTGCGCACCTCGTCGACGATCGCGTCGACGAGCGGCTCCAGTGCCAGCGTCTCGGTGCGGCGCGCTCGCTCGCGCCCCGTCGCCCAGGTGATCGCAAGGCCGAGGGTGTCGGCGTCGAAGGCGAGCGCCTCGATGGTGTCGCCCGCCTCGCCCGGCGCGCCGGGTTGTCCGGGTAGACCCTGAGCCCCCCGCTCACCGGGTGAGCCATCGCGTCCGGCTCGGCCGCGCCCGGCGACGACCGTATCCGCGCCCCCGGCATGCAGGACGAGCCCGAAGTCGCGCACGTACAGGTCGCCCTCGACGTAGGTCGCGCCCTCGCGCCAGGGCGGCGCGAGCCGAAAACCGGCGCTGCCGATGCGCGCCCAGTCCTCGGGGGCGTCGGGGCCAGGCGCCGCGGCCGTGTCGCGCAACGCGCGCCAGTGCTGGCCGATGAACGCCTGCACGAGCGCGCCCTCCCGGTAGACGCCCGGCACCCAGGACGCGGCCTCGATGCCGGCGCCGTCGTGACCCGCTGGACCGGCCTCGCCGCGCTCGCCAGGGGCGCCGGGCTCGCCGGCCGGTCCGGGCTCCCCCGCGGCGCCGGGCTCGCCCGCAGGACCGGGCTCGCCGCGTTCGGGGGGCGGGCGCCGCTCCAGCGCGTCGACCTGGCGGCGCAGCGCGTCGAGCTCGGCGCGCACGGGGGCGAGCTCCGAGCGGATGACCTCGCCCACCGTCACGCCGAGCTCGTGCAAGCCCAGCACTTCGAGCGCCGACAGTCCTGCATTCATGATCGCGCCTCGCAGGTTTGAACAATCGCCGCGCGCAGGATCGCCGCGCGTGCGGCCATCAGTGCTTTCGCGGCGCTACCATCGTCACCGCTCGCGCCGGCGTTCGGCGGTGATCCATCGGACGCGTTGCCGTCCCCGCTCGCCGGCGGTGCGCCGGCCGCTGGCGCCGGTGCGGGCACCCCGGCCGGCTTGGGCTCGGTGCCCATCGGTACCATCTGCGCCTGCAGGTACGGCTGATCGCCGAACGGCACCGGGGACAGACCCTCCCTGGAGCGCGCCTCGTTGGGCGTCATCAGCCCGCCCTGGATCGCCTTGCACGTCGCATCGATGCGCCCGGCGAAGTCCGAGCGCAGCAACGCCCGCACGTCGAGCTCGACGTAGTCGCTCGGCGACTGCAACCCGAAGAGGGCGTCCAGCGATCGCTCGATGTTCTCCAGCAGCGCGCCGAGCGACACCGCGAGCCACTGATTGACGAGCGCCTCGACGTTGGTCAGGGTCGCGTGCGTCAGGTCGCCGATCACGGGCAGCGGCACCCCGAACACGCGCGCGATGTCCTCGATGGACAGGCGCTGCGCCTCGATGAGTTGCGCGTCGACGGAAGAGATCGCGAACGGCGCGAACTTCAGCCCGTTCGACAGGATCGGCATGCCGCCGTTTTCCAGCCGCGCCGCCTGCTCGTCGAACGCGGTGCGCAGTTCGCGCATCTTGTCGGTCGTCATCGCCATATCGGTGGACAGCGCGCCCGAGGGGCGGCGCATCTGGCTGAAGAACGACAGTTGCGAGCGTTGCAAGGTGACGTTGATGCCTGCGGCCATCGCGGCGGAAGCGAGCGGCGTCTCCCCGATGAGCGGGTGGCGCGGGCAGTAGGTGCGCAGGTGCAGCACGTCGGTGGCGCGGGCCATGCCGGACGTGGTGTCGACGATCGGCAGGTCGGGCGCGAGCGGGTTGTCGCCGAGCGCGTAGAAGATCGTGCCGTCCTCGGCGACGTAGGGCGCGCACGAGCCGTGCGGCATGCGCCAGAGCGCGACGACCTCGCCGCGCGCGTTGCGCATCGCCACCGCGTAGGCCGCGCCCTCGAACTGGAGCGCGGCGACCATGTTCAGGATGAACTGCGGCCACGTCTCGGCGGCGTTGGGCTTGCGCAGCACGCGCGACGCGGCGCTCGTCGTCACCGTCGTGACGTTGCCTTTTTCGTCGACGTGCTTGTGCGCGGCGTAGCACTGCGAGACGGCCCGCGCGTTGGACAGCACCGCGGCATAGGCCGCGGGGATGAGTCGGCCCTCGTAGCCACCGATCGCCAGCCCACGCTGGAAGCCGTCCTCGATGCGCCCGAGCGGGAACAGGTGCCCGAGGTGGCCGGTCGCGAAGAACGGGCCGCGCCAGGAACCTTCCGGTCCGCCGAACAGATCCTTCACGCGCGCGGTCAGGCGCTCGATCCAGGGGCGGCGGGCGTCGGCCATCGCGGGGTGCGCCTTCAGCGGCGCCGACGCGCGTTCGCCTGCAGGTCGGTGGTCTGGTAGACGCCCGCCCGGCGCGCGGGGTTTACCGCAGCACGCGCCGCTCCGACGGCGGGCAGGACGAGCACCCGGGGCGCAGGTGCTGCGGCGGGCGTTGCGGCACGCGCAGCTGCTCCCCCGCGCCTCGGGGTCGCCCGTGCGGAGGATACCGCACCCGGGGCGTCATCCTCGCGCGTGGCCGGAAGCGCGACCTCGTCGAGCTCGTGATCGTCGAGCGCGACGACGAGGGTCAGGCCCCCCGGGGGATCGTCTTCGATCACTTCACGATCCTCCGGGGCTTCGCCGGCGCGGCGTCGGGCGCGGCCGGCGCGGCCCGGCGCGCGGGCTTCGTGTCGATGGGGCGCAGGAGCCGATCGCCGATGCGGGGGTCTTGCGCCAGGTCGGCCGCGATCAGGCGCTCGGCCACGTCCTCGTCGCACTCGACGATGCCCGTGGCCCCGCCGAGGTCGTCGAGCGGGCGGGGGGCCCAGACGACGGTGCGGCGCGTCATGCGTGCCACGCCACGGCCGAGAGCGCCTGAACGGCGCCCGCGCGCATGACGGCCCAGTCGATTTCCCAGAGTGCACGCAGCGCGGCCGAGTTCGTCTGGAAGAGGGATCGCACGGGCGCGGCGACCACCGCGCCGGCCGAGATCGGCAGCGGCGTCGTGTCGTCTTCGTGGAGCGTCGCGACATCGGTGCCGACGAACGAGGGCGCGCCGCCTGCGAAGCTGACGCCCGAGCCGTCGATGAGCAGCACGATGTCCAGCGGCACGGTGGTCGAGGTGATCACCGGGAAGCCGAGCAGCGTCCCGCCCTGGGTCGTGGTGCCCGGGAAGGCGGGGTTCCCGATCGCCGTGAGCGAGAAGGCCAGCCATGACGCATTGACGGGATTCATGACCCAGACCGGGCGCTTGAGCAGACCCGCGGCGCCCATCGCCGAGACCATCGATTGCAGGTCGGCCGTGATCGCCGCAACGCCGGCACCCGTCGAGAGCCGATTGGCGTTGCCCGGCAGGTTCGCGCGGATGCCGCCCGGGCTGACGCCAGCGATCGGCGGGGTCAGCGAGACGAAGTAGGCGTCGAGCATGATCGCCGTGTCTTCGAGCATCCAGGTGCGGATCGCCTGCTCGATGTTCGGGGTCGAGCGCTCGAAGAGTTCGTTCGTGAACGTGCCGATCACGCCGAGCGACTTCGGCGTGAGGGTCTTCGAAGACAGCTTCGCGGCGCCGACGCGAATCGGCGCGCCCTCGGCCCGGAAGGCGCCGGCCAGGTTTGGCGTCGCGACCGGGTCGCGCATCGGAATCTTGATGGAGTTGTAGCCGTCGAAGGAGTAGCGCTCCATCGGGATGCGGGGCACGACCGACTCGGGGGCGAGTAGCTCCATGAAGGCGCCGAAGGTGTCGCGCACGAGCTCCGCGGCCCAGCCCGGGACGTTCGTCATCGCGGGGTTCTGCGCTGCCTTCGTGCACACGCGCGCGACCGTGGCCGTCCCCTCGTCGTTGGGGTAACGCGAGCGCATGAGTTCTTCGAACGGCTTGCGCGTGACGTGCGCTTCGAGCGCGAGGATGGCCGAGCGCACGATGAGGTTGGCGTCCGGCTTCGGGCGGCGGCGGATGATCGCGGCTGAGCCGCCTGCGGCGGCAGGCGTCGTCGCCGCCGCGGCGCCCGAACGCTGCACGCTGCCGGCCGGCGTCGCCCCTGCGGCGAGCGCGACCTCCGTCTGGCGCAGCAGGTCAAGCGACTTCGTCGTGCGGCTGACGCGGGCCAGGAGTTCCTCGACCTGCGCCTGGGCGGCGTCGGTGGCGTCGTCGGCGAGCGCGTTCTGGGCGGCGTCGAGCGCGTCGCGTTGATCGACGAGGGCGGCTTCGGCCGCGGTGATGCGTTCGGCGAGCGTGGGCATGGAAGTCTTTCCGACGACGGCGCGGGTCGCGACAGGACGCTGGCCGGGGGCAACAGGGGACGCCGCGGGCGTGGCGAGCAGCTGCTCGAACGTCGTGCGGTCGGTGGGCGAGAGCAGGCTCTTGGCGAGCGACAGCGCATCCGGGTTCGCGGGCACGACCACGACGGACGCTTCGACAAGCGCCGAGCGCTGGTAGCGTTCGCCCGTGATCCGATCGTTCGCCGCGTCGCGGATGTACTCGCTGGCGAGGGGCACGAAGCCGATCGACGCGGCCAGGCGCAGGCCGGCATCGAGCAGTGCGCGCACGAGGTCGGCGGCGCGGCTGATGCCCTTTTCCAGGAGCACGAGCTCGGCGGTCGTGCGCGTGCCGGCGCGCTTGAAGTCCGTCCAGTGCCCGATCAGGTCCCACATCGAGCCGCCGTGATCGATCTGGGCGGGGATGCGGTCGCTGATCAACTCCATGCCGGACTGCACGACCACGTCGCCCATGAGGTCGACCGACTCGGAGGACAGCACGAAGCGCGGCCCCTTGCCGGGGGTCGTCGAGCGTTCGCAGAGTTCGCCGGCGACCTTGCGCACGACGGCCGAGGCGGCAGCGGCGCTAGCGGTTCGGGAGGGGAAGAGCGCCAGGGACGACACGGCCGGACCTTTCAGGGGTCGGCCGAGCCGGGAAACCGTCGCTCGGGCGGGAGGGGGGCGGCGCGGGCTGCTCCCGGCGCACCGGAAGGGGCGGGCGGTTGCGGGGCGCGTCGCTCATGCGTTGCGGCGGAGTGTGCCCCGTGCCTGACCCCCGCGTCAAGTTAGGCGCCTGCTTCGGGTGCGTCGTGTGCAAAACGCGCGCAAAAAGACGCCCCAGGGTCTGCGTTTAGAAACCCTGGGGCGTGTCGAGGGACAACGGCTCGCGTCAGTGGGAGAACGTGCGCGAGGGGGCTTTCAGCGGGCCCCGTGCCCTGCGGAAAACGGCTATCCGTTGCGGTCGCTGCGGCCGGGCTCCCCCTTGGCGATGATGTGCTGGCGCGGGGCCTCGGCCACGGTGCGTAGGATCTCTTGCAGGTGTGGCGCCAGCTCCGGGTCGCCGCTAAAGGCGACCGCCGCCGCCGCGTCGCGGTGAATCACGATCACGATCACGGCAGCCGGGTCGTCGTTGTGCATGGCTTTGAAGGCCATCTCCGCGACGATGTTCGCGTTGCGCGAGCGCAGGTCTTTCTGTTCCTCGTTCATGGTGCTGCCCTCCTGGTGTCGCGCTCGATCTGGTCGGCCATGTAGCGCAGCGTCGCCGGCAATTCGGAAACGACCTCGGGTGGCCCCTGCACCGAGAAGCCGGACCCGGAATGCCCTCGAATGACGACGAGGATGATCGCGCTCGCCTGCGTGGCCACGCGCACGGCCGTACAGGCGTCGTCGTATTTGCCGGGGCCGTTGCTCATGCCGCCACCCGCTGGTCGTGATCCTTCAGCCACGCGCGCCGGCGCCGCGCCGCGGAGCGCTCGAATTGCTTGAAGTCGATTCCGGCACCGAAGCGGACGACGAGCCCGCCTGCCCCGGGGCGTATGTGGTAGACCGCGACGCCCGTGTGGCGGTTGAAGATCACCGCCTTCTGGTACTGCCCGAGGAACACGCGCACGAGCGCCGCCCGGATCGCGCCTTCTTCGCTCGCCGCCGCACCGCGCGAGACGGTATCGGCCTCGCGGTCGTTCGCGAGCGTGAAGTAGTGCGTGGCATAGGGACGCTTAATCTCTTTGTCCACTTTTGGCATGTGCCTAACTCCTTTACTGCGATCCACCGCAGCCAGTGGATACTAAACCAATGCAAACCGGACAATCTAGTCTCTCGCTTACCCCACCATCGAGGCAACGTTCACTTCGGTGAGCGGCGCGCGGATCTTGCCGACCGCCATCGCGAGCGCCACCAGGCCGTCGATGCGCCCGGTCGACTTGCGCTTCGAGAAAATGCGCGAGCGCTGATCGTCTTCCAGCGTGACGGCGCTCGCTGAGTTCCAGGTGAGGATGGGGCTTCGGCGCACGCGCAGCTTGCCTGCGAGCACGGCCTTTTCGAGCTCGTTGATCGACTGCGGCATCCACAGCGCCGGAATCGTCTCGTCCTTCGGCGTGACCTTCACCCACCCTTGCGGGTGCTCGATGAGCGGCAGGCTGATGCCCTCGTCGTCGAGCGCCTTGCGCAAGTAGCCCATGCGCCAGCGGTCGAAGACGAGGCATTGAATGTCGAGCACGTCGACGAGCTCGCCGATGCGCCGCGCGAGCGCCGTGTAGGTCAGCGTGGCGCCGGGCTCGGTCTGCAGGAACCCCTGGCGCACCCAGGTTTCGTAGGGCACGCTGTCGCGCTCCTGCCGGCCGTGCAGGTTCTCGGCGGGCGTCCAGTACTCCACTGCGGCGTCGAGCGTGCCGCCCGGCCCCGGCGCCACGATGGCCAGGGCGGACAGGTCGGTCGTTGCGGAGAGGTCAACCGCGAGCGTGACCTCTCGGCGCGCGAACGCTTCGGCCACGGTGCCCGCGGGATCCCGCTCGCACGCAAGCCACGCCTCGCCCGAGATCCAGGGCGAGGCGGCGTCCGTCCACTGGCAGAAGTGCAGCCGGCGAACGAGCGACTCCTTCGCGGGCATCGCGCGGGCCTCGGCAACCTGCCCTTCGAGAAAGTCCAGCTGGATCGACACGCCGAGATTCGGATTGGCCTTCGCCCAGCAGGCCGGATCGTGCAGCGGGTCGTCGCCCTCGTCGAGCGCGCAGACGTAGGCAAAGAGGCGGTCATCGACGACCTGGCGCGCGGCGACCTTGCGCGCGTGCTCGTGGTAGCGCCAGCACACCGACGTGCGATCCACGCCCGAGTTCGTGATGATGAACAGCAGCGGCTGCGTGCGTTGCTTGAAGCCGGCGCGCAGCATTTCGATCACGCCGTCGTTCTTGTGCTCGTGGAGCTCGTCGACGAGGCCGCAATACGGCTTCGGCCCCGACTGGCTCGCTGCACTGCTCATCGTGCGAAAGAACGAGCCGCGAAAGACGATGTTCCACGGGTTCACGCCGCCCACGACCCGCACCCGGCGTGAGAGCGCAGGAGACTGCTGCACCATCGCGACGGCGTCGCGGAACAGCACCGCGGCTTGTTCCTCCTTCGACGCCGCTGCGTACACCTCGGCGCGGGCCTCGCCGTCCGCGATCATCATCAGCAGGCCGATCCCTGCGGCAAGGGGGCTTTTCCCGTTTCCCTTCCCGGCCTCGACATAGGCCACGCGGAACCTGCGCAGGCCCCGCACGCGGTCGACCCAGCCGAACAGGCTCCCCACGATGAACGCCTGCCAGGGCGCGAGGCGGAACGGCTCGCCCTCGAATTCGCCCGCGTTCAGGCGCAGCACGTCGGCGAAAAACTCGAGCGCTCGCACCGCGCGCACCGCATCGAACTTCCAGCGCCAATCCTTGCGGGTGCGCTCGGCGAGGTGCCGCGCGCAGGCCCCTCGCACGTGCGGGCCCGCAACGATGCGTCCGGCAACGACGGCGCGTGCGTAGGCGGTGACGGGGTCGCTCGTGCGGGCCATGCTTGCCCTTCGGGCGACGCCTTCACGGCCTCGGCTTGCGCCACTGCTCCGCGAGAATCACCGGCACCGTGTGCTGCCAATTGACGGTGTGATGCAGCCGGGCCTGGCCCGACAGCGTCGGCGGATAGAGCGCGACGCGCACCGAGGACGGCTGGTACATCACGGTGTAGAACGACTTCACGTAGGTGCCACTCGACAGATAGAGCTCCGTCATGCCGCCCGGGTTGCTTTGCGTCGTGAGTTGCTGCAGGCCGACGTGCATCGTCATGAGGAATAGCTCGCCGCGCGAGCCGAGCGTCGTATAGGTGTTGACGTCTTCGTTGATGCGCCCGACGAACTGGAACGGCCGATCGACGGCGCACAGAAAGCTATTCATGCACTTGCGAAGCACCCGTTTCCAATTGCCGCTGACGCCCGCGCCGATATAGTCGCCGCCTTGCGCCATCGCGAGCGAGCGCAGGCGCGGGGTGGCCTCGAAGAATTCGAGCATCGCCGCGAAGACGCCGTCGAGGTCGCGCACGCGCCAATCGCCGTAGGTGTCGCCGGGCGTGCGCTTGTGCGAAAACCCGGTGTAATCGTCATCGAGTTGCATGAAGTAGCGCAGGCCCAGGTCGCGCGCAATATCGAAGCACGCGTTGCGCGCGTAGATGATCGCGCGCCGGTCGTTGAAGTTGTCGCCCTCGTCGATGCGCTGCGCGACGGCCCGCTTGTCGAAGACGACGACCTCGTCGAAGCGGGCGCGGTAGTCCTCCAGGGTCGGGTCTTCGTCGTCGCACACGATGACGATGCGCCCCGTGTAGCCTTGCCGGCGCAGCGAGCGGTGCGTCAGCACGCGATCAGCGCGGCCGTGCGTCAGGATGAACGCGGCGAAGTCACTGCGCATCGGTGTTGCCCTCGCCCGCGTCGTCCTCAGGGATGCTTTGCGCGAACACTTCCCCGAGGCGCTCGGTCATCCTCACGAAGCCGCGTTCGATCGCCTGCTCGAAGTCGATGATGATGAGGGCCGACGCTTCCATGTGCGACTGCATCGCCGCGCTCGCGTGACAGTAGTATTCCGCGATCCGGTGGTAATCGAAGACGGTGTGGCGCGCTGCGGCGAGCAGCAAGAAGGCGCGCTCGTCTTCCGAAATATCCGCGGCGTCGCGAATCGCCTGCACGAGCGCGTCCGACTTCGTGAGGTCGGCCAACTCCGCGAGCGCGGGCTTATCGCCCTTTGGGGTATAGACGGGCGCCGTGACCGAGGGCACGTAGCGCAACGCCGATTCACTCGCGCCCCAATCGCCGAAAACCACATCGGCCAATTCGTCGTCCCCGAAGGCGAGCACGCTGGTATCGAATTCCTCGGCCTCCAGGTCTTCGAGCTCCAGGCGCAACAGGCTCGCATCCCAGCCCGCGTGCTCCGCCAGCTTGTTGTCCGCGATGACGTAGGCGCGGCGTTGCGCTTCGCTCCAGCCCGAACAGTCGAGCACGGGCACGAAGCCGGCAGGCAGCACCGTCCCGTTGGGCAGGCGGATCGCCCGTCCGTTCTCGTGCAGGCGTCGCGCCGCGAGCACGCGCCCGTGACCGGCCACGATGCCGCGCTCGTCAGCGAGGACGGGCGCCGCAAAGCCGAATTCCTCGATCGAGGCGGCGATCTGGGCAACCTGCGCTTCGCTGTGCGTGCGCGCGTTGCGCGCGTAGGGCACGAGCGTGTCGAGGGCACGCCAGTCCAGTAGCTGATACGGGAACGCTGGCGTGTCGAGCGGTGCGGCGGCAGGCTTGCGGGCGGTCATTCGTCGCACTCCCGTTCAGCTGCGGGCATCGAGACAGGCGCGCACGAAGGTCGCGGCGAGCGGCGGCACGACGGCGTTACCGTAGGCGCGCAGGCGTCCCACGCGGCCGGGAATCCCATCAGCCAGCGGGCATGTGCCGGGCTCAACAGGGCGCCACCGTTCATCCCGGCAGCGCAGCCAATCAGCGTCACTCCATTCGTGGTGCGTCGCGCGGGGTGCTCGTGCAGGAGCATGCGCACCATGTCCTGCAGGCTGACCTGTCGCCCCTGCGCGATCCGTTTCTCGGGGTCGGTGCCCCTGCCACGCAGGTTCTGCGGCGAGCACGCGGTCGGCGTCGGCCAGCCAGTACAGGCGGTGGCGGATGTGCGGGGCGCCTGCACCCGCTGCGCACAGATCAGCCGCCGCGACGGCGTAGCCCGCGTCTTCCAGGTCAGCGAAAACAAGATCGAGCCAGGCAAGTCCGTCGAAGCTTGCAACCTGCTCGCCAAGGATGCAGCGAGGTCGGCACTCGCGCACGAGCCGCGACCATGTCGGCCATAGGTGGCGCTCGTCCGCATCCCCACCACGAGCGCCGGCTTCGCTGAAGGGCTGGCAGGGGCAGCTACCTGTCCAAACAGGTCGAGCGTCGTGCCAGCCGGCCAGACGCAAGGCAAGACTCCAGCCACCGATGCCAGCGAAGAAATGGCACTGGGTGAACCCGGCGAGGTCGCCGGGGGTGACCTCTTCGATGCTTCGATCATCAACATGCCCTTTCGCGATCAGGCCGCGCTCGATCAGGTTGCGCAGCCACTGCGCCGCGAACGGATCGTTCTCGTTGAAGTAGGCCGTCATTTCAAGAACCGTTCGAGCTCGTCCGCTGCGCCTGGGGGGACGACGGTCACGCGCGCCCGTGCGCTCGGCGTAAACCCGAGCTCGCCTTGAAGCATGCGCATCGATTCGGCCAGGCGCCGGAGCTCGCGCATCAGCGGGTTCGTCACCGTGCCCGTGTGGCCCTCGGCGGCGCGCACGAGCACCTGACAGCCGGTCTCGTTGAACAGGACGAGCGCCTTGTCGCGCGCGGCGACCGTGACAACGTAGTTGACGAGCAGGTCCCGATCGACACCGGTCAGCAGGCCGGGCGGTGCGTCCTCGACGAGACGCGTCCAGATCGCACGCTGATCGTCGTTGAACGACGCGGGAGCGTCGCCCACCGGGCTTCGAGGGGTCGCCAACAGCGGCAAACGCGCGCGAGCAGCCGCCCCCATGTGGCGCATCGATCCATCGATCAATTTCAGCGCTACAGGCTTCGGTTTCTGTCCTCTTTGCATCGTTTAGCCCCTAAACCACCCGTATGACGGGCACAGAAAATCCGCC
>Ga0307283_10000015_pt1 | contig 32274 bp, 41 predicted proteins | sample ER_DNA_122_FD_194487 | JGI IMG/M metagenome (GOLD analysis project Ga0307283, IMG submission 194487) | Bulk soil microbial communities from the East River watershed near Crested Butte, Colorado, United States - ER_DNA_122 | ecosystem: Environmental > Terrestrial > Soil > Floodplain | place...
GACACCGGAGCCCAGCAATGGCTCTGACGTGGTGCCGCCCAGGAAGATCGGTTCTGCCGCCGTGGGGGCAAGCGATGCCGCCGCCTCCGCCGCCGTGGGCACGACCGCCGCCTCGACCGCTGGCGTAGCAAGCGCAAGGGTGGGCGCGATTGCCGCCTCGACAGCCGGGGCCGCTGCCGCCGCCGTGCCAGCCAGTGCCGTGCCCGCGCCGATTACCTCCGGAGCCAGCGCCGCCGCCGCTGCTGCTGTGCCCCCTGCCGCCGCTGCACTCTCCGCCGCCGCAGCAAGCAGGGCAGCCTCGCCAATGCCAGCGTCTGCCATCTATGCGTTCCCCGCGGCGTTGTTGTCGAGAAGACTGCCGACACCGCCGGCCAAACCGCCCAGCGCCGCCGTGCCGCCGATCGCCTGCCCCCACGGGTTCGAGTAGTAGGGATTCATCTCCTGCGCGAACCCAGAATTGCTGGTGCTGTAGGGGATGCCCGACACCGCACCCAACAGCGTCTGCAACTGCTGATACGGGAAAGCCTGCTGCTGGGCGAACGCGCCCTGCTGCGCGTTGAGCAACTGCTGCTGATACTGCTGCTGCAACGTGCCCGCCTGATTAAGCGCGTTGCTCTGACCCAGCATCATGTTTTGCAGCGAGGTCAGGCTTTGCGGCAGGTTCTGCGCCGCCCCCAGGCCCTGGCTCAGGTTGGACGACATGATGTCGGCGCCGAGCTTTTGATTCTGCCCGTAGCCGCCCTGCAACAGGTTGGCCAGCGCAGTATTGGACGTGAGGCCCTGCTGTCCCGCCTGCATCGCCACATCGCGGCTGATGCCGGTGGCCTGGTTCCACTGGTTGTTGAGCAGGTCGCCCAGGTATTTCTCCGACCCCAGCGCCGCCTGTGATTGCGCGATGCCCTCCTGCACGCCCTGCCTGCTGCCACCGAACGCACCGGCCTGATTCGCGCCCGCGCCGATCGTGTTGAGGTTGCTGCGCAGTTGCTGCTGCATCAGCTGGTTCGCCGGGTCGACGACCGACTGGGTGTAAGGCGACATCAGTTGCTGCGCGCCCGCCGCCACTCCCTGCGCGGTGGCCGGGCCCTGGCTCGTGTAGTTGCCAAGCAGGCCTTGCGACGGCCCGTAGACCTGCTGGTTGAACCCCTGCTGCAACTGGTCGGTGTTGCCCTGGATGCCGCCCGCCGTGATCGGTGCCGCCTGTCGGGCGAGAGCCGCCTGGGCTTCGATGCCATTGGACGCGAGGTCGCCCCCGAGGCCCTGCATGGCAACGGTCCGCTGGTAGGCCAACTGTTGCGCCGGATCGATGCCGGCAACGGTCTGGCCGGTGTAGGGATTGTATCCCTGCTGGCTCAGCGCGTCGGCGCGTTGCACCGCACCCGCACTGGCCTGTTCAAGCCATGGCGGAATGTAGGCATTTGAGTTCTGCACGGTGGACGTGTTTTGGCCGCCACCACCACTGCTCATGGCGTCAAGTCCTTCTGAAACTTTATGCCGCGCGGTATCCACCCGGCGCCGAGTGGCATCGTCTTGGTAACATGCAGCCACCCCATACGCCCGGTGGCTGTCGCTGTGCTGCACCCCTCACTGACCGCCCACGCATTGATATCAGGCTGCAGTTCAGCGCTTTCCTTCAGCGTGCCTGCGACGATCCAATAGTTGCAGACGCGTCGGCGCGGGAACGCCAGAACCTCGGTGACCACGACAGTGTCGCCGTGGGTCCAGCATACCGCCTTCTGCTGGCCGATGCGGTCCAGCACGTCGGCAACGTTGTGCGTATTTCCGGCGTAGGCCAGAGCCTTCTCGAAACGCCGTACCTTCTCTTCGTTGGTCACGGAGCCGCCTCTGTGACAATCGTCCCGGCATCAGTGATCGACACGCGCCACGACGTGCCGTCAGGCGAGATCAGCCCAACGAAATGGTACGCAGGACCCGCCAATCCGGCGTTGGCCTTGCGGTTGATTTCGGCGGCGATGATGGCCAGCCGCTCGTCGATGCTGCCGGCAGTCGGTGCCTGGAATGGAGCCGGTGGACGGCTGATCGGGCGAACTGTCATCGCTACCGCCTCCCGCCTTTCCTGATGCTGAGCCGCGGGCGACCAATAGCAAACGGCTCGTCGGCGAGCGCCTCAACGCGCATGCGGATGTGTCGACCACTAAACCGGACATCCATTAACCCATCATGAACCACAGTATAGAGTCCCGTGTCGTGCTCAGGACCGTTTGGCTGCTCACGGGTCAGGAATCGAACGCCAAGGCCGCTGGGCGTCACATCATCCATAACCACTTGTCTGACGTGAAAACGGTGATCTCCTTCTGCGAGCACGATGTTGCCAGACTCAGCGTAAACTGCACCTGTCGGGGCGCGTGGTAGACCGTCATCCAGGTAGCTGTATTCATGCAAAAACAACGCCCCAGCCGTAGGGGTTATGGGGCCGGCAAGGATCGGGTTGTCCATCACCCCGGTGCCGTCAGCCGCCGTGCGTTCCCGCACCCCGATCGTCCAGGGCCGGTTTGCGTCGGCATAGTTCACCGCGATGTAGCGGTTGCACTCGTTCGAGCCCTCGTCCGGCCAATCCCACCATAGTTCCGAGAATGCCGGGTTGGGACTACCAAAGACGCGCCCCACCATCTGCCGGTTCACGAGGCTAAAGAACCAGTCATCGACGTCACACTTCAGGGGCTGCACGGCGCCGGAATAGCCCCAGAAGGTCTGCAGGCCAGGCCATGCGACATTGGCGCCAATCCGCACCACAGAGCGCGGCGAGATCGGCCCGCAGCCAGATGCTATCTCGACAATTCCGTACGCGTAGGGCGGCCCCACGTAGGTCATCTTGTGAACGTCGTTGCCGGTGAACAGCAGGATGCTGTCGGCGATCTTAATCGCGGTCATGGCGTAGCTCTGCGTCGCGAGCAGCTTGTCGCCCGCCATGTTGACCGCGGTTGGCGCCCAGACCGTGTAGTCCTCCTGGTCGCTCCAGGCGATGCGCCTGGGGTCGCCGCCGGCCCCGTAAAGCACCACGTGGCGCTGGTCGGTGACGATCACGCCCCTGTTCTGATCCGGCGCATTAGGCACGAGCGTCGCGCGCGTGAGGGGCGTGCTGGGTGACCACTCAAATAGGTGGCCGTCCTGGGTTGGCACGACCAGCAGGCGCTCGCCGAACGTATCCATGCTCCAGCGATCGCCCATCGTGGCCGATATGTCCTGCGGGCCGACATCGTCCGGGTCGCGTGCGGTGCCGTAGGCATCCTCGCCGTAATCGCCCAACCCGTAGCCGTTCAGCGCGCCCGGCGGATCGAGCGGCCCGACACCGGCAGGGGTGAGGATGTATATCTGATCGGTATCAAACCGGAACGCATAAAGGCCGGTGTCGCCGCCGAACGCTGCCCACCTGACGCCGGCATTGTCGTGCCACGTCAGCAGGTCGCGTATCGGCCCCTCGATGCCGGTGCCGATGATATTCACGTTGCCGCCGATCGGCTGGATCTGCCCGCCGCGAAACCGGATGTTGTTGCAGTCCCACCAGCGCCCGACAGTGGCTTCCGGCGTCGCATTCCTGACGACGCCCGGCGGCGGGGCCTGGGTGAGGCGTGGCACTAGTGGGTGCCTCTCATGGGTGCCGACATCAGCCGGCGCACCAGCGGCACTGCAGTGGTCGTGGCGGCTGCGGCAGCCTGGCCACCGGCATAGATGATCTTGGTGACGACCGCGAGCGGCTGCCGGATGTCCAGCCCCTGATTGCCGCCACCCAGCGCGACAGTGTGCGTGTGGTTGCCATCGGCACCGATGGCGTGCGCGTGGTCGCCGATCGTAGTGGTGGTATGCGCGTGTCCGCCATCCGTGGCGATGCTGTGCGTGTGAGCCGACGCTATGTCGGTGATAATCGCGTGCGTGTGCGCGCCATTGACGCTGGTGGTGTATGACGCGCCGCCGAATATGTCCGACACCACACCGATACTACCGCCCGCCGCGCCTGTGCCGAGGTTCCACAGGCCGACCGTGTGGTTGTGGTTACCCTGCAGATCAGTCCCGCCGCCGTGCTGGTGGCTGCCGCCTGCACCCGTAGCGCCGCCACCGTGCCAGTGGACGCCCTGCGTGTCGGTGATGTGGTTATGCGTGCCGCCCGCCGCGGTGGCGCCCGCATGGCTATGGCTTCCGGCGCTTGTCGCCGTCAGATTGATCGACGGCAGGTTGGCCTGCACGACCTGGCGCAACTGCACGCCAAGGCGCGAGGAAAAGATATAATTGCCGGGCGTGCCGTTCTCGTCCGTGAGGGCCCCGGCACCGACCGACACGCGCCCGCCGAAATTGGGCAGGTTGAACGTGGTCGAGCCGTCGCCCGGCCCCCAGTAGGTGGCCAGAACCTGGAACAGCTCGCTGTACGTGGTTCTGGATACGGCGCGCCCGTCCGCGATCAGCCAGCCGGGCGGTGGGGTTGGCCCGGCATAGTCGAGCAGCGAGCCGAGCGGCATGGACATGGATACGAACTCGTCCAACACACTGAAATTGCTGGACAATTTAGCGCCCCACGAGTCGCGCGAGGCTCCCACCTCCGGCAAGACCAATTGCAGGTTCTCGGTGTAGGTATCAGGCATTGCGGCTTACCCTTTCTGCCTGCTGACGCGCTTTGATCTTGGCATTGCTATCCAGCGTGCATTGCTTGCACGACCGACTGATCCCGCCCGCCCTATGCTGCAGATATGTGTTCTCTGGCGTGTATGCGTGACCGCGCCGACAGTGCGTCTTGTTGAGTTGTCCGTTTCGCCCCTTCCGATCGCGATCCAGATTGTTCTCAGCCTGCGTGCCGGCGAACAGATGATCAGGGTTCACACACAGCCGGTTGTCGCAGTGATGACAGACGACAAGCCCCGCCGGCACTGGGCCATTAGTTGCCTCCCACGCCACCCGGTGGGCCTGCCGGTGCCTATCGGCCACAACATACTTGCCGTAGCCGCGACCGTCGATCATGCCTTCCCACAGCCAGCATCCGCTCATCGGCTCGGGGATGGCGTGGTCCTGCCAGTTGTCGCTGGTCGTCCTCTTCAGCCGCGAGAACAGATGATCAGCACTGACACAGAATCGATTGTCACACTGTGGGCTGATAATCATACCGTCAGGCAGTGGCCCATTCGTCGCTTCCCACACGAGATGCCGCACCTGGGCATTGCCGAGACGGGGATAGCCACGCGTGACAGAACCCTCCCACAGCAGGCACCCGCTGTTAGGTTCTGGGATAGTGAGAGACTGCCAATCAGGCATGATCAAGTGTCCGCTGTATCATCATTCGTCTTCACATAATTCCCATCCCCAGCGACCGGCAGGCGGAAGCGAAAGCCATTCGGGCCGAGTCCGGTCCAGCCATACTTGGTGCCGACGCGTCGGCGCCAGTCGCGGTGATCGCCAAACCCAGGCGCGGGGGCGGCGCGCGGGAGCACGGTGACGCCGCTGACCTTGTTCTCGGCCACGTAGACCGTCCCGCCGTCGCACGCCTTCCAGTCCGGGTTGCCGGTGGATGATGCACGGATTGTCCCAGCGAGTACTGGCATGACTGTCTCCTCAGTGGATCATGGTGACCATAGGCCCGCCAGCCGCCGGGACCACCACGGCGACGGACGCCCAATGCTCCAGCATCACCTGTGTGACGACGGCCTGGAGGTTGCCGGACGCGACGCTGGCCCAGTGCTCGGCCACAACCTGGGTGACCTGGGCCTGCGGACTGGTGGTCAGCCAATGCTCGGCGACGGCCTGCGATGCGAGTGCGTTGGTGGGAACAGATGCGCCTGCGGTGAAGCCGGATGTGTAGCCGCTTGGCACTGCACCGACGAACGCGGTGTCACCGAAGTTGGCTGTGATCTGATCGGATGTCGCCTGCAATCCTGCAAACGGGAACGCCTGAAGTGCCGCGCCGAAGTTGAATATGGCGACACCGCCAACACCCGTTGCCGGATTGTATGTCGCGTTATTGTTCCAGTTTCCTGCTGCGCCAATGCGAAACCAGATCAAGCGCGCAGTGCAATCGAGCGCAATGCACACGACATTGCCATTGGCCAGGGATGTGCCGAACGTGAAGGCGTTCACGCCGTTGGCCCACACCTGTCCCGATGTCTTATTGATCTGGCAAGCATTGAGATCAGAAAGCGCACCTGCTGATGTCATCAGGCTGGTTGCAATGCCGAGGGACGTATTCGCGCCTGCTATCACATTGCAGGTGTATTCAAAGTAGAACTTGCCCGCGACCTGACAGTCTGCTGCGCGCACGATCCCACGCGATACTGACGTGGACGTGGCAATCAGATTGCTGCCAGTCAGCGTGATGTTGGCGGTCTTATCGCTTGGGTTCCACGTTGTGTTGGCTACCCCAGAGTCAATGCTGAACTCGATTTCATACAGATAAGGGCTGGTGCTTGCCGTGCCCGTGGTCTGCAGCATTCGATAGTAGCGATAGGCCGTGGCGTTGCCGGATAGCGTGGTGATGGTCTGCGTCGCGGCCGTGCCAAGCGTGAACGTGCTACCGATATTTGTCCACGCCGAGTTGTCAGGCGAACCCTGCCACTGCCAGTCGCCATGAGCGGCGATGGCACTCTGATACCACTTGGCTTCAGTGATCAGACGCGGCGCGGCGAAGGTGAACTTCACCTCGACACCGGAGTTACCGCTGTTGAACCACATTGAGGTGACCGCTGCCGTCACGCCGTCGACTAGCAGCGAAACAGCGCCGGTGAAGTTACCGGTTGTGGTGACGGTGATGATGCCGGCGCGGTTACCTGATCCGCCGGGGTTTGAGTAGGACTGAGCCATGCTAGGCGGTCACTGTCGGGCCAATGGAACAGACGTTGACTGCCGCAGCAGTCCATGCAGCACCAGTTGCCGGATCGGTCGTGTCATGTCGCCACGCCCACTGCCAGTTGCTCGGTGTGAGCACAACGGTCGGTGACGCCACCGTGGATGCACCGCTCTTCAGTTGCACCGCCATCGTGCGCGTGCCGGCGTCGCTCTTGATCGCGTAGGCGCGCGTGGTGACGGCGAAGGTGGTGAGCGGTGTGCTCGCGATGCTGTTGATGCCGTAGAAGTCCGCATGTCCTGGCACGCTGTCATAGACGTATGTGGCAGTTCCGTCTTGCTGTGCTTCAGCGACCAGAGCCGCATTCGTCGGTGAGATTATCAGGGAGCAGATTGTCGCCTGGGTGCTGGTGGCAACTGGCGACGCGAAAGGGAAACTGGCGTAAGAGGTTGTGCTCTGCATACCAGCGGCTGCGCTCGCTATGCTCCATGTGCCAGATGTCGTGTCACTGACAAAACCGATCCAGTATTGCACGCCCATGACTACTGCTACTGGCGTGCTGAATGTCAGCGTATTGGCACCAGTGGCAGGGTTCACCACCACGGTAGCGGACCCCAACACAGCAGTTGGCGCGGTGCCGGATGATGCGAAGATGGAGCATTTCAGGTTGCCAGTGTATCCAGCAACCAGTGACACCGTGGCGGCACCGATCATGCCATCACGGCTTGCAGTGAATGGTGTGTAGCGAGCATTCCCAGCCGTCACCGTCGCTGTGGTGAAAGACGCATATGGCGTCATCACAACTGTCGTAGGCGCTCGCGAGAACTGCACGCTCGCATCGCTCGCAGGATACCGCGTGATGCATTTCATATCGCCAAGCCACGGCACACTGGATGCGTCGCTGCGCCAGTAGAGGTCGTCCAGGTTCTGCGTTGACACTGCTATCTGCTGTGCGATCTGCAATTTGTTCGCATATGCGTTGGCAGAGGCTTGCGTATCCAACGTAAGCGATGACGTGAAATCTTCGGTCGTGTTGCCGTTCTTGCGGACCTTCATCCATCCAGCGGTGTTGCTGATGACGACCTCAATCTCGAACGAATACCACGTATTCACCACTGGAAACGCGCCGGTATATGTCGCCAGCACGGTCCCGTTTGCGGCACCAGCCGTCAATAAGATCGCCCCATCGGAGCGGAACACAATCGAGCATTGCGCGGTGGCTCCATCGAGTAGCTGTAAATACAAGCCGAGGCTCGAACCGCTGATAGCAAACGTCTGGCGGAACGCCACATTGATATGATGCACCGCGTCATTGACGCTGCTTGTCTTAGCCAAAGTCTGACTGGCGGTGCCGTTCCATGAAAACGCCTGACTGCCAGCGAACCGCCCCGCCACGAGATTGAGTGAGCTTGCGACAGTGGTATCCCAATAGCCGGTTGTGGCATCGGCGCCGGTCGCGTAGCAATCGAACCCATCCGACCATACGAACGCCATCGTCTAACTCCACGTCACAGCAAGCGACAGCAGCGCATCGGTCGGGCTGCCGGTGCTGCCGGTGATGACCACCGTGACCCGCGCGTGCTCGGGGAAGGTATTCGCGGCGGTCGCGTTCAGTGTCGTTGGCGTGGCGCTGTTGACGGTGACAGCACCGAGGCCAGTGACGCTGACTCCGTTGATCTGGATGTTGACGGTGAACGAACCGTTGCCGGTGAAGTGTGTCAGGCTGTTGACCGTGCCGGCGTAGGGCGTATCGAAGCACAGCCACACGGTGTCGTCGGATACCACCGCCGCATTTTGCCACTGCGCCTGAAGACGGGCCTTGTCGCGCGGCGTGGGTGCCGAGTCGGCTTTGTCCGAGACGCTCTTGATCAGCGCGTCGATTGTGCTGATGTCAAAATTTATATGGTCACCCCAGACGTCGTCATCCTCACCAGGGACTGGCAGATAGAGGTCGTAATTCGGGGTCTTAGTATAATCGCTGCCACTCATGTTGCTGCCCTCTTAACCGCGCGCCTCTCGCGTTCGCGCAGCATGGCGCAGTCCAGACATATGCGAGCACCCTTCTTGGTGACCCAGATCCGCGCGGCGATGAGGGGGTGCCCGCGCTTGCAGTGCGTCTTGCGCGCATTGAACGCGCCACCAACAAAGTGCGCGCGCCCCTTCGCCATCATGTCGCGCGTGTTGTCCTTGGCTGTGCCGAGGAACAAATGGTCCGGATTCACGCAGCCACGAACGTCGCACCGATGAAGGACAAACATACCTCCGGGAACCGGACCATTTGCCTGTTCCCATGCCAACCGATGCGCGGCAACCCGCTCACCACTGCGCCCGCCCCCGTAAGTCCCGTATCCCCTGTTGCCGTAGCGTCCGGTCCAGAGCCAACATCCGCTGTTGGGCTCTGGCGAGATGTTGTCAGTCCAGTGTGGCTGTCCGCTCATACCGGCTCCATCTCAGGCAGACGCTGCTTCATCCAGCTACCCGTTCCGCAGGCGTCCACCGGCTCCCAGACGCCTGGCGTACAGTCCTGCTGTGGCCAGGAGCCGGCGCTGCCAGGCGGCGTCCTGCGCCACGCCAGGGCCGCGGCACCGCTGGCATCGAATGACAGCAGGCTGATACCGCCCACCTCGTAGACGACGGCCCCGTTGCGCGAGTAGGGACCGGCGCCGTAAGGACCGCGACCGAATGGGCGGGGTGCGGGCATCAGACCCCGGCCACCGCTGCCCAGGTGCCGCCACCCTGCGTGACATAGAGCGTGCTGCCCGCCGCGCCATCCGTGCGCAGCCAGAGTGATCCCTTCGGTTGCGTGCCGGTGGCTGCACCCGTGCCCGAGCGAATGGTAGGGCCAGCTGCATTGATCGTCAGCGGCACGGTCACCGTGGCCGCTGTGCTCGACACACTAAACCGGTCGGTGCCGGCGACCGAGAACGCGTGCGAGCCGGATGCACCAACCAGATATGCCATCTGATTGGCCAGGACATTGATGCCACGGGTAGCGCCGCCGGCCTGCATGACGGGAGCAACGTCGAGATTATTAACGCCATAGACCACCGAGGCGGTGCTGCTGTCCTGTAGCGGCGCCGCGCTGCCGGTCGATACATTGCCATCGATGACGACGCTGCCCCCGGTGCCGGTCAGCAACGCTGCGCGGGTGCAGAGGTTGAACCCGTTTCCGGTGATGACGATGTTGCCGTTGCCGTGCGCGGTTACGATGCCGATGATTGCATTCGCCGTGGCCAGTCGGTTGCCGTAAAACGTGTTGCCGGTAAATGTCTGTTGTCCATCGCCAGCGCCAGCGCACGCATAGGCGTAATATGATCCGGCTGTGGTCGTTCGCCCCCAGTTCGAAACGCTGTTGGCAGAGAACACCAGCGTGGTCAGTGCGCCCCCGGTGTCATAGACGACATTGCCCATAGCAAAGGTGATGTGCATTCCGGCAATTGAGATGTCGCTGCCGTAAGTCGCCCCGGCTGCAAAGTGAAATACGTTGTCGGCGTTGGCCGGGTCGTAGCTGTTGGTGCTGTAGACCTCGCCGCCAGTGAACCCCGTGCTGACGATGCGCGCCCCGCTGGCTACGTGTAGCACCGAGCCGATGAAATCGAAGTTGATATTGGCCACGCTACTGACATCGATCAGCCCGCTCGTGAGCAGGATCGCGTGGCGATAGCTCTGCACGATGCCGCCGGTCCAGATCAGCCCATCGGCACGCGCGTAGTTGCCGGCGCCGATATCGTATCGGAACACCGCGCCGTTGGCGCGTGTGTGTTTTTGCAGGTAGGCAGCACCAGAGGTTGCCGTCGCCCCCATGGCGCCTGGGCCGAAATAGGTATTGTTGGGTTGCAACGTGTCGGCATAGCCGTTGTGGAACGAGAACACACTGCGCACGCCGTAGATCAGGCAGTCCGACATGAAGGTGCGCGCCAGCGAGCCTGCCGTCGTTGCGTGGAACACCGTGTCGGCGGCGCAGACCCGCATCCGGCTGAACCAGTTATTGACGTTGCTGCTGCTGGCATCATCTGCCTCGAACAGCGGCGGCAGGCTGATCGGTGTGGCCTGCGATCCGTCGATTGCCGGGTAATAGAACGCCATGTCGGACACTGACGTGCCGGCCACACCGCTGAAGGCTGCTGTGGCGGTGTTGCTCAATAGCACGACACTGCCGCGCCCACCGCAGAACGGCCAGAAGCTGCGGCCTGTGCCCTCGCCGCGCAGTGCGACATTGCTCAACGGGATCGGCGCAGTCTGGCTGGCCAGCCAGTAGCAACCGTTGGGGAAATAGGCGGTCTTCTGCTGCGTCTGTGCGGCAGCGATGGCGGCAGTCACCGCCGCCGTGTCGTCGGTGCCGTAGTAGAACGAGCCGCCGATCGACACGCCGCCGATGCTCCACGGGGTAGCGACTGCGGCGCTGAAGGACAGTGTGATGCTGTGGGCACTGGTGTAGCCGGTAATGGTGCCTTGGCGCGGCGTGTTGCTGGGGCCACTGCCGGTGACGATGATCGATTTGCCGACATCAGCCGCCGTGAACGTTGCCAGTGACGAGGTGAAGACATTGCTGCCGACGCTCATCGTGCCATCGAGTTGCCCGAGGGCGTCACCCTTCGCGCCAAAATCCTTGACGTTACACACCTCGTCGTCCGCGGATGACCCGCCGCTGATCGCGTTCTCAGCCACTTGCACAATCAACGTCCCAGCCGAGAACCGCACGATGTCGCCCGTCGTGACATCCATCTCGATCGGCACGCCATCGGCGGGGTCGGTGAGCGGCCCCCAGTAAAGCCGCGTGCCGCCGGTCGGTACGGTCCATATCTCGAAATAGCCGATCGTGCCCCAGGCGCTGCTGGCGACCGGGAACTCTACTGAGGTGGCGTTGCTCGCAGCGTTGGATGGTGACGACATCAGCGCGAACGTGGCCAAGGCGCGGGCGTAGCCGCCGCCTGAGGCCTCAGTGCCACCGGCTGCCTCTGTGGGTGCCGACAGACACAACGCCACATAGACGCGTCCCACCGTCGGCATCGGCGCGATGGCCAGAGAATGGCCGAGTAACTGCCGCTCCAGGTCGATCGACGCGCTGCCGCTCATAGCGTGGTCACCGTCTGCATTTCGGCGCCGGTCAGCGCCCGCGACCAGTAGGAAACCCGGCGCAGGTAGCCTGTCGCGTTGTCCGTGACACCTGGATTGGACGGGATCAGGAAGCAGACGCCTAGCGTGCTCAGGGTGCCGAACCCACCCGGCATTGCACCGGATAGCACGGCGCCACCATTGCCACAGACCTGGCCAGTCCCTGCTGCCCAAGTGCTGGCGCCCTTGCTCACCGCGTTGACCACCAGTGCAGGGCTAGTCGTGACGAGGGCCGTGCCGCCGTCATATTGCGCAACGTGCTGGGCTGGATCGACAAACACCATACCGGCGCTACCGCCCGCCGGTTGCCCCAGAGATGCGAGAATGCGGATGTTTGGCGAGGTCGGGTTCTGAAAGACGAACTCGGCAAACCATGACCCGGTCAGCGCATTAAACCACGGCGCCATGTTTGCCGCCGAGATGCTGCATCTGTCCTGCGCCCGCGTAACCGCCGCCGAGGTGGTGGGAACGTAGCTGGTGGCGAACGCGCCGGCCTCGATCTGCGCGTTGCTGACGGTGCCGGTGACGGTGAGTGTCAGCGTGCCGGCAGTCGGTGTGAACGTCTGCGTCACACGCTGCCCGACACCAGTTCCGACCAGCGCGCCCGTAGCAGTGCCACTCTTGGTGACGGTGCCAGTGCCGGTGAACGACAGCGTGTAGGCTTGCGCGGTGACGGTGACGGACTGCGTGGATAGCGTGGCGCTGTTCAGCAGCACGTTGGTCCTCGCTTCCTCGATCAGCAGCCCGCGCAGGGCCAGCGTGCTGGGGTCGTAGTCCCAGCGTGGCGCATTCACCGCCGCCGATCGCATCACGCCGGCACTGTCGAAATACGTGGCGGTGCTCGCGCGGGTGAACGTAATGCGCTGATCGAGCGAGCCAGGCTGCATGAAGTCCAGACCGAGCGTAGGGCCGCCACCACCGTTGAACGATGAGGCATCGGCGACCAGTCCGCGCATCTCGCGCGAGAACAGCCTGCACCAGCCCATCGGCGAGATATCGCCCAGCACGCGCGCGCATCGTCCGCCGCGGCGTGGGGAGAAGTGACGGCACAGGCTACAGTGTTCCCGCCCACCTGCTCCGGTGTAGCGCGCCGCCTCCTTGCTCATCATGGGAGGCGACATCAGCCGAAGACCCCGGACATCTCCTCGGTGTAGGGGGCCCCGCTCATGGTAGATTGTTGCGTGTTCAGGTTAGCCCGCGTGACCGCCTGTTGGTATTTTGCGTCCCACTGCGGGGCCATCGGCTCGTCCTGCTCTGCCAGAGTCGCATGCGCCAGGATGCCATACAGGTAGACCGAGTAGAGTTGCTCAAGGACGGGGTTGGTATCACTCGGCAGCAGCAGAGCCTTCGGCTTGGCATACCAGTTCATGATGACGGTCTGCGGCACCCACAGCGGGTCAGGCGGGTCCGGTAGCCACGGGTGCGGCAGGAACTCGATGCAGTCGCCCACGAGCCGATACGCCCACGTCCGCCGGTTGCCGTAGTAGGTGCCGGGATACAGGTAGTCCACCGGAGGCGAACCGGAGACGTCGGTCCACGAGCCGCTCCACTCGTCCTTGAGCACGAGGTTGTTGCCCGTAGCGGCATCTCTGATGCTCGCCATGGTGCAGAAGTCAGGCGGCAGGGTGATGAAGGCCGAATCAACCGGCTGGGTCGCCGACACCTCCATGCATCTTGCCCGCAAGGTCTGCTGGATCTCCGTCTCTACCAACTGCACCCAGGACGGAATGCGTGCTGCGGCATCCCGGCGATCGAGATACCACAGCACATCGTCCGTTAACTGTTGGAATGACGCCAAGGGTCAGTCCCGCTTCTGCTCGCGCTCCCGCCGCTCACGGTCTTCCCGCTCGCGGTTCTCGCGCTCCTGGCGTTCCCGACGCTCCCGCTCCTCGCGCTGCTCGCGCTGATCGCGCTCCTCACGCTCGCGCCGCTCGCGGTCCTGATCCTGGTCGGGCTGCGCCGGCTGTGTCGGCTGGTTGGGCTGCGGGCGCGGCGGCGGGTTGGCCGGCATCGGCTGGCCGGGGTTGGGCTGGCCGGGCTGCTGCGTCACCGCTCGCTCGACGCTCAGGTCATGCGGATCTGGCTGGCCGGCAATCTCGGCCATTATCCGGGTCGACTCGCGCGCCATCGCCAGCACCTCGCGCCCGTGCTCGTACGCCATCTCGCGGAGCTCACCGAAGGATTCCGCCTCGGGGTAGCAGCGCATCACCAGCACCTTGTCGAAGTCGGGCGGCAGGTAGGGCTCATCGACGTTGGTGGTGCCCGCCCATCCCGGCGGCGGGATCATGTCCCCCTGGTGATACTGGCCAGGGTATTCCTGACGCGGCGGCACCGGGTTGCGCCCGTGCTCGTCAGAGCCGGGGAAGCGCGGCGTCTGCATGGTCTGCACGCCTTGCGCGCGCTGTGCCGCTGTCGCCGTGGGTGACGGCGCCATCCGCTCGTTGCTGTTGGGCTGGTCTGTGGTTCCCATGGGCATGTGATAGCCTCCTAGAGACGTCGTCCGTCGTCCGTACGAAACACCCGGTTGTCACGCTGGTTCAGCCACACATTCATCGCCTTCTCGTCGTACCAGATGCCGGTCTGCATCAGCCGTTGCACGACCACGTTCGGAATGCTGGCCACCCGCGTAAAGCCGGTCTTGCTGGTGCCGGTAAAGTTGCTGGCCGCACGCTTGCATGCCTCGACGATCGGCTTGACGTTCTGCGTGTAGGTGATGAGCGGCAGGCCGGTTTCCGAGTCGGTGGTGATCTCGGTGTAGCGCGTGGTGACCGGGTCGTAGCGCTCGTAGAGCGGTAGCGTCATAGCGAGACGCTCCGTATATTCGGGTCAGAACAGCGAGTTGACGTCGCTGCTCCGACCCTGACCCCAACGTGCGGAGGCACGCCGTGGCTGCAAAGAAACTGCCCGATCTCAGCTTCGTCCGCGAGTGCCTGGACTACGATCCAGACACCGGCATCTTCCTCTGGCGCGAGAGGCCAAGAGGCCATTTCCGAACTCAGAGGGCCTGCGCCACATGGAACGCCAGATACGCTGGGAAGCTCGCTGGGTGGCGTCTCGTGGTCGATCGAGGTGAGGTATATTGGGCGCTTACCTTGAACAACCGCGCTTGTTTGGCGCATCGCATTGCTTGGTTGCTGACTTACGGAGACGACCCGCGACCTCACGAAATCGACCACATCGACGGCAACCCGCTGAACAACCGAATCGGCAATCTGCGACTGGCCACCCGACAGCAACAGACCTTCAATCGTCGCGCCCGCACTCACAGTATTACCGGCAGTAGAGGCGTGACTGAATGCAGGAATGGCTACGAAGCCCGCATCACGATCAGCGGGAAAGTCCATAGACTCGGAGTTTTTCCCACAATCAGCGAAGCTTCGCAGGCCTATAGACAGGCCGCCAAACACTTCCACGGAGACTACTTTAGGTAGCATCATTGATTGAGCGCGAAAATGGCGCTATGTGCCTTGGGAGCTGTAACCCGCAGTGTTCCCTCAAAGATTATTCCGCCTTGAGTGTTGTCGCCCGTACGGGCATACGGTTGTTCCACCATATTGCGCTCAGGCAACGGTGCCAGTTCCACGTAGTCGCGGGTGATCAGCAGTATCATGTTGGGCGGCATGAACCGGTCTGGCGCCAGATCGAGCGTGCCGAAGTTGGTCCGGTAAACGTCCACCGCGCCCATGATGGTGACTTCCTGGGATGCAGTCGTGGACTGGATATTTTGCGACACGATCGGGTTGCCGGTGCCGCCCTGCGACAGCGTGCTGAAGTAATTTTTTATGTTGCCACTCATCAGCCCGATCGTCGGCGAACCGCCTGCGTTCCACGCCGCCTGCATGGCGTCGTTGACGAGAGTGAGCGTCAGATCGCGCGCAGTACCGGGCACCGCCGCGGTGGTGCCGTCGCCCACCGGCATGGTGCCGCCTGCGCCGACGCTGCCGTTGGAGCAGAACGTCGGCATGCCCGCCATGTGGCGCGGATCGGTCGCCGCCTTGGGGATGTTGCTCGTGCTCACGAGCTCCAGGTCGCGCTTGAGCTCGATACCGCGCATGACCAGCTGGCGGTTGTATTCGTCCTCGCCGCCGATGCTGTCGACCACGCGCAGGGTGCCGGACACGCCCACGGTGCGCGCGAATATCTGGCAGACATTCGACATGCGAACCGGTTTCACTGACGGGCTGATGACCGCGGTGAAGCCCTCGGGCTGCGGCACGTCTGCAGCGCTATTGAGCGTCTGGACGAGCCATTCAGTCAAAATCTGCTTGCTACCGACCTGCGGCAGCGCCGAGACGAACGGGGTCTCCTCGGGATCAATCCGATAAATCACGTCCGAAACGTCCTCATGGACGGTGCCGGAGGCTAGCTGTTGCGTATATGTATTAGTTGGCGCACTTGCCATCGTCGGCGGTGATGCCATTGGTCACTCCCAAGAAACAGAGACAGCCCCTTGCGGGGCGGGTTTCTGCATCTGGAGCGACTGCTTGCCGGGAGGCCGTGTCAGGTGGGTGCAAGCACTCCTGATCGGTGGTCCCTTGGGCGCATCACACGCGATGCCTGCACGTCACTCGCGCCGCTGGGTGCAAGCACTGCCCTCGCGAGTCGGAGTGACCTTAATGCAACAGTTGGTTAGCTTGCAACATGCGTGGGTTCTGGCGGCACATATGGCAGGTCGGGGTGGTCGCGCATGTCCTCGTAGGCCTCGATCAGGCAATGTTTGGCCTGCGCCACTATCTCCCGCTTCTCATCCCTCTCGTCCTGCCGCCGTTGTCTGGCAGCGGCTAGGCGATACTGCTTCCGCCGGACCAGCCATGCCTGCCACTCGTGGTCCTCTTCAGGCACTGGAAGTCCTCCCAGTCGCGGGCGAACTGTTCCCAGGTCATGGTGGGATGCAGCCTGCGGGCCACGTCCCACCACTCCAACTGGTCGTATTCGTCGAGGCGCGTGTCAGGCACGCCGATACCGCACCATGCCCAGACCCAGCAGTCCCATGCCGAGAATCCCGAGGGTCATCGGCTCGGGCACCGTCACTGCGCCGGTCACCAGCTGGATGGTGTCAGCAGCCGCCTGTCCAGCCGCTGTGAAGGTGATCGAGTAGTCGTGCCCGGTGCTGGTCACCAAGGCCGGCAGCGGATCGGTCTCGCTGGTGGTGGCGTTGGTCGTGATCGGGAAGGTGTTGCTGGCGAACAGCGCGCCATTCACATTGGTCGACAGCGTCGCCGGCCCGAACGGACCGCCCACGAGGTGGTTAACGGTGAAGGTGGACGTGGCGTCGGCACCGCCGGTCAGGATATTGAGACCGGTCTGATCCACCGAGATGTCCAGCACGTGGGTGCCGCCAGTCGCTGCGGTGGCGTCGATCGTCAGCGAGGCGAGCGAAGCGCCGGGCAGCGGCGGGTTGCCGGCTGCTGCGATGTCGATGCTGGCGAAGTGCGTGCTGGCACCGTCGCAGCTGATCGACGCATTAATGCCACCCGTGCAGACCAGCGCCACAGCCACGCCGTCGTCGAGCGCGCTGATGGTGATCACCCCGGCCATGGCTGGCGATACCAAGGCGAACAATGCAGCGCCTGCGAGCAGTACCTGTCTCATGTGCGTTCCCCCTGAATAATGTTGCCAGTGTGACAGGCTACCACTGCGTGTGTCCATTGCGGATAAAGATGCATTAGGGCAACATAGACGTGGCATGGCAGCGTGCGGCGCGGCGCGGTTTGGCGCGGCACGACGTGGCGGGGCAGTAACGGGTGGTGACCGGGGAATCCTCGGTCACCACTGCGTATGCCCGTTTGGTCTTCCGGCTCGGCGGGCGCCGATCAGTGCTGCGGCATTATTCACTGAAGGCCGCTGCTCAAACGCCTCGGACGCCTCCCTGACCCGCGCGGCAGGTGGCGGCGGTGGAGCGGTCCCGCGCGGCGCATGCCCGACAGCAGGCTGCGTCGCCTGGGGCTTAATGCGGGCCTGGTAGCGATCATAGAGCGAGGCCTTGAACAGCGTCTCCAGATACTTCGCGCTGGTCAGCCCGTGTAGTTCCTGATCGGTGTAGCCCTGCGTGCGGGCCCAACTGATGATGTCCTGCTGGATCTCCCGCCTTTGCTGCGGGTCTGACCAGAACGGGTATTTCTGGGCAAGCTCGTGATTCGCCTGATCGACGGCCTGGGCCACCGCCGCCTCGCGGGCCTGGGCTTGGTGCGTCTGGATCGCCAGCACGCGCTGGTGCTCGATCTGCGCATCCTGCCAGGTCGCCAACTGGTCCCAGTACGCCGCCGGGTCGGTCTGGCGCAGCTGCGGGTCAGGGCGCGGCGCTTCAGCAAGCCGGCGTTGCAGCGCCTCAATCTCAGGCTGGATCAGCGGCAGGGCGGCTGCCAGGGCCTGCTGCTGCGCCTGTAGCTGGCGCGCCTGGGCGGACAACTGCTGGGTCTTCTGCGTGTAGTCCTGCGCCTGACGCACTGCGGCAGCCAACTCGGCCTGTGTGTAACGCCGGCCCTCCAGTTCGATTTCTGCCGGGGTTTGGGCAGGCGTACTGCCGGGTGTTTCACGTGAAACACTGTCGCCCGCGTCAGGTGCGTCACCAGAGTCCAACCCCAACGCCCGCTCCAGCGCCGACATGCCGCCGGGTTGGGCGGATTCTGGCGGGGTTGGGCGGGGTCTGGCGGGTTCTGGCGGTGGCGCTTCTCCTGAGTTGTGCCCGTAACCCCCGGAGTTATCCCCAGGCGGCGGCGCTGCCTGGGCGCGGCGGTGGTTCCGCAGCATCCGCGCGGCATCGCTGACGCTGAGCTCGGGGCGGGTGTCGGGTGCGGGCGCGAAGTCGCTGCTGCTGGTGTCGGCGGCAGGCGCGGCTGGCGAGGCCGGGCCGGTGGTTTCGCTCATTTGGTCCCCCTAAAAGGAATGCAAATGGAACAGCAACGAGTCTCGTTCCATCTCATTCCATCTCATTCCATCTCATTCATGCACGGTCGCCTGCTCCTGGTCCTCGGCGTCCTGCATCGGGCGGCGTGCCGCCTCCTGAAGCCGCGCCTTGAGCTCGGCAATGGTGAGCACCTTCACCCGTGCGGCGTCCCGAACCTCCAATTTATCATCGAAAAGCGCGGTATTTGACGCTGCATGCTGCATTTGGTCGAGGAAATCGACGAAAACCGCGTCATTCAGCACTCTTTGGGCCATGGAAGCCTCCTGACGGGCCTCCATGATGCTTTTTGGCTCGGCATTGAGGTCCAAAGTCCAGTTCATGGTGTTTTCCGCTTCACAGTCGGGTCCATCTCGCGCGTTCTGAGGTCTTTTCGGGTCAAAATGGCCTTGGAAATCACGCTGGAGATGGTTCCGAGGGGTCTTTTGGTCAGTTCCGCGAGCTCTGGATAGGTTTTGCCCTGGATTCGGAGGGTTATGATCAAATCCCGCTCCGTCTCGCTCATCGGGCGCTTGGTGCGGTCACCCATGGCGAGCGATTTCGAGCGATTTGAAGCGATTTGGCGCGATTTCCGACGATATTCCCGGAGCTCTGGCGGAATTTGGCGGAATTTGGCGGAATCTGGCGGATGGCAGATTTCCAAACCTCGGGGGGAGGTGGCCAAACCTAGGGGCGAGGTTTGGTCCTTTCGTTCCGGTCTGCTCGCTCATGCGCCCGGCCTGACCGATGGCCCACCCATGCCAGCGATGTTGCCGGCCACCGCCCGATCGGCGATCTGGCCATACGTCGTCGGTAAGTTACCGGTAGCGAGCGCCTGGCGAACCATATGAGCGGTGTCGGGCGGGGTGGAGCCTACCGGCGGCGCCACCGGCGCCTGCGGACGCTGGGCCCCCAGGCCACCGCCCTGTCCCGGCGCCATCCCCATCATCGGCGAGGCTGGCCCCGGCTTGGGCTGCTGCGGCCCCTGCACACCGGTTGCCGGCTGCTGCGGGGACGTAGGCGGCGGCAGGTCGCCGATGAGGCCAAGGTTGGGCTGGTCTGGCTGCATCGCCGCGCGTAGCTCGTCGAGGCTCGGAACAGGCGTGCCGAACTGCGCGCCGATCTTCCAAAGCTCAACCCATGCGTCCAGCGCCGCCTTGTCGCGCTCGCGATCGTCGTCCGACAGCGCCTTACTGCGATCGGTCTGCGCCTTGGCACGATCCGTCTCCAGATCTGCGGCGGTCTTCTGCTGCTGCACCATGGCCAGCACCTGCTCCGGAGTTGGCCCCTGGTTGGGCGGCGGCGGCTGCCAGCCGTCCGGTAATTCCTTAAAATAGTTGCTGACGTCGGCGATGTTCGCGGTCTCCAACATCCTGGCCAAGGTATTGCGGTATTCCGGCACTCCCACGAGCGGGTTGTGCAGGCCGTAGTTGGTGATGATCTGCTCCTGCTTGCCGGCAATCTGGGCGAGCATGGCGAGGCGCTCCATCGGCATACCCTTGCCGCCGACCTCGACCGCGGCTTCCCACATCGTGCCCAGCGCTCTGGGATCGATCGATATCCACTCGCCCCGGATGCGGATGACGTTGGGCCGGTCCTGCTGCTTGGCGAGCATGCGCAGGAGTCCCGAATAGAGCGGCGCCAAGCCGGTTTCGGCCAAGGTGCGCGCCATCATGTCGAGCCGGTCCTGCGCGGCGGATGTCTGCTGCGACACGGCGATCGGCGCGGTGCTCTGGAGTTCGTCGACGGTGAGGCCCTGGGAGGCGCGGGTGATGCCAGTACGTGATTCACGCACGCCCTCGAGCAACTGCATGATCGGCAGCGCCGCTGCCCCGGCGAACGGCTTCACGAGCTCCTGCACGGCGCCCTGCTGTGCAACGCGGATAATGCTGCCGATCGCGGTCTGGCGCACGTCGGACATGTTCACCTGACCGAGGGTGATCACGGTCCGCGGGTACATCGCCTGCCCGAGGCTATCGAGCGTCGCGCGCATCACCCTGGACTGCAGGCGTTGCAGGTCCATCACCATGTCGGACACAGACGACCCGATGATCCGCCCCGGCTCGCGGTAAGGCGTGAAGCACGACAAGGGGATCTCGTCGGTGCGCTCCCACTGCACCAGACGGCAGTCGTCGCCGAGGCTGTGGGTGTGCAGCAGCTCCGCCTTGTGGTCGTTGTCGGCGTCGCACCTGATCCAGCCTTCGATATAGCGGATCATGCCCATGCTGCGGTCGTTGGGTGGCCCGCCGTGCATGTGGTGCCCTGATGCACTGTCACGGGCGATCGCCTCGCGCCGCCACTGCGTCGTGGGCGCTGAACCACCAGCACGCAGCACCGCGTGCTCATCCAACCCCATCTCGATCAGGTCCGAGGCGGATACGTCCCTGACGTGAAAAACACCGCGCGCTTCCTTCACCGTCGAGGCGTCGGACACCACCCACACGCATTCGGACGGCACCGATTCAACGATGGGCCACGCCTGCTGCACGCTGCGTGTGATGGTGGCGCTCCAGTATTCCGCTGGCCCGCCTTGGCCCAGATACATCTGGCCTTCGGGCGTCTTGGCCATCGCCTCCTGCTCGACCCTGGTCATCGGTCGGCGTACGATGCGTTGCGCCTCGATGCCCGGCTCGGCGAGCAGCATTTGCAGTTGCGGCAGGATGAGGCCCTCGGCCACCTCGGTGCGGATCTGCTGCTTCTTGCCCCACGACCAACGCACCCAGCCGGCTTTGCGGGTGAGCGCATCGAGCAGCGCATCGTGCAGGATCGACCAGCCGGGGTTGGCCACGAACAGCGCCCAGCGGGCGTAGTCGGTAGCTTGGCGGCTTAGCATCGTCGCCAGCTTGTCGTTGCCGGATATCTCGCTGCTGATCGGCTCGAAATGCACCGGGTCCTCGACGCCGGTGAACACGCGCAGCAGGCTTGGGAGTGTCGAACGAATCGTATCCCTAACAACAGTCATCACCAACTGAGAACGACCCTTTAACGCCGGTTCGTCGCCGAAGCCCTTACCGTTGTAATATTCCGACGCCGTAACCCTCTGGTTGCTCAGTTCCTCGTCATAGTTTCGCGCGATACCAAAATAATACCTGTTGATCTCGGCAATCTCGCTGTCCTCTTTGCCGAGTCGAGCGTAAACGACCTCCTGCACCCACGGGGTCGAGGATGGCTGCACGCTAGGACGCAGGCCCAGCGCATAAGGCCGGATTTCCGGCGGCAGGTCGTCGGTCGGGTCGTCCGGGATGTCCTCGTCTTTGCGCCTGGGCAACAACGTCGCAATCACCTGATGGTCCGTGGGTCTCTGGCCCATCGGGCGCACCAGCCCCTCGATCGGTGGCAGCGGGGGGGCGCCGTAGCTCTGCGTGTTGGGCGCCAGCAGGCCCTGCTGCGGCGGGGTCATGCCCTGCTGACCCACCTGCGGCGCCATCGGGTTAACGCCCTGGCGCAGGCCGGGCGGTGGCACGAGTCCGGGAGGTAAAATGCCGCTCATCCGATGCGTCCCATCAGTAAGAGAACCAGCAGCACCAGGATGACCAGCCCGACGATGCCGATGCCCGGCCCGTAGTAGGGGCTGTCGGCGTAGTAGTGACCGCCGCGGTAGCCCCACCAGCCGCCGAACATCACCATCAGCAACACCACGATCAGGATGATGGCGAGCGGGCTCACTTCTTGCGTGCCGGCAGCCGCTTGGTGCCCTTCTGCTGGTCAGCCTTGGCGAAGTCTTTGCCGACCTTCTGCGGCACCCCGGCGTAGCCGCCCTTGGTGTGCGCCGCTGCCTGCATCAGGCGTGCTTGCGACTTGGATTTGCTGGGCATGGGTTACCTCTGGAACTCGGGGAAGTCCGTCTGCTGGCTTATGCCTCCGGTCACCCCGGCAGGTCGGTCGGGGCGAACGGCGTCCGTGGCGGCGCGCATGATGGCGTCGGCGATGCTGGTCGGCATGCCGCTCTCCAGCAGCCTGTGGCGCAGCCTGAGCCGGTCCTCGCCGGCCTGGAGGCGGCGGGTCACGTGCTCGACCAAGTCGGTCTTGCTCGCCTGAGCGCGCACGTTGGCGGCGACCACCTGCTCGGCTGCCTTGGCCCGCGCCGTCAGCAGGAAGCCCAGGCGCTGGTCATCGCTGGTAGCGGTTATCCGCTCGATGTGGATCAGCTGCATCAGATGTGCCCCCACGTCTTGCGTGTGCGGATGTACCAGGCCGCCGCCTGCGAAATGCCGAACCTGTCGGCTATCTCGTACGTCGTCTCGGTGGTGGATCGCCGAATCTCCAGCACTTGGTCGGCGGTCAGTTTGGCCTTGTTATTCTCCTCGCCGCGCCGCCATACGGGCAGGACAAACCTGCCTCGCCTTATCGAGTCGGCGGCATTAGTCCGGTAGTCGCCCCAGTAGAGGTGATCGGGGTTCACGCAGTTGGGCATATCGCAGTGATGGCAAGCAAATGAGCGATCGTGTGGCCTTGGCCTACCATCCATCTCTAACGAGATGTGGGAAGCAAGTCGTCTCGGCCCGTTCATGTTCAGCATGCCGTAGCCCTGCTGGGTTGCGGCACCATCCCACAACCAACACCCGCTGTTTGGCTCGGGCGAAACGTATTTCCAGAAGCGCTGCTCTACGGTGCTCTGCATCATTCCATTCCTGGTATGCTGCCCATTACGGGAGCGCTATCATATAACCAACTCTGGTTCGCCGATGTGACCATGAGTCCCTGTTGCGCCAAGGTTAACATCAGCGCGTCGGCACTGTCGCAGCTGGGCAGGCCTCTGCGCCTCATACTCTCCTTCGATTCAATTTGCAGCTTGCCCGTGGATGAGAATGTATATCTGGCGCTCACCAGATCGTCGCGCATCTGATCGTCTCTGGGCAGGCGCACGGTACGGGTGGCGAGCCACTCGCGCATCCTGGCCCAAAGTTCATCACGCAAGCGCATATAATTATTTGCATTGGCCGGTGACTCAGAGACGTTGACGCCCAGCACCGGCAGGCCCTGCTCTTGCAGGCGGTCCACCACACCAGCGCCAATGCCGATTGAGTCAATCGCGATCAGCGATGGCCGTGAGGCCTGCGCCAAATCGAACTCGTGCTTGACCGCGCCGGCCAGGACCATCAAATCGATGTTGCGCCAACGGCGCGGCGGCTCGGTGACGCACGCGCCCTGACGCTTGATCAACACCGATGCGTCGGCGCCGAAGCGCGCGCAGTCTAACCCCCAAAGAATCGGCGCACCGGTATCGAGCACTGTGTCCCGGTTCATTGCAGCATCTACAAGCTCGCCGGGGATGAATGTATCATCGCTACCGGCGGGGAACTGACCCAGCACGCGGACCCTGAACGCGTTGCTCTCGGGGCCGTATCTTTGGCTCATCTCAGCCACGTAGGCCGGATCGACACGTGTGCTCTCGGCAGAGCTCACCGTCATGCAGCGCCAGCGATCGCGCTCCAGCGTGTGAGTGCGCCAGAAGAACCCCGAGTCGCGCGTTGGGTTACCGATCAGCAGCGTGATCGCTCCGGAACTACTCATTGAGCCGCTGGCAGCCTCGTAGACCTTCTCGTCGATGCCCGATGCTTCGTCCGCGACCAAGAGTATGTTGGCACTGTGCAAGCCGGCCATCGCCTCGGGGGTCTCGGGGCGGGATGTCCTCGCCGTAACGAAGCACTCGCGGTCACTCTTGAGGGTAATGTGGTCGGCGGTCACATCCCACAGCGCCTGCCACTGCTCGGGCATACGGCTCATCCACTTGAGGAGCTCGGGCCATAGGACATCGAACAGCTGGGGCGCGGATGGTGCGGTCAGCGCACACTTAAAGGGTGCACGGGTGCAACAAAACCACAAAACAACCCACGCAGCCAAGCAGCTCTTTCCGACACCGTGACCACTTTTGATGCTGTGCCGGGTGAAGCCCCTGGCGAAGCCACGCAGGGCCTCGATCTGCCACGCATCCGGCTCCTGCAGGAGCACTTCCCTCACAAAGGCGATGGGGGCGCGGTTGTAGCGCTGCAGCGCGAAGTCGAAGGCGGAAAAATCGGGCGGTGCGTCGTTGGGAGGAGACGCAGCGCCCGAAGTAGAATCGCTCGTATCTGGCGCCAGTATATCATGTTGCAGGTGCAGCGTCATGGGGCGAGGTGGCCATAGTCGCGTTCACGCACGTAGCGGATCAGCGACCACGGGATGCCCACCTCGGCGGCGATGCTGTGGTCAGACGCGCCCTCGGCGTACTTCCCGTCGTCCCAGTCGAACGAAGCCTCCAGCTGCTCGCGGATCGCCCGCTTCTGCGCGTAGCTGAGCTCGCGGTAACGCACCTCGTGCGTGTGCGGCATCGACATCATCGACATAGCGGGTGGCTCCCCCTGTGGGTAACATGCCACTACCGGCGGATTCCCGCCAACTGGAACGCCAATGCCCAAGCCCTCGGACGATCCGCAGCTGGAACAGCGTGTCGCTGCTCTGGAGGAGCATGCCGGTGCCACTGATGCGGCAATCGCCGATCTGGACGCGCGCGTGCTGGCTCTGGAGAACGCGGTAACGACACCCACGCCAGAGCCGCCGGGCGGCATCATAGACAATACCCTGCCGGAGCCTGAGCCCCCGATCGAACCGGAGCCTGAGCCTGAGCCTGAGCCGGGTGAGGGGCTGGCGGTTGTCATCCGCGCCGCATCCGGCGAGACCGTCTACGAGGAGGCGGGGGCCGAGAACCTGGGCGACTACGTCGACCCGGAAGGCGCCTTTGTGCAGCGCTGCTACCGCGCGCCGCGGCAGGACGACGCGCTGCCGGGGCTGACCGTGTGGTTCCGGCCAGACGCTGATGGCTCGCGGCAAGAGGTCGTCGTCGAGCTAGGCGTGCCGTTGGTGGACGGCCTGACGCCCGCCAACCTGGGCGCCTACGAGGCCGAGATCTGGGACGGCGACGAACTGGTGGCGACGGTCCAAGTGCCCAGCCATCCCTGGTATGCGCGCTGGCGCTGGCAGTCCGCGCCCAGGCCGGTGCGTGTTTCACGTGAAACACTGATCGCCTCGGGCAAGGTGCCGCACTACGACGGCACGGTGCTCGGTCAGTTCATCGGCGATCTGGCGCCGCAGACGTACACCACCATGGGCTTTTCGGGCATGGTCACCGGCATGGGGTGGACCGGCGATCGCCCCGACATCGGCATCCTGACCGGCTGGTCCGCACAGTGGTTGTGCAAAGGGAACAACACCGAGACGGTCATTGCTCAGGGCGAGGCGTCGGGCACCATCTCGATGCATCTGCGTGACCCCGTCACGGGTGCGCCGCTCGATCTGGTCAACGACTACCCGAAGATCACCAGCTACCCGAACGGCGGCGATCCGATCGTGCCGATGACCAAGGGCATCGTCACCTACGACAGCGGGCACTCGCCTGCGTGCTCATACTTGCCGTGGCTGCTGACCGGCGACGTGTATTACCTGGAGGCGCTCCAGTTCCAGGCGAACATCGAGATCATCGGCGAGCCGGCGTCCGGTCGCTACACCTGGGCCGGGCGGTATGGCGCATGGCCGCTCAGGAACAAGCTGTATGCGGCTGTTGCCTCGCCGACCGATCCGCCGCGCTGGCTGCTGGCTCAATCGGTGTTCCACGCGCACATGGAGGGCGTGCGCTCCGAGATGCTGAAGGACATGGCCAACGAGGACCCGATCCTGTCGGTATTCCGTGCCAGGCAGTTCGGTGGATCGCAGGGCACCCCGGCGCATCCATCCGGCACGTATGCCGTGTTCTGGCAGTGTGCCATGGAAAGCTTGGTGTATGGGCTGTGCGTCCAGCTGGGCTTCGACGAGTGGAGCGAACCGCTGGTCTGGAAGATCGATTCCGAGGTCCAGAGAACCAACGGCGAAGCCTGGCCACGCGCCACGCCAGTGCCATACAACACCGGCCTTGTATATACATGCAACCTGACGGCTGCGATCACCGCGACCGACACGTTCATACCGGTCGATCACTATGCCGGCGGGCCATGGCCCGTGGAACCGTTCTCGGTCAAGTGCCAGAACGAGGTGATGACGGTCGTGGACAAGGGCGATGGGGCGCTGTGGCAGGTCCAGCGCACCGCTCCGGTGGCGCACGCAGCTGGTCAGGCATTGGTCGGGCCAACGTATCTGTCGTGGCTGGAGTGTGCGATGCGGACGGTCGCGATGCACCCGGACGAAGTGCCGTTTGCCCCGGACGATCCGACCGGCATGGCTGAGCTCTACAACGAAACGTCGGGCAGCGTGGGATACGCGCAGTATGCCCGTGCGGCGCTGGCTGTGGCGGTGCGCTGTGGCGTGGCGGAGGCTGCGTCGAGCTATGCGTGGATCGACGATGAGTTCACCAAGCATAACCGGAGCTCATGGCATCCTGCCTGGGGGTGGTGCATCACCTAGCGGATGGCGCCTGCCAGCCAGAACACGTAGCCGCCAAACCAGAGCGCGCCCAGGTAGAGGGCCAGGAGCAGCAGCAGCCTGGCTGCCATTGCCATCATCGCACCACCAGGACCTGGAACAGGAACAGCAGCGCCAGGATGATGGCGACGCCGACGACCACGACTAGGATGGCCATCGAGGTTGACGGCAGGTCAGTGCGGTCGCTCTCATCCATTAGGCGAGCTCCTCGTCCACCGTGCAGGCGATGCCTAGACGCCCGATCCTGCCCCACGAGCAATTGCCGCCGTGATCCTCGACCAGCTGCAACAGCGCGGCGGTGGCGGGCGCGACCACCAGTTCGCTTTCGTAGACCCAGTTGCCCCGCTCCTCGCCGCTGTCGTCCCGCTCACCGAGTAGCCTGACATTGGCGTGGCGCATGGTGTTTTTCATATCCAACCATGCTTCGGCGGCGGTCGCGCCGTAGCCGTGGATGAGGCCATCGGTGTCGTGGACGATGTAGCCGTTGATGGTGATGTCGCTCATGTCTCTGTCTCCTGTGTTGCTCGACACCCGATACATACGATCACCCCTTGATTATGTCAAGCCCAGTGTGTATGTTCCTCCTTGTCGAGCGAAACACAGGAGACAGTCAGTGCTTAAGCCCATGCGCGTTTTTCGTTGCCACTATATCTGCGACGAGTGCCCCAACGAATTTGCCGATGAGATGCTGGTGATCGGGCCAAGCTGGTGCCCCTCATGCGACAAGGAGTGCGAACCCTACAGCACCGAGACGCTGTTCGATGTCGAGGCATACGACGACGAAGAGGAGGTCGTGTGATGAGCGATCTCCAGGCGATCGCCGCCAAGCTGGAGCAGGCAATGGCGCAGTTGCGGCTGATCCGCTTCGGCGAGATCAGCGCGGTGGGCTACGGTCAGGTGCTCGACGCCCGGTGCCTGCTGGCCGAGGCGCTGGGCCGGCTGGACAGCATGAGGAAGCAGGCGGCATGAAGGCACTGACGGCTGGGGCGGCGGCAGGATGCCGCCCCTGTGCCATGTCATGCCTGCCCTGCCACGCCCTACCATGCCCAGCCCTGCCATGACGCGACGCGCCAGGCCCGGCCGTGCCGGGGCGAGTTTGTTCTACCGACTATTCCAGGGCAGGAACACTATAATCAACCACAGGCTTGGAGGAGTCGCCCGATTCGTTCGTGCTTTGCCCCTCCGACGCGGCTTGCAACGTTTCGGCAACACGCCGCGCCGCAATCAAATGCAACAACGTCAAGCTGGTCCCCTCGGTCTCGTCGACGATCGGCGTGATCGGTCGGCCCCAACCACGGTCCAGCAGCTGCTGGATGGCTGCCAGAGCGCGTCCGTCGTCGTCGGCACGCATGATAGCCACGAGGCGCTGCACGGCTTCCTTGGTGTGTTCACGGGCCAGCGAAGGCAGGTCATCTGTGGCCTTTGGGCGTCCCTTTGGGTTGCCGGATTGGCCGGGCTTCCACAGGCTTGCGGCCTGTCGCCTTGAGGAAGACGACCTAGCAGGTCCGACAATGAGGTCTGACGGCATCGCCACGCAACTTTATTAGCCTCGCTCGAGCTTGGCTAGTCGCTCGTTCAGTTGGCGCACGATCTGGTGCAGGTCGGCCACCTCTTGCTGGATGTCTGGCTGAGCCGCGCCTATGGCGGCATTCAGCAACTGGCACATCCAATCGGCCATAGCGCGGTCCTTGATGCGGTCGGCAAGCTGGACGCCGCCATTCAGGGTGATGGCGAGTATGTGCCATGTGGCATCGAAGTTGGCATAGACGCTGAAGCCCTCGATCAAGGCCAGCATGTTGGTGGTATCGTCACGGTCAGCCATGGTCGCACTCCATCTGCGGTTGTGGTCAGGGCTGCATTGGGTGTCGGAAGCACCCTTGCGGCCCGTTTGTTGTAGACGGCAAAAACGACGGAAAACAGCCAAAAAATCATAACGTGACGAAGATGAAAACTGTATATACCCACGCCACTTTAAGTCACGCGCGTCACGCGTTGTCGTCACTCACTTTTCTGGTTCGTCACGCGTGACCGTGACGATTCGTCACTCGTCACGCCCCCTATAGGGGAGCGTGACGCGCGTGACGAAGGTGACCGAAACCCCTTTTTTGCCGAATGCCGCGTCACGAGTAGCTCTGCCGAAGGTCTTTGACGAGCGACCCGTCGCAGCTGATCCACTGGGCGGCCACGAGGTCAGCCAGGGCGGTGCGGAACCGCTGCAGTCGCTTCGATGCCTCAATCCCGGTCTCCCCGGCATAGCTTTCCGGCACCAGGCCAACCCGGATGCATTCCTCCTGCCATGCTGCCCTGGTGGTTTCGCCTGGTCTCATAGGACGAGACACCAGGGCATCGAGCAGCGACTTGTGGAACCGCTGGGCGTAGGGCTTCGGTGCTGCCTTGGCCTTTGCCTTGGCAACGGCGTCGGCCTTCGGGTCGAGCAGTTCGTGCGACCAGCCCATGCCCTTGGGCAGCAGCACCAGCTTGACCTGGGCGAAGTCCTCCCAGCGATCGGGATGGCGGTTGCGTGCCTTGCCGGCGGGCGGGTCGAAGCCCAGGGTGAACCCGGTCTCGCCGTGTCCCAGCGCGGCCTTTGCCTCGTCGTCCAGCGGCTGCTGCACCGCCACCACGTCGAACATCCAGCCCTTGGTGCTGGTGCCGTATTGCCGGTTCGCGTTCCAGCCGGTGTGATCGAGCCACATCTGAGCGATGCCCAACTTGGTCAGATACTGCACCAGAGGCTTGGCTGGCTCCCAGGTATCCTCTTCCTTCATGCTCCCGGCCAGCAGGGACATGACGTTGTCGAACACCACCATGCCCGGCGAGCACAGCTTGATCAGCTCGATGATCCAGTCGATGCCCTCCGGGCTGTTCAGCACAGCTGGCTTGAGCAGGTGCGGGAACTGGGCGGCGATGGCGTCCTGATCCTGCAGCGAGAAGCAGAGCAGCATGTGGGGATCGATCCCCGGCTGGTGCTGCTGCATCAGCCGCAGGCGGCTCTGCAGGCCGTCCACCGACATTTCGCCGTCGATGATGAGCACCCTTGTGGCCTGCTCGCACTGCCAGTGGCAGAAGTCCGCCCCGGCGGCGACCGCCCCGGCGATGGCGTGCGCCAGCAGTGTCTTGCCGATGCCGGTGGTACCGACCAGCCAGACGCGGGAATTGTTGGTGATCACGTCACCCAGCAGGCGAACTCTGGGCGGTAGATGCCGGTTCAGCCAGCTGTCCAGCGACAAGGCATCGACGATCGACGTCTGGGCTGCGCCGTTGCCAGGCGGTGGCTTCGCCCAGGCGCCGGCATTGGTAGCGCTCATGATGGTCCCCCTTTGGTGGCGCTTTCGATGGTCCTCCGTGCTTCCAGGTCAGACAGGCCGAGGCTGGCGGTGACCGGCAACAGTGCTGCCGCGACCGCCGGGGTGCCTAATCCCTTCTCCCCCAGCCGCCTCGCTGCCCAGTAGAGCAGGTTGTTGCGCTCGCCCTCAGGAGCCTCTGAGAGGCGCTTGAGGATGCCCGCTATGCCGCCCTCGCCGGAACTGCCGGACGCCTTCCAGACCGTCCTGGCGGGCGCGGGGGGCGGCATGGTTAGCAGTCTCAGCCAGTCAGGGAAGGGCGCGATGGGCGACTCATCGAGGCACTCCAGCCCGGCGGCGAACCAGAAGATCACGTAACCCCCGTCGCCGCGGGTATCGATGCCACGACAGATGCGCCCTGCGGTGTTGCCGATGCCATGCCCGTCGCGGAAGTAGAGGTGCAGGCCGCCAGACCGGGTCTGGAAGACGCGGGTAGACAGGCGAGGGTGGTGATCCTGCCACCATTGCCACGCCTCGATGTGTCGCGGCGAGTCGATATCCACCACCCAGACGCCAGACACGGCGCCCGTGGCGATGCCGATGAGCGGCGCGGGATACCGCCGCCACAGCACCTCGATCTGCGCCGGATCACGCGACGCGTCCTTGAACCCATGCGGGCATGACGGGCGCTTGTCCAATCGGCACGGGAAGACCGCCCACCCACAGTTGCGGGCGAGGTTGACCGCCATGGTCAACGCATCGTCAGCCGATGGGACGAAGCTTGCGTCTGTGGATGTTTCGGGGGTATCGGACATTCGTTGGCCTTTCGCTGGTTTGGACCTTTCGTCGGGTTGGACCTTCGTCGGTGGTCATCGGTGGTCCTTCATCGGGTCACGCACTCCAGGGACGGCTTGGCAGGCGCCTGGATCGAACAAAGGGCCGGTGGGGATTGCCAGCCACCGGCCCTTCGCTCATATAACACCAGTCTCTTGTGTGTAGGCTTTCCGCGGCCCCGGTTCGCTCGACACGTCCGGGGCCGCAACTATGTCAGGCGCGTGCCCTGAACCCCGGCATCGGTCGCTTGCGACGGGCCAGCAACTCCTCCACTGTCGAGGGCAGTGTGCGCGGTTTCAGATCCTCCGGTTCAGCGCCGCCCAGCACCACCCGCAGATCACGCACGATGCCAAACGCCTCGGCCCGGCGCTTCACATCCGTCTGGTCCTCGTGCAGCGCCCACATCAGCGAGCGATACTCGCCCTTGCTCATCACCGGCTTGCCACGCGACATCCGCTCCAGCCGCCGGTCGGCCTCGGTCAGTTTCGACTGGTAGAGCGGGTCGAGCACCTCGGCGACATGCTTGCGGACACGCCGCGTCACCTCGTCATCCACCCGCACCGCATACTCCCGCTCCTGGCGGCGTATGAGGGCACTCAGACGGTCCTTGGCCTTCTGCCCCAGGCCCAACGCCTCGGCCAGCTGCAGCACGTCCACAGGCGCCTCGGCGATGCCCTCGACACGCCCCCGCTCGGCAGCGATCGCCGCCTCCACCACGATGCGCGACTTGCCGGTGGCCTGCACCACGTCGGCCACGCTGATCGCCTCGCCCGCCTCCACCAGAGGACGCACGTGTTCCCGCACACCCGTCGTGGCGTTGCTGGTGCCCGCCTTGGTGCTCTTGCCGGATGGCTTGTAATTGGGGTCCTGCCGGCGCTGCCACGTGCGGATGTCCACCGGGTTGGCGTAGGGACACAGGTGCAGTGAAATCACTGCACCATCCACCTGACCGGCCAACCACATCGCAGCCGACCGCCATGTGCGGTCAC